>OGYX01000002.1_pt1 | contig 178093 bp, 165 predicted proteins | sample 1576601 | NCBI WGS metagenome assembly OGYX01 (sample SAMEA3541561, study PRJEB24748) | human gut metagenome | biome: human gut; feature: human-associated habitat; material: faeces | place: China | collected 2012 | reverse complement strand
TCATCAGAAGCTCCAGCTTATAAATCACATCGTCCGCCAAGAGTCCCTTTCTGTGGTCGCAGAGTGCCTTGTAATATCTTCTGACAATTTCCGTTCTTGCCGCCTGACAAACCGCTTCATCGTCAAAAATACAGTTCCCGACCATGTTTACGCCCATATCCGTAGGGGATTTATAAGGAGATTCCCCGTAAATCTGCTCAAACATTGCGTTCAGCACAGGGAATACCTCTACATCACGGTTGTAGTTGATGGTTGTTTCTCCATACGCCTCCAGATGGAAGGGGTCAATCATATTCACGTCATTCAAATCCGCCGTTGCCGCCTCGTATGCCAGATTAACCGGGTGGCGCAGGGGAATATTCCAAATGGGGAAGGTTTCAAATTTCGCATAGCCCGCCTTCACGCCGCGCTTGTTTTCATGGTAAAGCTGAGAAAGGCAGGTTGCCATCTTGCCGCTGCCGGGGCCGGGTGCAGTAATCACCACCAGAGAACGCTCTGTCTCAATATAATCATTCTTCCCAAAGCCGTCCTCGCTCACAATATGGGGAATATTGGCAGGATAGCCCTCAATGGGGTAGTGCTTGTATACCCGAATTCCAAGACCCTCCAGCTTCTTTTCATACGCAACCGCGCTTGCCTGTCCGCTGAACTGCGTCAGCACAACGCTGCCTACATACAGCCCATAGCCACGGAACGCATCAATCAGCCGCAGCACATCCGCATCATAGGTAATGCCAAGGTCTCCTCTGACCTTGTTCTTCTCAATATCACCTGCACTGATAACAAGCACAATTTCCGCATCGTCCTTCAGCTGCACCAGCATATTGATTTTGCTGTCCGGTTTAAAGCCGGGCAGAACACGCGATGCATGGTAATCATCAAACAGTTTTCCGCCGAATTCCAGATAGAGCTTTCCGCCGAACTGGCTGATACGCTCTTTGATTCGCTTTGATTGCATTTGCAGATATTTTTCATTATCAAATCCTAAACGTAACATAATTAACTCTCCCCGATATTTCCTTCGTCAACATCTATAACACAGAAAATTATAACCCTTTTTCATGCTATTTACAAACAAAACTTAGCAAAAAATAACTTCCGTCCATCAAAATATAAAATACCTGTTATAAGCAGCCGCCATTCTATACCCTTGTTTCGACCCTTAAAAGAAAAGAGATACCCTAAGGTATCTCCTCTCTTTTGGATGTATTTTGTTTGGATGTATATATGGATGTAAATTCTTACCTGTGTTAAAAAATTCCTTCGGAGTATCAGACTGCATGCTTCTGTGTTGCGGAAACTGCATGCTTCTTCTGTTCTTCCTTTTCTGCCTTGCGCAGCTTGAAGATTTTGTATACGCCGACTGTAATCAGAGGCAGTACATAGATTGCAAGGAAAGCGTAGGACAATGCGTTGTAAACCGTTGCGATCAGGTCGATGATGCCAACCTTGGACAGAACCATAGAGCCAACCAGAACGATAATGGTCAGGATTGCCTGCTGTTTGCCTGTCATAGGAGGCTTATGCGCTTCCTTCAAGCCATTGTTTACACGCTCCAGAGCCGCATGAATGATGCCTGTGGAGGTTTCGATCAGTGTCCAGCCCATTACAATACCAAAGATTGCGATAACAACAGGGCCTGCGGTTCCCTGCATCATTGCCAGCCAGGGTACGCTTGCACCGAGAACATCAGGATTCGGATAGAAGCACATAACCGCAAAGTATGTCAGGAACCAGGGAATCGTAGCCAGCACGCCGCCGATAATACCGGAAACAACGGATTCTACCCTTCTGGTCTGTCTTTCGATTGTAAAGAAGGTTGCAGGCATTACAACCAGATTGTATGCGCAGTAAAGCACGCCGCTCCAAAGAGCCTTGCCTGCGGATACAGAGCCTTCGATAAAGCTTGTGTCATGGTTTGCAAATACAGTAGAAATGTTCTTGCCGAATGTACCGATAACCAGTACGGAGAAGATGATGTAGCCTGCATACAGGGCAACCGTACCCAGTGTTTCAAAGCGTTCAATCAATCTGGAGCCGTAGAAGTTCAAAATCGCAACAACCACCGTAATGGCAACAACGCCGACCCAGTAGTTCAATCCCAGCGTTTGTTCTACGATATTACCGGTTGCAGATGCCATAACAGCAATGATAACAACCATAAACAGCAGATAAACGATATCGAATACAATCCACAAAGGACCGCCGATGGTTTTCATAAATGTTTTGAAATCGTATGCCTTTGTCAGTCGAATCAGCTCATAAGTCAGTGCTGCGATGACCGCAAACCCTAAGAATGTCCCCAGACCGGACAGCCAGCCCAGTGCGCCGTATTTCGCACCGTATTCTACGATTTCACGACCGGTTGCATAGCCGCCGCCGATCATTACGGACTGAAGGATAATGCCGGGCAAAACAAATTTCCCGAAGCTGCCTTCAAAAAAGCCTTTTTTCTTTTCCATAAAATTCCCCTCTTTTCTTTTGTGTAAAGCCCACTCATTATAAAAATAAATGCTGAAAAATAATGAGTTTCTTTTGTACCTTCGCCATCCCTTAAAAGATATTCGGAACAGCTTTTTCATCTGTATAATTGCGAAAGCTCTTTTTGTACTTTTTTCCGTACAAAATTGAACTTTTGTAAAAATTTACTCGTTTTTGACAAGAAAGTCAATAGGCGCATTTGTATTTTTTTCTTCCAAAAAAACGTTTCCCCTGTAAAAAAACGTCATTTTTCGGCGCTCCATCCCCACAGTTGTTTGACAACGTCGCCATTTTCTGCATAGAAACACCTGATATTTTTCTTTCCGTTCTCAAAAGCTGAGCTTTTTCCGTTTAAATGCGTCATTTTCAATAAAATCGCACTCATTTTTTTCGCATTTTTTACACTTCGCACAAAAAAATATGTATGAATTTCTGTATATGACGTATAATTATTCAATTTAACCCTTGTGTATACAGTTTTTCTGCATACAATGTGGCGTATCCCTCTGTGTTTTTCCACAAAAAAAGATACGACAGCCATCATTCCATCGTATCCCTTTGATAAATTTCCCTTATATCATTCCCTGCCTTCAGCTTAAGGCTCCGCCCTTCTCCCTGCCGCCGAAAGGCAGCAAACAAATACCTTCTGCGCCCCTGCGCGGTATAATTCCTTCGCACATTCGTTGCAGGTTGTTCCCGTTGTGAAAATGTCATCCACCAAAAGCACCTGCTTCCCTGTCAGATCCTCCGTCACCGCAAAGGCATTTTTCAGGTTCTGCCGCCGCTGCTTAGAGGAATCCAGCGTACTCTGCGCCGCCGTTTCCCGCTTTCGCACCAAAATATCCCTCCGAAACGGAAGCCCTGTCCGCGCCGAAAGCTGTTCGCAGAGAATGTGAGTCTGGTTGAAGCCGCGCTTCTTTTCCTTCTTCGGGTGCAGGGGAACGGAAAGCACAAAATCCGTCTTTGCCAAGATTGCTTCATGGTATTTTTCCATGTAATCCGCCAACAGCTGCCCTAAGCCATCGCCAATTTTCTTTCCGCCGTCATATTTGAACAAATGAATTGCCCTTCGTACCGTTTCGTACGGAAAAGCGGCGCAGGCGCTTTCAAATGCAAACTCCTTCAGGCAGAAATCGCAGAATCCTGCCGTTTCCGTCACGCCGCCGCAATGTGGACAAATCCCCTTCGGCACATAAGGCAGCTGCTCCGCGCAGTCGTGGCAGAGAATCCCCCTTCTCTCCTCCATGTCAAGCACCTCTGTGCAGACCGCACACCGCGGCGGAAAAATCAATTCCAGAAGCTGCTCCTTCATACGATATCACCCCCATGCATAAAATCGTACAAATTCTGAATCCGCTGTGCCAATCCCGTATATCTGTCAATCTCTCTGTCGTTACAAATCATAGCGGAAACCGTCTCCCGCAGTCCCACCAGAACCACAAGCTGTTTTGCGCGTGTCACCGCCGTATAAAGCAGGTTGCGCGTCATCAGCATCGGCGGGCCGCTGTAAACAGGCAGAATCACCACAGGATATTCGCTCCCCTGCGATTTATGAATCGTAATGGCATACGCCAGCTCCAATTCCTCCAGCTGGCTGAAGTCATAATCGACCACCTTGCCATCATCAAATGTCACCCTTAGCTGCTCCGCATAGCTGTCAATCGAAAGAATAACGCCTGCATCCCCGTTATAAACACCCAGACCCTCGTCCTCACGCTTGCCAAGGCTGTTGAACATCCGCCAGACGATGTTGTAATTGTTCTTAATCTGCATCACCTTATCTCCCTCGCGGAAGGTAATCTGGCGAAACTGTACCTCTCGCTTATCGGGCGCGGCAGGGTTCAGCGTCTGCTGTAAAACTTGATTTAAATTCTGCACGCCAAGCGTCCCCTTGCGCATCGGGGTCAGAATCTGCATATCCTGCAAGCCGTCGCACCCCGTAAACTTGGGCAGCCGCTTCGTCACAAGCTCCCGAATCGTTCCGGCAACCTCGTCCGCGTATGCCCTTCGCATGAAGAAAAAGTCTGTCCCCTCCTCATTCAGCACAGGCTCCTCCCCTTGGTTAATACGGTGTGCGTTCATGATAATTGCGCTTTCCTGCGCCTGTCGGAACACATGCTGCAAACGCACCACCTTCAGCCGTTCGCTGCGGATCATGTCCTTCAGCACATTGCCTGCCCCAACAGAGGGCAGCTGGTCAACATCCCCCACAAAAATAATGCGTGAGCCGCTTTCCACCGCACGCAGGAGTGCCTGCATCAGCACGATATCCACCATCGAGCTTTCGTCAATGATAATCACATCCGCCTCAATCGGATTCTCCTCGTTTTTGTCAAAGGTCTGCCTGCGGCTGTCCTCTCCGATAAAGCTGATGCCCAGAAGGCGGTGAATCGTCTGCGCCTCCATGCCCGTTGCCTCTGTCATGCGCTTCGCCGCGCGCCCTGTCGGTGCCGCAAGCACCACATCCATATCCTCTTTTTTCAGAATCCGCAAAATGGTGTTAATGGTTGTGGTTTTCCCCGTTCCCGGGCCGCCTGTGATGATAAGCACGCCGCAGCTTAATGCCTCTGCCACCGCCGCACGCTGCTCCTCCGCCAGCACCACGCCCGTTTCCTTCTCCACCCTCGCAATCTCCGTTGCAATAGATTCCATATTCGGCGCATCATAGTCTGCGGAAAGCTCCAGCAGCCGCTTCGCAACAGACATTTCGGCATAAAAATAATAATTCAGATACACGCAGTCCTCGCCGTTCAGCTTTTCCTGCAAAAGCTGGCTGTTTACCTGCAAATCCCGAATGGCATTTTCAATCGCAAGCGGATGCAGCTGCAATAAATCCACCGCCTGTGCAATCAGCCTTTCCTTCGGCAGATAGCAGTCGCCGTTTGCCGCCGCTGTATTCAGCACATATTTCACCGCCGCCTTCACACGGTTGGGGTCATCCGCCGCAATGCCTGCCCCCGCCGCCATCTTATCTGCCATCTTGAACCCGATGCCCAGCACCTCATCTGCCAGACGATAGGGGTTATTCTTCACGATTTCAAAGGTGCGTGCCTTGTATTTCTTATAAATCTTCATGGCGTATGCAGGCGAAATATCGTACCCCTGCAAAAACATCATCGCTCTGCGCAGCTCATGCTGTTCGCAGAAGACCTCGGAAATTTTCTGCGCCTTATCGTAGCTGATGCCCTTGATTTCCGTCAGAAGATCAGGCTTTTCCTCAATCACATAAAACGTTGCATCACCGAAGCGCTCCACAATCCGCTTTGCCGTTTTCGCCCCGATGCCCTTAATCATTCCAGAGGAAAGATATTTCTCCATCCCTGCCGTAGTGGTCGGCATGGATTTTTCGTAATACCGCACCTGTACCTGCCTGCCGTAAAGGGGGTGCATGGCCCAGCTTCCGTGAATTTCCAGTGCTTCGCCGCTGTGAATCTGCGGCACAACGCCCACGCAGGTCACCTCATCATCCTCTGTTGTCAGCGAAAAAACCGTATAGCCGTTATCCTTATTCCGGTAAATGATATCCTCCACCTCGCCGGTAATTTTCAAATCCTCCATGCTTTTCCCTCCCTTCCGTTTTTTCGTCTGCTAAAAGTATATCATAACAAATAAAAAAAGGGAACAACCGTTCCCAATTTTTATACAAAATCTCTGCAAAAAGCTTATTCTGTTTTATGTTCTTTTGGTGGCTTCAGATCTTTTTTCCGCTTGAACAAAATCAGAACCACCACACCGACCACAAACACGCCGCCGCAGACGGCAATCGCCGGCAGGCAATCCGAAAGGCGCACGCTTTTATTATCCTGTCCGGGCATACCAGGAGGATTCTTTTCGCCGCCGCCGAAATCGGGTGGACTGCCCTGCTGTCCGTTTTGCTGTCCACTCTGCTGTCCACTCCGCTCATTTTCGTCCATCTGTCCACCCTGCTGTCCACCGTTTTGGTCAGGGGGTGTCGGGCGGTCATTCTGCTGTGCATCCGTTGTCTGCTCCGTCCGGTCTGCTTCCGCAGTCAGATTCATTGCCTGTGCCTCTGCCGTTTCGCTCGTCTCGGACTGCTCCGTTCGGCTTGGCATATCGGGCTTTTCTCCGCCAAAATCGGGGCCGCCTTTTCCGCCGCCGCCCATGCCGCCGCCCTGCATACTGCTTGTGTTGAAGGTCGGTTCGCCGCCGTTCAGCTGATTTTCAATGCTTTCCGCCATATTCACCGCATAGTAAACCAGAGAATATTGGTCGGTCGGGTCGGTGGCGCTTACAAAAGTTAAAGAAACCACCTACAAACTTACGCTTACATTACTTCCAATACAGAAAATCAATGATTTATTGGAGGTACTATTATGGATAAGAACTTAACTTACACCCAATATGGTGATTATTATATCCCGGACATCAGATTGGAACATACGGGAACACAGACGCTTGGCAAATACGGTAGGATGCGCAGAGCATTTCTGGAACAGAACAAACCGATGCTTTTCAACGATATGGTTTTGACGGAAACGTTGTTCCCACATCTGTGGGGAGTGCAGCAGACCTGTGAGAAGCGAATGGAGTCGCTGATGGAGGAATTGTTGGCGAAGAATCCGGCTCCAGACAAGGCAACACAGCAGCTTGCGTGGGTAGCACATATGAATAGTTTGAAAGCACAGGCGGAAGAAAGTGTCCTCCGGGAACTGGTCTATGAGGAGGACATCGTATGAAATTCTTGAAGAATTTTGGTACGGCAATATTGAGCCTACCGACTACGATACTTCTTCCTGTAAAGAGTATAAGAAATTACAGGAACTGATTTGCCGGAATGAAGAAAAACTCCGAGTAGCTATGACGGACGAACAGAAAGCATTGTTCGAGAAATACACGGATTGTGTCCGAGAACATCAAACCATTACGGAGTGCCTGATATTCCAGAACAGCTTTAAGCTGGGTGCCAGAATGATGTTGGAAGTCATGGAAGAATAAAGAACATAGACGATTTGATGCCACCCGTAGGAGCGATCCTTCGGGTGGCATTTTGTATCTATCAAAATGCAAAAAATATTTTCCGTCTGTCAAAAATCGGTGTTTTCAATCGTTATTATAGTTAAACGAATATGATGGGGGTGATATGTTGTCCGAGGAATTATTGAAACAGGTGGCTGAGGAATTTGCTCTTGCAATGAATGAGAGTTTACCGATACCGGAACAATGTCAGCATCAATTCTCCGAAGAGTTTGAGCGCAAAATGCAGCGTCTCCTGTCCGCTGTTCCAATCAATACGCAATAGCAGTGGTTGTTCCTGAACTGAGTTACAACCAAACCTATGAATTGCAATGAAGGCTGGCCTATTGGGTCAGCCTTTACTCTGTGGATTCACAACTCTTGAATTGTGTTTTTGACAATTCCAGAATTGTGATTTTCACAATTCAAGAACTGTGAAAATCACAATGTAATAATACTGATATTAATAATACTGATTATAGTGATACTGATCCTTTTCTATCCGTTCCGGAATGGAATTGAAAGAAAATGACCATTTATGTACAATCACAGAAATCAAGCTGTCATCGCATATAGTTGCGAATGTATCTTGAAAATTACGGCAAGTTTTGCTATTATTATACACAGTAAGCGTAAAAGCGGAAACAGGAGGTAGACGCATGGCTATTTCATATAACCGAATGTGGAAACTGCTTGTCGATAAGAAAATGAGTAAAGCAGATTTACGAAAAGCGGCAGATATTGCTCCCAATACAATGACAAAGCTTCGCAGAGATGAACCGGTCAATCTTGCAATCCTTGGCAGGATTTGTGACGTGTTGAACTGCGATTACGGTGATTTAATGCAATATGTGCCGGAGGAGAATACAAATGACCAATAAACAGTTGAAAAACTTAAAGGATACATTGTGGACAACCGCCGATCAGCTACGTGCTAATTCTGGCTTGAAGTCCACGGAATACGCCGAACCTATTCTCGGTTTGATTTTCCTGCGATTTGCAGATGTAAAATATAGCAAGTTCGAACCTGAGATCAAGGCAGAGTTTGATTCTATCAAGGGTACTCGTATGGAACGCCCTATCCATGAAATCGCTATCGAAAAATGCGGTTTCTATCTGCCTGAAGAAGCTCGATATGATTGGCTGCTGAATTTGCCTGAAAGCGAAGATCTTGCCAAGAAGGTGAAGGAAGCTATGGAAGCGGTTGAGAAATACACCGCTGAATTGGAAGATACTCTTCCAAAGGACATTTATTACAGCGTTAACAGTGAGGATGATCCGCTTGTATTGGCAAAGCTCTTGAAGAACTTTAAGGATATTCCTGCGGATGTAGAGCTTGACATCTTCGGTGAGATTTATGAATACTTCTTGGGTGAATTTGCATTGGCGGAAGGTCAGGGCGGCGGTGAATTCTTCACCCCTGCATCTGTTGTCCGTTACATGGTTGAAGTCCTTGCGCCTACTGAGGGTAGGATTCTCGACCCAGCTTGCGGTAGCGGCGGTATGTTCGTTCAGACTGCCCATTATATTGAAAAGCACAAAGCTCAGGGCAAGCAGATGAACCTGCGTGCTTATGGCGTAGAAAAGACAGGCGCAACCGTTCGACTGGCAAAGATGAACCTTGTCCTTAACAATGTCCGTGGCACCATTACCCATGCAAACTCCTATTATCGTGATCCTTATGATAGCTTTGGTAATTTTGATTATGTTATGGCAAATCCACCTTTCAATGTGGATGGCGTAGAACTGGATCAGGTTAAGGATCAGCCTCGTTTTAATACCTACGGTGTTCCTCAGAACAAAACAAAAAGCAAAAAGAAAGATGCCAAAGAAACCGTTCCTAACGGCAACTACCTTTGGATCAATCAGTTTGCAACTGCGCTGAATGATACCGGTCGTGCTGCTCTGGTTATGGCAAATTCTGCATCTGATGCAGGTAACAGTGAAAAGGATATTCGTATAAAGCTGATTGAAAGCGGCATTATCAGCCAGATGGTAACGTTGCCATCCAATATGTTTACCTCTGTTACGCTGCCTGCTACCCTGTGGTTCTTTGATAAGGCGAAAGTAAAGAAGGATGAAATTCTGTTTATTGATGCCAGAAATATTTTTACCCAGATCGACCGTGCGCACCGTAAATTCTCCGATGAGCAGATTCGAAATCTCGGCATCATTACCAGACTTTACGAGGGCAAGACTGAGGACTTTGAAGTTCTGTTGGCTGATTATCGTGCAAAATTAGCAGATGCACCGGAACTCTCTGACGATGAAGATATTATGCCTAAAAGTTACTGGCAATCCAATATTGACTGGCTGACAGAACGCTTTCCTGAAGGAAAATACAGAGATGTTGTCGGTCTATGCAAGGCAGCAGCCATCGGTAAGGTTTACGATGACAACGGAAAGTTTGTTGGTTACGAAGATGACAGTATCGGCGATCAGGACTTTTCTCTGAATCCCGGTCGTTATGTTGGTGTTGTAATCGAGGATGACGGCTTAACACAGGAAGCGTTCAAGGAAAGGATGATGGCATATTACACGGCTCTTTCCAAGCTGAACGAAGAAGCACATGGATTGGAGAATAAAATTGCCGCCAATTTACAGGAGTTGTTTCAATGAGCCAAATAAAAAAGAAACACATTCGATCTAAAACAATTTGGCAGATATTTATGATGTTCCTTGAGATTGCTGTTATAGTTGGTGGTTTGACTTTGGGAAGCAGTCTGTTATGGGAATTTGAATCGGGACTGGATGTTTTAGAACGCATAGGTTTATTCTATGGTTTTTATCAAATTCTTACTTATATCATTCTGTCGAATCTGAATGATATAAAAGCAGATGAATTTCTTGCGCTGAAAAATACAGCATCCATTGCGTTGAAAGCCTGCGAATATAACGATGAAGTCTGGAAAGGTATTACCAAAGATCAAATTGATAAGCAGTTAGATAATGGCGTTTTCAATGATATGCTTGTGCGCAAAAACTATGGTGTTCTTAAACAGTGTATAGACGAGAACGCAATAAAAAACATTGAATATATGATTATCTGGGCAGAGCATTGCGCCGAAGAAAGTCAGTTGCTTTGGAGATTTTCGTTTCTGCTCAGATTGGTTAAATAACGGAAAGGAGGCGGAGAAAAATGAGTAAATGGGAAGAAAAAAGATTGGAAGACATTATTGATGTAAATCCGCCGGTAAAGCTGAAAAAGGGCGAATCTTATCCTTTTATTGATATTGATAAGGTGTCCCCTACTCGCCGTTCTGTGACAAACGAAGAAGTAAAAGTTTATGATGGGCAAAGCAGTAGCAAGTTCTGCGATGGTGACACCGTTTTTTCACGCATTACGCCTTGTTTGGAAAATAGAAAGATTGCCAAAGTAGCCATTGAGGGTGATGCTGCATTTGGCTCAACGGAGTTCTATGTTTTCAGAGCAAAAAAGAAGAAGGCTGATGCACGATTCACCTATTATCTTACTTCTAGTGATGCAGTTGTGTTGCCAGCAATCAACAGCATGACTGGCGCAAGTGGCAGACAGCGTGCGGACAAAAGGTTTATTCAGCGATTAAAACTCAATCTGCCGGATCTTCCTACACAGGAACGTATCGCAGATATTCTATCTGCTTATGACGATCTGATTGAAGCAAACAACCATAGAATTGAGTTGCTGGAGCAGACAGCCCAAGAACTATATCGAGAGTGGTTTGTCCGTTTCCGCTTTCCCGGGTATGAAAATGCCAAGTTTGAGGATGGAATACCAGAGGGGTGGAGCTATGTACGTTTTGGAAAAGCAATTGATATTATCGACGGTGATCGAGGTGTGAACTACCCAAAACAGGAAGAGTTTTATCCTGAGGGAGATTGCTTGTTCCTAAATGCAGGCAATGTTACGTCAAAGGGCTTTAATTTTTCGGCTTGCTCCTACATTACCAAAGAAAAAGATTCTATTCTTCGTAAGGGCAAATTGCAGCATGGGGACGTTGTACTTACAACCAGAGGTACAGTTGGTAATGTTGCTTTTTACAACGAAACTATGACGTTTTCTGAAATGCGCATCAATTCTGGTATGGTTATTCTGCGCAATCTGGGCGTAGTTTCTCCGGAGTACATCTACACTTCACTTCATCACGAGTATCTACAGAAACTTATGACTATGTATGCGTCTGGTTCTGCTCAGCCACAACTACCAATAAAGGATATGAAACGTATGAAGATTATCAAACCCGATGCAAAGACGATGGAGCGTTTTACAGAAATGAGTGCTGATATTTACAATCAGATTTCTCTGCTCATTATGAAAAATCAAACTCTCGCCAAGCAGCGTGATATGTTGTTACCTCGTTTGATGAGCGGCAAATTGGAGGTGTAAGTATGAAAACTTTAAGAATAAAATTTCCTCATAATGAGGAGCAAGAACTCGAGTTTGGAAAGCCTGTTGTTTTATTGGGCGCAAATGGTGCTGGTAAAACAAGATTTAGCATCAAAATTGAAGAATTGAACGATCCGACTTTTAATAATTGGAATGCCCAAGAGTCTGTGCTGATACATAGAATTTCTGCCCAAAAATCATTATCTATCCAAGAAAGTATTTCAATTTTAGATCATGAAAGTTCCGTGCGCAGTTTCTTTATAGGGGATGCCAATCAATATGCTACTAAATCTGGAAATCGTTTTGGTTCAAATCCCGCTACATTTCTGTTAGATGATTTCAACAAAGCATTATCGCTTCTGTTTTCTGAGGAAAATAAAGAATTACAGTTAGCACATCAACGAGATAAAGAGGCAATAAAAGAAAACTCAACACGTCCTGCGCCAATTACAACGGTAGTTGAAAAAGCAACGGAGATTTGGAATGAGTTACTTCCGCATAGAAAAATTGATTTGACCGGAAATGGTGTTCATGTAAACTATGAGAGCCAAAGATACCACGGTAAAGAAATGAGTGATGGTGAACGTGTTATGCTGTACATGATTTGTCAAGTTTTGGTGCAACGTCCAAACACATTACTTATTGTCGATGAACCTGAACTTCATATCCACAAATCTATCGTTGATAAATTATGGACACGGTTGGAATCCGAGCGAAATGATTGTGTATTTATGTACATTACTCATGACCTAAATTTTGCCTTGTCCAGAAACGAGGCTAAAATACTTTGGGTTAAGAGTTACAGTGGGACTGATTGGGAATATGAGTTCCTGGATAGCGCTGACTACGAGGACATTCCAGAAGATTTGTTGTATGAAATAATAGGTACTCGCCAAAAAGTGCTTTTTGTGGAGGGAACTAAGAACAGTTACGATCATTATCTTTATCAAGAAATTTACAAAGACAAAGGATATCATGTTATTCCGTGCGGTGGTTGCCAAGAGGTAATTCGATTGGTAAAAGCAAAACGCACATATGAAAAATTAAATGCAATAAATGTATATGGAATTGTAGACCGAGATTTCAGAACAGAAGATGAAATATCAGCATTACGTGGTGATGGGATTTATTGTCTTGATGTTGCCGAAGTGGAGAATTTATTCGTGGTGCCAGAACTGCTTGATATTATGGAGACCGCATTGGCGTGTAATCCTGGAGCAGCACAACAAGCAAAAGATTTTATTGGCAATCTGTTCTCCCAAAATAAAAATAATCAAGTTGCACTCGCTTTGGCACAAGAAATGAAACATCAGTTGTCATTGTTTGAATTGGGAAAACAGAAACTGACTCCTAAAGAAATTAAGGATAAGATTGACCTGAAATATTCGGAACAGAATATTTCGACATTCCTTACTGAGAAACAGGCGATTTTTGATGGGGCAGATACAACCGAAAAGATTCTTGCTGTGTTCAATTTTAAGGATATGTCAAAGAAGGTTGGAGAAAAATTTGGCATCAAAGGTCGTGACTATCCACAAAGGGTATTAAATCTGCTACGCAGTAAGCGTAGTGAAAAAGAAGTCATTTTGGAAGCTTTGGGTAAATATACGCCTGAGCTCCCCTAAAAAACTGGAGGTGATTCTATGCCGAAAATCATAACGGAAGATATGATTGAGCAAGCTGCTATTAAGGCTTTGCAAGAGCGGCATAATTATACTGTTCTGAATTGTATGACAGAAGAGCCGGATACACTTCCTGACGGAACCGGACGTAAAGATAAGAAACAAGTTGTTCTGCCAGATGTGATGTTGGAGAGCCTGTGCCAGATCAATCCGGATATTCCGGAACAGATCGTTCGTACGGTGTTGGACGAGTTGTGTCATACTCCTGTTTCCGGAGATTTAATGTTGACCAATTACCAGAACTATCAGAAGATCCGTAACGGTATCACTGTGGAATACAACAAGGACGGCAAGAAAACCTCCAATATCCTCCGCCTGCTGTCCTATAACGATGCTTTGAGCAATACATTTACGGTAGCTTCTCAAATGTGGATCAAAGGAGAAACGCATTGGCGCAGACCGGATCTGATTATTTTCATCAATGGATTTCCGCTGGTTTTCATTGAACTGAAAAACAGCAATATCCCGGTGAAGAATGCCTATGACATCAATCTGAAGAATTATCTGAAGGATATACCGTATCTATTCAACTACAACCAGATTTGTGTTCTGTCTAATGGTATGGAAACTCGTCTGGGAAGCTTTGCCGCAGGGTATGAGTTTTTCTTTGAATGGCTGAAGGTGGAGAACGAAAAGGAAAACCCGGACAGAAAAGCCATCCGAGAGAACTGCACCAGTTTGGAGTATTTTATTGCCGGTCTTTGTGAACCGAAAAATCTGCTGGATTACATAGAAAACTTCATTCTTTACGATCGCCGCAGAACAAAGATCATTGCAAAGAATCATCAATTCTTTGGCGTGAACAATGCCTACAATGCTTTCCTGCGTCGTGAGGAATTGAAGGGTAAGCTGGGTGTGTTCTGGCATACCCAAGGTAGCGGTAAGAGCTATTCCATGGTTATGCTTGCCCGAAAGATTAAGCATAAATGTACTGGCAATTTCACCTTCCTTATCGTTACTGACCGTGAAGATCTGGATACGCAGATTTATAAGAACTTCTTGCGTACCGAATTTATTACCGATAAGGACAAGGTACAGCCTGCCAATAGCAAGCAGTTGCGTGAAGAACTGAAAACCAACAAATCTATTCTGTTTACACTGATTCATAAGTTCAGATATGACAAGGGAAAGAAATATCCAGTTTTGTCTGAGCGTGATGATATTATTGTTATCGTTGACGAAGCTCACCGCACTCAGTACAAAGATTTGGCAGAAAATATGCGCACCGGCTTGCCGAACGCACAGTTCCTGGCATTTACAGGGACACCTCTGCTTGGAGCAAAGCGATTGACCAATGCGTGGTTTGGTAATTATGTCAGCGAATACAATTTCGCAGAATCTATCAAGGATAACGCTACCGTACCGCTCTACTATGTGAAGCGTGTACCTGAAGTAGAGTTGCAGAACGATTTCCTTGATTCTGATTTTGCGGAAATTTTGGAAGAAGAAAACCTGACGGATGCAGAACAGCGCCGTCTGGAAAATCACTATGCAAAGGAACTGGAAGTCATCAAGCGTGATGATCGTCTGGATGCCATTGCTCAGCACATAGTTTACCATTTCCCTCGCCGTGGTTTCCGAGGAAAGGGCATGGTTATTTCCGTAGACAAGTTTACTGCCGTGAAGATGTACGATAAAGTAAGCTACTACTGGAAAGAAGAAATTAAAAAGTTAAATGCGCAGATCACCAAAACCAAGGATGCTGCTGAGAAACTCCGTCTGAAAGATCTTGTGGACTATATGCGTAAAGTGGAAATGGCTGTTGTCATCAGTGAAGATGCCGACGAAGAAGCTAAATTTGCAGCAGAAGGATTGTCCATAAAACCGCATCGTGACCGTATGAACAAGATTGATGAAAATGGTTTTGACATCGAGGATAACTTCAAAGACCCGAACAATCCGTTACAATTGGTTTTTGTCTGCGCTATGTGGCTAACAGGATTTGATGCACCGTCTGTCTCCACCTTGTATTTGGATAAGCCGATGAAAGGCCATACGCTGATGCAGACCATTGCCCGTGCCAACCGTGTATATAACGGCAAGGAATGTGGTTTAATCATCGACTATTTGGATGTGTTCAAGTATCTGAAACGTGCTCTGGCTGATTATGCGTCTGATGACGGTGGCTTAATGCCAGTAAAAGACGTGGACAAGCTTTTGGGGCAGCTGCACGAAGCAATCGACCTGACCAAAACTTTCTGTATGAGTCATGACGTAGATCTAAATAAGGTTGTTGAAGATGGCGATACATTCAAGAATTTGTCTCTGTTTGAGGATTATGCAAATACCATCGTTGGCAATGATGATGTGAAGAATGAGTTTGCTGTAATGGCAAATACCGTTGATGGTCTGTACGAATCCCTACGACCGGATATTTTCAAGATGGATTTTGAGCCCGCATACAAAGATGCCATCCTCTATTTGAAGGGAATCATTGATGGCAAAATCCGTCCGGAAAAGATTGAAGCAGCACAAGCCAGAATCAACGAACTGTTAGATCAGAGTGTTATTACTGCCGCTGATGCGAGAAAATATACCATCACAGAAGCGGGAAAAGAACTTGATCTGTCTAAGTTGGATATTGATGAACTCAGATCTCAATTCAAAAAGCTGAAGAACAAAAACCTTGAAATCGTTAATCTGCGTAAGTATATTGAAGAAAAGCTTCAGAAAATGCTGCGACGCAACATAACCCGTACAAAATTTGCGGAGCGTTTTAGAAACATCATTGACGAGTACAACGCTGGTGGCTCTCAAAACGATGATTTTTATGAGAAACTTCTGAAATTGATGGAAGAACTTCGTACCGAAGAAGAACGTCATATTAAGGAAGAATTGTCGGAGGCTGAATTGGAGTTGTTTGACCTTCTTAGAAAAGAGCAACTTACTGCCGATGAAGAAAAACATGTGAAGTTGGCAGCAAAAGAACTCTACAACACACTTACAGAAAAACGCAATGAGTTGTTCATTGTGGGATGGCAAAACGATCCGCAGCCAAAGGAGCGAGTAAAAGGTGAGATTGTCTATATCCTAAATAAGTTCTTGCCGGAAAGCTATGACAGAGAAGTTTTCTTGAGAAAAAGTACGCTTGTATTTGACCATATTGTGGATCAGGCAATGACCGGTTATAACTGGGTAGCATAGTATAAAAATTATATGAAATGACTTCGTCTCAATTTGGGACGAAGTCATTTTTCCGCAACGATACAATATTTCTTAGGACCAAGTTGGTCTGAAGTTACCATACAGCTTCCCGACAACTCGTCGGGAATAAAAATAACTTCTCGCCAAATTGGCGAGAGGTACGGTTCCTGCTCTTTGACTTGTTCCCGATTTGGGAACAGGTCCGATCGTGAGAACTCTTAATTTCACTTGTACCCAAGTTGGTCACAAGTTCAAAAAACGAGAAAGCGGATTTTAGCTTGTGGACGAATTGGCCACAGGTGGCATGGCGGAATTATTCCCAAGTTGGAAATAATTTGCCTATCACTTTATGCTTGCACAAAGTGGCAAGCAGTGTAAACCTGTACAGGTTCACTCATTTTCACAAAATCACCTTTCGGTGCTTTTGCAAAAAGTGCTTGTTGGGGCAACATCCCCAATCCCCTTCGAACATCATCTTTCGATGATGGCTGCTCACTCATTCTGAGCGTTTCCAAGAGTGCAACTTCTGGCCAATTTGTCCAGAAGTAACATGATAAAAAATAACTTCTGTGCAACTTGCGCCGAAGTGAAAAATGTTTTTCCGGCACTCCTCGACACACTTGTTTTTTTTACAATTATCCAGTAGAATAAACGCAGAAAATTGAATATCGGTTCGAGATTGATTTTATAGTTTTGCGGGATTCCCCGATTTGAAGTCCGACATATTTGTGAAGGGACGAGTCCTTCTTCACGTTGGCTGTTACATAGAACCATCAGATAAGTGCAGGTGTTCTTGTTCTTATTTCTTGATGCTCTGTGTGGCAGCTTTTTTGTTTTACTTCTACCCGAATTGGGCAGAAGTAAACAGACAACACACGAAGGAGGAAATGAATGAACCACAAAATTGCTTATGAAGAAATCAACTATGAAAACAGCGATTATGAACTGGATGTATGGAGCAGCTGCTTCAATCCTATTTTCAATCCACCACCAGAAGTCATCGAAGAATGGAACCACCGATTTGATGATGAATGGAAAGAACCGGAGCCTACACTTGAAAATACTTCGGTTTATTTCACAGAGGATGGAGTGAATTATCTGATTGTTGGTAAAACAATCATTCCCATCAGTGAACATTTCGCAGACAACGGAAAGACCGTTGGCGACGTGATCGAAGATGTAATCCGTTTTGCGGTGAAAACACAGAAAAAATAATGTCAAGTTTGTAGGTGACAAAATTGAAAACAGCTCCCGCATATAGTACAATACAGACACGAAGTATTGTAAGCGTGGGTTGTTTCAAAGAAGGAGGATTAGAATGAAGCAACCATACAATACCGCACTATATTATAGGTTAAGCCGTGACGATGAAAACTTTGGTGACAGCGTCAGTATTGAAACTCAGAGAACCATTTTACAGCAGTTTGCCCGTGACAACCAATTCCGTGTGGTGGACGAGTATATTGACGATGGATGGTCTGGTACGAATTTTGACAGACCAGCATTTCAGCGAATGATGGACGATGTGGATGCGGGAAGGATCAACTGCATCATCACAAAAGACCTTTCCCGTTTTGGTCGTGAACACGTTATGATGGACTACTATTTGGAATTTGTGTTCCCAGAGAAGAATATCCGTTATATCGCTGTTACAGAAAATGAGGATACCGAAAAAGGTCTCAGTGATTTCGTTCCTTTCAAAAATCTGTTCAATGAATGGTTTGCCAAGGACACCAGCCGTAAAGTAAAGGCTGCGCTTCGTGCAAAGCACGCTGCCGGTCAACGTATCTGTACTTACGCACCTTTGGGCTACAAGAAGCATCCTGAAATCAAAAATGCTATTGTGGTGGATGAGGAAACCAAATGGATCGTCGAGAAAATCTTTGAACTTGCTTATCATGGTTCCGGTGCTGCAAGTATTGCCCATAGGCTTATTGAAGAAAAGGTTCCCACATCCGGTTGGCTCAACTACACCCGATACGGAACATTTGCTCACATCTACGCAGATGCCCCAGAGGAAAAACAGTACGATTGGTCAATCGGTCAGGTAAAGGAAATTCTGAAAGATGAAACCTATATCGGCAACAGCGTCCACAACAAGCAGACCAACATTTCTTACAAGAACAAAAAGAAAATCCGCAAGCCAAAGGAAGAATGGTTTCGTATCGAGAATACACATGAACCTATCATTTCCAAAGATGTTTTCTATCATGTGCAGGAGCAGATTGCTTCCCGCAGAAGAAAGCAGAAAGATGGCACTACCAAAATTTTTTCTGGTCTTATAAAATGCGCTGACTGTGGCTGGTCTCTTGCCTATGGTGAGAATCGTCAGAATAAAACGCCGTATGGTCATTACCATTGCAGTAATTACGGACAAGGCACCGGTAAATGCTCCATGCACTATATCCGCTACGATACGCTTTACACCTATGTATTGCTCCGAGTTCAGTATTGGACAAAAGCTGTCCGAGAGGATGAAGAAAAGCTCTTAGAGAGCATCCTGAAGGCTGGAGACAAGGAAAGAGCCGCTGCCATGAAGAAACACACAGCGGAGCTTGCAAAAGCTGAGAAGCGCAAGACAGAGGTTGATAGGCTGTTTGCCAAAATGTATGAGGACAGAGTTTCTGAACGCATTACCGAGTACAACTTCAATATGCTGTCTCAGAAATACCAGATGGAGCAGCTTGAACTGGATGAAAAAATCCAGAAACTCAAAGCGGCCTTATCAGAAAGCAAACAGTCCGTGGAAGATGCAAGGAAATGGATTGAGATTGTCAAACAGCATTCTGAGCCTACGGAACTGACCGCAGAACTGCTGAATAACATGATTGATAGAATCGTAGTCCATGAAGCAGTCAAATACAATAACGGTTTTCGTGAACAAAAGATAGAGATTTATTACCGTTTTGTCGGTAAAATTGATTGATACAAAAATCTGAGTGTCAGCAGATTCTGGCACTCAGATAAAACAATATCTTTAACTAAGGGAAACAGGAGCAGGCCTTCTCGAATTCCTCATAGGTGCAGAAGGCAGTCGGGTCATTCTGCACATAGGGTGCAATCAGGTCATGGATTTTCGTTACCAGCTCGGTCATGTATTCCTGCGTGAAATATTTCTCCGCAATCTCCTTCAGATAGCCCTCATACATGGAACGATAGGTTTCATTTTCCAGAAGGGTTGTCACCAAGGGCTTCTCGCCGCTGCCCATGGAGGGCATGCCCTGCGGCTGCTTGCCGCCGCTTGGCTGCTTGCCGCCCTGCATATTGCCATTATCGGGTGGCTGTTGCTGATTGCCCCCCTGCATATTGCCATTATCGGGGGACTGCGGCTGCTGCTTGGCATCCGCCTGCGCTTCGGTGTTTTCTGTGGCATTGGTTACGGCATCATTATCCTGCGTATCATTCTTCTTATCTCCGCCGCCGAAACCGCCCATGCTCTGGCTGGTCGGCTCATAGATATCCACCTCGCCGCCGCCAAAGCCGCCGAAGGCAAGGTTCATATCCCAAGGGATAACGGTGAAATAGCCGTCCTCCTCATAGAGATAATAGTTATGCGTGGTATTGCCGAGGTAGCTGTCAAAGTTCGCCAGTGCCACATTCGCCGCAATATATTTCAGCGCCGATTCCACATCCAGCAAATCCTCCAGATTCTCGCCATCCTCAAGCGCCTTCATCAAAGCGATGATTTCCTTGCCGTCAGAGGTATCCTCGTTTGTTTTCAGGTTCAGTCCTGTGTAGGAGGAAATATCATCCCCGTCATAAACCAGATCCGCACCTGTGCCATCCTGTCCTTCGGGCTTATAAAGGTCGCCCGTTGCATCATCAAAATGGGTCTCAAGGAAGGTTTCATCTATTGCCTCCACTGCCAGATACAGCCCCCATTCCTCACCGTTAACGGTAATGTTGCTGTAGCCACATTGGGGGACATCCAATCCAAGCTCGCCCATGATTTTATAGGAAATATATTCGCGCATACTGCTGTTGTCGGAATAGTTGTTGTTCAGACAAAGCTTTTTCAAGCCGTAATAATTGCCGTTATTGTCATAATAATCAAAATCTATTTTAAAGCTGTAGCGGTCGGAATCAGAGCTTGCCACGGAGGTCAGGCTGTTGTTGCCCTTCGTGCGGATTGCCACATTCCCGACCGTTTCGCCGTTAATCGTAATATTCGCCTTATGGTATTCCTCCTCCAAAGGGTTATCCAACATATCCTGCCAATCGTCCTCATCAATTTCGATATTGATTTCATTTACCGTATCATCCTGAAAGATATGCTCCGCGTAGGTATATTGGCTGTCCGCCGAATCCGCTCTGCCGACGGCACAATACGCCGCCACACAGAACACAACCACCAGCAGCCCCGAAAGCAGAACCGCTTTATATTTTTTTAGTACATGCAAAGGAGTACCTCCTTTCGTTATTTCGTTATGCCGCATAATTCCCGTCATAGCTTACCATGACTGCAGATTCTACGCCCTGCATGCCGCTGATTCTATTGACAAATGCACTGTCGTTATCCTTGGGGCGGATTTCATAAATCACTTCTGTGCCTGCCTCGCCGGTAACGGTTTTGGATTTCAGCTGCATTTTCTTCACCTCGCTCCTGATATAGCCTTCTATCTTCTGTTCCAGTTCCCCATCCATCAGGCGCACGATAATCAGATAAGGGTTATCCTTCTGCTGATGATTTGCAAAAACAAGCAGGAAGATGCCCAGAATGGGACAGCCCAGCAGTGCCAGAGGCAGCAGGCTTGCGCCGCAGAGAATACCCTCCGCGATTGCCCAGAAAAGGAACACCAAATCCATCGGATCTTTCACCGCAGTACGGAAACGCACGATAGACAGCGCGCCAACCATACCCAGAGACAATACCACATTGCTTGTGACACCACAGATGACCAGTGTGGTTACCATCAGAATCGCCACAAGGGAAACATTAAAGCTGCGGCTATACAGCACACCGCTGTAGGTTTTCTGATATACATAGAAGATAAACAGCCCGATTACGAACGCTGCCCCAAGGCAAAGCGCCGTATCCAGAAGGGAAAAGCTACTGAAGCTATCCAGAAAGCTGCTCTTAAAAACGTCATTAAATGTCATTGAAATTCTCATCCTTTCTTATTATCCGTTTAAGCTGCAGGCGGCAAATTTGGAAAACGCCTGCTCTCTGTTTTTCGTTGTCAGAATGGTTCTGCTCACCACATCCGGCAGAAAATCATCATATTTCACTTCCATGATGCACCTGCCGTCCGAAAGAATCGGAACCGTCGGGGCATCCTTGCGGAAAAACGCCTTCACATCCTTGCAGGAGCAGATATCCCTGTCGAAGGTAATGCGCACATTGCCGGGCGCGTAGGTAAACGGCTCTCGGCAATAATCCACAATCACCGACGGGCGGAATAGCTCCAGCTTCATTTTCAGAAACAGTTCACGCACCAGAGGGCGTTCATCTGTCTCCATCCAAGCAAGATCGCCGTCAATGATTTTCTGCACCTCCTCCGCCGTTAAGCGGCATTGGTATTTATGCCCGACGGCATAGCGTTTGCTTTTCTTTTCCAGACGGATAAATGCCGTATCAAAATCATAATAACGAATCCGAAATTTATCCCGAATCGCCGTCCCCGAAAGCTTTTCCTTCAGCACCTTTTCATACAGATTATCAAAATAAAGCGAGCGAATCAGATATTCCCTGCCACCCTTGAGATTTTTATCCCTCTGCGTAAAGGAGGACAGCCTTCTTGCGGTTACGATGCTCTCGCCCTCTGTTACGGTATACTTCAATTCCTTTCTCCATTTTTCTTCCATAAAAATGCACCTCTCTCTCATTCGTGTTTTAGTATACGGGATAGAAATTAGGGGGTACTTAGCCTTTTGTTAAAGCCATGTGAAAGAAGGATTAGAAAACCATTAGGGCAATAAAAAAAGAGCCTGCCTTTTTAAAAAGCAGACTCTGTCCTCCCAAGTCAAAATCCTGATTTTGACTTAAATAAACCATTCTGGCTCTGCGCGTCTTTCATAAAGCTCTTCCAGCTCCTCCTTATGGTAGATATAGCCGGGATCATCAAAATATCTTGCCCCCACGGGACATTTCTTTACGCAGGCACAGCATTTGATGCAGATGCCGATATATTCTCTGATATTTTCTCTGCTGATGGAACCCATGGGGCAAACCTCCGCACAATGCCCGCAGCCAACGCAGGCATCACTTACCTTCGGCTTTACCTTACGAATATCGATATGCGCGCCATGTCTGTCCTGTGGCTTGAAATAGGGACGAATGGGGTCGCACCCCTTCACATACGCAGGAGCCGTATATTCCCAGCCGCTTGTCAGCTTTTCCGCGATTTTTGCGCCAAATTCCTGCATGCTTGCCAAATCCTTTGCATCAGGTCTGCCTGCCGCAAGTGTTTTGGAAAAGGAATGCTCGCTCACAAAAGCACCGCCTGCAACCGTCCGAAAGCCATCCTGCTCCAAAATATTTCTCAGCTCAATCAGCGCATCATCATAATTGCGGTTGCCGAAGGAAACCACGGGCACCGCATACGCACCGTTGCCCTTTACCTTCTCCGTCAGATAGGGAAGCAATACATTTGGCACACGCCCCGCAATGACAGGTGTGCCGCAGACAACTAAATCCCCTTCGCCGAAAACCGCATCCTTTTCTCTGCCCTGCGGCAGGGTAAAATCATAAATTTCCAAGGGCAAGTTCAGTTTCTCGGCTACAACCTGCGCCGTTGTTCTGACTGCCTTTTCCGTTCCGCCTGTCGGGCTGAAATACATCGCCCATACTCTTTTCAACTCCATCTCTCATTTTCCTCCTTCACCCAAAAAACAAAATATCTCTTTTGTTCATCATACCTTAGAAATGCCCTTTTTTCAACTATAATACAGCTTTCTCCTGCCATATCCTCACTGCTATGCAAAAAAATACAGATTTGATTGCATTTTTTATTTCTCTGTGCTATGATGACAGTAAGAAAGGATTACCGCTTTTGGAAGGGCGGTCAGTCCGAAAGATTTGGTTTAGACCGTCTAACTTCTGTTAGGCAGTCAATTAAAGGATTATCGCTTTTGGTGTAGCGGTCAGTCCGGTTTAATGGTGAAACCGTCTAACTTCCCCAAGTTAGGCGGTCGTTTTTTATTTATCCCCTGTTTTGATACAGGGAGATAAGTGCTACGATAAGTATACCAATCTGAACCAAATCAGAATATGTAACGCACATAGCATCACCCCCTTTACAGAGAGTGACTGAACCGCCAAGCGATAATCCTCTGTTTTCAGCATAGCATAGTTTCCTTTTTTCGACAACAGTTTTACATCCTCTGTACAAAAAAAGATGCCCTGCTCTCGCAAGACATCCTTTCTCGTTTTTTATGATTTTCAGTGGAATTTTTCCAGAGTATCCCAGACACTCTTAACCTTTTCCACCTTCTGCGCCTTCACCATTTCATCGATGCGCGCTTCGGCATATTCCGTCTGAATCTTATCCTTATAGCCGGTTTCTGCCTTTTCCTTCACTTCTTCCTCGGTCGGAACGGTTTTCTCCAGCGTTTTAATGATGAAATATTTACTCTCGTCCATCTTGATGGGGCCGACCACCTTACCGACCTCAGGTGCTTCTGTCAGCCCGAAGTTGGAAAGCATATAGCTTTGATACATGGTAGTTTCGCCGCTTTCCTCTCCGCTCTGCGCCTTAGGGTCAACGTCGTATTCCTTGAACAAGGATGCAAAATCCTCGCCATCCTTGGCGCGCTTCGCGACCTCGTTTGCCGTTTTCTCATCATCGACCAGAATGGTTGCTACCTTCAGTTCCGTATAGTCGGAGCGAATCTGATCCTTTTGCTCTGCGTAGTAATCTGCCATATCTGTTTCATCCACCGCACATTCCGATGCAATGGAATCATACACCAAGGAATACAAATAAGAGGCCTCCATCAAAGGCACAAGCTTTTCCTCATCTACCTCCATCTTCTTCAGCGCATCCGCATCCACTGTGGAGAGGAACTGCTTTGCCGCCGCTGCCGCTTCCTCCTTCTGGTCATCCGTCAGAGCGATATCATGCGCCGCGGCATATTCCTCCGCCGCAAGCACACTCTGCAATGTGCTGATGGTGCGCTCCTCCACCAGCTCATCCGCCGTCTGCCCATCAAAATCCAGATTCCAGACATCCTCTCCCGCCGCAGAAACAAAGCTCTGCGTTGTGGTATAAAGGTAAACCATATATTCATATTTCGTAATATCGTGATTGTCAATTTTCAGCACAACCGTATCCGCTGTTCCGCCGCTGCCACAGGCTGTCAGCGCAAGCACCCCTGCCAGCAGAAGCCCAAGCAGACCTTTTCTTCTCTTTTTCATTCTGCACCCTCTCTCCGCATAGATATTGGTTTTTTTATTATACAGATATTCTCTCAGTCTTTCAATGCCTCAAAGCATTTTTTAATCAGTTCGAGCGGTTTTTCTCCCTCTCCCCTTGCCGGCTTGATGGTAAGGTATGGATTTGCGCCCGCGGTAAAGAGATATTTGCCCTTTTCCTTTGCAAGCAGCTGCATCAGCTTCTGTGGGTCAATATTAGGCTGCGGCTGAAATTCCAGAAGAAGATTCCCATGCTTCTGGCTGATGGCGCGAATCCCCATCTCATGTGCCTCTGCCTTCACAAGAACCACCTCCAGCAGAAGCTGTACGCTCTTTGGCAAATCGCCATAGCGGTCTTCGAGCTCCTCCTGCATGTCGTAATATTCCTCCATGGTGCGGATGCCTGCGATTTTTTTATACAGCTCCATCCGCTGCTCCTGATTCTTAATATAAAAATCGGGGATAAAGGCACTGATATTCAAATCAATCGAGGTTTCAAATTTTTCCTCCTTCGGTGCATCTCCCTTGAGGTTCTGCACCTCCTCCTCAAGCAGGCGGCAATACATATCATACCCGACTGCCTCCATGTGTCCATGCTGCTCCGCACCAAGAAGATTGCCTGCACCGCGGATTTCCAAATCACGCATGGCAATCTTAAAGCCCGATCCAAATTCCGTAAATTCACGAATGGTCTGCAGGCGTTTTTCCGCCGCCTCGCGCAGCATTTTATCCCGCTTATACATCAGATACGCATACGCAATGCGATTGCTTCTGCCCACGCGTCCGCGCAGCTGATACAGCTGAGAAAGCCCCATGCGGTCGGCATCCTGAATGATGATGGTATTCGCATTGGAAATATCCATCCCCGTTTCGATAATCGTTGTGCAGACCAGAACATCAATCTCGCCGCTGATGAAATCGCCCATAATGCGTTCCAGCTCTCGCTCCGACATCTGCCCATGCGCGTAGGTCACATTTGCATCCGGCACAAGCCTCTGCACACGGAAGGCCTCCTCGCTGATGGATTCTACGCGATTATAGAGATAATAAACCTGTCCGCCGCGGCTGATTTCCCTGTGAATGGCTTCACGAATAAATTCGGGGTTATTTTCCATCACATAGGTCTGAACGGGATGCCTTTCCTGCGGCGGCTCCTCCAAAAGGCTCATATCACGAATCCCCGCAAGGCTCATATGAAGCGTTCTGGGAATAGGGGTTGCGGAAAGCGTCAGCACATCCACGTTTTCTTTGAGCGCCTTCAGCTTTTCCTTATGCGCCACGCCGAAGCGCTGCTCCTCATCCACGATAATCAGCCCCAAATCCTTGAACTTGACATCCTTTGAGAGAATCCGATGCGTCCCAATCAAAATTTCAGAATAGCCCTTTTCGATATTCTGCAAACTCTCCTTCTGCTGCTTCGGCGTACGGAAACGGGAGAGCAGCTCGATATGCACGGGGTAGCCCGTCATTCTCTGGGTAAAGGTATTATAATGCTGCTGTGCCAGAATGGTGGTCGGGACTAAGAATGCGACCTGCTTGCCCTCTTGTGCCGCCTTGAATGCCGCACGAATGGCAACCTCCGTCTTGCCGTAGCCAACATCACCGCAAATCAGCCTGTCCATAACCTTGCTGCTTTCCATATCCTTTTTGACATCCTCAATGGCGTTCAGCTGGTCATCCGTTTCCTCATAGGGGAAGCTTTCCTCAAATTCCTGCTGCCAGATGGTATCCGCACCATAGACAAAGCCCTGCGCCGCCGCACGCTTTGCATAAAGCGCAACCAGATCCTCTGCCATAATCTGCACAGCCTTTCGCGCCTTCGCCTTTGCCTTTGCCCAATCCTGTCCGCCAAGCTTATTCAGCTTGGGTGCGGCAGAGCCTGTACCGATATATTTCTGCACCATATCCATCTGGTTGACAGGTACAAAGAGACTGCCGCCATCCCGATAGGAAATCTTCATATAATCCTTCTGCACGCCCTCGACAGAGATTTTTTCCAGACCGCGAAATACGCCAATCCCATGGTTATCATGTACAACATAATCCCCGATATGCAAATCGGTAAAGCTTTCGATTGCCGCGCCGTTTTTCCTGCGCTTCTTTCGTTTTTTCTTTTCCTTGCCGCCGAATAATTCGCTGTCGCAAAAAACCGCAAAATCAATATAATCATACCGAAAGCCCTTGGAAAGCGTACCGCGTGCCACCCAGACGGCCCCCTTCGGCACCTCCTTTTCCAGAGAATCGATATAAACGGCTTCCAGACCCATTTCCTGCAATTCCTTTGCCATACGCTGTGCCCTTGTACCGCTGCCGGCAAGAATCAGCGTGCGGAAATGGTTCTTTTTCAGATATTCCAGCTCCTCGCAGAAAAGGTCTGCGCGCTGTTGGAAGGAGGGCGTAGAGCGCACCGAAAGATTCACCATTGTTTTCGGGCGGAAATCCACCGTCTTCTGGTTCAGCCCTGCAAGCAGAAGCTCCGCAAAGCTCTCCGCCTGCCGCAGGATTTCCGTATAATCATAGAGCATATTGCTCTGCCCTGGCAATAAATAACCCTGCGCGATACGCCCCTTCACGCTCTCGCGGTATTCCTCCGTCAGAATATCCATGTGCTCGCGGATACGCTCAGGCTCATCAAACACAAGCAGGGTGTCCTCCTGCAAATAGGAAAGCAGGCTGACGGGATTTTCATAAAAATAATCGGCATACGCCCCGAGTGCAGGCAATGTTTTTTCCGCACGCAGGCGTTCCGCATCCTCGCCGATATGCTCCCGCAGACGCTCTGCGTTTTCCGTTTCGCCCTTCTGCTCCAGATTTTTCAGTACCTTTCTGTATTCCTGCTCGATGCGCTCCGCCGCAGAAACTGCCTGCTCCTCAGTATAAACCATTTCGCGCATGGGGAAAATGCTCGCCTCCTCCAGCTTTTCTACGGAACGCTGGCTTTGCGCATCCATACTGCGGATGGAATCAATTTCATCATCCCAGAATTCGATACGCACGGCATCCTCCGCCGTCAGCGACCAGATATCCAGAATACCGCCGCGCAGGCTGAACTGCCCGGGGCTTTCCACCAGCTCCGTCCGCTCATAGCCCATGCGTACCAGCTTGCGTGTCAACTCTGCGATTTCAACGATTTCACCCGTCCGCAGGGTCAGCCGAAAGGCGGCGAAAATTTCCTTCGGGGGATATTTATCCAGCAGCGCCTCGGCAGATGCTACAATGATGGGCGTTTCACCCTTGAACAGACGCTCCAATACCAGAAACCGCTGGCGGTTCATTTCCATGCTATGCACATCCGCGCTGTAGAAAAGGATATCCTTCGCAGGATAATATGCGCAGTCCTTCGTAAAAAAGGTCAAATCCTCCAGAATTTCCTTCGCGCGCAGTTCACTGTAGGTCAGAAGGAAAAGCGGACGCTTTATTTCCGCCTGCAGGCTGTACGCCAGATGGGTTTTTGCCGCATCAATGACACCTGTCGCAAAAACAGGCGTATTTCCCTTTGCAATTCCTTCCAGAATCTGTTGAAAACTGCCCAATTCGGTCAGCGGTGCAGTTAAGGCTTTCATTCTTTATTCACCCCGTCAGTAGTCTTTTCCGTTTCTTTTTCGGCTTTTTCTGCCTGCTCCTGCAAGGCCTTCTGTTTTTTCATGCTTTTCGGTTTCTGGTTCACACGGTTTGCCGCCTCCGCCACGCCGCGAGAGAGAATCAGCTCCACACCCTTGACCGCCTTCTCCATGCCTTCTTCCATGGCAGGCAAATCATCAGGGCTGAATTTCGCAAGAACATAATCCGCCAAATCCCAGCCCTTTGGCTTTTCGCCAATGCCGACCTTAATGCGGTTAAACACATCCGTCCCCATTTGGTCGATGATGTTGCGGATGCCGTTATGTCCGCCATGGCTGCCCTTTTCGCGAATCCGCACACTGCCGCAGGGCAGGCTCGTATCATCGAAAATAACAACAAAGCGTTCCTGCGGAATTTTATAGAAATTCACGATTTCACGCACACTTTCGCCGCTGAGGTTCATAAAGGTCTGCGGCTTTACGAGAAGCACCCGCTTATCGCGAATCATGCCATCCCCAATCAATGCTCTGTTTTTGTATTTTTCCACCTTAATCTCATATTTTTCCGCCAGCTTATCAATTACACAGAAGCCGACATTATGCTTTGTTTCGGCGTATTCTCTGCCGGGGTTGCCAAGACCCACGATGCAGTAAAACTCCTGCCCTCTCGCTTCCTGATTTTTAAATCTGTCAAAAAGACCCATGTGCCTTTCCTCCTGTCCGTAAACACAACGAAATGCCCTAATCAAAAAATTAGAGCTGCTGTTCTAAGGTGTGTCCCAATAAGAAAACTTTCAGCATTTCAGAATGCAAGGTTTCTTATCCGGGCGCACCTTTATTCTGTTCATTTTTCAGAGTCATTATAGCATAAAAAAGCGGCAGAAAACAATAAAAAAGTGAGCACTTTTCAGTGCTCACTTTAATATTTCTATCTATGTATCAGATGAAATTATTTTACTTCGTTAACCAGTTCAGCGCCTTCCAGGAATGCCTTTGCATTATCCATTGTAATCAGAGCCATCTGTTCCAGAGCTTCTTCTGTCAGGAATGCCTGGTGACCGGAGATAACAACCTTATCGCTTGCCAGCAGTCTGGACAGAGTCTTGTCATGTTCTTTCAGGTTGCTTCTGTCTTCGAAGAAGTATTCATGTTCTTTTTCGCAAACGTCCATACCTACGCCACGGAATTTGCCGGCTTCAACTGCATCAGCCAGAGCTTCGGAGTCAACCAGACCGCCACGAGCAACGTTGATGAAGATAACGCCGTCTTTCATCTTAGCGATAGCATCCTTGTCGATCATGTGTCTTGTTGCGGGCATCAGAGGGCAGTGGATGGAGATAACATCAGCACGAGCATACAGTTCGTCCAGAGTTACATATTCCAGACCCAGGTTGGGGTTAGGGAATGCATCATAAGCGATGATGTCCATGCCGAAGCCTTTCAGAATGTTAATCATGCACTGACCGATTTTACCTGTACCGATGATACCTGCTGTTTTGCCGTACAGAGCGATACCTGTCAGACCAGCGATATCGAAGTTGAATTTTGTTGTTCTTTCATAGGACAGATGAGGCTTTCTGTTAACAGCCATCAGAAGCGCTGCGCCCTGTTCTGCTACGGACTGAGGAGAGTAAGCGGGTACTCTCAGTACGGGCAGACCACATTCTTTTGCAACATCCAGATCAACGCTGTCGAAACCTGCGCAACGCAGCAGCAGAACCTTGATACCCAGATTTTTCAGTTCACGGATAACTTCTGCGGGAACTTCGTCATTAACGAAAGAGCAAGTAGCGTCATGACCTGCTGCCAGATGAGCTGTAGCGGGTGTCAGTCTTTCGTTGAAGAAAGTGATTTCATAGCCATATTTTGCTGCTACGGGTTTAAAAGCGTCTACCCAGTAAGACTTTGTGTCAAAGAATGCAATTTTCATCGATATCTTCCTCCTAAAAATTTAAAAATTTGATAAGTGGATAGTAAAATTTTATAGCAAACAGAGCCATTCCCACACTGCGAATAGGAAATATGTCTTACTCTGTTTGTTTTACTTTTAACAATATAATCTATTTTACCCTTCTTGTCAACCGAGTTTCTGTAAAATTGGCAGTTTTGCCAAACCCATTTTTCCCAAAACGCTAAAAAAACACCAGTTTCCGCCGAGGTTTGGCTACCGCTTTTTGGATATTATTTTTTTTACCCATAACTGCTAAAAATATCTCCTCTCACTGCACTATTTTTCAGTAAATAAAAAGAAAAACTCCCATTTTTGTATTTGGGAGTTTTTTCTGTCATGATTTTGTGAATTTTTCGGCGCAATGCGAATCAGTCAAACAGCTGAGAAATAGAAACGCCGTTATGGATGCAGTTGATTGCATTTGCGAAAATATCTGCAACGGAAACCATTGTAATCTTGTCGATTTTCTTTTCCTCAGGCAGCTCGATGGTATCCAGAACCAGCAGTTCCTTGATTGCGGATTTTTCGATTCTTTCGATAGCAGGACCGCTCAGAACGCCATGTGTACAGCAGGCATCTACCTCGATTGCACCTCTTTCAATCAGCGCATTGGCTGCATTTGTAATGGTGCCCGCGGTATCAATCATATCATCCAGCAGGATAACCTTTTTGCCCTTGATGTCACCAATGATATTCATAACCTCGCTGACATTTGCCTTCGGTCTGCGTTTATCAATAATTGCAATGGGAATATTCAGCTTTTCCGCAAATTTTCTGACTCTTGTTACGCTGCCCAAATCGGGAGAAACCGCAACAAAATCTCTTTCCAGAGAATCGCCGAATTTTTTGATGTAGAAGTCTGTCAAGAGAGGGCTGCCAACCAGATTATCTACGGGAATATCGAAGAAGCCCTGAATCTGCGCACAGTGCAGATCCATTGTCAACACACGGCTTGCGCCTGCGCTTGTCAGAATATTTGCAACCAGCTTTGCACTGATGGGATCTCTCGCTCTTGCTTTTCTGTCCTGACGAGCATATCCGTAATAGGGCATAACGGCTGTGATTCTTGCTGCGGATGCACGCTTCATTGCGTCAATCATGATGAGCAGCTCCATCAGGTTATCGTTTACGGGATAGGATGTGGACTGGATGATGAATACATCTGCGCCACGAATGGTTTCATTGATCTTTACGGAAATCTCACCGTCGCTGAACTTTTCTACTTCACAGTCGCCCAGTTTCAGACCAAGCTTATCTGCGATTGCATTTGCCAGCGTTTTGTTGGAATTGCAGGCAAAAACTTTAATGTTGCTGATGCCGGAATTAAGCATTTATCTGTCCCCCTATAAAAAATAATTTTAGGTTATATAAGCACATACAATATTATGTTACACCGAAAAACAATCAATTTCAACCGCTATTCGACAATTTTTTCAAATTATCTTTCAATTCTCTTTTTTGTCCAGCCTTCGATGACCTGCTGTCTTGCTCTGGCAACCGCCAAAACGTCCTCAGGCACATCCTTTGTGATGGTGGAGCCTGCGGCAATGTAGGAACCCTTCTTCACGGTTACAGGTGCAACCAGATTTACATTGCAGCCGACAAAAACATTATCCTCAATGGTGGTGCGGTGCTTTTTCTTGCCATCATAGTTTACCATAATGCTGCCGCAGCCGAAGTTGATTTTTTCGCCTGCATCGGTATCCCCGACATAAGAAAGGTGCGGGATTTTTGTGCCGTCGCCAATGGTGGAATTTTTCACCTCAACGAAGTCGCCGACCTTTACCTTATTTCCGATGTGGCAGTTGGGGCGGATATACGCGAAAGGCCCAACGGTGGTTTCGTTGCCGATTTCGGATTCGATTGCCGTAGAGGTCTGGAATTTCACGCCATTGCCAAGCTTGGTATCTGTCAGTCTGGAATTGGGGCCGATTTCGCAGTCCTCCCCGATTTCCGTATTGCCCTCCAGCACACAGCCGGGCAAAATCACCGTATCCATACCGATTTTAACATCACTGCCGATATAGGTGTTTTCGGGATCAACGAGGGTAACACCGCTTTCCATGTGCTTACGGTTGATGCGGTGCTTCATGATTTTTGCTGCTTCCGCAAGCTGTACACGGCTGTTTACACCGAAAAATTCATCGGCATCCTTTGCCACAACAGCCTCCACCTTGCCGCCTGCCTTCAAAATCAGCTCCAGACAATCTGTCAGGTAATATTCCCCCTGCGCGTTATTGTTATTCAGCTTGCCCAGAGATTCCTTCAACTCCTTGCCGTTGAAAATATAAATCCCTGTGTTGATTTCGTTAATCATTCTCTGTGTATCTGTTGCATCCTTATGCTCCACAATGCGTTCAAAACCGCCGTGGTCATCGCGCATGATGCGCCCGTAGCCGGTAGGGTCCTCTATTTTAGAGGAAACCACAGTTACGCTGTGTCCCTCTGTACGGTGTACCTCAACCAGCTTTGTCAGGGTTTCGCCTGTAATCAGCGGCGTATCCCCGTAGAGAATCAGCATATCACTGCTTTCATCAATAAAATCGCCTGCCATCATAACAGCATGTCCTGTGCCCTTCTGTTCTGCTTGCAAAGCAAAGGAGATGCCTTCCGCGCGGATGCCTGCCTTAACCTCCTCCGCCTTATGCCCAACCACAACGCAAACGTCCTCTGCGCCACAGCCTTTTGCGGTTTCAATCACATAATCCACCATGCTCTTATTCAGAATTTCATGAAGTACCTTAGGTTTCTTGGATTTCATACGGGAGCCTTCGCCGGCAGCCAGAATGATTGCTTTCAACTGTCTCATTTATTTTTCCTCCTACGCCAAAGGGCGAAATATTTTTCAAGATATTGTATACATACATTTTAGTATCGCATTTTTCCCTATAAAATTCAATATACTCTTTTACTAAAAAATGATTTCCGGAAAAGAAAAAAAGCAGAGAAAACTCCCTGCTTTTCGTTCTTAAAATCCGATTTATAATTTTGTGCCCTTTTTCAGCACTGCCGGTTCCTCGGAGGAAACGCCGATGACTCTTTGTCCTGCGGAAAGGACAACCTCCTTATCGAAGATGGCATTTTCCACTACGCAGTTTTCGCCAATCTGGCAGCCCTCCATCAGGATGGAATTCCGTACAACTGCGCCCTTGCCGACACGCACCCTACGGAACACAACGGAATGCTCCACCTTCCCGTCAAAAATCGCACCGCTGCCGACGATGGAATCCGTCACATCCGCACCCCTGTTGTATTTTGCAGGGGGTTCATCCTTCGGCTTTGTTTCAATATAGGGATATTCGTTGATGAAATGATCGCGGATATCCTTTTTCAGAAAATCCATGTTCGTCTCAAAATAAGCCGCAATGCCTGTGCCGATGGCATTCCAGTAGCCGTCATATTCATAGCCGTAGATTTTCAGCGTATGGATAAAGCGGATGATAATATCCTTTACCAGACTGTATCTGCCTTCGGGGATAATCTGATTCAGCAGATTGATAAGCAGCGTTCTGGAGATAACATAAATCCCCAGGGAGGCCGCATCGGATTTCGGCTGCTCCGGCTTTTCCTCGAAGCCCTCCAGCTTATTGTCCGCATCCATCTGCAAAATGCCGAATTTGGATAAATCCTTTCCCGTCATTTTCTGATAAACCACAGTAATGTCCGCATTTTTTTCCTTATGATATTCCAGCACCTTACGGTAATCCATTTTATAGATGGAATCACCGGAGGTAATCACAACGTATTCCTCATTGCTGCGCTTGAGGAAGGTCATATTCTGATAAATGGAATCCGCCGTGCCGCGGAACCATGTAGAGCCTGCATTGCTGGTATACGGCGTGAATACGAACAAGCCGCCCTGCTTTCTGCCGAAGTCCCACCATTTGGATGACATCAGATGGTCACGCAGGGAGCGAGAGTTATACTGCGTCAGCACAGCCACCTTCCCAATGCCGCTGTTGGACATATTGCTCAATGTAAAATCAATGGCACGATAGCAGCTGCCGATGGGCAATGCCGCCGCCGCTCTATGGTCGGTCAGAACGCCCAGTCTGCCGTCGTTATTGCCGCCTGCCAAAATAATACCGATTGCTTTCATCTGTTACACCTCCCGTACAACGGCCTTACCGCTTTCCAATCTGCCGTCTGGATAATCCTCAGGGGAGGTTCTGCCGTAAATCACGCAGTTTTTCCCCATCACAATCCCATCGGGAACACTGCTGTTCATTCCCAGAACGGTGATGCCTGTATTATAAATATTAGGCTTTGCCTCATTAGGAATATTTTCCCCGACACCCATCTGCACATTTTTGCCGATGCTACATTTTTCATCAATGACGCAATGGTCAATCAAAGCATTTTCGCCGATAATCGTGTCTGCCATGATGATGGAATCCTTCACCACTGCCCCCTTTTCCACCACAACACCGGGGCCGATGATGGAACGACAGACCGTACCGTAAATCTCACAGCCGTCAGAAAGCAGCGCTTCCTCTGTCTTTGAGCCGAGTGCCGTATACTGCGGCGGCTGATGGTCGCTGTTGGTATAAATCTTCCAAAAATCCTCGTAGAGGTTGAATTCGGGCAGGGTGCGGATTAAGTCCATATTGGACTCCCAATAGGACTGAATGGTGCCGACATCCTTCCAATAGCCGTTGAACCGCCATGCGTACATGGGCTGTCCCTCATCCAGCATTTTAGGGATGATGTGCTTGCCGAAATCGCTGTCCGGATGGATGGAATTATCCTCAATCAATGCATCACGCAGTCTGTCCCATGTAAATATGTAAATCCCCATGGAAGCAAGATTGCTCTTGGGGCTTTCCGGCTTTTCCTCAAATTCGTAAATCTTATCGCCGTCCTCGGTATTCATAATGCCGAAGCGGTTTGCTTCCTCCATCGGCACCTCCATAACGGCAATCGTTGCCGCTGCGTTGTGCGCCTTATGGAAGGCAAGCATCTTGGAATAATCCATTTTATAAATGTGGTCACCGGAAAGAATCAGCACATATTCCGGATTATTGCTGTCGATAAAGTCAATATTCTGATAAATGGCGTTTGCCGTCCCGTTGAACCATTCGCCAGAATCCCCTGTTTTCACATGCGGTGCAAGAATCGTCACACCGCCGTTTTTCTTATCCAGATCCCATGGAATCCCAATCCCGATATGCTGATTCAAACGCAGCGGCTGATACTGTGTCAGCACGCCGACGGTATCCACACCGGAGTTAATGCAGTTGCTCAGCGGAAAATCGATGATACGATATCTCCCACCGTATGCAACGGCAGGCTTTGCCACCTTTCTTGTTAACACGCCCAGACGACTGCCCTGTCCACCCGCCAGAAGCATTGCTATCATTTCTTTTTTACGCATATTACCCACCCCTATCTCTTCAGGTTGTATATATGTAACAAAGTCATAGGCTCTGTTTTGATTATTATAGCATAGGAAAATAAACTTGCAAAGATTATCTACGGCATCTGTGCCGAAATTTCGCCTTATTTCGATTGGCTTTTTCTCTTTCCTTTTTCCGATTGAGAAAATTTGCACGTTGCTCCTGCGCCCGTATGGGTTTATTTCCGGTGCTTTCTGTATAAAATATAAAACACAGAAAAAGAAAACGCAGAGAAAAGATTGCCTTTCTCATGCCAGTATACTATAATGAAGGTTAAACTATATGATGATTTTGTTAAATTTCAGAAAAATTTGAACCCATTTAATAGATTTTGAGGCGATAGAATATGACAACATTTCAAAAAGGACAACACATTTATTTCATCGGCATCGGCGGCATCAGCATGTCCGGTCTGGCAGAAATTCTGGCAGATAAGGGCTGTATCGTTTCCGGTACGGATATCAAGGAATCCCCTGTGACAAAGCACCTGCAGAATTTGGGGATTCATATCAACTTCGGACACAAGGCGGAAAACATCACGGATGATGTAGATTTAGTGGTCTATACCGCGGCAATCCATCCTGATAACCCCGAATATCAGGCGGCGCAGGCAAAGCATATCCCCCTGATGGACAGAGCCAGACTGCTGGGCGAAATCATGGCGGAATATGAGGATTCCATTGCCGTTGCAGGCACACATGGCAAGACTACAACCACATCCATGGTTTCCGAAATCCTGCTTGCCGCAGGGACAGACCCCACCATTACGGTTGGCGGCATCCTGCCTACCATCAGCAGTAACCTGAAAATCGGTCACTCTCCGTATTTCGTTGCCGAGGCATGCGAATATTTCGACAGCTTTTTGCAGTTCAAGCCCTTCGTCGGCGTGATTCTGAATGTGGAAAGCGACCATCTGGATTATTTCAAAAGCCTTGCGAATATCCGCCGCTCCTTCCATGCCTTTGCAGAGCGTATCCCTGCGAAGGGTGCATTGGTTATCAATCAGGCGATTGAAAACGTGGCAGAGCTGACACAGGGACTGGACTGCACCGTAGAAACCTTCGGACTGGCGGACGGTGCGGACTGGCAGGCGAAAAATATCATCCATGAGCCGGACGGCAAGAATACCTTTGATGTATATTATAAAGGCGAATTATTCGGGAATTTCCATCTGAATGTACCCGGAGACCATAATATCACAAATGCGGTGGCATCCATTGCGGCGGCACATTTTGTAGGTGTCTGTCCTGCGGATTGCCAAAAGGGGCTTCTGCATTTTACGGGCACAGAACGCCGCTTCCAGAAAAAAGGCGAAAAAAACGGCGTTGTTGTCATTGATGATTATGCGCACCACCCCACAGAAATCAAGGCAGCACTGGCGGCGGCAAAAAAGGTGCAGCACCGTACAACCTGGTGCGTGTTCCAGCCGCACACCTATTCCAGAACGAAGTTCCTCTTTGATGCATTCGGCGAAGCATTCACCGATGCAGATGAAGTCATCATTGCGGATATCTATGCCGCAAGGGAATCCGATGACGGCACCATTTCCGCCGCCATGCTTGCAGACAGAATCGCGAAAACAGGCAAATCCGCAAGATATGTCGGGGATTTTGATGCCATCCGCTCCTATCTGGAGAAAAACTGCAAGGCAGGGGATTTACTTCTGACGGTCGGCGCAGGGGATGTGTTCAAAATCGGCGAAGCGTTTTTAGAAAATTAAGTCGAAAACATAAAAAAGCGTTCTCTTTAGGATATTCCATTTGAGAACGCTTTCTTTTTTATTCTGGGAAAATCACGGTGCTTGGTGTAGCTCCGTCATTCGTTTCTTTTGTTTCCGTTACAATGGCAGGCTGCTTTGCCGCCTCTTCTGCCGCTTTTTTCTTCTCCTGATGCCCGTTAATCAGAATGAACAGCGCCAGAAACCAGCACACAATCCCGATAAACCGCACAATTTTCATGCCTTTTTTCATTGCAATCTTCCCTTCCTCGCAATTTCTTTATTTATGATATGGCTCGTTGCGCTGAATCCGCTCCGAGCGGTAAATCTGCTCCAATAAAACCACGCGCATCATCTGGTGCGGAAATGTCATTCTGGAAAAGCTGAGTGCATAATCCGCGCGCCGCATCACCGCAGGGGAAAGCCCCAGAGAGCCGCCGATGATGAACACGATATGGCTCACGCCGCCAACGCTCTTTTTCGCCATAAATTCTGCCAGCTCCTCGGAGGAAAGCATCTTTCCTTCCACCGCAAGCGCCACCGCAAAGGCATCGTCCTTCACGTTTTTCAGAATCCGCTGTCCTTCCCTTTCCTTGACCTCCGCCGCCTGTGCATCGCTCATGTTTTCGGGTGCCTTTTCATCCGCCAGCTCGATAATCTCCAGCTTCATATAACGGCTCAGCCGCTTGCTGTATTCCGCGATGGCATCGCGCCAGTATTTTTCCTTCAATTTGCCTACGCAAACGACCGTAACCTTCATGCCAACCCTCCGTTACAGCTCCACCTTCACGCCATTCTGAAAGCGGCTCGCCATATCCATTTTTACATGCGTGCCAACCTCAATGCGGTTGTTCCGCAGGATTTCCTCTACTGTTTCATACGCCAGATGGGGGTTATTGTTTTCCTCACTGAGGTGTCCCAAAAAAACATATTTCATCTTTCCCGTCATCACCTCTGCCAGAAGCCTTCCTGCCGTATGGTTGGAAAGATGTCCGTTTTCGCCCAGAATCCGCTGCTTCAGCGACCATGGATAACCGCCCTTTTTCAGCATTTCCACATCATGATTTGCCTCTAAAAGCAGCACATCACTGTCCTCTATGCTTTCCCGAATCGTATCCGTCACATGCCCGATATCGGTTGCCAGTGTGATTTTTTTCTCGCCCGAAAAGACGTTATAGCCGACCGGCTCTGCCGCATCATGCGGAATCCGAAACGGCTTCACGCAAAGGTCATTCACCGCGCAGACCTCATCCGCATACACAATCCGCTTGTTGCTCGGCGCAATCCGCCCAAGGCCTTCCTCCATCGCCGCCCAGGTATCCGCCGTGGCAAAAATGGGGATATCAAACCTGCGGGAAAGGATGCCTGCCCCCTTGATATGGTCAACATGCTCATGGGTGATAAACAGCGCATCGATTTTGTCGCCCGTCAGCTTCAAATTTGCAAGTCCTTCCTCGATTTTCTTGCCACTGATGCCTGCATCAATCAATATTTTCGTGTAATCCGTCCCGATATAGGTGCAGTTGCCGCTGCTGCCGCTGGCGATGGTGCAAAATTCCATCCGCAAGCCGGTTCACCTCTTTTCCTTCGTGTTTTTCCATAAAATAAGCCTCGGAACTGCTCCGAGGCTCTCTTGTTCTCTTTTTACTGCTCGCCGGGGATACGGTCGATATCCGCGCCCATGGCTCTGAATTTTTCCTCGACATCCTCATAGCCTCTGTCGATATAACGCACGCCGTCAATGATGGTTTCGCCCTCTGCCGCCAGTGCCGCCAGAATCATTGCCGCGCCTGCTCTCAGGTCTGTTGCGGAAACCTCCGCGCCGCTGAAATGCTTAATGCCGTGGATGGTTGCCACTCTGCCGTTAATTTCCACATCTGCGCCCAGCTTACGCAGCTCACCCATGTACTGATATCTGTTTTCCCAGACATTTTCCGTCAGCACACTTGTCCCGTTGCAGACCGCAAGAAGCGTTGCAATCTGAGGCTGTAAATCCGTCGGGAAGCCGGGGTAGCTCATGGTCTTTACATTTACCGCACGCAAGGGCTCATCCGCCATCACGCGAATGGAATCCTCCCATTCCGCCACCTTCACATTCATTTCCTCCAGCTTTGCTGTCAGGGAATCCATGTGCTTGGGAATGATATTCTTCACCAGCACATCGCCGCCCGTAATCGCCGCCGCAATCATGTATGTGCCTGCCTCAATCTGGTCGGGAATGATGGTATACTGCGCGCCCTTCAGCTCGGGAACGCCCTTAATACGAATCACATCTGTCCCTGCGCCCTTGATATTTGCACCCATCATGTTCAGATAGTTTGCCGTATCTACCACATGCGGCTCCTTTGCCGCGTTTTCAATCGTTGTGGTGCCTTCCGCCATGGTTGCCGCAAGCATGACATTGATGGTCGCGCCAACGCTCACCTGATCCATGTAAATGGAAGTACCAATCAGCTTTTCGGCATAAGCCTTCACCATGCCGTCCTCCTCAATGACGGTTGCACCAAGCGCACGGAAGCCCTTCAGGTGCAGGTCAATGGGGCGTTTGCCAAAATTGCAGCCGCCGGGCATTGCCACCTCTGCCTTTTTATAGCGTGCCAGAAGCGCACCAATGAGATAATAGGATGCGCGCATTTTCTGCACGCCCTCAAAGGTCGCCTGATAGCTGACACCCTCGTTACAATCAATTTCCAAAGTATGTTTATCTAAAAATCTGCATTTGCCGCCCATTTCCTGAATGGTATGACAGATATTTCTAACGTCCTCAATACTGGGAAGATTCTCCAGTACACTCACTCCGGTTGCCATTACCGCCGCCGGAATAACAGCTACCGCCGCGTTTTTCGCACCGCTGATGGTAACCTCTCCGGTCAATCTTTTTCGGCCCCTTACAACTAATTTATCCATAAAAACATTCATCCTTCCAATCAATTCCAAAGGACAATCTATATCTCTGAACAGGCGAAAAAGCCGCCGTTCCCCAAAAAGTAGTCGTTTTTCTCTATATTTCGCCCTATAACATTAGAATTATATCACGAAAACGGTGCAGTGGAAAGTGTTTTTTTTCGAGGGCTGTATTTTTCGCCCCACTTCTTCCCCGAAAGCAGAAAACAGCGTCCATCCTTGCGGATGAACGCCATTTTGATTGTTTTCAGCTAAGATTTTCGGAAAAATTTATTTTACCGCCTGAATTGTTACAGTCTTTGTTGCATCGTCCCATGTGGTCACTGCGCCCAGCTCATCCGCTACAAAACGAACGGGTACAAAGGTGCGGCCGCCGATGATAACGGGAGCAACGCCGTATTTTTCCAGAGCTTTGCCGATAGTCATTTTAATTTCCTTGCCGTTAACAGTCAGAGTAACCTCTTTTGCGGCTTCGTTCCAAGCAACCTGACCGCCCAGTGCTTCTGTGATGATTCTGATGGGAACCAGAGTTCTGTCGTTGCGGATTACGGGTGCAACATCGTTGATGATTGCCTGATCGTCCACAATCACTGCTGTGCTGCCAATCTGCAGAATGATTGTCTTTGTTGCTGCTGCGGGCTTGTCTGTGCTGGCTGTGCCCTCTGCCTGCTTGAAGGTTGTGTCAACGGTTACGCCGCCCTTCGGCATAGTGAAGGAATATGTGCCGTCCTTTTCTGCTTTCAGCTTAACTTCCTTGCCGTCCTTGTCCTTTGCAGTAATCTTATCCAGTGCGTAGCCCTCGTCAGCCTTGGGTGTCAGAATAACCTTGTCACCTGTTTCTGCCTTTGCCGCGCTTGCTGTTACAGCACCGTTTTTGCTGTCAGAGATGGTTACACCGTATTTTGCAACACTGCTGCCGCCGCCACCGCCGGAGGAGGAGCCGGAAGAAGATTTCTTGTATACATCTACAGTGCAGCTTGCTGTCAGTGTGTTAGAAGGTGTATTGTCACCGTCTGTATCTGTGCCGTCACCTGTTGCTGTATCACCTTCTGCCTGAGTTGTAGGCGCATCTGTTGTATCAGGTGTTTCTGTTTCTCCGGGTGTTGTGGGTGCTTCTGTTACACCGCCCAGTGTTGCTGTGATGGTTGCACTACCATAGTCTACACCTGTAACAACGCCATTTTCTACAGTTGCGACTGCTTCTTTATCACTTGCCCATGTTATAGGGTCTGCTACTTCGTATGTTTTGCCGTTTGCTTCTACGATGGCTTTCAGTGTGTCTGTGTAACCTCTGCGGATTCTTGTGCTTGTTTTGTCCAGAGCAATCTTGTTCGTTACAACGTATTTGTCACCTTTAACCTGAATTGCTTTATAGCCCTCTGCTACATAAGCATTGGCAGGCTTATCGGAGAAAGTGCCGCCGGAGATAGAGATTGTAGCATTAGAGTTTGTACCTTTAACAATTGCACCTTTAGCACCACTAAAGCAACCACCAGAAATATTCACAATAGCAGGCTGACTGCTAACATCAGCAATCGCATAATCCGCACCTTCAAAGATACCGCCGGTTACAGTCAATGTACCAAGGTCAATATTAGCACCACAACCACAGTTATAAACACCGTAGGTTTCTTTTCCTGTACTGCTTGCACCACTTGCAGCTTTGTAGGTACCACCGTTGATTGTTGCAATATTATGATTCTGAACAGTTGCCTGATAGAAATTCTTGAATGTACCGTTGTTAATAGTCAACTCTGCACGGTCATCATTTTTAATCGTATTCAGACCTCCCGAGAAGGTACCATTATTGATAATCAACGTAGGGTTTTCCTCTCCCTTGTCGTTATCGTATGTAGTACCATTGTAGTAACCATTCGCAACAAGGCTGGAGAATCTGCCCAACTCGCCATTTCCCTTCGCTGTCAGCACGTTTACACCTTCGTTAATGGTCATATTACCAACATTCTTGATGGTATAATAGGAGTTACCGCCAGAAGAACTATCACTTCGACCATTTTCTTGGGTACGATCAAAAGTACCTCCGTTTAAAGTAACCGTTCCCTTATTATAGAGAGCTGCTTTCCCGTGAGTAATATTATCTACTGTACCTTCACCCTTAATAGTCAAGGTGCCGTTATTCATAATTGTGTGCCCAACACTGTTTGTAATCTTCTTACCATTCAGGTCGATTGTAATATTTGCCTTTTCAGGTACTACAACATCCCCTGTGATATCAGCAGCAAGTTTAATAGTAGTTTCTGTTTCCCCTGCGGCAGTAATTGCGGCATTTAACTCATCAATAGTCTTAACACCTTCGTTTTCGGCAGGTGTATCAGGTGCTGTTGTGCTACCGCCTTCTGTGCCGCCATTTTCACTGCCAGTTTCACCTGTACTGCCAGTTTCACCACTGCCGCTTTCGCCTGTCTCTGCACCGCTTTCTGTACCTGTTGTTGCATCATCTGCCAATGCTGTCACAGGTGCAGTTGCAGTTGCCATGCTCATTGCCATGAAAATCGCAAGATATTTTTTCTTTTTCATTTTTCCTTCAACCTTTCTTTATTTTTCCGTTCCTTTGAAAACCACTTTTTTCTATTTCAAACAGCCTTCTTCCTCGCTGCATCTCCCCCCTTCGCCTCTCCGCTTCTTATATTCGCACATCCTCCTTTGAGAAAAATGTGAAAGATGCCTTCCTTCCGTTGCTTCAATCGGGCTTTTCCTCCCGCAGGCACCGCTTCTGTCGGCTCAGCGTCTCCGGCGACATATCTAAAAATGAAGCTAAAAAACGGTCGCTGACCACATCCTCCAGCCCCGCATATTCCTTTAAAAAGAAAAGATACCGCTCCTTCGCCGCCATCTGATACCGCGCACTTTTGAGCGCCCATTGCTTGTGGTACGCCTGCATCAGCCATTCAAAAAGGATTGTTTGAAATTCCGGATAGGTTCTAAACAGCGTGATTACATCCATATTGGCAATCACAAAAGCATCTACATTCGACATCGCAACCACAGAGGTCAGCGCTTTTCTCTGCCAGTTCATAAACGGCGTAATCATCTCGCCGGATACAAAAGAAAAATCATCTGAAATCTGCTTTCCGCCCTTCGCGTAGAGAAATGCACCCGTCACGCCTTCCATCAGGAAGCAGCAGGTATCCACCGTTTCCCCTTGACTGTACAGTGTCCGTCCCTTCGGGCAGTGCCTGATGCTGGAAATACCAATAACTTCTTCGATTACATCTTTATTATGGATGTCCAGAACATCCACCAGAAACCGTCTCATTCTGTCTTTCATACACATACGATATCCCCAAACCTCTAAGCCTTGTCTTTCTGCCAATACATCTTCTTCCTTGTTTTATAAGGTTCATCATGCTTCATGAGTTTTTGCTGTTTCCTACAACATAACATAAAAATCAAACCCTTTCATTGACCTATGTCAATATTCTAGCATTTTTAAGAGCAATTTTCAAATATTTTCAAGAAAAATGAAAATTTTTTGATACATTTGTTTTCTTCTTCTATTTTCTATCTGTTTATTAGGTACAAACCGATATCTAGTCAAAAATAACTGATTATATAGAATATTTCAAGTTTTTTATTAGATATAATATGACACATGGAGGTGATACAAGCATGTGTAAAGAGGCATTTTCCAAAAGATTGGTACAGCTGCGTATGGCAAAGGGCGTTTCCGCAAGGGATATGAGTCTTTCCCTCGGGCAGAACCCCGGCTACATCAACAGCATTGAAAACAATAAGACATTCCCTTCCATGTCCAATTTTTTTGAAATCTGTGACTATCTGAATATCACCCCAATGGAATTTTTCGATCTGGAGTCGGCGCATCCCGAAAAAATCCGCACCCTCACAGAGCAGCTCAAACGCCTTGATGCTGCCCAGCTTGATAGTATCCTTCGTATTGTAAATGGGCTGGTCTCCAATCATCCCTATTGATTTTTTCCAATTCATAAATCTGTAAAAACCCGTCTGTCGCAGGGCATAAAAAAAGATACAAGATTTTCTCTTGTATCTCAGACTGTAGACAAAGTAATTTTGAGGCAGCGGAAGGGCTTGGGAAACAAATCCGTTTCCCAAATGGAATCCGCAGTCGGAATTCACTTCCGGCGAGGAAAACAGCGAGTTTCGAGGCTTTTAAGCTGATGGAACTCGTCTGTTTATTCTTCTGTCTTAGCAAGTCGAAATCCTGATTTCGACTTAGGGTGTCGACTTTGTCGACACCCTAAGATACAAGATTTTCTCTTGTATCCCTTTTTCGCTTGCGGAGACAGGATTTGAACCTGCCTTGCCCACCTCGAAATCTGGTCGTCCGCTCTCCCTCTCTGCGTTCTGTCTGCGGAACTCCCGATTTCTCGCCTGCATCACCTTCCTTCTTCTGCCACCGGCAGCGGTCGGTGCTGCAGCCCCGGGAACCCGTCGGTCGCAGGGCATAAAAAAAGATACAAGATTTTTTTCTTGTATCCCTTTTTCGCTTGCGGAGACAGGATTTGAACCTGCGACCTCCGGGTTATGAGCCCGACGAGCTACCGGACTGCTCTACTCCGCGTCAATATGAATTTATTACCATCACCTATTATACCCCCAAAGCGGGGATTTGTCAAATCCCCCTCCCGATTTTATATCCCATCCTTGAAATTCTTATCCAGTCGCTCCTTCCGCGCCTTCCAATCCGGCATCAGCTGCCCCAGAAGGTCATAAAAGGATTTCCCATGATTAGGATACCGAAAATGCAGCAGCTCATGCAGCACCACCTGCTCGATGCAAGCCTCATCCGCCTTTAGCAGCTGCAGGTTCAGCCGAATCGTGCTGCCCGTTGTGGTACAGCTGCCCCAGATGCTTTTCATATTTCGGATTTTAATTTCCGGCCTTGCTATATGATATTCTTTCACCAAAGGATATATTCTATCCATAATTTCCGCAAATTTCTTCTCCGCCTGTGCCTTCAGCCAAGCCAGATATTCCGCCTTCAGCACATCGGAATACAGCTTCGGGGAGGAAAGCAGAATGGTATCCTCCGCAACCGTAATCCGCTGTTCGCCGCGTTCCAGTCTGAGCCGATAGGGCTTGCCGAGGTAATACACCGTTTTCCCGTCATACAGGCTCGCATCGGAAATCTCGTTCCTAATCTTCTCAATCTCCGCCAGATGGGTAATAATCCAGAACGCCTTGGACTGCACAAATTCATCAATCACCGCAAAGGGCACCTGCTCCCCCGCGGAAACAACCACCTTGCCATACTTATTCACACGCAGGTTGATATACTTCACGTTTTTGCGCGTCAATTCGTATTCAATTTCAATCCCTTCATATTGCACCGTATGCACCGACATGGGTATTCCCCTTCCTCTCAGAACTTCCTTTCTATTTTACACTTCCGTAAAAAAATTGTCTATCTTTTATGTATAAAAATAACGGAACTCCGTCGAAGTCCCGTTATTTTTGATATTCCGTTTTATTCCTCTGTACGATTCAGAATTTCCATAAATTCCTCGCCTGTAATCGTTTCCTTTTCCAGAAGGAACTGTGCAATTTCATCCAGCTTATGCATATTCTCCCGAATAATGCCCACAGCCTTCTCATGCGCCTGCTTCACCACAGCGACCACAGCCGCGTCAATCTTCGTTGCGGTTTCATTGGAGCAAGCCAGAGAGGTGTCGCCGCCGAGATACTGGTTATTGATGGTTTCCAGTGCAACCATGCCGAATTCCTCGCTCATGCCGAAGCGTGTAATCATCCCTCTTGCCAGGCGTGTTGCCTGCTCAATATCGTTAGATGCGCCTGTCGTGATGGAGCCAAACTTCAGCTCCTCCGCCACACGCCCACCGGTAAAGGTTGCAATCTTATTGAACAGCTCCTCCTTGCTCATCAGCGATTTTTCGCCCTCATCCACCTGCAAGGTATAGCCCAATGCACCGCTGGTTCTGGGAATAATCGTAATCTTCTGCACGGGTGCGGAATTTTTCTGCTTTGCCGCAACCAATGCATGTCCGACCTCGTGGTATGCAATGATTTTCTTTTCCTCCGGAGAAATCACAGCGCCCTTTCTCTGGTAGCCTGCCAGAATCACCTCAACGCTCTCCATCAGGTCCTCCTGCTTTACGCGATTGTGCCCCATGCGTACCGCACGCAGCGCCGCTTCATTGATGATATTCGCAAGCTCCGCACCGGAGGCACCCGAGGTTGCCCTTGCGATTGTGCCGAAATCAATTCCGCCTTCCATCTTGACATTTTCCGCATGTACCTTGAGGATTGCCTCTCTGCCCTTCAAATCAGGCAGCTCCACGGGAATTCTTCTGTCGAATCGACCGGGACGCAGCAGTGCCTTATCCAGTGTTTCGGGTCGGTTCGTTGCCGCCAGAATAACAACACCCTTTCTGCCGTCAAAGCCGTCCATCTCCGTCAGCAGCTGGTTCAGTGTCTGCTCCCGCTCATCGTTGCCGCCCATGCCGTTGCCGTCACGCTTTTTCCCGATGGTATCAATTTCATCAATAAATACGATACAGGGTGCTTTTTCGTTTGCCTGCTTAAAAAGGTCGCGCACCTTTGCCGCGCCCATGCCGACAAACATTTCCACAAATTCCGAGCCGGAAATGGAGAAGAAGGGAACCTCTGCCTCACCTGCAACCGCCTGCGCCAGCAGTGTTTTCCCTGTTCCGGGAGGGCCTACGAGCAATGCGCCCTTTGGCATGGATGCGCCGATTTCCGTATATTTCTGGGGATTATGCAGAAAATCCACAATTTCGCGCAATGCGTCCTTCGCTTCATCCTGCCCTGCAACGTCCTTAAAGGTCTTGCCCGTCTGCGCCTTCACATATACCTTCGCATTCGATTTCCCGAAGGACATCGCATTGCCGATGCCGCCCATCTTGCTCATGGCTTTTTTCATCACAAACTGCCACAGCAGGAAGAATACAACAAACATCACAAGCGTGCTGAACCAGGGGGAAACCTCCCTCGGCTTCACCTCTCCGAAGGATGCCCCTGCGTTATACAGCCGCTCTACCAGTTGCGGGTCATCCATCCTTACGGTAGAGTATACCTTCTGGGTGTTCTCCGAAAAAATTGTTGTGCCTGCTTTATCCGATTTGTCCTCATCCTTCAGATAGAAATAAATGACATCCTCATTCACCTCTGCCTGTGAGATATTTTTATTCTGCATCTGCGTCAGGAAAACATCATAATTCACCTGCTCTATGGTGTTCTTCGTCATAAAGGGCAGGAAAAACATATTGATTACTCCCATAATCAGCAGTGCAATCAGCCAATAATATAATAAAGGCTTTCGTTGGTTATTCACATCCATAGACCACAACTCGCTTTCTTCTTCCAAACAAATTCACTAAACACTCTTTCACTAAACACTCTCTATGTAGCAGGGAGTAGAAACTCCCCCTTTATAATACTAAAATATAGGATAAAAGAAAAGCATTTCCGCCTCATGAACGAATTGTAAACGTTTTGTAAATAAAAGGCAGTTCCTTCCTATTATATTTATTCCTCCTCCCTGCGGATATCCGCCCCCAGCCGCCGCAGCTTTTCGTCAATCCTGTCATAGCCTCGTTCAATGTGATAAATATCACTGATTTCCGTTTCACCCTTCGCCGCCAATGCGGATAAAATGAGTGCCGCACCCGCGCGCAGGTCGGTTGCGCGCACCTTTGCCCCCGTCAGCGTTTCCACCCCTTCGATTACCGCACTGCGGCTGTCAATCTTGATATTCGCCCCCATCCGCTGCAGCTCTCCCACATGAGAAAAACGATTTTCAAAAATTGTTTCCGTCATCACGCTGGTTCCCTTCGCAACCGCCAAAAGGCTCATAAAGGGTGCCTGCATATCGGTCGGAAAGCCGGGAAAGGGCATGGTCTTTACCTGCACACCGCAGAGCCTGCCCCTTCGCCAGACCCGTATTCCCTCCGCCGTCCGCTCCGTTTTGATGTTGCATTCCGCAAGCTTTGCCAGCACAGGCTTCAGGTGCTCCTCCTGCACATTTTCCAGAATGATATCACCGCCCGTAATTGCCGCCGCCGCTAAAAATGTCCCTGCCTCCATACGGTCGGGAATGACCCGATGCACTGCGCCGTGCAGCTCCTTTCCGCCCCGAATCGTAATCGTGTCCGTGCCGTCCCCTTCAATTTCTGCGCCCATCTTCCGCAGAAAATCCGCCAGATCGCAGATTTCCGGCTCTGCCGCCGCATTTTCAATCGTTGTAATCCCCTTCGCCCGTGTTGCCGCCAGCAGGATATTCTCCGTTGCACCCACGCTTGGAAAATCCAGATAAATGTCACTGCCCCTGAGTGCCTTCGCCTGTAATTCCACCATCCCATGCGCCTGTCTGCTTTTCGCCCCCATCAGATGAAAGCCCTTTAAGTGCAGGTCAATCGGTCTGCTTCCAATCTGACACCCGCCGGGCAGGGGCAGCCTTGCCGCACCGCATCTTGCCAATAACGCCCCTGCCGCCAGAAAGGAGGCACGCATCTTTCTTGCCGTTTCGTATGCCCCTTCCACATGCGTAAGCTCTGTCGCCTGCACGCACATCTTCTCCGCCGCCGCATCATATTCTACCCGCGCGCCCAGCTCCGTGAGCAGCTCTGCCATGTGCCGCACATCCGCAAGTGGCGGTACATTCTGAATCTCGCAGACCTCCTCTGTCAACAGACATGCTGCCAGAATCGGCAAAACCGCATTTTTCGCACCGCTGATTTTTACCCTGCCATGCAGCCCTTCTTCTGTTCCCGTTATCACAAATTTTTCCATCCCGCATCCCTCGCATCCTTTCAAAATCACTGTTGCTAGTATGCCCGTCAAAAGAAAACTAAGTCTCCTGACGAAAAAGAAAGTATACGAAAAAATGTCAAAAAAAGAAAAGAATTTATATGAAATTAGGACTTTACATCAGCAGCAGTTCAGAGTATAATGATTTAGTAACAAATAAATCCATGCGGATGTAGTTCATTGGTAGAATGAAAGCTTCCCAAGCTTTAGAGGCGGGTTCGATTCCCGTCATCCGCTTTTTGCCCTTGCGTTTGCAAGGGCTTTTTCTTTTGCAGAAATAAAAAAAACGAGGTCTTGCTTTCCCTAAGATCTCGCTTTTTTATGCTTCCTCTCTTTTTTATTTATGAGGCTTCCCTCTTTTTCTGAAAATTCTGAAAAACGGGCGCACCGTTTCCTCCGCCGCGCACCATTTATCCGCCAAACAGACCATCCACCCCTCCTTGGATTTCGGCGGCAGAACCGTCAGCGGAAACATGTGCCTTGCAATGATATATTCCTCCAACCGGTTCAGCCGATAGTCCCGTTTTGCGTTTCTCGCCGCTGTTTTTCCATGGCGAAATCCATGCCAGCGATGCCCGTCATCCTTCTTATGCCAGTCATACAGAAAATAATCATGCAAAAGCGCCCCTCGCACCAGTGCCCTGCGGTCTGTCCGCAGCGGAAGCCTGCCTGCAAGCCAGAGACTCAGGTATGCCACATTGATGCTGTGCTGATAAACCGAGGTGCTGCCATGCTGCTTCGCCAGCTTTTCCTCCTGTAGCCGTCCCTGTCGGTTCAGCTCCTTCAGCGTTTCCTTGAGCAGCTTTCTGTCCTTCGCTGAAAGCCTTTCGTTTCGTTTCATGGCACCTCCTCCTTCCTTTTTCAGAAAAAGCAGTATCAAAAAAGTCGGCACTCAGGTGCCGACTTTCGACTTAGAAATCATTCCTCCGTATCCGCTGCCTTTCTCATGTTTACGGATGCCATCTTGAATTTATCATGTACCGCAACCATAGCCGCATCTACGTCATCCTTCGCAATCAGCACAGTGATTTTGATTTCGGATGTGGAAATCATCTGAATATTTACCCCTGCGTCATACATTGCTTCAAAGAACATTGCCGCAACACCGGGGTTGGTTGCCATGCCTGCGCCAACGATAGAAAGCTTCGCTGTGTTTTCGTCATGCACGATTTCTCTCGCTGTCAGGCGTTCCTTATTCTTTTCCAGCGCCTTCAGCGCAATATCCAGATCATCCTCGCCAATGGTAAAGGAAATATTCTGCTTGCCGTCTGCACCTGTGGACTGCAAAATAATATCTACGCTTACCTTTTCCTTCGCCATCAAAGAGAATACCTCAAATGCCTTACCGGGTTCATCATTGATACCCATGATAGAGATACGGGATACTTTCTTATCTGCTGCAACGCCGCTAACCAGCATTCTTTCCATCTTAACGTCCTCCTTCACCTCTGTACCTTCCGCTTCGGACATGCTGGAACGTACAACCAATTTTACATTGTATTTTTTCGCCACCTCAACAGAACGGCTGTGCAGCACCTTTGCACCCAAAGATGCCAGCTCCAGCATTTCATCGTAGCTGATTTCATCTAATTTTACCGCATCCGGCACCACACGGGGATCTGCCGTGTAAACACCCTCTACGTCTGTATAAATTTCACACATATCTGCATTGAGGGCCGCCGCCAGAGCAACCGCGGAGGTATCGGAACCGCCGCGCCCCAGTGTGGTGGTATCGCCAATGGCATTTACCCCCTGGAACCCTGTCACCAATACGATACTGCCTTCATCCAGCTCGTTTTCGATCCGCTCTGTATTGATATGGCGGATGCGCGCATTGCTGTATGTATTTGTGGTTTCAATCCCAACCTGTGCCGCGTTCAGAGAAACCGCTCTGCCGCCAATCGCACTGATTGCCATTGCCATCAGCGCAACAGACTGCTGTTCCCCTGTAGAAAGCAGCATATCCATTTCTCTGCGGCTAGGCTTGGCGTTGATTTCCTTTGCCTTCGCAATCAGGCCGTCTGTTGTCTTGCCCTGTGCGGACAATACAACCACAACGTCATTCCCTTCCATTCTTGTACGCATGATGCGCTTTGCAACATTAAACACTCTTTCGGCATTTGCGACGGAACTGCCGCCGTATTTCTGCACAATCAACATCGTCTTTTTCCTCCTGTACTCTTGTCCAACTTTCCTTGGCGGAATTACTCTCTCTCCACCCTTGCGCCCACTCTGTCCGCCTGCAAAAGCTGCAGCTTCCAGTTATGCGGAAGGGTGCCCAGGTATGCAGACATTTCTCTTTCGAATCTCTCTGCCTTCTCCTTTGTCACCATTGCCATCAAGGTAGAGCCCGCACCGCTCAAATAGCTGGCAACCGCGCCAAAATCCTTGGCATGCCGAAAAATTTCCTCCATGCCGTCAATCAGCTGCGCCCTGTAGGGCTGATGCACCTTGTCCTGCATGGCCATATCGAAATTTTCATAATTTCCCGTCATTACAGATGCCACCAGAAGCGCCGCACGGGATGCGTTGAATACAACATCCTTCCTTGTGTAGCTGTCGGGCAGAACTCCTCTGGAGGCAGCGGTAGATACAGGAAAATCAGGAACCATTATAGCAAAAACCAAATCCTCTGGCAACTCCAAGCGAACATATTTCATTTCTTTTTCATTCTGTGCGCCGACCACCATGCCGCCAAAGAGCGCAGGGTTGGAATTATCCGGATGTCCCTCCAGCATAGCCGCCATCTGTGCCAGTTCGTCTCTGGTGCAGGGTCTGCCTGCCAGCTCGTTTGCCGCCAGAAGCCCCCCGACAATGCACGCCGCACTGCTGCCAAGCCCTCGCACCATGGGGATGTAGTCCTCCTGAATCAGGTGAATCCCCGGCATAGGCAGTTCCTTCTTCTCATAGAAAAATTTCATTGTCTGATAGATTAGATTCGTTTCATCGGTGGGAACCTCAAGCTCCTGCTTCCGCCTTACCTCGATCGTTAAGCCGTCTGTCTGCTCCTCCACCCAAATGTGGTTATAAAGCTGCACTGCTACGCCGATGCTGTCAAAACCGGGACCCATGTTTGCGGATGTCGCCGGAATCTGAATATGAATCATGTTTTCATTCCCTCCTATTACACGAAGTATTACTTATTGATTTTTTCTTTCTTTTTCTGCTTCCGCCTTACTTTTTGTTCCCCCGCAATCATTCCCTTGCAACGATTCTCAGGGACTGTACCCCTGCCAGACCCTCAATGCGTGTCATCAGTCTGCCCAGCTCGCCCTGCATTTCATTCGTTTCAATCGTTACGGTAACGTTCGCAATGTTGTTGATGGGGATGGTCTGGTTAATCGTCAGAATACTTGCCCCTTCGGATGCAATGCTGTTTAAAACAGAGGACAGAAGTCCTCTCGTATGGTCCAGGTTCATGGAAATGGTTACGGTCTTTCCTCTCGTGTTTTCGTAAAGAGGATGTACCGCATCCCGATATTTATAGAACGCACTGCGGCTGATGCCTACACGGTTCACCGCATCCTGTACCGTTTTTTCCTTCTTGCTTTCCAAAAGATTTTTGACATCCATCACCTTCAAAAAAATTTCGGGCAGTACGGCTTTATCTACGATATAATAATTCTTATCTTCCTTCACTATGTTTTCCTCCTGTTTTTGTTTTAAAAACATTTGTTTTTGACATAAGGACTATATCATAAATTCTGTTGCTTGACAAGTACAAATCTAAAAAAATGTCCTTCCCAGATGAATTTTTTCCGTTGTTTGAAAAAAAATCGTCTTTTTTCATTTATTTTTGTCAGCTTTTCCGTCAAATTCTCTCAAACAGCACTAAATTTTTCGCTTTGCGGTTTTAAAATCCGTTTTTTTCTGTTAGAATAAGGTGATTATGCTTGCGGCGAAAAAACCGCAGACAAAGGAGTTTTGAGATGATAAAACAAACGAATTCCGTGCAGGCAAAGCATGCACCCCTTCTTGGCCTTTTCCTGAACGGATATGAAAATATGCGGCAGAAAATGGATGCCCCCTGTCGCCGCCCCCTGCTTGAAATTGCCCCTCTGGTGTTCGGCAAGTGGTATTATGCGGCATTGGCGAAGGAAACCATCCTTTCCCCTGCCAATCTCTTTGCATTGGATTTGCAAAAGGATTCCGATGCAAAAATCGAATATGCGTATATTATGAATACCAAAGCGGCGGAGGAGCAGTCCGATTTGGAGTTCACCTCCGAATATCACTTCTCCCTCATGACCTATTCCACCCAGAAGCACCCCCTCGTGGCGGATTTGCAGGCACTCATTAGCTATTGCACGCCCGACCGCGCAACTGATGAAAACGGGATGCTTTTAGAAGAAGAAAAAAAGGAAATTCTGGCACAGCTAAGTCTCCGTGCAGAGTTTTATCTGGAATATCTCACCCGTCTGGCGTGGCTGCATGGGCTTCTGGTTCCCATGCCCTCCATTCATACCAGAAGGGTACAGCCTGCCTCGGAGTGTGATGCCTTTTTCGCGCAGCCCACAGCCGATATCCTCTTTCAGCTGGGGGAATCCGCCTGCACGCTTGCATCCGAGCGCTTCATCGAAGCCATGGATTTGGAGGACGGCATAGCACCCCCCGATTTTTTCTATCATTTACTGGAAAGCAATCAGGAGGTTGACCGCATTTTTATAGATTTCTATAAACGGGTAGATGTGGATATCGAAGAAATCTGGCGCACGCCGCCCGAAAAGCTGAACGCAGAGGAACGCTCCATTGTTTCCTCCTTCCTCTTTACGGGCATCATGCTGGATAAGTGGTTCCTGACCCCCATGAGCGTCTTTTTCCGCTTCATCCGTCCGATTGCCTTCACCCCCATGCAGTTCTATCCCTTGGTGAATACGCTTGCCTCTCTCATTCTGATGGAGCATAATGTCGGCGCAGAGCTGTTCACACCCCCGACCTATTATAGCCTGACCGCCTTGGGAAAGGAACTTTTCGCAGATCCCGATATCATTGATGTCGATAAGCAGCAGATGCCGCAGACCATGCCCTATGAGCAGCTGCAGGCGGCGGTGCTGCAGGAGGCAGAAGCGCAGGAGCAGGAGTTGCTTTTTCTCACAGAGGTTGTCCCCGATGTGCTTTCCCTGAAAATCTCCCAGAGTGGGGATGCGGATTTGTGGAAGATTATCGAGGTTGGGCAGGATATGGATGTCAACGTCCTTTGCAGAGATCTCTGCGGCGCGTTTGCGCTGGAGGATATGGCAGATTATCTCCTCTCCGTCCCCGATCGAAACGGCTTCCCTCTGGAATATTCCGCGAATGGCTCCAAGCGTTCCTTAAATAAGGCAAACGGAAAAATGCTGCAGGAGCTGCCCCTTTCCGTCGGCACAACGCTGCTTCTTTACCCCACCCATAGCAGAGCCGCTTACCTCAAGCTGGAAATTCTGGAAAAGGGCAAGGGCAATCCCTATCTGATGTATCCCCGTGTAACAGAGCAAAGCCCGAAAATGCTTGAATTAGAGAAAATGGACGAGCTTTTCTGATAAATAAAAACATTGATTCTTGAAAGAAGGTAATGCAATCATGACAGTATTGACACACGCGCACGGCGGCGATCTGGATGCCATCCAGAGAACCTACGGCATCCCCAAGGAAGAAATCATTGATTTCAGCGGCAATATCAACCCCCTTGGCTTTCCCAAAAGGGCAGAGGACGCGCTGAAGGAAAATCTGCACCTCATCTGCACCTATCCCGATAAAAAATATAAGGCACTCAAGCAGGCAATCGGCACCTATACCGGCGCAGACCCCTCCCACATCGTCGTAGGCAATGGCTCTACGGAGCTGATTTCCACCTTCATCCAGACGGTGCATGCAAAGCATTCCATCATCATGGGGCCTGCCTATTCCGAATATGAAAGAGAGGTTTCTCTGGGCGGCGGCAAATTTGAGTATTTCCCCCTGAAGGAGGAGGAAGATTTCAAGCTGAACCTGCCTGCGCTCCTGAAAGCTCTCACCCCCGATGTCGGGATGTTCGTTGCCTGCAACCCCAATAACCCCACAGGCACCGCCATCCGCACAGCGGAAATGCGTGAGATTCTGGCGCACTGCAAAAAAATCGGTGCCTCTGTCATGATTGATGAAACCTATATCGAATTTTCCGATATCCTGCCCGAAATCTGCTCCATCCCTCTGGTGAAGGAGTTTGATAATCTGTTTGTCATCCGCGGCACCTCCAAGTTCTTTGCCGCCCCCGGCATCCGTCTGGGCTATGGTATTTCCTCCAATCAGGCATTTCTGGATCGCTTCAAAACGAACACAAACCCTTGGAGCGTAAACAGCCTTGCGGATTTTATCGGTCAGCATATCTTTACGGATTTCGAGTTCCATAAGAAAACACAGGCCCTCGTTTCCTCCGAAAGAAGAAAAGCCTTCGCAGAGCTTTCCACATGGAAAAATATCAAGGCATATCCCTCCGAAGCGAACTTCATTCTGCTGAAGCTGAAAACAGACCGCATCACCGCGCATGAACTATTTGAAAAATGTATTCAGAAAAAAATGCTCATCCGCGATGCGTCCTCCTTCACCTTCCTGGATGAAAGCTATCTGCGCTTCTGTATTCTCTCCCCTGAGCATAATGCCGCCCTTCTGGCAGAGCTCAAAAAATGGGTCGAAGCGTAAGTTGAAAACGGGGTTTCCGGCAGCACCGTAAAAAATTGCTATCGTAAACCTTTCGTTCCCTGCGCATATTATCTCAGAACAACTCTCATTCTGAGGTGATTTTTATGACAGAATCCATCAGCCGCAAAGAACTTTGCGGCTATTTATCTCTTTTGCGCAGACAGCTTGCAGGGCAGTCTCTGTTCCCTGCCCCGAATGTGATTTTCCTCAACAGCCGTGCGCTCTATCATCATCTGGCAAGGCAGACCTGCGGCGGCATAACCGTTGGAGAAATTCTTCAGAAAATAGAAACCTGTATCCCCCTTGCCGTAACGGAGGAAAGCTTTTCGCTCTTTCTCTCCGTCTGCAAGGAGCCAAAGGCAGAGCGCACGCGCAGCTTTCTGGAAAGCAGTAAGGCTGATTTCCTCCTGCTGATTCATCAGACAGCAGAAAATGAACCCCAATGGTGCGCCTTAACCGCTCTCTGCGAAAAATTACGGCAACGAAATCTCCGAACTTGAAAGGCGGCTTTTATGGAAGAAAGACCCTACCGCAGCTTAAATGAATATTATCGCAGCATCTTCGGGCGCAAAGCGGCGAAAATCTCTCTGGATGGCGGCTTTACCTGCCCCAATCGGGATGGCACCTGCGGCACAAGGGGCTGTCTGTTCTGCAGTGCCGGCGGCAGTGGAGATTTTGCGGAAAATGCCGCGCTTTCCATCACAGAGCAGATTGCAAAAGGCAAGGCGCAGACGGCAGGCAAATGGAAAAACCCTGCCTATATCGCCTATTTCCAAGCCTTCACGAATACTTATGCCCCCGTGGAGAAGCTGCGGCAGAAATACGAGGAAGCCCTCGCCTGCCCCGAAATCGAAGGCATTTCCATTGCCACCAGAGCCGATTGCCTGCCTGCGGATGTCCTTTCCCTTCTGGCGGAGCTAAATAAAAAAACAAACCTCTGGGTGGAGCTTGGCCTGCAAACGGCAGATGCGCAGTCCGCCGCCTTCATCCGCCGCGGCTATCCGCTCAGCGTGTTCACACAGGCGGTCTATGCCCTCGCAGAACGCAATATTCCCGTTGTGGTGCATATCATTCTCGGACTTCCCGGTGAAAGCAGAGAAACCGTTCTCCGGACGATTGATTATCTCAACCGCCTGCCCATTCAGGGCGTGAAGCTGCAGCTTCTGCATGTTCTTTCCGACAGCGACCTTGCAGACCTCTATCGCGCAGGCGAATACACCCCCTTGGAAAAGGAGGAATACCTCACCCTTGTCGGGGACTGTATCGCGCATCTGCGCGCGGATATCGTCCTGCACCGCCTGACGGGGGACGGCGATAAAAACACCCTTCTCGCCCCTCTCTGGAGCCTCAGAAAACGGGATGTCCTCAATCATCTGCACCGCTATCTCAGGGAAAACCATATCCGACAGGGAATGTCCTGCAAAATAGACCTCTCTGTTATTTACAACAAACCAAAAGATGTGCTATGATAAGAGACAACGACTTTATTTGAAAGGAGGTTCTGTCCATGCAGTATTCCACAAAAAAGCTGGCGGAGCATAAGCTGATTATTCTGCATCTCTTGCAAAAAATGGGAATTTCCCTCTCCAATAGCGAAATTTGCCAGTTCCTTCTGGAAAAAAACTATATGGACTATTTCTCCGTACAGCAATATCTTGCCGAGCTGGAAAGCGCCGGCTGGCTGGAAAAAACGCGCGAGCAGAATAACACACGCTATACCCTGACGGATGACGGCGAGGAGGTTATCAATTACTTCATCAACCGCATTTCCGATGAGGTGAAAAACGAAATCAATGTCTATGTCCACGAAAACAGCAGACGCATCCGCGCAGAATATGCCGTAACCGCGAATTATTTCCCCGAGCTGAATGGGGATTATCTCGTCAAATGCAGCCTTTGCGATGATAATGGCGCAACCCTTATGGAAATCAGCGTTTCCGTTGTCTCCAAGGCACAGGCACAGCAGGTCTGCCGTAACTGGCGCAAGCATGTCAATCAGTATTACCGCGACTTCCTCACCTCTCTGGCAACCGAAGCCCCCGAGAATGAAGCCGAACCAACTACATAAAAATCCGACAGATTCAAGTTCTGTCGGATTTTTTTATTCTCTTTCGTCTTTCTTAAAAAAACATTAACCGTTTCTCTATTGTTTTCCCCATCCCCAAACAGGTATACTATCCCCATCCTAACATCGGCATCAGAACAGGAGGGGCTTTCATGTATCGTATTCTTTTTGCACTCGTTGAACTGGCGGCGGCAGGGGTTTTCCTGCTCCCCCTTTTTCTTCTATACGGAAAATTTACCGCACACAGCCGTATGCAGATTTTCTGTTCCATCCTATTCGGCTTTTATTTCGCCGCAGTTCTGGCATTGGTCGGCTTTCCGAGCATCCTCGACCACAGCCCGGATGTCACGCTGCATCTCGTCCCCCTTGCAGGCATCCCTGCCGATTTCCAAAATGCCTGTCTAAATGTGCTGCTGTTCGTTCCTCTGGGGCTATTTCTCCCTCTGCTCTGGGATTCCTGCCAATCCCTCCGCCGCACGCTCCTGTTTGCCCTCTGCGTCACACTTTTCATTGAGCTTTCGCAGCTTTTCACCCTGCGCGCAACCGATATCAACGATATCCTCACGAACCTTGCAGGCGCGGCAATCGGATACTTCTTGGCAAAGCATGCCGCAAAAGTCCTTCCTGCCGCAGCCTCCCCCAATGGAAAGGAACCCATCCTGCTCTGCACCATCACAGCCGCGGTGTTCTTTTTCGCCCAGCCGTTTGTTTCCGCCTTCTTCTGGGAACTCCTGCTGTAGCGCACATACTGCTTTTCAATACCTTTACAACTGCTTCGTTTAACATGATAAATCCTTCCGTTTTTAAAAAATTCTTGTTTTTTCCGATGCACTCATATTAGCCGATTTGCTCATAAAACGGAAGATATTAGGAAATTTATAAGTCACTATGAAATTTATGAGCCTGCGTATTTTTGCAAAAAAAATCTTAACACTTTCTTTCTGGATTCCTGCCTCCAAAGCGTGTATACTGTGTCAGGCAACAAAAAGAAACGCTTTTATTTTTTATTCAGAAAGGATCTTTATTATGAACACAACAAAAAACTGGGTGATGCGTCACCTTCCCTATATCGGCACAGCCGTCCTGCTTTGCGGCATTTTCTGCCTGATTGCAAAGGCACTTTCCCCCGAATATCTGGATGCACAGGGCTATCTGCATGAAAACTTCTTTCTGCTGCCCATCAGCTTTGCGCTTCTGCTTGCCGCAGTCCTGCTGTTCCTTGGGGCAGGGATTCATTTCCTGAAAAGCAGATTCTCCAGATAAACACAAAACCCCTCTCCGTATGTATTCTCATACCAAGAGGGGTTCCTTTTTTCCTTATTTTCTGTTTCTTGCCTCCAGACGATAAATCGGCATCCCGCGAGAGGAAAATTTCTCCTCATATTCCGTCATGATATTGCCCTCATAATCGCTGTTATGTAAATCCAGACTGATATTGGAAAGCTTCCAGTCATCCGCGCAGAATTCATTCAGCGAGAATTCAAACAGACCGCGGTTATCCGTCTTAAAGAAGATTTCCGCATCCTCGCCCATGATGCGGCGGTATTCCTGCAAAAAGCCGCGATAGGTCAAACGGCGCTTATAGGTACGCTTTTTGGGCCATGGGTCGCTGAAATTCAGATATAATCTCTGGAACTCTCCAACCTCAAACAAATCGGACAGATTGCTTGCATTATCCCAGACAAACGCCAGATTCGGCAGCTCCTCATCCGCGCGCCTTGCCGCCATTGCCACAACCGTTTCCTGCCGTTCAATGCCGATAAAGTTCACATCGGGGTAGGCTTCCGCATTCTTGCGCAGAAAGCCGCCCTTGCCGCAGCCAATCTCCACATAAATGGGGTGGTCATTCCCGAAATATTCCTTCCATTTGCCCTTTTTCTCAGGGGCATCGTTAATCACCAATGTATTATCCAATAATTCCTGGGCAGCCCAGGGTTTCTTTCTGACTCTCATGCAGCTGTTCCTTTCCTTCTGAAATTTCCGAAAATATCAGAATGAGTATACACGAAAATCCTTACTTTTTCAACCTTCCTGCGCCAAAAAAGCCATCCAGTAGCCCCAGTCTCCATCCACGCGGCGAAATTCCCGAAACCCGAAGCGCTGTGCCTCGGCTTCCTCCTCCTCGCTGTATTCCCCCGGCAGACCGAGCCAGTAGCCGTTTTCCGCCTGCCGCAGAATCAGATGATGATATCTTCTGTAGGGGAGCAGGAAGAAAAATTCCTTCTGCCATTTCAGCGGAATTTGTGCGAGCAGGGTCAGCTCCTCCAGAAAAAGACAATCCCAGAGGACACCATCCCCAAACGGTTCCAGCTTTTTCTGCTGTCCAAGGGCGTCCTTTTGCTGTCCACTCGTGTCCGCTTTGTCCACTATTTCCGTAGTTTTGTCCACCCTTTCCGTCCCTGTGTCCGCACACTGTCCACCCTCCTTGACAGGGGGATTTTCCGTTTTCCCTGCCGCGCGGATATTCGCCGTTTCCTCTGCCGAAAGTACGCCCGTTTCCTCAAGATTTTCCAATTCCCGTCGAAATTTCGCCAGAAGTCCCTGAAAGCTGCCGTGACAGCCTTGCGCCGACAGCGGCTTCTCCTGTGCCTCGGGCGGCTCCGCCTTTTGCTCCGATAAAGCTGTGGTTTTCTCTGCTTTAAGGTCGATTTTTTCCTGTAATTTCGGCATTTCCTGCGGTTTTTCTTTTTTGGGAGGCTCTGCCTTTTTCTGCGGCTGAAAGATAGCTTTCCAGTCTGTTTTCTCCCCGAAATATGCCGCAAGCGGCACAGAACAGCCGCCCTCCTCCGCCAGAATCAGCACCGTATGGAAGTCCTCGGCACGCTTCCCCTCCCCGACTGCATCAGGGTTAAATGCCCATTTCAGCTCGGCATGCCCCTCCTTTTTTTCGGGGTGCAGCTCCCCGCAGAAAATGCTCTCCTGCCCTGCCAGAAGATACACCGCATAGCGAAGCGGGCGCAGCCCCTGCACCGTAAGCATCAGCCTGCCCGTGCCGTTTTTCAGCTCCATGATGCAGCTGCCCCAAGGGGGACGCTTGCCGACGGCATAGCCTGCCGTTTCCTGCCGCAGCATCAGGAATACCTTATCATATCGTCTGTTATACATACCCTTCCTCCTCTGCTTGTCTGTTTCATCGGCATCACTGTTACAGGATATGCGGCGGCAATCAAAAAAGAACTCTGAATCAGAGCTCCTTTGGGATTCCGTATAGCGAAAGAGAGGTGTTCTTATAGGCTTTTTCCTCGCTGACATCGCGTCCGAACCATGCCGGGGCAACAAATTTCTCTGCCGCTTCCACGGAGGAAAATTCCACCTCAGTGGTCATCAGCCCCTGCAATTCTCCCTCATAAATATCAACCTCGGCGGTCAGATTTCCCTCGATCGGCACGAGATAGCGCTTCTTGCAGACGGGCGTGCCCTCTGTTTTCAGCGACAGGCGGTTATACTCCTCCTCGCTGAGGGGCAGTTCAAATTCCTCGCGCGCCAGATGCCCCTTCCCCTTCACCGTCAGGATATAATCCGCGTTGCTCCGACGGATGCGGATGGTCGGGGAAAAGGAGAGATACGCCTGCGTGATTGCCTTGCAGGGATATGCCGTAATGTCAAAAGGAAGTTCCTTCGTTAAAAATTTCCGTTCGATTTCCATAGTATATTCCTTTCTTTTTCTCATTGGGGATTGACTGCATCCGCGATGCGCTCCACTGCACCGCCGACAAAGCTAATGACTCTTTGGTCAATGACTGCGCCTTCTGCAGATACTGTCACAACAGCAAGCCCGAACTGATTCTTCTGACTGTCGGTAGTTTCACCGGACAGGGTCTGCCACTGCACAGAGACATCCTCTTTTGTGATTTCTGCATCGGTTTCAATTTCATACTGCATATCCTTGCTGAATGCGGAATTGGAATGGGAAGTGACCAGAAGTCCGCCTGTTTCTTGATACACCTTGACGGTGTAATAAACCAAATCCGCCTCATTTTCCACATATTTCTCATTCGGGGAAATTGTGTTTTCGTAAAGCAGATTTGCTTCCAAATCGGTTTTCGTGTCATTGTCGGCTTTGTCGTTCTGTCCGCCGCAGCCGACAAGCAGAAACACAAAAACCAAAAGCATACACATCCATTTTTTCATGCGACTTTTCGCCCTCCTATTCGATGAATACCGTATTTTTATAGAATAGCATATTATTTCTGTTTCAAATCATCAAGATAGGCATCCTGCCAGAAGCACATATCCATCAACTTCATCGGCGGATATTCAATTCCTCTTTTGCTCAATTCCTGCCGCAGTTTTTCAAACACATCTAAGTTGTCACAATAAAATTTAGCAACACCATAAACAGATTTTTTATTATATTTGCCATTGGATATATGGTGTTTTTTCACCGCCTGCATATAGTAACGGTCATAAGCAGGAACACAACCCAATGTACCAAGCAAAATCTTCGTTATCAGGGTATCCGTTGCATGATTTACCTCATCCGCAAAAGATGATCTTTCCTCTGCATAACATTTTCTGATTCTCGATCCAATTTCCCCTAACAGATGAAGATTTTCTTCTTTACGCAATTCTTCGGCAGAAATCCCACACAAAGGATAGTATCTTTTTTCCTGAATTATCTGAATAATCGGAATATGTACCTTGTAATCCTTTTGCAACAAAAAAGAGGAACCTCTATACATTCCCCAGCTTGCTAAATAAAACGCAAGATGGAGTGCCAGATAGTCCACAGTTTGGTCATCTGTTTTATTTCGATTTTCCAAAAATGCCTGATAGCAATGCTCCCAAGACAAATATCTCCCATGTCTATCCACCTCTGTTGCATGAAAATACTCTAAGATAAGCCCAACTGCACATTCTGCCGACATCGTAATTTCCTCTTGCTGTACTTGATACTGTCTTGTTTCTGCGTGACTTGATTTCTGCAGACCATTTTGTTGATGTACATCAGTTCCGCAAAGAGCATACTTTGCAGGATACGCTCCAAGCCGAATCACTAAATCATCTTTTACCAGTAACATCAGTGCATTATAAATATTGGACATCTGCAAATTATCCTGATATATAGCCTCAGCCAATTCCGCCTGTGTCATAATTCCATTTACTCGGAGTAATGCCAGAATTTTATCTCTTTGGCTCATTCTCCATGCCCCCATTCTTCTTTCTTTTCCTGTTATTTCTTCCGTTTTGTCACATGGAAATCGCAGCAATCATCGCCCTGCGCGAGGGTTTTGGTACGGTGCAGCTCGCCGCCTTCATAGAAATAGCTTCTTTCATCCATCTTGCAAAGGCAGGGAACAAATTCGAAGCAGCCTTCTTTTTTACCCAGCTTACAGATGCCACACTCGGTATAGGTATTATAAAATTCATCCTTGCCCTCGCGATATTTAAATTTCCAGTTGAGGGGGTATTTCGAGTGTTGGCTTGCCTTGCTTTCTCTGCGCTTCTTATTCTGTGTGGACTCGGTAAAGAGGGTGCATTTCTTATTTTTATGCGCCTTCACCATAAAGGGAGAATCGAACACCGCCGTTACCATTTCATCCACAATGGCAGGAGTAATGCAGCTCGGCTCCGCCTTATAAAAGGAAAATACAAACGCCGCAACATAAAGATTTTTCTCAAGCGAGCTGCCGCCGATATCGGGGGTGCGCGCAAGCATGGCGCGATATTCCTTTTTTACCCTTTTCTTATATGCATTGATGTCCAAATCGGGGCAGAGAGAAGAAAGCCGCTCCAATGCCGCATCGAAGCACACCATTTCCACCGTTCTTGCCGTTATTCCATATCTTAACACATCCATCCATTCCTCTCTCTTGCAAATACGCCTTAATTATACCATAAGAAAGCGGCATGAGTTGAAAAATCAGGGATTTTCCTGTAAAATAAAAATTACTTGGACACACTAAGATGATCAGGAGGGATTCCCCATGAAAAAGGTATATGTATTTCTGGCAGAGGGCTTTGAGGAAATGGAGGCAGTGACACCCATTGATTTACTGCGCCGCGCAGGCGTGGATGCAAAGCTGGTTTCCGTTACGGGAAACAGGGCTGTCACAGGGGCACACGGCGTAACCTATCTGGCTGACCTGCTTTTTGAAGAAATTTCGGAGGATGCCGATATGCTGGTACTGCCCGGCGGACTGCCCGGCACAACTAACCTACAGGCACACGAAGGACTGACAAGGCTCTTGCTGCAGCAGCACGAAGCGCACAAATGGGTTGCGGCTATCTGCGCCGCGCCGATGGTTCTGGGTGCTTTGGGCATCGTAAAGGACAGACATGCAACCATCTACCCCGGCATCGAGGATAAGCTGATCGGCGCAACACCGCTTGCGGATGAGGTTGTGGTGGACGGAAACGTCATCACCTCCCGCGCGCCCGGAACAGCCATCCCCTTTGCGATTGCACTGGCAGAGCTTCTGACGGACGAAAAAACAGCCGCCGCGCTTACGGAAGATCTGGTATTTCGCAAAGCATGATTTCAGAAAATAAGGTCGGCAGGGCCTCCTCGGAAAAAGAGGAGCTGCCTGTTTTTTCTGCCGCTTCTCGGACAGCCGCCAAGGGCAGACCGAACACATACGCCGCAGTTTCGGGTGTATAGCGTTCGGGCAGGCCGCAGGCAACGGCTCTTTTCAGCATGCCGCCAAGCGGATTTTCCCCTTCCGCAAGCAGGCGAAAAAAGATGCCCTTCGTGATGCAGGCGAGGTGCTCCTTCTGCATGCGCGCTGTCAGGGCTTCGGCAGAAACGCCGAGTACCTCTGCGACAGCGGTCTTATCATACGGCGGTTGTTCCGTTTTCAAAAAAATATCTATCATTTCTATCTGCGGTTGTATGCTCCGCCGATAATACTCCAAAAAAGTCCGCATACTACTTCCCCCTTGCGTGGTTTTTCCCCATTGTAACAGGGCAAACACCGCCATGCCTAGCGGGAAAGGATGGAAAGAGGGCGCAGCTATGAATGCAATTCAGAAATATTTCAAATACAGACAGAGCCTCATCGACCAATACGCCAAGGGCGATATGACAAAGCGGGAATATCTTCAGAAAAACTACGAAGCGGTGGTTTACGGGGATATCGGCCCGTTCCGCAACATGGATACCGTAGAAAAGGCATTATTCAATTACCAGTATTACAACGCGCTGGCGAAGGAAAACAAGACCATCAGCACAACAAGAGATATGGACTATGAGCTGAAACGGGATTATCTGGAGAAAAGCAATTATTACTACAGCAGGAAGGACAGAGCGACGCTGACAGCACTGCGTATGCTGGATTTCCGCGGCGTTGTGGCATATTTCGTGAAGGTGCGGAGCAGGTTTCTGAAGGGAAGGCTGTTTGAAATTGTGATTGAGGAGGAAAATATTATTCTGCACTCCACCAGTCCGCTGATATTGCGCTGTCTGCGCGAAGAAGGGGTTTTTCAGGAGGAAAGCAGAAAGTCATTGATTGATGAATATGTGAACCATAGATATTAAGTCATTAAGTCGAAATCAGGATTTCGACTTGTTGGAACAGAAGAATAAACAGATGCGTTCCGGCGGCAAATGCCTTGAAACGCCCTGTTTTCCTCGAGTGGGCAAAGCCCCCTCTGCGGATTCCAGTCGGAGAACGCTTCGTTCCCCGAACCCCTCCGCCGCTTAAAATTCGATTTTTGGCATACAAAAAAGCCTGCATGTGCAGGCTTTTTGATTTCGACTTAATTTTCAGAATAAACCGACCTTTGAAAGATACTTATCAATCAATTCCAGCTTGGCTTCTGTGGAATAGCCCATCTTCTTACTGATGAAGGAGCAGAGCAGCTCCATAGTAAACAGCACTGCCACATAGGAATTGAAGAAGGTATTACTATCCACGCTGACGGTCAGAATCTGGGTTGCATACTGCGCCAGAGGGGAGCTTGCCTTATCGGTAATGAGGATAATTTTCGCACCGGCATCATACGCCATCTGGGTTGCGAGAAAATCCATTTCGGAATAACGAGGAAAGCTGACCGCAACGATACAGTCATTTTCCGTAATATCACAGAGATGGTCGATCACATTGAGCGCAGGATGCGAGGTTTCATAAACATCCGGCAAAAGATGCTTGAGTAGGAGCAGCAGCATATCCCCGATGCAGCTATTCGCACGGGAGGTGACGATGAATTTCCGCTTACTGCCCGCAATCAGGCTTGCCGCACGTTCAAAATCAATGGTATCGTTTCGGTTGATGCAGGAATTGAGATTCTGCATCACATTGGAAAAATAGCTTTCCACGATATCACTCTGATCCAGCTTGGAAATGCTCAGCTTGAGCCGCTCCGAGGGGATGGTGATATTATCGGAAACGCTGTTCATCCGCTCGGTATATGCCTTGCGGATTGCCCTCTGAAATTCCATGAAGCCGCTGTAGCCCAGCGTTCTGGTAAAGCGGATGACGGAAGAATCGCTGACGTGAATCCGTTTTGCAATCTCCGTAGAGGTAATAAAACACGCCTCCGCAAAATTATCCAGTATAAAATCCGCAATAAGCTTCTCCTTTTTTGTCAGCTTTACACCCATGAGCTGCGCTCTTAATTCTTCTGTCATACTTCTCACCTTCTATTTTTATATTTTTTGTCTGTTTTTTTGAAACAAGCAAATGTCTCTTTTTCACATTGAAACATATCAGACAATTTTTTTCAATATAAAAACAAAAATTCGTGCATATTACTGAAAAAAATACAATCTTTCAAAAACAACAGAAAATAATTACGGAAAATCGCAGGGATTCTTCAAAATTAAGAAATTCTTTATTGTTCCTATCCCCCTGTTCATGTATAATATATTAGTTGTAAAAACCGAAAATTCGGATACAAAACCCCTTAGGAATTAGGAGGAGATTGATTTGGCTGAAACCCTAGCAACATGGTTTGTAGAACATTTATCGGGCAGCGTTTCCAGAGAGATGATTGTATTCATCGTTTCGCTACTGCCGATTCTGGAGCTGCGCGGCGGCATTATTGCAGGCTTTGCAATGGGGATGCACTGGCTGCCCACCTTCATCATTGCATATATCGGGAACCTTTTGCCGATTCCCTTTATTTTGTTATTCATCCGCTTTATCTTTCGCGTACTGAAAAAAACACCTCTGCACAGTTTGGTGGAATGGTGCGAGCGGAAGGCAGATGCGAAAAGTGACAAAATCCGAAAATACGCCTATTGGGGGGTCTATCTTTTCGTTGCCCTGCCCCTGCCGGGGACGGGCGCATGGATGGGCGCACTCATCAGCGCACTTCTGCACATGGACCCCAAAAAGACCTTCCCCGTCATTATGCTTGGCGTTCTGACGGCAGGCATGATTGTTTCTGTGCTCAGCTTCGGCATCCTCGGCAATATTATCTAAAAGGAGAAAAACATGGCAGAAAGAATTTCAACCCCCAGCAAAACAAAAGAGATTATCGAAGCGAACCGCTTTGCATTTAAGAAAAATTTTGGTCAGAATTTTCTGATTGATTCCAATATTCTGGACAACATTGCTGCCTGCGCAGGCGTAACTAAAGAGGACTGTGTGCTGGAAATCGGCCCCGGCATCGGCTCTCTGACGCAGGTTCTGGCGGAAAACGCAGGACAGGTGGTTGCGGTGGAAATCGACAATACGCTGATTCCCATTCTGAAGCAGACCCTGGCAGACTATGACAATATCGAGATTCTGAATCAGGATATTCTGAAAACAGACATTGATGCCATCATCCGCGAAAAAAACGACGGCAGACCGATTAAGGTTGTTGCAAACCTGCCCTATTACATCACCACGCCGATTATCATGGACCTTCTGGAAAACGAACGTCATGTGGACAGCATCACCGTTATGGTGCAGAAGGAGGTGGCGGAGCGGATGCAGGCACGCCCGAAGGAAAAGGAATACGGCGCGCTTTCCATTGCCGTGCAGTATTACTGTGATGCCAAGCTGGATATGATTGTGCAGCCGGCATGCTTCATGCCACGCCCGAAGGTGGCTTCTGCGGTGATTACGCTAAAGGTTCTGCCTGAGAGAAAGGTAAAAACAGCTGATGAAAAGCTATTTTTCCATCTGGTGAAATGTGCCTTTGGGCAGCGCAGAAAGACATTGATGAACTGCCTGTTTCATCTGGGCAACCTCGGCTTCAGCAAGGAGGAGTTGGCGGAGCTTCTGGAGGAGCTTGGCTGGGATACGCGGGTGCGCGGGGAAGCATTGGGCTTAGAGGAATTTGCCGCACTGACCGACAAAATCGCACAAAAAAAAGCAAGCATATAATCAAAAACCAGGAAACCTCATCTGAAACAGATGAGGTTTCAGACTGTAGACAAAGTAATTCTGAGGTAGCGGAAGGGCTTGGGAAACAAATCCGTTTCCCAAATGGAATCCGCAGTCGGAATTCATTTCCGACGAGGAAAACAGCGAGTTTCGAGGCTTTTAAGCTGATGGAACTCGTCTGTTTATTCTTCTGTCTTAGCAAGTCGAAATCCTGATTTCGACTTAGGGTGTCGACTTTGTCGACACCCTAACCTCATCTGAAACAGATGAGGTTTTTTCATAAATTGACTTCTTTTTCACAGATTTTCGTCCGCATTATCTCCCTTTTTCTGCCAATTATTACCAATTCAGTATGCATCCTTCGACGGCATACGGCAGGCTTTTTACGCGGATTCGAGAAAAATCGGAAAATCTTGGTTTTTCTTGTCATTTCGGGCTTTTTTTGTCCTACGAATGGTTCTTGTCGGGGGAAATTTTCTATACTATAATCAACCCAAAAGCAAGGAAGTTCTGCATAAACATTCAGGAAGCTACAACGGGAGGGATTATTTTGAATCAAAATACAATAAAAGTGCTTTTGGCGGATGACAATAAGGATTTTTGCGACATCATCGTCGATCATTTGAATAAACAGGAGGACATTACTGTGGTGGCGGTTGCTATGGACGGTATTGATGCCATGAATAAAATCAGAGATACGCACCCGGATGTTGCGGTGATTGATGGCATTATGCCCCGTCTGGATGGGCTTGGCGTTCTGGAACGGCTGCAAAAAACGGAGGAAGACGATCGCCCGATCACAATCATTCTTTCTGCGCTGAGTCAGGACAAGGTGGTGCAGAAGGCACTGGACTTAGGTGCAAGCTATTACATGGTGAAGCCCTTTGACATGGATGCGCTGACACAGCGGATTCGCCAGCTGATGCAGGAGCAGAAGCCGCTTCTGAAAGCCGTTGCCCCCATTACCGCAAACACTGCCGTGTACGACCTAGAAACAAAGGTGACGAATATTCTGCATGAAATCGGCGTGCCGGCACATATTCGCGGCTATCATTACATGCGCGAGGCAATCATCATGAGTGTCAACGATATGGATGTGCTGAATTATATCACGAAGGAACTGTATCCTTCCATCGCAAAAAAATGCAACACCACGCCCAGCCGTGTGGAACGCGCCATTCGCCATGCGATTGAGGTTGCATGGAACCGTGGGAAGGTGGATGCGATTGATGCGCTGTTCGGCTACACCATCAATAACCATAAGGGCAAGCCTACCAATTCGGAATTTATTGCATTGATTGCAGACAGATTGCGGCTGGAAATGAAGGCAAGCTGAAAAAACAGAACAAAAAAGGCACAGCATGAAAAGCATCATGCCATGCCTTTTTTTATTTCTCCAATGCCTCCATAGCGGCAAAGAACATATCGAAGGGGTCATCCCAGCCATCCAAGGGCTGCACGGCACTGCCATTACAGCTACGGAACAGGTTGCAGAAAAATTCCTCCTGCTCGGAAAACAAACCACCCACAGTCAACGGAAAGCCCTCTGCGGTGCAAAGCTCACACAGCGCCAAGGCAGGGTCCTTCGCTTCCTTCACTGCCCAGATGCGCTTACGCAGCTCTGCATCCTCTCTTGCCTTTTGCAGCAGCTTATATAATTGCTCATTCATACAAATCCCCCATTTCTCTTTTGTTCTAGTTATAGATTAGTATAGCACCAATTTTTTTTGATGAAAATATTTTTTCAAAAAAAGATACCAACAAGCAATGCAAGCAGATGTACCGCGATGCAGAGCAGCACACCGACCACAGTCGGCAAAAGAAAGCTGAGCCCCGTCCAGAGCAAACTGCCGGTTTCCTTACGGATGGTCAGAAGCGTAGTAGCGCAGGGGAAATGGTTCAGCGAGAAAAGAATCACGCAGACTGCCGTCACCCATGTCCAGCCATTGGCGGCGAGAATGGCACCTGCCTGTGCAATGCCCTCCGCCTCTACCAGCGTGCCGCTTTGACTATAGACCATCAGAAGGATGGGGATGACGATTTCATTCGCAGGAATCCCAAGCAGAAATGCCATAAGAATTACGCCCGAAAGTCCCATGAGTGCGCCAAGCGGCTCCAAGAGGGCTGCCATGCCGTACAGGAGCGTATGCCCATTCACCATGATATTCTGACAAAGCCAGATGACTGCGCCGGCAGGGATGGCAACCGTCACCGCTCTGGCGAGTACAAAAATCGTTCTGTCCAGCATACTGCGGACAATCACATCCCCCAGCTTCGGGCGGCGATACGGCGGCAGCTCCAGAACAAAGGCGGACGGCACACCACGCAGTATGGTTTTGCTCAGCAAAAAGGAAACAGCAAGCGTGATGCCGACGGCAAGCACAATCAAAAGGAACACGAAGCCGCCTGCGGCAATAGGATTTCCCCTTGCAAAGAAAAAGCCCGAAAGCAAAATCAACGTCGGGAAACGCCCATTACAGGGAACGAAGCAGTTCGTGAGGATGGCAATCAGGCGTTCTCTGGGGGATTCAATGATGCGGCAGGCTGTGACCCCTGCGGCATTGCAGCCAAAGCCCATGCACATCGTCAATGCCTGCTTCCCATGCGCCCCCGCCTTTTGAAACAAGCCATCCAGATTAAAGGCAATCCGTGGCAGCAAACCGAAATCCTCTAACAATGTAAACAACGGAAAAAAAATCGCCATCGGCGGCAGCATAACCGCCACCACCCAGCTCACCGTCAGCCAAACGCCATCCAGTAGCAGTCCTTGCAGCCAAAGGGGTGCTTGCAATGTCAGCAAGCCGTTTCGCATCACAGCACCGCATTGATGGAACTGCCGCATGAGAAATTCGGACGGTACATTTGCCCCTGCCACCGTAATCCAGAATACGCCGCCCAGCAGGAGCAGCATAAAAGGAATACCCGTTTTCGGGGAAAGCAGGATTTGATCCATGCGCTCGGTGCGGCTATCGCGTTCCTCTTTTTTCTGCACCACTGCATCGCAGATTTCCTTTGCGCGAGAAAGGAAGGCAAGGGAGCGCTTTTCCTGAAATTCCGCGGAATGATAGCCGCTTTCCGTTTCAGGGGCAAAGGCATCCCAATCAATGCCTATGGGTCGGATGGATTTTCGTCCCTCTGCCACCGCAAGGAGCATTTCCTTGAGCTCCCGCAAACCTACGCCCTGCCTTGCCGCCATTTTGATCACAGGCACACCCGTCAGCTTCTCCAGACGCACATCATCCACAGAAATGCCCCTTTTCTCCGCTTCATCGGTGAGATTCACACAGAAAATCACATTTTCCGTCAGCTCCATAATTTGCAGCCCCAAAGGAAGATTGCGTTCCAGAGAGGTCGCATCCAGAACCACAAGGACAATATCCGGCTGCTCATAGCAGATAAAATCCTTAGCGGCGCGCTCCTCTGCACATTCGGAAAACAGGGAATAAATGCCCGGCAGGTCATACAGCTTCGCCTGCCATGCGCCAAAGGAAAATTCCCCGACTGCATTGCCGACGGTCTTCCCTGCCCAGTTGCCCGTATGCTGCTTCAGCCCGGTCAGCGCATTGAAAACGGTGCTTTTCCCCGTATTGGGGTTGCCTGCCAAAGCAATCCGCAGGCGTGTTTTCTCAGGCATCCTACATCCCCTCCTCCACAAAAATACGCGCGGCATCGGCATCGCGCAGAGCAATCAGCGTATCCTTCACCCGATACACTCGTGTGCCGCCGCCCGCACATTCATACAGCGGCAAAACCCGACTGTCTCGGAAAAAGCCCAGATCAAACAGACGCAGATAGCCTTCTCCCCGTACCTCCTGCACGAAGCAAGGACATTCCACAGGAATTTCCGTCAGCTTCTTGGGCATATCCATTCCTCCTTCAATGGTTTGATATATTCAATATATCCGAAGGAGGCGGTTCAGGTGCTTGTCAAAGGGATTCTCTTGATTGTAAACCATTTTATTTTTTATCGTTGACAATAAAAGCCGCCTATGTTATACTTCCAAAAAACGGAGGTAAGAAACATGAATACAACAACAATGCAACAAAACAAAACAAGAGATATTGTCTTTATCGGGATTTTCGCCGCACTGATTGCCATCTGCTCGTGGATTTCCATTCCCACAACCGTCCCCTTCACTTTGCAGACGATGGGTGTTTTTACGGCAGTCGGGCTTCTGGGCGGCAAGCGCGGCAGTCTTGCAGTTCTTGTCTACATCCTGCTGGGTCTGGTAGGTCTGCCTGTATTTGCAGGCTTTTCCGGCGGTGTCGGCGTTCTGTTCGGCACAACAGGCGGCTATATTATCGGCTTTCTGGCATCCGCTCTGCTGATGTGGGGCATAGAAACCATCTGCGGCAGAGGTAAAATTGTGCTTGCCGTTTCCATGGTGCTTGGTCTGGTAGTCTGCTATGCCATCGGGACATTTTGGTTTATGGCGGTTTACGCAAAAACCTCCGGCGCAGTTGGCTTGGGTACCGTTCTGGGATGGTGCGTCATTCCCTTCATTATCCCCGATCTGATTAAGATTGGGATTGCACTGCTTCTGACGGAGCGTTTCCGGAAGGTGATTGCATGAAAAATGTAGAAATAAAGCTGCGGGCACATCATGGGATGTGCCTTGCTTTCTTTGAGGGAAAGGGCTACAGCGCCGGCTTTACTGCCCACATGGCGCAGATTCTGGAATATTTGGAGCAGGAAAACCCAACCGTTACAGTTGTTGCGGAGGCGGACTGCATTTGCGGCGGCTGCCCCCATCTTGCAAACGGCATTTGCGAAAGTGCAGACTTGGTGCAAAGCTATGACAGACAGGTGCTTTCCCTTTGCGACATGGAGGAACACAGCGTTTTGCCCTGGCGAGAATTTGCGGCACGCGTAGCAGAATATATTCTTTCCCAAGGAAAGCGGAGCGAAATCTGCGGCGGGTGTCAATGGAGCAGCATCTGCAAAGAAAAAGAGGCTCTGTACCGTCTGTGATTTCTATGGTAGGATAAACAAGAGGTGATACTATGACAAAGGACGCAGTTCTTGCGATTTTGAGAAAAGAAAACGATTATATTTCAGGGGAGCACATCAGCCGACTTCTGGGCGTGAGCCGCGCGGCGGTCAACACTGCCGTAAAAGCATTGCGCGCGGAGGGCTACGAGATTTCCTCCTCGACAAATAAGGGCTACCATCTGGATGCCGTACCGAACAGCATTTCCGCGCAGGAGCTTGCCGCCTATCTGGATGAAGCGCGCATGCAGACGGTGGAATGTCTGGCTTCTGTGGATTCGACCAACAACCGTCTGCGTGAGCTGGCACTTGCGGGCGCACCAAACGGGCAGGTGGTGCTTGCTAACGAGCAGACACGGGGGAAAGGCAGACGTGGGCGTGCCTTTGCTTCTCCGCAGGATAACGGAATTTATCTTTCCATCCTCTTTCATCCCGACACCCTGCCGACAGATATCGTGGAAATTACGGCATGGACGGCGGTTGCCACAAATAATGCCATTGAGGAGGTCTGCGGCGTGCGTGCAGGCATCAAATGGGTAAATGATTTAGTCATCGACCGCAAAAAAATCTGTGGGATTCTGACGGAAATGTCTGTGGAAAGCGAAAGCGGCTATATTCAGTACCTCATCATCGGGATTGGCATTAACGTGAACGGACAGGCGGAGGACTTCCCCGCAGAAATCCGAAGCACTGCCACTTCCCTTGCGATGGAAACGGGAAAAACTCATTCCCGTGCAGCGCTTGCCGCCGCTCTGATTCGGGAGCTGGACAGCATGTGTCGGGCTTGGCCGAAGGAAAAAACGGAATATCTGGAGGCCTACCGCAGGGACAACATCACAACGGGAAAGGAAATCACCGTTGTGCGCGGTACAGAGGAAGCACCTGCCTTTGCGGTTGCCATCGGGGATGATTTTTCTCTGAGGGTGCGCTATGCCGATGGACGAAGCGAGGCGCTTTCCAGCGGAGAAATCAGCATTAAGGGACTATATAATTAAAATCACACAAAAAAGCCTTCCATTTTCATGGAAGGCTTTTCGTATATAGCCATTTGTCAAATAGCGGAAGGGTTCGGGAAACGAAGCGTCGTCCCGAATGGAATCCGCAGAGGGGGCTTTGCCCACTCGAGGAAAACAGTACGTTTCAAGGCATCCTGCCGCCGGAACGTATCTGTTTATTCTTCTGTCTTAACAAGTCGAAAGCCTGCTTTCGACTTAGGGTGTCGGCTTAGATTCTTTCTTTGAATACATCTACCATGTCCAGCTTTTCCCAAGGCAAATCCAAATCGGTTCTGCCGAAGTGACCATAAGCCGCTACCTGCTTATAGATGGGTCTTCTCAGATCGAAGTTTTTGATGATTGCCGCAGGGCGCAGGTCGAAGTTTTTCTTTACGATTTCTGTGATTTCTTCATCGGAAAGCTTCCCTGTGCCATAGGTATTTACCAGAATGGAAACGGGCTGTGCCACGCCGATTGCGTAAGCAAGCTGTACCTCACATTTTCTTGCAATGCCGCTGGCAACAATATTTTTTGCAACGTGTCTTGCCGCATAGCAAGCGGAACGGTCAACCTTTGTAGGGTCCTTACCGGAGAATGCGCCGCCGCCGTGTGCCGCATAGCCGCCATAGGTATCCACGATAATCTTTCTGCCTGTCAGACCGGAGTCACCCATAGGGCCGCCGATCACAAATCTGCCTGTAGGGTTGATGTAATATTTTGTGTTTTCATCCAGCAGGGAGGCAGGGATTACCTTCTTGACAACATTTTCAATAATATCCTGTTCAATCTGGCTATGCTCCACATCGGGATCATGCTGAGAGGACACAACAACGGTATCCACTCTTACGGGTGTATCGTCCTCATATTCCACTGTCACCTGTGCCTTGCCATCGGGGCGCAGATATGCCAGTGTACCGTTTTTACGCACCTCTGCCAGTCTTCTTGTCAGCTTATGGGACAGGGAAATAGGCAGGGGCATCAGCTCCTCTGTTTCATCGCAGGCAAAGCCGAACATCATGCCCTGATCGCCGGCACCTGTATCAAATTCGCTGTCATCCGCGCCTGTTTTGTTTTCCAGAGAATGGTCAACGCCCAGTGCGATATCGGGGGACTGTCCGTGGATAGCGGTCAGAACGGAGCAGGTTTCGCTGTCGAAGCCGTATTTTGCTCTGGTGTAGCCGATTTCTGTCAAGGTTTCTCTGACGATTTTTTCAACATCAACATAAGCCTCTGTTGTAATCTCGCCCATAACCATAATCATGCCTGTTGTGGTGCAGGTTTCGCAGGCAACACGGGAATTGGGGTCCTTTGCCAAAAGTGCGTCCAGCACGCCATCGGAAATCTGGTCACAGATTTTATCGGGATGTCCCTCTGTAACAGATTCGGATGTAAATAATCTTCTGCTCATTTTTTGTTCTCCTTTTTTACACAAATGTTTAGTGACTGTGAATAAAGTTTTCTAAGGAGAGACGTGTTTGCATTGTTTTTCCGAAAGCCTTTCTTGCTTCTTCTTCAACAAAAGAAAGCCCCGCAGGGCTTTTACATCAATCTCATCTTCCGCAATGCTGCGGGGGAATTAGCACCGATGCGTTTCCGCCGGTTGCCGGGTGTCACAGGGCCCTGTCCCTCAACCACTCTTGATAAGTCCTTTATTCACTTCCTGTTGTATTTTATCGGGAAAATGGATGTCTGTCAATAAAAAATCCGCTGATTCGGGCAATTCCCACAAATTGCATAGGACACTGCCGCAAAACAGCGGAAAAACAAGACAGTTTTACATCATATCTTTTTTGCTCAGCCTGCGATTTTCTTTGCCAGAAACGCCGCCGCTGCTTCCAGACCGTCTAAATCGTCGCCATCAAAGCGGCCGCTGACGGGGCTGTCGATATCCAGAACGCCAAGCACCTCTCCTGCATCATTCAGCAATGGCACAACGATTTCTGCATTGGAATTGCAGTCACAGGCAATATGTCCGGCGAAGCAATGCACATCCGCTACTAGCTGTGTGCGTTTTTCCGCCCAGCCTGTGCCGCAGACCCCCTTGCCATAGCCGATTCTGCTGACCGCAGGCTTACCCTGAAAAGGCCCAAGCACAAGCTCCTCACCCTCTACCATGTAAAAGCCAACCCAGTTAATGTCCTTGAGCGCGATGCCCAGAACCGCAGACGCATTCGCAAGAATTGCTGTTTCGTCTGTTTCGTTCTCCGTATATTTTTCAAGCTGTTCCTTCAAAAGCGCATAAAACGCACCTTTTTCCGCAGGATATTCCACAGGCGTATATGCCATATTGATCGCTTCCTTTCTCTTTTTTCTTTTGTATTTGCATTTACATGATATAAGGAAACCACAGAAGGCGCAGGCTGTCAAGGAGAATATTGCTTATTGCGATTCTTTTTCCTCTTGTTCTCCTTCCTCAAGCAGGGGCAAAAGCACCTCACCCCATGCCGCAGAGAGCCGCTCCAGATTCCACGCCGCATTGGCAGGGCTAGTCGAGGGAAGCTGCACCGCAGGGATGCCGAGTCTGCTTTCCTGATATTTTCGATATAATTTATAGGACATGCCGCCGTTGCAGAGGATAGCAACCCTGCCTGTAACGGCAAGAATCCGCTCCAAATCGGCAGGCTCCACATTGCGGATGCTGCTGTCACTGCTGCCGATAATATCACAGCTATGAATCACATCATGCAAAGCTATATGGTTGCGCAGCAGCAGTGCCTTCTTTTCCTCGATGCTTTGGGGAACCCTCTCGCCCGTCACTGCCGCAAGCATTTTCCAGAAGCGATTCTGTGGATGTCCGTAATAAAAGCCAACCTCACGAGATTTCTTAGAGGGGGCTGTCCCCAGAATCAGTACCCTGCAATCTGCATCGCAGACGGGGGCAAATTCCTGCGTCACCCGCTCCCAGTGCTTTTCGTTTTCTTCGGTTTTCGCTGTTTTCTCTTTCTTCATGCAATCAGTCCTCTTTCAGCCAGCTTGCCGCATCCAGCGCGTGATAGGTAATCAGAATGGAGGCTCCTGCGCGCTTCATGGCAATCAGATTTTCCATGACAATCCGCTTTTCCTCTATCCAGCCCTGCTGTGCCGCCGCCTTTACCATGGCATATTCGCCGCTGACGTTATAGACGGCAATGGGCAAATCAAAGCGATTTGCCGCCGCTTCGACCACATCCAGATATGCAAGGGCAGGCTTGATGATATAAAAATCTGCTCCCTCCTCGATATCGTCTGCAATTTCACGCAGGGCTTCCTTTTTATTGCAGACATCCATCTGATAGGAGCGTCTGTCCCCAAACTGCGGTGCGGAATGTGCCGCATCCCGAAAGGGGCCGTAATAGCCGGAGGCAAATTTCGCGCTGTACGCCATGATGGGGATATGCAGAAGGCCCGCTTCATCCAGAGCATGACGAATTGCCGCCACGCGCCCGTCCATCATATCCGAAGGGGCGATGATATCCGCACCTGCCTGCGCGAGCGTGACGCTCATTTTCGCCAGAAGGGGCAGGGTTTCATCATTTAAAATATGCTCTCCCTCAACTAAGCCGCAATGCCCATGCGAGGTATATTCGCAAAGGCAAACATCCGCAACCACAAGCAGAGAGGGATACTTCTTTTTGATATGGCGAATGGCTCTCTGGGTGATGCCGTCCGGAGCATACGCCTGCGAGCCGACCGCATCCTTTTCCTTGGGAATCCCGAAAATCAACACACCTGCAATGCCGCTTGCCGCCACCTCTGCGAGCATTTCATCCATGCGGTCAACGGAATATTGGAACACGCCCGGCATAGAAGGAATCGGATTTTTGATATTCTCCCCTTCTATCACAAAAACGGGGTAAATCATCTCCTCTGCGGAAATTCTGGTTTCGCGCACCAACCTTCGCATGGCTTCTGAACCGCGCAGTCTTCTGAATCTTCTCATTTGTCCGTCTCCTTTTCGGTTGTTTTTGTTTTGCTTGCTTCTTCCAAAATCACCTCTATGATGCCATCCACATTGAAGGTCTGCGCCGTCAGAGCAGGAAAATCTCCATAGGACGCAAGCGTTTTCGCGGTGGAGGTACCGATGCAGACCGCCGTTGTGCCTTGGGGCATTGTGCCGCCCTGTGCAAAAAAGCCGCGCACGCCTGAGCCGCTCGCAAAGGTGATAAAATCCATTTCCTTGGCTGCTTCATGGGCAAAGCGGCGTTTTTCGGCATCAATGGCAATATCATATAATTTTACATCTGTGTATTGCTTCTTTTCTTTTGCTAAAATCTCCGTCAGGACAGGAGAACCCTGCGCCGCACGGAGAATCAGAATTTTTTCGTCCGCATCGACTACACCGCAAAGTCCCTTCGCAAGGCTTTCCACATCATAGGTTTCGGGCAGAAAGGCAGGATAAATGCCGCGCTTTTCCAGAGCGGCGGCTGTGCCTGTGCCGATGACGGCAAACCGCAGCTGTGCCAGTGTGCGGATATCGATTCTCCGCTTTTGCAGTGCCTGAAAAAAAATTTCAACCCCGTTAGGGCTTGTGAATACCGCCCATGTATAGGCGGTGATGCCCTGCAATGCCTGTTCTAAGGCTTCATTTTCCCAATCGGGGACAAGGGTGGCATAATCCAGCTCCGTGACTGCTGCACCCAATTCCTCTAAGCGGTTCCTGAGCTTCTTCGTGATGGATTTTGTGCCTGTTACGCCGATTTTCACGCCGTATAAGGGATACTTGATTATGCCAGAAAGCTGCATTTCCGCCGTTTCGCCAATCACGATAACGGCAGGGGCGGCGAGATTGGCTTTTCTTGTTTCCGCCGCCAGATTGCACAGCTTCGCGCGGACAACCCTCTGCTTAGGGGTTGTTCCCTCGGAAATGACAGCCGCAGGGGTATCGGCAGGCTTGCCGCCCTGCAATAAGCCGTTTATGATTTCCTCCAGATGATGCAGACCCATCAAAAAAACAAGCGTACCTTCCAGTTTTGCAAGGGTATCTATCTGTTCCGTCAATGTCTCTGCGCCATCTGCCGCGGTATGCCCTGTTATGACATGAAAGCTGCGCGCAAGCCTCCGATGGGTGACGGGAATCCCTGCCGCCGCAGGCACTGCAACCGCAGAGCTTACGCCCGAAACCACCTCATACGGGATGCCTGCCGCCTGCAAGGCAAGCACCTCCTCGCCCCCTCTGCCGAACACGAAGGGGTCGCCGCCCTTCAGCCGTACAACCATTTTCCCCTCCTGTGCCTTGGCAACAAGCAGAGCATTGATTTCCGCCTGCGGCATGGAATGTCTGCCATAACGCTTGCCGACAAAAAGCCTTTCGCAATCCGTCCGGGTTTCCTCCAAAAGTTTGTGGGAGGACAAATCATCATAGAACACTGCATCGCATGCCCGCAGAAGGCGCAGACCCTTCCATGTAATCAAATCGGGATTGCCGCAGCCTGCCCCAACCAGATAAACCGTTCCGCTCATTTCCGCAACCTCCCGACTACCTCCGCCGCCAGCTGCAAACGCGCCGCAACGGGTGCCTTGCCCTCGGCATGGCCTTCCCCATACATCGCACGCAGACGGATGACCTCCCCTTCCATTTCGGCAAACGCCGCCACAGGCGCACTGCAATCCGCACCCAAAAGCCGCAGCACCGCGCGCTCCGTTTCAAAAATATACTGCGTTTCGAGGTGGGTCATTGCGCCGACAAAAGAGGACAATTCCCGTTTGCCCTCGGCAACGATAATCCCCTGACACGCCGCAGGAAGAAATTCCTCAGGGGAAAGAACGCGGAAGGCATAGCCATCCGCTTCGGTGATGCCCATACGATCAAGCCCTGCCTTGGCAAGAAGAATGGCATCATATTCCCCATCCTTCAGCTTTTGCAGACGCGTCTGAATATTGCCGCGAATGAGCCGACATTCTGCCCAAGGAAAGACCTTTGCCGCGCACTGCTCCCGACGAAGGCTGCCCGTGCCGATGATTTTACAAGCCTCAGCCTTTTTCCCCTTCGGCATGACAAGCACATCTCGTGGGTCATCCCGTTTGAGCACGCCGATGATTTCCAGACCATCTGCCAGAAGCACCGGCAGATCCTTGCCGCTGTGAATGGCAATGTCAATTTCATCGCGCAGAAGCATTTCTTCAAATTCGGACGCAAAAACGCCCTTCCCCTCATTACTGATTGCCCAGAGGGGCTTATCCAGAATCAGATCCCCTCTTGTGTGGAAGGGGACAATTTCGGTTTCCAAGGCAGGATGCACCTTTGCCAGTGCCGCCAGCGCCAGCTCCGTCTGTCTGGCAGAAAGCAGACTTTTTCTTGTGCCGACTCTCAGCTTTTTCACTGCTCCCCCTCCTTTCTTATGATTTCCTCGATTTCTGCTTGGGATACATTCCCGTTTTTCTCTAAGGCAAGGCGGAAAATATGCCGCAGCACCTGTTCTCTTTTTCCGCTGTCTGCAAAGGCTGCCTTCACGCGTCCGCGCACCTCCGCCATAACGTCTATCACATCGGCAAAGCCTGTGGGGATGGCATCCTCCATCTGCTCGCGGATGAAGCGCGCCGCCAAGGGGCTTGCACCTCCTGTGGAAAAGCCTGCAACAAATGCGCCCCGCTTCACCAGAGCCGGAAAGAAAAAGCTGCATTTTTCGGCATCATCCACAATATTGACAGGGATATGCTTTGCATGGCAGACAGCAGCAATCCTCGCGTTGACAGCCTCGCAATCTGTTGCGCCGATGACAAAGCACATATCCTCTACGTCCTCTGCCTGAAATTCTTTGCGGATGCGGCAGATGCCCTCTGTCTGCTCGATTTCCGCACAAAAAGAAGGAGAAACCACCGTTATCTCCACGCCAAAGGGCAGCAATTTTTCAATTTTTCTGAAAGCAACCGTTCCGCCGCCCACAACCAGACAGCGCTTCTGCCCAATCTCCACAAAAAAGGGAAAATAACTCATACTTCTCCTCCGCTCGATTCTTCTCTCTCATTGATTCAGAATCTTAGTATACACCTTTTTCACATGATTTCAAAGCAAAGAATCTCTTTCATTTCTTCCGCAGGCTGCGCAGATATGCCTTATCCTCCGCCGAAACACGATAGGACTCACACGCCTTCTGAATGAACTTACGGAATACCCAAGCATCCAGATGATGATGCGAAAGATACGCCCTGCAGGTGTCCCTGTCCTTCGCCCAAGCCGTTGCCAGCAGCCACGCCTGTCCCATGCGGACATAATACTGCTCGGATTGAACGGCATCTGTCCGCTCCAGCACTGCCGGAAGATATGCAGGGGTGAGATAATAATTGAGCATCAGAATCAGCCCGACGCGCACCGCCCACGGATTTTCGGAAGCCAGATACCTTTTGATATGCTCGAAAAATTCCGCCTCATGTCCCTTGATTCGCTTTTTCAAGGAGGCGCAGAAGCCATCGCAATGCGCCCAGTTTTCGACAATCGTTTCCGTATAGGTGTCGCAATAGGGCAGAAATTCCGCATAGGAAACAGGCAGCGCCGCCGCCACCAAGCCATAGAGCAGACGTTCCTCATAGGTTCCTCTGCCACAGATACGCAGAAAGCCCGCGCCGTCCTCCTTGGCGATTTCTGCCGCTATTTTCCGCAGAAGGGGCGCACGCAGACCAATGACGGGCAAATCTGAGCGGAGCAGCTTTGTATGAAACTGCCGATAGGCTTCCTCCTGCCGTGCATACAATTCCCTGCGGAACGCGTCATAGCGTTCCTGTGTCCAATGCTCCATGCTCCCGTCCTCCCTTGATTGATCTCGTAATCCTTTTCATTGCCTGCTCGTATTTTCGGATTCTGGCAAAATCCTTCTCTGTCGGGTTAGGGATGCGGCTGATATCCAGATTATCCTGCAAATCGGCATACTTCACTCTCGCCGCCAGCGCATTTTCGCAGATGCGCGCAATATAATCCATGTAATCCTCCTTCTGCCCGCGTGTCAGACAGCACACCGCCTGCACGATTTCCTCCGGAAAGCCCGCACGCCGCAGGTCTGCCGCGGTCAAAGCGGTATCCTCCAGAGTATCATGCAAAAGGGCAACGATTTTTTCCTTTTCCCCCTCGCAGGCAAGCATCACCCGAATGGGATGAAGGATATAGGGCGCACCGCCCTTATCGACCTGCCCCGTATGCGCTTTTGCCGCCAGAATCAACGCCTTTTCCAACATAGCTCTCCCCCTTTCGGCTTCACTCATCTTAGTATAATATCGGAAAAAATCGGTGTAAAGGCAAACTTTCCGCAGCTTGGAGGTATCTATAAAATGTAGTGAAAATTTAATAAATTCTTCAAAGTTTTTAGCCGAAAAATATGATATGATATCTTTAAGAAATAATATTTGAAATCACTGAAAAGGAGGGAACCCCTTATGATTTATTACTTCAGCGGAACAGGCAATTCCTATGCTGTGGCAAAAAAGCTTGCCGAAGCTCTGGGGGAGGAATTGACGGATATTGCAGAAGCGGTCAAAGCAGGCAATTACAAGCATACTATGCTACAGGGGGAACGATTGGGCTTTGTCTTTCCCGTTTACGCATGGGCTCCTCCGCAGACGGTGACGGATTTCGTGAAAAATCTGGAGCTTTATTACAGCGGTGATCCCTATCTTTTCGCTGTCTGCACCTGTGGCTCTTCCGCAGGGGAGGCCATTGACCTTCTGGGGAAGGCATTGCAGGAAAACGGGCTTACCCTGGACAGCGGCTTTTCCGTTGTGATGCCGGACAGCTTTACGGTGCTTTTTGATGCAGGGACGAAGGCAGAGCAATATGCGCTTCTGGAAAAAGCAGACAGGACGCTTGACAATATCCTACGTGCCATCCGGCTGAACTGGAGCAATTTCTTCCGTGTGAAGAAAGGAAGGGGCGCAGGAGTGCTGAGTAAAATCGTCAATCCTGCGTTCCGGAGGGGGCTGAAAACAAAGCCTTTTTATGTAACGGAGGACTGTAGTCACTGCGGTCTATGTGAAAGGGTCTGCACCAGCGGCTGCATTCGGCTGACGGCAGGAATTCCTGTCTGGACAGAAAAGCGCTGCAATATGTGCATGGCATGCGTGAACCGCTGTCCCAAAATGGCAATCCAATATGGCAAAAGCACCACCAAACGGGGACGTTATGTTCACCCAATCTATCAGAACCGAAAGGGGGAATCTGAATGAGAATGAAACGTATGCTGGCCTTTCTTCTGATGGGCATACTGTTGCTCTCTTGTGGATGCAGCGCAAACAGCAGCAGCTTTTCTTTGCTGAACCGCAAAAAGACACTGGAGCTGACAGAGAAGGGTGTCTCCTACTGGGCGCAGTATCTGGAGCAGCAGGAGATCGGCAAGCCACAGGATGTGGTGGAGCAGGAAAATCACCTTTCCTATCTGCTGCAATATCCCGAAATCGGGAAGGAAAGGATTGATGCACGCATTTCGGAAATCGTGACGGAAATCCGCAATGCCTTTGATGCGGAATTTACCCCGACAGAGGAAGAAAAAAAGGAGAAAAAACAGACGGATGCGATTCTGTATCTGGGCTATGAAAGCTATCTTGCGAAGGAAAATCAGCTGAGTCTGGTGTTCTTTGAAACACATGAGGCAAACGGCGAACTTTCGCCGCACACACAGATTCAGGTGTTCCATTTTGATCTGGAAAAGGATGCAGAGGTAACGGCGGAAAGCCTGCAATCGGACAGCTTTGCGAAAAATGCTTCTGCCTACACGGAAAAATACTTCACAACGACAGAGCCTTATAAAAACGGTATCTTCGGCAACTACAAGACCCTGCTTGCACCCGACGCAGGACGGTTTGACCGCTTTGCACTCACAAAGGACGGCGTATTGTTTTATTTCGACCGCTACGACCTTTTCCCCGGCAGCTACGGCGTGGTGCGCCTGACGATTCCGTATGCGGAAATGCAGAAGAAAATCGAAGAACCGAAAAAGGAAACTCCCGTTCCCAAGGAAATCCGCAACAAAAAAATGGTTGCGCTGACCTACGATGACGGCCCGAACCCCAAGGCAACCAATGCCATTCTGGATGTTCTGGAGAAATATGACGCACGGGCAACCTTCTTTGATCTTGGCAGTCTGGTGGAAAAATATCCCGATGTGGTGAAGCGCGAGGAGGCGCTCGGCTGCGAGGTTGGCAGTCATTCCTACGATCATAAGAATTTCAATAAGCTGACCAATGCAGAAATTGCGGCAGATGTGCAGAAAACCGCCGCCGCCTTCCGCAAGGTGCTTGGCAGAGACCCTGCCATCTTCCGTCCGCCCTACGGCAACTGTAAGGACAGCGTAAAAAAACAGCTGCCGATGTCCATCTACCTCTGGTCGATTGATACGCTCGACTGGAAAAGCAGAGATGCCAAGGCGATTGTGGATGTGGTGAAATCCGCAGGAAATCTGGATGGGAAGGTCATCCTGATGCATGGCATTTACGGCTCTACCGCAGAAGCAACGGCAACCCTCGTGCCTTATCTGCAAAAGCAGGGCTATGAGCTTGTGACTGTTTCCGAGCTGGTGGAGGCAAAGCACGGGGAAACACCCCAGAAGGGGAAGATTTATGGATATTCCTATTTTAAATAAAGCATGACAGCAAAAGCTCCCTTGACAACACGCAAGGGAGCTTTTTTGACTTAATTCTTTATGCAATGCTTTTATGTTGCCATCTTTTTCCACGATAGCGGATGATGAAAAGAACGGCACGCACTGCCCAGTCAATGGTCATGGCAATCCAGACACCCAGAACGCCCATGCCCATTCTGACAGCAATAATATAGCTGAAGGCAATACGGAACACCCACATGGAGATAATCGACAGAATCATGCAGAACTTTACATCACTGGCGGCACGCAGCGTGTTCGGCAGCGTGAACGCTTCGGGCCAGATGAGCATACAGCAGATACCATGATACCAGATAATCTGTTTTGTAAAGGTCATTGCGTCATCGGAAAGGTTATACAGGTGCATGATGCCGGGCAACGCCACAAGCGTGGTGACGCTGAAAACGATAATCAGAATATGCACCAGCTTCAGAATCTTACGGGTATAATATCTTGCCGCTTCATAATCCCCTGCCCCGACGCAGCGAGAGCAGACGGTAATCACTGCCATGCCGACGGACATTCCCGGAAGCACCTGAAAGGTTGCAATGATATTGGAAACGGCATTCGCCGCAATCGCCGCCGTGCCAAAGCCTGTAATCATGCTCAGCACCATGATTTTCCCCAGCTGAAACATCCCATTTTCCAGACCATTGGGGATGCCGATATAGGCAATCTTTTTCAGCATACCGAAATCCAGCTTAAAGGAAAACGGACGCTCCAGATGCAGCAGATGCTCCGGAGAGCAAAGCAGCAAAATGATTGCAACAGCGGAAATGACACGGGAAACAAGCGTCGAGGTTGCCGCACCCGCAACCCCCATGTCAAAGCCGAAAATCAGGATGGCATTGCCGCCCACATTGATGGCGTTCATCATCATGGAGAGATACATCGGCACCTTGGAATTGCCCATAGTACGAAATACTGCCGCACCTGCGTTATACAGGGCGATAAAAGGGATGGAGGCGGAAACGATGAGAAGATATGTTTTGGATGCCTCCATTACATTCGCCTCAATGGCACCGAACACACGATGCAGGATGAGGTTTCTTGCCAGATACAGCCCAATCATAATGCAGATTGCAAACAACGCCGTAAACAGGATAAGCTGATTGACTGCCCTATTTGCTTTTTCATGCTTATTCTGCCCCAGATACTGCCCCATAACAACAGCGCCGCCTGTTGCAAGAGCTGCAAACAAATAAATCAGCAGAATGAAAATATTATCCACCAAAGAGACACCCGAAACTGCATGCTCCCCTACCGTTGCAACCATGATGGAGTCGGACATACCAACCAGAATTGCCAGAAACTGCTCGATAATCATGGGAACAATCAGACGCTTCAGGGCGCGATTGGAAAAATAATACGGTTTTTCTTTGATTGCCGCTAAATCCACGGTCATTCCTCCTTTGTGCGTTTCATTTTAAAATTCTTTTTTCCTTTATAAAATAAATAAATTTTTACAAACAAAAAGAGAAGCCACACCTTTTTGCAAAGAGTGACTCTCCTTCTTTTTGTTGTTTTTTTCTTATAATTCTTCGTTTTCCTGCACCGGCTTTACAGGCAGACCATCCTTTAATTGATGCTCATGCATATCCTCACCGCTATAGTACATTTCGTTGATTTTATAGAGCAGGGTCATAAGGCTGTCCGTCAGGTGTACATTTTCCACCAGAACATCATCGGGAACCTGCAAATCCACATGGCTGAAGTTCCACATGCCCTTTACGCCCCATTTTGCCAGATCATTTGCAACCTTCACCGCCTGCGAACGGGGAAGGGTAAGAATGGCAACATCCACGGGGTTATTTTTGACATACTCCTCCATCTGGTCGATATCATAAACCTCGACACCGCGAATAGTCATCCCAATCAGACGGGGATTGATATCGAAGACTGCCTTGATGACGAAACCACGCTTCTCAAAATTGGTATAGTTCACCAGAGCCTGCCCGATATTGCCGCCGCCAATGACAATCATATTATACAATCGATCCAGACCTAAAATCTTTTTTATTTCATTGTAAAGGTATTCCACATTATACCCGTAGCCCTGCTGCCCAAAGCCGCCGAAATTGTTCAAATCCTGACGAATCTGGGAGGCAGTGATATTCATTTTTGCGCTGAGTTCTTTTGAGGAAATGCGAGTAATATCACTTTCCAGCAGGTCGCCTAAGTAACGGTAGTATCTGGGCAATCTGTTGATTACTGCCGGTGAGATCTTCTTTTCGCTGTCCATATATTCCAAATCCTCTCGTTTTAGGATGCCTCCGTAAAAGAAAACGAACTGCAAATACAGTTATTTTTTTCTACTTCAGGATAATTTTAGTATAGCACTCCTGTTATTTTATTGTCAACAATAACTCTTTTAATCTGTTGTATTTTCTGCTATCATAAGAGCAGACAATGAAACACAAATGGAGGTTGTATCAATGATACTTGCATGCAGACAATTACACAAGGCATACGGCATCGATGTGATTCTGGAAAAAATCACCTTCCATATCGAAGAACGCGAAAAAGCCGCTATTGTAGGGGTAAATGGTGCCGGGAAGACGACGCTTTTCAAGGTTCTGACCGGCGAAATTTCTGCCGATGGCGGTGAATTTTATCTCAAGAAGGACGCATCCCTGGGCTACCTTGCTCAGAATATTCAGATAGACAGCGACCGCACGATTTATGAAGAAATGCTATCGGTTTTTGAAAAAATCCTTCAAACAGAGACAAATCTTCGTGAATTAGAAAACGAAATGGGAAATCTGAGCGGACAGGCGCTGGCAGAAAAAATGGAGGAATATGCCACTCTGCAGCATTATTTTGAACAGAATGACGGCTACAGCTACCAGAGCCGCCTGCGCGGTGTGCTGAAGGGGCTTGGCTTTGCCGACAATGATTTCAACCGCCCGATGAATCAGCTTTCCGGCGGACAGAAAACACGCGTGCATCTGGCAAAGCTGCTGCTTTCCAAGCCGGATATCCTGCTGCTGGACGAGCCGACCAACCATCTGGACATTGCGGCAATCGAATGGCTGGAGGATTTCCTTCGCTCCTATCCCGGTGCAGTGCTGATTATTTCCCACGACCGCTATTTCCTTGACCGCATTGTGACAAAGGTCATTGAAATCGAAAATAAGAAATCGACGGTTTATAACGGGAATTATTCCTTCTTTTGGCAGCAGAAGGAAATCAACCGTGAAATTCAGCAGAAGGCATACGAAATGCAGCAGAAGGAAATCAAGCATCAGGAGGATGTCATCCGCACACTGCGCTCCTTCAACCGCGAAAAATCCATCAAGCGCGCGGAAAGCCGCGAGAAAGCCCTCGGCAAGCTGGAGCGTGTGGACAGGCCGGATGCCCTGCCGGATCAGATGCGGCTGACCCTAACCCCCTTTCTGACAAGCGGCAATGATGTACTGCATGCGGAGGAGCTTTCCAAATCCTACGGAGGACAGAGAATTTTCCGCAATGTTTCCTTTGATGTAAAACGCAGCGACAAGGTTGCCATTATCGGCCCGAACGGGGTTGGGAAATCCACGCTGTTTCGAATGCTTCTGAAGGAGGTGCCGACGGACAGCGGTCTGATTCGCTTCGGCACAAATGTATTTATTGGATATTATGACCAGGAGCAGGCAAAATTAGACGAAAGCAAGACCATTTTTGAGGAAATCTCAGACACCTACCCCACCCTGACGCAGGGGCAAATCCGCAATATGCTTGCCGCCTTCGTATTCACGGGGGATGATGTATTCAAGCCGATTTCCGCACTTTCCGGCGGCGAAAAGGGGCGCGTTTCTCTGGCGAAAATCATGCTTTCCAAGGCGAACCTGCTGATGCTGGATGAACCGACGAACCATCTGGATATGTTCTCGAAGGAGGTTCTGGAAAGTGCGCTGAACCGTTACGAGGGTACGGTGATTTATATTTCCCACGACCGTTATTTTATCAACAAAACAGCGGAGAAAATTCTGGAATTAACGCCGGATGGGGTGATTCTTTATAACGGGAATTATGATTATTACTTAGAGAAAAAGGCAGAGCGTGCCAGAAACGAGGCAGAAAAGGCGGCACAGCATCCGGAAAAAAGCGTTGCCGCGGCACAGCCTGTGAGCGATACGAAGAATGACTGGCTGAAGCAAAAGGAGCAGCAGGCGGCAGAGCGCAGGCTTGCGAACAGGATTGCGAAGCTGGAAAAGGCCATCGAGGAGACCGAAGCGGCGATTGCGCAGGCAGATGAGGACATGGCGGCGTGCGGCACGGATTACGGCAAGGCGAATGAAATTTATGCAGAGAAAACAAAGCTTGAGGAAAGGCTTGAGGCTCTTTTCGCAGAATGGGAGGAGTTGAATTCGTAAAGCCGTTTCTCGAAACCTTGATTCAAATAAGAAAAGCCTTGGTTACTACAGAACTGTAGTGACCAAGGCTTTTTTCCTTGCATTTCTTATCGTATTTCGCTTCAACTGCTTAGCCCGTATCGGTCTGATACGCAGCAATACTGCCACCGCAGCCTTTGTCCGATTCTGCCGGCTCCGTTTATTTCTCGTTTTCTGCTTCTCAGAATACCCTTTTCATCTGGGGCACATATTTTGTCATGAAGCAGATGCAAAGCACCTCCACAACACCCATGCCTGCTGCCTGTGCAAGACGGGGAATCAGCACAGCAACAAAGGGCGCACCATAAAGAATGGAAATCCAAAGCGTATTCAGGAAAATTGTCCCTACGATTTCGGAGAACAGCACCGCCGCAACAATATTCTTCATGCTCTGGTTTTTATGCAGGAAAAACCCGTACCCAAAAGCGGTGATGAAGGATGTCAGCGAAAAGCCGGGGAAGAATGCGCCGATGGGAAACAGGGTTGCCCCAAGGACATCCGCCACCAGCCCCACCAAGCCTGCGCTCAGAGGCCCCAGCAGGATACCCGCAAGAACGATGGGGATAAAGGAAAAGCCAATCTTCAGATTCCAGAGATTGATGGAAAGGAAACGGGACAGAATAATCTGCACCGCTACGAACATTGCCATCAGCACCAAGCGATGTGTCATGCTCTTCTGTTTTTCGGTCATAAAAAAATACCTCCTTTTTTCAATGGGAAATAGGAGGGCTTTCTTGCTCTTTTTTGCAAACAAAAACCCCTCTATTATCACAATACCAACGCAAATACACCTGCCGAAACAGGTTTGGCTGTATGGATAACAAAGAGGATTGTTCTTCTTCATTATGAAACAGCGGGATGCGAGTCCTGCACCGCAAGCAGAAATCCTGCTTTTCGTTCCGATGACAACTCCCCGTCCACCGGACACTTAACGCGCAAAGCCCTACTCTGTGTATTTGCACAGGAGAAAATCCTGCCGTTTCATTTTAGTATGTTTTCCTCTGTTTGTAAAGAAGTTTGTCGAAATATATTGTTATTTCTGCGGAATAAAGGTGCGCAGGAATTGATATTTGGAATCAAACGAGCCTGCCAGCATAATCTTATCCGCTCCCACGCCGTATTCCTTTGTCAGCTTGCCGAAAAGGCGGTCGCTTTCCATGAAGCCGCCCTCCAAAAAGCAGAAGCACGCCGCAAAAGCTCCTTCTTCGCCGATTTTGTGGAAATCCTTTTCCTCAAAGGAATGGATTACATATTCGGGGGAAGGGTTCAGCTTTGTAACCAGCTCTGCCAAGTCAAAGTCTAAATGCAGAAAGCCCTGTGCGCAATAATACATGGACAAAATGAAATCCACCAAATCCTCCTCTGCCGCAAAATGCAGAGAATACTCCGCCGGACGTTCTGCATCTCCTACAAAGCAGCTGAACCAAGGTGCCTGTGGTGCCAGAAAAGAGGGCAGATAAATCTTTTTCGTTAAAGGCTCTGCCGTATTTACGGCAAAAACCAGTGTGTTTGTGGTAGAGGTTTTCACAAGCGGCAGCTTATGTTTTTTTAATGCCGCCACCAGTGTATCGGATGCGCCGAACAGGCGAATCCCGTCCGCATGAAACCCAAGCATAGCAGTCTCTCCTTTTCAGAAAATAAATTTTATTGTAATAAATGTACCATAATGATGAAATCCTTTCAAGAGAGGGAATTTATTTCACCTCGAAGGGGTGGGCGGAAATTAGGCAGGAAAAGGCAAAAGCGTTGACATCCCCACCCTTTCGTTGTTATAATCTATAAGATTGGCAGGTTTTGTAGAAGCCTGCATTTTTCAAGGCTGCAGCGCAGCTTTGAAGGGAGAGAACAATGACAGACGCACAGTCTGCAATAGAGAAAATATTTCCGGAGAGAAATATTTGATAAACAGGAGGAATCATAAGTATGTTGGAATTGAAGAATATCTGTTTTTCCGCAGACGGAAAGCAGATTCTCAAGGACATCAATCTCAGGATTGATGATGCGAAGTTCATCGTAATCACAGGCCCCAACGGCAGCGGTAAATCCACTCTGGCAAGAATCATCAGTGGGATTCTGACCCCCGACAGCGGTCAGATTCTCCTTGACGGCGAGGATATCACAGCCCTCGGCATTACAGAGCGTGCAAGAAAGGGCATCAGCTTTGCCTTTCAGCAGCCCGTTCGCTTCAAGGGTGTTACCGTAAAGGATCTGATTTGTCTGGCGAGCGGACAGGATTTAAGCACAGCAGATGCCTGTCAGTATCTGTCCGAGGTTGGCATGTGCGCCAAGGATTACATCGACCGTGAGGTAAACGCAAGCCTTTCCGGCGGTGAGCTGAAGCGTATCGAAATCGCAACCGTTATGGCAAGAAAAACAAAGCTGACCCTGTTCGATGAGCCCGAAGCAGGCATTGACCTTTGGAGCTTTAAAAATCTGATTGATGTATTTGAAAAAATGCACGAAGAAATTCAGGGCTCTATCATCATCATTTCCCATCAGGAAAGAATTCTGAATATCGCCGATCAGGTGGTTCTGCTGAGTGCCGGCGAGGTAAAGCAGATTGGTACAAAGGAAGATGTTCTGCCCGGTCTGTTCGGCATGGAAACAGGCTGCAGATATTTCAAGGGAGGTGAGGAATGATGCTCAATGATATCGTAAAAAACCTTCTGAAGGAGGTTTCCGGTATTGCGGAAATCCCTGCAAATGCTGCATTTAACATCCGCAACAACAGCAAGAGCGAGGGCAGACATTCCACAGAAAATATTGATATTGTCCCCAAGGAGGGCGGCTCCGGTCTGGATATTTATGTAAAGCCCTTTACCAAAAATGAAAACGTACACATCCCTGCGCTGATTACACAGGATGGTGTGTCTGAGGTGGTTTATAATGATTTCCACATCGGTGAGGGTGCGGAAATTGAAATTATCGCCGGCTGCGGCATCCATAACTGCGGCTGTGATGATTCTGTCCATGAAGGGATTCACCGTTTCTTCCTTGGCAAAAATTCCAAGGTTGTTTATATCGAAAAGCACATCGGTGAGGGGGACGGCAGCGGCAAACGCATCATTAACCCCCAGACACATGTAGAAGCAGAGGAAAACGCCTATATCGAAATGGATACCGTTCAGTTGAAGGGTGTCGATTCCACAAAGCGCGTTTCCAGCGCAAAGCTTGGCCCCGGCGCAACCATCGTCATCAAGGAAAAAATCATGACACACGGACATCAGACGGCGGAAACCTCCTTTGATGTCAGTCTGGATGGCGCAGGCTCCAGTGCAAAGCTGATTTCCCGTTCTGTTGCAAGGGATTTCTCCAGACAGCTCTTCCGTTCCAAAATCATCGGCAACACAGACTGCTACGGTCACTCCGAATGTGATGCCATCATCATGGATAACGGCGTAGTTGCGGCTGAGCCCGAAATCATTGCGAACCATGTGGATGCATCTCTGGTGCATGAGGCGGCAATCGGCAAGATTGCAGGCGATCAGCTGGTCAAGCTGATGACCCTTGGGCTGACAGAAAAAGAAGCGGAAGCGCAGATTATCAACGGCTTCCTGAAATAACCCAAAGGAGATGGGCAATTTGAGCACTACTGTGAAAAAAGAGGTCATCAGTTGGGTAAAAACAATTCTTCTGGCGGCGGTGCTGGCAGGGCTGGTCAATTCCTTCCTCATTGTAAATGCGGAGGTGCCGACAGGCTCCATGGAAAATACCATCATGGCAGGCGACCGCATCCTTGCACTCAGAACCTCCTATTGGTTTGATGAGCCGGAGGCGGGGGATATCGTGGTGTTCCGTTATCCGGATGATGAAACGGGCAAAACGCTTTATGTCAAGCGAATCATCGGCACCCCCGGTGATACCGTTGAGATGTCGAACGGCACGGTTTATGTCAATGGCAAGGCCCTGCAGGAGGATTACATCGCAGAGGTGACACAGGGCAGCTACGGCCCCTATGTTGTACCCGATGGCTGCTATTTCATGATGGGGGATAACCGCAATCATTCGCAGGATTCCCGTTTCTGGAGAAATCAATATGTAGAAAAGGATGAAATTCTGGGTAAGGTTGTTTTGCGTTACTATAAAGGCTTTAAGTGGATTTCCTGATAGGAGGGACGGTACGATGGAATTAAAAACAAGAGATAAGATCATTGTGGTTGTTCTGGTTATTGTAGCATTGGCAGTGTTCTTTGGCGGCAGATATCGTGATAATCATACGCATTTTACAACAGAAAAATGGGTTTCCGCCGTAGGGAATGACCGTCAGAAAATCGTACAGAATCTGCTGGATCGTACTGTTTTCCCCGGCATGACAGAAGCCGAGGTGAAGGAGCTTCTGGGCGAGCCGGAGGAGGAAGCAGATACCTTCCTGACCTATTATTTGGGAATTCCTCAGGGTATCTTCGGCACATCTGTGGATGGGGAGAAGGAATATCTTCTGATTTCTCTGGATGAAGATGGCAAGACAACTGCGGCAGAGGTTATGACCGGCAAGGTTCTGCCAAAGGAAAGCAAATTCCGTATCATCGGTGAGAATACAGACGATGCAGTGGTTCACCCTGCGGAGCAGTAAAAGGAGGAATCTGAAATGAAATGTCCTTTTTGCGGAAATGAAATGAAGGAAGGCACGCTCCATTCCGGCGGCAGATATGTCCAGTGGAAGGGCGTGGATGCCGAAGGCAGGAAAGAGGAATACCTTCTGGCAAAGAGCTATATGGGCGGTGCCAAAATGGAGGGGCACCTCTGTGTAGAATGTAGAAAAGTGATTCTGGATATCGAGCAATTCTAAGTATTTTTGTAGGATTTTCCGGAAGGCTGAAAGCTGCTTTGTGAAGAAGTGGAGAATTTCGGAATTTCGGTAGTGAAAAAGCCGCTTTTGTGGTAAGATAGAAATGGAATAGAGTCTATAAAAAGAAGGAGGTCTTTCTGATGAAAGTAACAAAAGATATGACAATTGGCGAGCTGCTGATGGCAGACAGAGGCGCAGGCATGATTCTGATGCAGAATGGTATGCATTGTGTTGGCTGCCCTTCCGCCGCAGGCGAAACACTGGAGGAAGCATCCATGGTACACGGCATGGACTGCGATAAGCTGGTTACAGAGCTGAATGCTTATCTGGAAGCAAAATAAGAGACACAAACAGGGATGGTGCAAAGGCTTGCATCATCCTTTTTGTAAAGAGAGAAAAATTTTTAAAGAGAGAAAAATTTTAAAAGAGAGTAAAGAGAACAGGAGGAGAAGATATGAAGGTACTTCTGGTGAACGGCAGCCCCAATGGGCACGGCTGTACCTATACGGCATTGAAGGAAATCGAGAAAACACTGCGCGCCGAGGGCGTGGAAACAGAAATGTTCTACCTTGGCAATAAGCCCATCGGCGGCTGTCTGGGCTGTGGCGCATGCAAAAAGCTTGGCAAATGTGTACAGGAGGATGTGGTGAATAAGCTGCTGCCGAAGGCGCTCGAAGCAGACGGCATCGTGCTTGGCGCACCTGTGCATTACGCCTCCGCCGCAGGGCAGGCCTCCTGCGCGTATGATAGATTATTTGTGATGTCCAATGGTGCCTTTGCCAATAAATTGGGCGCAGCTGTGGTTTCCTGCCGCAGGGGCGGCGCAACCGCAACCTTCGACCAGCTGAATAAATACTTTACCATCAGCAATATGCCCGTCGTTTCCGGTACATACTGGAATCAGGTGCATGGCAATACGCCGGATGAGGTCAAGCAGGATTTGGAAGGCATGCAGAACATGCGCGCCATCGGGCGAAATATGGCTTGGCTGCTGAAGTGTATCGAGGCAGGCAAAAATGCAGGTGTCGCTTTGCCCGAGCAGGAAGAAAAAATCAAGACCAATTACATCAGATAATTTTTTCGGGGCTGTCCTCATGCCCCTTGATGCAGATATGCGAAAGCGATGCTTTTGCAAAAAATAAAAAAGGCTTTCTCTAAAACGGAACCGAACCACCTTATGCGGACAGCACAAAATGGTTCGGTTCCGTTTCTTTCAATATGAAATCAATATAAAATTCTTTATGCCGTCAGCTCCGCAAACGCCTTCTGATACGCCGCCTTCGTCCCTTCGTCAAAGCAGACCAGAATAATCTGCTCCATCGTATCATCCGTTTCCAGAAAATGCAGGATTTCACCTACGGCAATCTTCGCCGCTAAGTCAATCGGGAATCGATATACTCCCGTGCTGATGGAAGGGAATGCGATGCTCTTGACACCATACTCCTTCGCCAATGCCAGACAATTCCGATAGCAATTTGCCAGAAGATCCTCCTCGCCCCATTTTCCGCCGCGCCAAATGGGACCGGGCGTATGAATGACATATTTTGCCTTCAATTTGTAGCCCTTCGTGATTTTTGCTTCACCCGTACGGCAGCCATGCAGCGTTTCACATTCTGCCAGAAGCTCCGGCCCCGCCGCCCGATGAATGGCACCATCTACACCGCCGCCCCCAAGCAGGGATGTATTGGCGGCATTGACAATCGCATCTGTTTTCGCCTTTACAATATCACCTTTTACAATAGACAAACGTTTCATTTCGCAATCCCCCTTTGTCAGATTCCCTTGTCCCATCATTTTATCCTCTTTCTGAAAATTCGTAAAGCGATTTTTCAAAAAAAACTTTCAAATTCCTATATTTTTGCTCATTTTTCACAAAAAAACAAGCCGAACCCCAAATTCGGCTTGTTCTGTTTTCATTCTGCGGTTTTCATTTTCTCCATCGGGTTCTGCGGTTCTCCGTTCTGCTCCATGGCAAAAATCAGATGCTCTCCCAGTGCCACACCGTATTTCGTCGGCGCGGCAACCGTTCCGATCCGCTGCCCCTGTTTCACGCTTTCTCCTTCTTTGACTGCTACGGCATCTGCAAGCTGACCGTATGTAGTCAGCCAATCCTCGCCGTGTGCAATCCTCACCAGATTCCCCGCCTGCGCGTCCTTCTTTACCTCCTTCACCACGCCGTCTGCCGCAGCCTTCACCTCTGTCCCCTTCTTCGCAGAAAGGCTGACAGATGCGTTCGTGCGATACTGCTCCAGTGTCGGGTCATAAATGGCATGGTCTGTACTGTACGCCAGAACCACCTTCGTTTTCCCCTCCAGCGGCGCTGCAAACACAGGCTGTTCGTTTTTCCTTGCAGGCTGTGCTTTTGTTTCCTTTGTTTCCTTTATTTCCTTTGTTTTCTCGGCTTCCCCCTGCTGCTCCGCCTGCGCAATCTCGATTGTTTTGCTCTGTACCGCTGTCACAGGCTGTTCCTTCTGCAAGGTCTCGCCGCCCCCTGCTTTTTCTCTGTCCATGGCACGATATGTCACCCCTGCGCCCACCGCCAGCAGGCAAAAGCAGCAGCAAACCGCCACAATCTGCAAGCCTCGTGCGGCTCTTCTTTCTTTTTGATTCATATTAACACCTCCGATGCTATTGTTGCCATAGGAGGATTTTTTTATTCGAGAATCGAAAAGGAGATACCTGTATAATAATGCCGCAGAATTTCATGATAATTTTTTCCCTGCTCCGCCAGAAAGGATGCCCCATATTGGCTCATGCCTGCCCCATGCCCATAGCCATGCACCGTAAAAATATAGCTGTCCCCATTTTTCGCAATCGTGAAATCCGCACTCCTAAGTCCCAGTCTCTCTCGTATCTCCCTTCCGGAAAAGGTCTTGCTCCCTGCCTGCACCTCCGCCACATAGCCTGCCTCCGTCCGTTTCTTCACAGAAACTGCCGCATCGTCCGCAACCCCAAGCCGTTCCGCCAATGTCTTCGCCGCAATCGTTACCGTTGTCTCATTGTTCGGTGCCTGCCTGTCCCCCTTGCTGTCCACGCTTTTCAGATACGGCACCGCCGTATTCCACACATGCGCCGCATCCTCCGTCCTTCCGCCGCTCTGTGCATGAAAGGCGGCAAGAATCGGTTCCCCGTCATAGGTCATAATCTCCCCTGCCGTTGCGCGGACGGCACTATGGATTTTCCCGGCATATAGGGCATAGCCTTCGCCCCATTTTTCCTTCTGCTCCGCTTCGGAAAGGTACGCCTGTCCCACGTCATAAAGCACAGCCCTGCTTCCTGCCGCCTGCATCTGCCGCACCTGATAGGTTCTTGCCGCAACCGCCTGCGCCTTGAGTGCCTCCTCCGGAAAGGCGGCAGGCATTTCCGCCGCCACTACCCCTGCCACATATTCCTCCAGCTCCGTATCCAAGGGCGCAAGGTCTGCCAGACCATAAAGCACCTGCGCCTCCTGCGGCAGCTCTTGCCCTAAGCCACCACAGAGTATCGTCAGCAATAGCGGCAGCAAAAGCACCGCCACAACCACATATAACAGCAGAAAGCCGCACTGTTTTTTCATTCCGCCACATCCCTTCTTTCAAGGATATGTCTTTCTCTCCCACAAAATGATTGCACAAAAAAAGCCTTGGATGTCTCTTTCATCCAAAGCTTTCTCTCTTACCTGCTTCAACTTCAAAGCCCGATTTCGACTTATTTCAATATCCAGAACAGCCAAACACCAAAAGCCATCACCAGAATATTTAGGAATATCCCTCGTTTGGCATATTTTCTGTCCATCCTTCGTACACGCTTGAAAAAATCGGGGTTTTCCAGATCCGTCAAATATAATCCGCCCAGTATCCCTGTTCCGATTTGCAGCCGCAGGTTTTTTTCGCGCCGCAGCATAAAATATGTGCGCTTCGTCAGCTCAAAATGGTAGGTTACGCCATTGCTGATGCCCTCCAGAAAATAGCCCTGCTTGGCAACCTTTTCCGCACCGCTTTCGTGCGCCAGAAAGCAGCGGCAGTTCAGCAGCACCAGCTCCCATTTTTTCAGCCGCAGGCGGTCAATCGCCGTATACACCATTTCCGTATAAAAATAATTCAGCACCAGCAGCGGAATCGTCACAAGCACCATCCGCAGCACCTGCATCGTTTCACTGTCCCAGCCCTGGATATTCAGAATATATCCCTGCATCTGCGCCTGCGCCACGCTGTAAAACATCAGCAGAAAAATCACTGTATATAACAGCCAGAACAGCACCGGGCGCTTCTTTCTCTGCTTCACATTCCAGCCGCGCAGCTCCGCCAGCCCACTGCGGCAGACCAGAAACAGCACAAAGCAGATCAGCACCATCAGCCCGTTGACCTGCATCCCCTTGCGAAAGCTGATTGTCAGCGCGAGAATCGGCAGCAGCCATCCCGTCAAAAGACACCAGCCGATTCTGCCCGTTGTTGCCGCCACAAAAAAACACCAATATATCGTTAGCAATGTGACAAAGCCCAGCCACGCCATACTACCATACTCCTTAAAGCCTTAAATCCCTCTGAATACATCGGGACGGAATTTACTTTTCCTTCTGCTTATTTCAATCTGCTCTAAAATCTTATCTCTTTCCCCATTCAGCGTGCCGCCCAGAGGGATATAGTTGGACGCATGATTGGAACGGAACATCGTCCCCTCCGCATCCACACTGCGGATAAACAGCTCTGTTTCATCCAGCACCTCGTGGGGTGTCAGCAGTTCAATTTCCCCTCTGTTGTACTGATCGTACATTTCTGTTCCCGGCTCAATCATCAGCGTCAGAAAGCCGACATATTCCGGCTTGATTGCAGAAATCACTCTCGCACTGCCCAGTGCATGCTCTCTCCACAGCTTCTTGCCGCCCAGACCGGAAATCACCGTCATGGAAAGCACCATGCCCGCGGCTCTTACCTTTTTGCCTGCCTCAATCATTTCGTCAGCGGTTACGCCCTTCTTCACCGCCTGCAGCACCTCATCCGCGCCGCTTTCCAGCCCCATGTAAACCATATCCAGTCCTGCCGCCTTCAATGTAGCAAGCTCCTCAGGGGTCTTATGCAGAATATCCTTCGGCGCACCGTATACGGAAATGCGCTCCACTTCAGGAAAAATCTCCTTACATTTTGCAATGATATATAATAAATCCTCTGTCTTTACAATCAAGGCATCCCCATCCGCAAGGAAAATGCGGCGCACCTTGATGCGGCTGTAATAGCTTCTCGCCATTTCCAGATCCTCCACAACCTCCTCCAGCGGACGGATGCGGAATTTCTTATCTTTATACATATTGCAGAATGTGCAGGTGTTTCTTGCACAGCCAATCGTCAGCTGAATAATCAGACTGCCTGCCTCACTAGGTGGTCTATATACAGTACCTTCATATCTCATACTTCTCTATGCTCCTTTCAGATTCTCTGCGGTGCTCTGCCCAAACTTCCTATAAAAATGCAGAGACCTATCTTTTCTATTATACAGGGAAATCCATAAATTTATCAATACCCAATTCTTTTTAATTGACAATCTCTCGAATTTTGTCTATAATATAGCCTGTATTTTTGTGTTAATACAGCCTTTGTGCGGCAGGCGGCGGAACCTTCGGCAAAACCTGCGGAGGGGCGGCAGCAAATGCTGTCGTTTCTTTGCGGCAACGGTCGGGAGAACCAAGGTCTATCGCCTCGGCGGAGGAACGCGGAGCTGCTTTTCGGCAGACACACACCCATTCTTCAACTTCTTCCAAAGCGACAGCAAAGGCTATATTAAAAAAATATGGCAGTAGGGTTATCCTTGCTGCCTTTTTTTATTGCATAAATGTAACCGATTCAGAACCCCTTGAAATAAGAAAAAATAATGCGTCATGCTGGCATGTAAGCAATGCTTTTTCTTATTTTAAGGGAACTCGAATAGAGTTACCGCCCCATATATGAGCAAAATTAGCTGCGCAGCAGCGAGAAAGCATGGTATCATGCGGTTTTGCGAATATATGTGGTGGGGTTCTGAACAGTCCCCAATGTGAACAACCTGTTTTTTTGCAGGCAGGTGTACCTGCGCCGCCTTATTTATGCCGTTTCCGGCCTGTGGGGAAGGGTTTGGAAAGGGAAACCTTGTTGCCCTTTCCTCGTCTGCGGGGGTCCGGGACCCATTACGAAACGGGTCCCGGGTTTTTGTTACTTTTTAGCATAAAAAGTAAGGGAGAACGTCTTTGTTTTGCCACGAGAGTTCTAAACTGGCGAATATCTTATCTTCACCAAATTTTTTTATTATCCCCTGCATGAAAAAGGGCAAAACAAAACCCCTCCGCTACGGAAGGGGTTTTTTCTTACTTTTTCGCTTTTTCACTCTGCTTTTTCATGGTTTTGTTTGCGCTGGTAACCACCTTTTCAGAGAGTGTCTTTTTCTTCTTGTCCTCCAGATTCATCCCTGTGATGCCGACAATATACATCCCTGCCAGATCAACCTTGACGTTCTTCTTCACGGGAAGCACCTGATATACAGGCTTATCGCACATCAGCGTCACAATCTGAGGGCCAACCTTCGCGCGCACCAGATTGGTCTTGCGAATTTTTACCGATTTGGGCATCTGTTCATAAACAGCCTTGGGCATATTGGAAGGAGAGGGCTTCTCCTGTCTTTTATCAATTACAAAAATCTGCACTGTGGTACGGTTCTGGTCGATGAAATCCTGCGCCTGAATCATCTTCTTCATACCCTTTTTGTTCAGATAATACATCCCCACACAAAGCAGTGCCAAAATTACAATAATAATAATCAAAACATCAGAAAAATCCAAAATAGTTCCTCCTTTATTGCAGATACGCAAAATGATAAGCACCTTGCCGTATGTCTTACGTCCTACTATTCTACCATCATTTTTCACTTTAGGGAAGATAAAATCATGATTTTTTTCGATTTTTTTCATCATCTCCAATCTTGCAACAAAGCAAACGAATATAGTATACTATTGATTGGGTGTGAAACCCTCTCTGCGGCGAAAGATATTTTCGACCGCAGCCTTCATCTGATAAAAATCTGAAAAAGGAGGTCTGACTATGAGTACAGTATGGAGCTGGATTCTTCTTTTTATCGTCATCCTGTTGGTTGCCAACGTCATCCTTTCCGGGTTCGTCGTATTCTTCGAGCGCAGAAACCCTGCCAGCACATGGGCATGGCTTTTGGTGCTGCTGTTCATCCCGATTTTCGGCTTTTTTGCCTATATGGTCTTCGGGCGCAACAGTAAGCGCGAAAAAATGTTTCGCGAAAAGGAAAAATATGATCAGGAGGTCTATTATAAATACCTCTTTCAAGATGTCCATTCTGCGGAGGAAATCACCGAGCAGAAGGCATTTATCGAAAATAAGGGCAAGCTGTCCCATGCAGAATATGTCACCGATCTGGCACATCTGCATCTGAACAGCGGCAACTGGATTACCTTTAACAATAAAATCGAATATTTCAATAACGGCAAGGATAAATTTGAAGCCCTCGTGCAGGATATCCGCAATGCCAAGGAATATATCCATCTGGAATATTACATCTGGCGTGGGGACAGGCTCGGCTCGCGTCTTTTGGATGAGCTGACGAAAAAGGCGGCAGAGGGGATCGAGGTGCGGATTCTTTATGACGGCATCGGCAACTCCCGTCTGCCGAAGAATTTCTTTGATCAGTTTCACGCCGCAGGGGGCTATACCGCCGCCTTCCTGCCGCGCTTCGTGGTGCGCCTGAATTACCGCAACCACCGCAAGCTTGCCATCATTGACGGCAAAATCGGCTACATCGGCGGCTTTAATGTCGGGGATGAATACCTCGGCATCGTCAACCGCTACGGCCCTTGGCGAGATACCCATCTGCGCTTTCAAGGCGATGCCGTCGATCAGATGCAGATGCGCTTCATCATGGACTGGAACTTCACCGCAAAATTCGGGCTGATTCATCTGGGTGAAAAATATTTCCCCAAGAAGGAGCAGCAAATAAAGGGCGTTCGGACGCAAATTGTTTCCAGCGGTCCCGATACCCAGTGGAAAAACATCCGCAACGGCTATTTCAAAATGATAAATGAAGCCGAAAGCAATGTTTTTCTGACTACACCCTATTTCGTGCCGGATGACGGCATTTTTGAGGCGCTGCGTGTGGCTGCGCTTTCCGGTCTGGATGTTCGTATCATCATCCCCGGCAATCCGGATCATTTCTTCGTCTATTGGGCAAGCATGTCCTATTTGGGCGAGCTGCTTGAGGCAGGGGTGCGGGTATATCAGTATGAAAAGGGCTTTATCCATGCCAAGGTGCTGACGATAGATGGTACTGTTTCCTCTGTCGGCTCCGCCAATATGGATATTCGCAGCTTTGATTTGAATTTTGAGGTCAATGCCTTCATGTACGATGCAGGCATAACCAAAATATTAGAGGATGATTTCTTAAAGGATTTGCATAGCTCTGTGGAAATTACAAAAGAATGGTACCGCCGCAGAAAGTGGTGGTTTAAGGTGCGTGAGGCGATTGCAAGATTGATTTCGCCCATGCTGTAAGGAGGAAAACATGATGGATCGAATCGGATATGAAACAACCCAGACCGTACATTATTTTCAGATTGACGGCAGCCGCTCTATGACACCTGCGGCACTGCTCTCCGCCCTGCAGGAAATGGCAATCAGCCATTCCGACAGCCTCGGCTTCAGTGTGCAGTATAATCTTACGCATCACTGCTTTTGGTCTGTTGTCAACTGGCATTTAAAGCTCTACCGCATGCCAAAATACAATGAAACCATCACATTGCAGACCTGGAGCGATAAATTTGCCCGCTTTCAGGCAAACCGCAGCTTTTTCCTCTTTGATGAAAACGGCAATAAGCTGTTGGATGGCATTTCCCGCTGGATTTTCATGGATTCCGAAAAACGGAAGCCTGCCAATGTGCCTGCGGATATGGTTGAAAAATATCATTCGGGGCAGGTATCTGCCATTGAGGGCGAAAAATTCTTCATGCCTAAAACACCGGCAGGCAGGCTGATTTGCACCAGAGATTTTGTCGTAACCAGAAGGGATACCGATACCAATGGGCACGCCAATAACGTGAAATATCTGGAATGGGTGATGGATGATATCCCCGATGCCATCTATGAGGATATGACACTCAAGGATATCCGCATTGTCTACCGCAAGGAGTGTCTGCGCGGAGACACCGTCACCATAAAGACCTATTTGCAGGATACCGAAAACGGCAAGGAAATCGAATCCTTCCTCTATGAAGGGGAAACCATCGTTGCACAGGTCATCACCCTTTGGGCATAAGAAAAGCTCCCACTCTTTGCAAGCCGCATGGAATGGGAGCCTTTTATATTCTGTTTTTGGATATAAAAAATGGAATGTCTCGGGAGTGCTTGCACTCTCAGGGGCTTGAACCCTCTGCTTGTAAGGCGCTCTCCTCCACCCTGACGGGCTGTGTTTCTGCGAAACACAAGGCATGAGCGAAACTTCCATATTTTTAACCATTCTTTTTTTATAATAAAAAAATTTTAATATAAATAAAAAAATGGAAGTTACAGGGCTCGAACCTGTGACCCTCTGCTTGTAAGGCAGATGCTCTCCCAGCTGAGCTAAACTTCCATATTTTTAACCATATTCAGTTTGTCTTACCCATATAAACCTATATAGTCCACGGATGACCCGTAGGGGAATCGAACCCCTGTTTCAGCCGTGAGAGGGCCGCGTCTTGACCGCTTGACCAACGGGCCTTAATAAAAAGTAGCGGAGAAGGGATTTGAACCCCTGACACTGCGGGTATGAACCGCATGCTCTAGCCAACTGAGCTACTCCGCCACAAGCTGACTTAGTCAGTATATCGTTTCATTCCTTTTTTGTCAAGTGCTTTTCTCCAACTTTTTTACAAAAATTTCAATCTATTCTCCGCGGTTGATGTAGAGAATTTCGTTTGATTTCACCATGCCCAGCTGCTCTCTTGCAATCTGCTCGATATAGGCATCGCTGGTATAATATTCTCTGCGCGCTTCAAATTCCTGCTGCTTTTCCTTTTCTTCCTTCACCTGCGCCGCAACAGAGGCCGTTTCATCCTTTACCTCCCGATACCGCGCCGCCTGTCTGCCGATACCGACTGCAACCGCCACAACAAACACCAGTACGAACACCCTGAGAAAAAGTCCGGATATTTTTTTGGATTTTTTATTCTTTTTTTTCTGCCCCATAAAAAAGACCCCTGTCGTGTTCCTATTTTTTGCGCAGCATCCGCCGATTGATATGCAAACGATGTATTATTATTTTCACACAAAGTTTAACGCTTTGCAATAGTTTTTTCCGCTGTTTTTCGCAAAATCCGCCAATTTTTCTCGCAGGGCGGCGAAAAACAAGCCAGAGCAGACGAAACGGCGTTGTCACAATACGCCCAAAAAGGTCGAGAATATATTTCACAGCAGAAATGATTTTATCGCTGACAGCGAGTACCATGCGGCTGAGCGTCAGGAAATACAGCCCCATGCCGCCGAACAGCCCCAGAATCGTAAAAAACCGGATTTCTCCTGCATTGGCGTGCAGCATCACGCAGAATACCAGAAACACCGCCAGAAGCCAGAAAAGCCCATCCTCCGCCTGCACCCAGAAGGCATTATGGCGAAGGGCATGACGAAACACCCGCAGGCCGTCATAAAAAAGACCCATGCCGCCGCCCAGAAGCACCGTCAGCAGGAAAAGCTGCGCCTGTGCGTGTAAGGAAAGAATCATACCGCCTGCCCCCTCTAGCGAAACAGTCTGCCCAGAATAGAATGTTTTTCCGCAAGCGTTCCATCGGAATAGGTCATGCTGTCAATGCTCCCGTCTACAACAACATCCCCTGCCTCCAGATCCAGCTTGCCGATGTGCATCCCTGCACCCTTTAAAAGCAGCAGTCCGCAGGTGGTCTCCATCATAATGCCATCCTCATCGAAGGAAAGCACCTCCATTACGCCGCCGATGCGCACCCGTTCCCGTTCCTCCATATTTAATGTATGCCGACCCTTTTTCTTCTCCTCTGCCATAAAAAAACGCCCCCTCTGTTCCAAGGATATGCGGACAGAATCGGAAACAGAACCAACAACTTCTTGGGGCGCTGCCCCTTCCTCGGAACACAGTCTCTGTATCCGATACCGCAGAACCATGAATATGGTTCTGCAAAATCAGGGTCAAGGGAAATGATTTCCCTTGCGGGGTTTGGGGCAGCGCCCCAAAAAGGTTTTTAAAGGGACTTGTACATGTTAACGGCATCTTCTTTTTTGGTGGATTCCTTTAAGTCTAAGACTTCAATCTTTGTGGTATTATTCCCGAACTGAATCTCGATAATATCCCCGATTTTCACCTCTGCGCCTGCCTTAACCACCTTCCCGTTAATCATCACCCTGCCTGCGTCACATGCCTCATTGGCAATTGTGCGTCTTTTGATGATACGGGACACCTTCAGAAATTTATCTACACGCATTTCCTCTGCTCCTTTCCATAATAAAAAGAAAAGCCCTTTCTTCACAGAAAGGGCCATCATTCAAAAACAAATTATTTATTGATTGCATCCTTCAGAGCCTTGCCTGCTTTGAATCTAGGTGCTTTGGATGCAGGAATAGGCATTGCTTCGCCTGTCTGAGGGTTTCTGCCTTCGCGCGCTGCTCTTTCCGCAACATCGAATGTGCCGAAGCCAACCAGCTGTACCTTGCCGTTGTTTGTCAGTTCTTCTGTTACTACATCTTCAAAAGCCTTCAGTGCTTTTTCTGCGTCTTTTTTGCTCATTTCTGCTTTTTCTGCGATTGCCGCAACCAGATCAGATTTGTTCATTTGTGTTTGCCTCCTAATAGTTATTTATCATTGCATTGGATTCAGCTTGATTTTTGCCTCATCCCAGAGTAAATCCATCTCCTCCAAAGACATCTCCGAAAGAGCTTTGCCCTCTAAAAGGGCGGATTTCTCAATATATTCAAATCTATTTATAAACTTTTTGATGGCTTTTGTCAAGGCAAACTCAGGATTTATTTTCAAAAAACGGGAGATATTCACCAAGGCAAACAAAATATCCCCGAATTCCTCCTCAATCTCCCCATTTTCTCGCACTGCCTGTTCTAATTCCTGTACCTCCTCGTACACCTTCCGCATGGCATCTGCCGTCACCGGAAAGTCAAATCCGACATCCGCCGCCTTCTTCTGCACCTTCCTTGCACGGATAAGCGCAGGCAGTGCCTCCGGCACGCTCTGCATGACCTCTGTCTGAGTTTCCTGCCTTTTCTCCTTCTTCTTCAGCTCCTCCCAGTTGATGAGCACCTCCTCCGCCGTATCCGCCTTGCCGCTCCCGAATACATGCGGATGGCGATAAATCATTTTCTCGCAGATGCCCTGTATCACATCCCCCATCGTAAAGCCGCCCTGCTCCGTCTCGATTTCCGCATGAAAGACCACCTGCATCAGCACATCCCCCAGCTCCTCACAGAGATTTTTCATATCCTTTTTGTCAATCGCATCCGCCGCCTCGTAAGCCTCCTCCAGCATATCCATGCGGATGGATGCATGCGTCTGCACCCTGTCCCACGGACAGCCGTTTTCGCCGCGCAGAATACGGATAATCCGCACCAGATCCTCTAATGTATCCATTTTATTTTCCATAACAAATCTCCTTTTTCTTGCAGGGACAAATTTCGTCCCGCGTTTGTTTGTTTCCCATAAACTTTTGTATTTATTTTTAAGGAAAAATGGCAGTTTTCTATCTTTTTTCCGCAAACCTTTTGTGTTATGATAGATGCAATCTATATATTATCAAAAATACTGCCGAAAGAAAAGCCTTTCGGCATCCCAAACGTAGAGAAAGGAAGGAACCACCCATGTTTCGTATCGTGAATAAAAGAGAGCTCAACAGCATGGTCACTCTGCTGGAGATTGAAGCACCCTTTGTTGCCAAAAAGGCACAGGCAGGTCAGTTCATCATCTTCCGCGTGGATGAATTCAGCGAAAGAGTTCCGCTTACCATCGCAGATTATGACAGAGAAAAAGGCACCGTTACCATTATCTTCCAGAAGGTAGGGCTTTCCACAAAGCTGCTTGCCGCAAAGGAGATTGGCGATACCATTCAGGATTTTGTCGGCCCTCTGGGCGTTGCCACAGAATATGACGGCATGAAAAAGGTTGCTGTTGTCGGCGGCGGTGTTGGCTGTGCCATCGCCTATCCGCAGGCAAAGGCACTGCATAACCTCGGTGTAGAGGTCGATGTCATTGCCGGCTTCAGAAACAAGGATATCGTCATTCTGGAGGACGAAATGAACGCCGTTGCTACAAATTATTACCTCATGACGGATGATGGCTCTCAGGGTGAAAAGGGCTTCGTTACCGATAAGCTGAAGGCCCTGATTGAGGCAGGCAACAGCTATGATGCTGTAATTGCCATCGGCCCCATCCCCATGATGAAATTCGTCAGCCTGACCACAAAGCCCTTCGGCATCAAAACCATTGTTTCTCTGAACCCCATCATGATTGACGGCACAGGCATGTGCGGTGGCTGTCGTGTCACCGTTGGCGGCAAGATTAAGTTTGCCTGCGTAGACGGCCCCGACTTTGATGGGCATGAGGTGGATTTTGACGAGCTGATGAACCGTAACTCCATTTATAAGGCAAGAGAAGCGGAGCTGACAGAAACCCACATCTGCCGCATGGATAAGCTGGCAAATGAACTGATCAAATAAGGAGGAACGGTATCATGGCAAATATGAGTCTGGAAAAAATCAAGATGCCCGAACAGGCACCTGATGTAAGAAATAAAAACTTTAAAGAGGTTTCCCTCGGCTATACCGAGGAAATGGCAATCGAAGAAGCGCAGAGATGCCTGAACTGTAAGCATAAGCCCTGCGTGAGCGGCTGTCCCGTTAATGTACGCATCCCCGAATTCATCGCAGAGGTTGCAAAGGGTGACTTCATGGCGGCTTATAAGGTCATCACCTCTACCAATGCTCTGCCTGCGGTCTGCGGTCGTGTTTGTCCACAGGAAAGCCAGTGCGAATCCAAATGCGTCAGAGGCATGAAGGGCGAGGCAGTTGCCATCGGTCGTCTGGAACGCTTCGTTGCCGATTGGTATATGAAAAACTGCGATGAGCTGCCCGAAAAGCCTGCCTCCAACGGCAAAAAGGTTGCTGTCATCGGCTCCGGTCCCTCCGCACTTGCCTGCGCAGGGGATCTGGCAAAGCAGGGCTACGAAGTAACCATGTTCGAAGCCTTCCATAAGGCAGGCGGCGTATTGGTTTACGGTATTCCCGAATTCCGTCTGCCCAAGGCAATCGTGCAGAAGGAAATTGATAAGCTGACTGCTCTGGGCGTAAAGATTATGACAAATATGGTTATCGGCAAGGTGCTTTCCATTGATGAAATCATCGACGATATGGGCTTTGATGCTGTCTTTGTCGGCACAGGCGCAGGCCTGCCCTCCTTCATGGGTATCCCCGGCGAAGCATTGGTCGGCGTTTATTCCGCAAATGAATACCTGACAAGAATCAATCTGATGAAGGCATATCTGCCCGAATATGATACCCCCATCCGCAACAGCAAGGCAGTCGCTGTTGTCGGCGGCGGTAACGTTGCCATGGATGCGGCAAGATGCGCAAAGCGTATGGGTGCGGAGCATGTTTATATCGTATACCGCCGTTCCGAAAAGGAAATGCCCGCCCGTCTGGAAGAGGTGCATCACGCAAAGGAGGAAGGCATTGAATTCCACCTGCTCGAAAACCCCGTACAGATTCTTAATGACGGCAATGGTCAGGTTTGCGGCATTGAATGCCTGAAAATGGAACTTGGCGAACCCGATGCCAGCGGCAGAAGAAGCCCCATCCCCATCGAAGGCTCCAATTATGTGCTGGATGTAGATACCGTTATCATGTCTCTCGGCACCTCCCCGAACCCCCTGATTCGCAGCACCACAAAGGGTCTGGAAACAAATCGTAAGGGCTGTCTGGTTGTCAACGAGGAAACAAACCAGACCACAAGAGAGGGCGTTTATGCCGGCGGCGATGCCGTAACAGGCGCAGCAACCGTTATCCTCGCAATGGGCGCAGGGAAAAAGGCTGCCGCCGCGATTGATGAATACTTAAAGAATAAATAATTGCGAAGGCTCTGCCCTTGTCTCCCCCTTTGTAAAGGGTGTACCTAAACTTTACAAAAAAGCGGTTTCCGAACGGAAACCGCTTTTATTGATTATTTTATCATATTGTGCTTCACCGGTTAAAAAAGCCGACCTTTATTCCACCCGAACATTTATCGGCTTTACCGTAAGATTACCACTGCCCGCAACACTGTACCATTTTCCTCTTTCGAGCTTGATTTTTTCCGTCATACCATGCGTAATGTATCCGATTGTGTATTTCTCTCCCGTTTCAACATCGGTAAAGACCACATCTGTGTCCATATCACCACTTACCTTTACTGTTCCGAAAACAGGCTGTATCTGTTCTGCCTTCACGCCGCCGTCCTCGTTTGAAAGGGTAAAGTTATGCTTTCTCTGTATAGCAGAATAAGCCAAAATCCCTGCCAGAAAGACCACTGCCACGCATAAAATAATACGCTTTGCTTTCATCCGAACACCTCTTTCAAATCCGAATTTAGAAGTTACTTTTTGACTTCCTTTGTGATTTCAGTTGTCTCTAATTGTACCTGATAAGTGTTTTCTTCTCCGCTCAAATTAGTTGTTTTCAATTCAAACCACAAATTATCAGTCAACTTATCATCAATATCTCCGAGAATGTCCCCGGAAATTTTTCCAATATTTCCGGAAACATCTATTGTCCCACCGGTCTGATCATCAACACCATTAGAGAGCAAAATTTCTTTTTCACTTCCATTGATATAAATGGTAGTTGAATATGTGGTAATATCAGAAAAATCGTCTGACATCACTTTCAAATCGCCACCATAGCAAATTTCATCTTTGCCATCTAAAATAATTACACCATTCGACACAGAAATATATTCATTTTCTCCGCTAAATGAATATACCTTTAAGGACTGTTCTTCATTGCTTTCGGAGGAAGTGTTGCACCCTGCAAGCAGAACCGTACAAGCAAGCAACGATAGCATAACTGCCCTTATCTTTTTCATAATATCACCATCCCATCAAATTTCCGATTTATCGTTCCTTTCAAGCGCACCTGCGCCGCCTTTCTTCCTGCCGTTTCCGGCACTGCGGGGAAGGGTTTGGAAAGGGAAACCATGTGTCCCTTTCCTCGTCTGCGGAGGTTTGGAATCCATTACAGAAGGTGCGCCCAGATAAGAAACCCTGAATTCTGAAATGCTGAAAGTTACAGCTACTGCGTCAGTTTCCCTTGACAGCCTAAGTCAAAGGATGCCTGCGGGAAACTTCCTTATATCCGCAGTCTTTCAGCTATTTCATCTTCTTCATATTTTCTTATTGGGACACACCTAAACCGGTTCCAAGTTTTTGTTACTTTTTAGCATAAAAAGTAAGGGAGAAAGCCCTTGTTTTGCCGTAAAAGTTCTAAACGGGCGAATGACTAATGTTGTCCAACCGCCACTTTTCAGGCGCACCCGCGCCGCCTTTCCTATCTTACTGCTTCAAATTTCTCCCGAACGTATAAATATACCACACCATTCATGCCAAATGTACCCATAATCAGCACAACCGCCGCAACCACAATCGCCCCGATGGTATCCATCAGCCCTGCAAAATCCCTAATCTGCACACGGTAGCGAATCTCCAGAAACTGTAGAAAAAGCGCCGCCACACAGCAGCAAAAGCTTAAAAAAACATATTTACTCAAGCCGCCGAAATTTCTGACCTTACCTCGCGCCGCGTATGGAATCCACCATGCCGCCAACCCCAATAAAATACTTCCGATACTATAATATACACTCATCTGCATTTTCTCCTTTCCGCAAAATATGCCGTCTTTTCCATTACTGCCATCTGCTCCAACCATTTCTTTTTTGTGCTTTCACGCCCTTTCTTTGTTTCATTTCTCTGATTGAACAAAGAATTATTGCCTGCATCTATAAAGCTCCTTTATTCCGGCTATAAACGACATAAGAATGATGATTATGTAAACAATTCTCATCCCAATGGAACGTTCCGCCCAGCTGTCAACCGCAATGAGAGACCACAGTATCCCCTGCACAACCTGCACGCCCCCTTCGATTTTCGGATTATCCTTCTTCTTATATCGCATAATCAGCAAAGCAATATAAAGAACCAGCATAATTATCAATAAAATTTTTGTCACCATGATACCTCCATAAAATATTCCTCTATAAATTAGAAGTTGGTCAAGCTTTTGACTTAGAGCATTTCCAAGTTACAAATGCAAGAATACCACAGATTACAGCAACCCCGATGCATACGGCTCTCGCAATATTGCTCAAATCCAAGAAGCCACTTCCTGTACCTGTAATAGCACAGGCGATTGCTAAAATAGTTATGAGAGCAAAAACACTACTAATAACTTTCAGAATGACACCTTTTTTCATGCAATCACACTCCTTCGTCAAATCCCGATTGTTACATTGGCGAATGAATCCACATGTATCCCAAAATCAAGATACTAAGCACTATTACAAGCAGCAATGCTATACCAATTGCTTTGTGCTTTCGCTTAAAAGCGATAAAACTTCCCACACCCATTACTATGTATGCGAGAAGCAATAACATCGTAAAACTCATATGACCTCCTTAAATTCCGATTTGTTGTTCCTTTTAGGCGCACCTCCGCCCAATCGGCGCAAAGCACCGCTTTCCCTTTATTTGGATTATAGCATAAAACCCGCGCCCCATTTCTTAAGACTTTCTTACAATTCCCCCTCGCCTTTTGGTTGCAAAATCCCCTTAGGATTGCTATAATTTGAAAAAACACACCAAGGAGGACTTCCCATGAAAATTGCTTGCTACGCTGCAGGTTCCGTCGGCACAAATAATTATGTGATTTCCGATGACAACGGTATCACCGCTATCATCGACTGCGACGGCAGCCCTGCACCTTTATATCAGTATGTAGAACAGAATCATCTCAAGGTTACACATATTCTGCTGACCCATGGACATTATGACCATATCGGCTCCGTCAACGAGGTTGCCGCACATTTCGGCTGTAAAATCGTCGGCGCGGCAAAGGAAATGCCCGTCTTCACCGATCCTGCGCTCAACTGTTCCCAGTTTGTCGGCGGCCCCATCATCGTTCACCCCGATATTCTGGTTTCCGAGGGCGATAAGGTAACCGTCGGCGATATGGAATTTGACGTAATGGAAACCCCCGGACATACCGTAGGCTCCATCTGCTTTATCGGCAAGGATATCATTTTCAGCGGCGATACCCTGTTTCAGGGCTCCTGCGGCAGAACAGACCTCCCCACCGGCGATTGGGATGATATCAAAAAATCCCTGAAAAGGCTCGCCGCACTCCCCGGGGATTATCAGGTATATTCCGGTCATGGCCCTGCCACCACGCTGGAAACAGAACGCAGAACCAACCCCTACATGAGATAATCCTAAGTCGAAATCAGGATTTCGACTTGCTAAGACAGAGGAATAAACAGACGAGTTCCATCAGCTTAAAAGCCTTGAAACTCGCTGTTTTCCTCGCCGGAAGTGAATTCCGACTGCGGATTCCATTTGGGAAACGGATTTGTTTCCCAAACCCTTCCGCCGCCTCAAAATTACTTTGTCTACAGCCTATGCCCCCGCACTGCCTGCGGGGGTTCTTTTTTTCTGTTCGCTTGTTCCCTCCTTTGCTTTTTGCTATACTAAAATCAATACTAATTTTTTGAGAAAAAGGAGGGCTCCCCATGAAATACATTCTTTCCTTAGACCAAGGCACAACCAGCTCCCGCGCGATTCTTTTCGACCAGAACGGGCAGATGAAAAGCGTTGCGCAGAAGGAATTTCAGCAATACTATCCCCACCCCGGCTGGGTGGAGCATGACGCTCTGGAAATCTGGGAAACACAGCTTTCGGTTGCGCGCGATGCCATTGCCAAGCTTGGCATTTCCGCAAGGGAAATTGCCGCTATCGGCATCACCAACCAGCGCGAAACCACCATCCTCTGGGACAAGCGCAACGGCAAGCCGATTTATCATGCCATTGTCTGGCAGTGCAGAAGAACCGCACCCTATTGTGATTCTTTGCAGGAGCAGGGCTACACCGAAAAAATCCGCGAAAAAACAGGGCTTCTGATTGATGCCTATTTCTCCGCAACAAAAATCCGCTGGATTTTGCAAAATGTCCCCGAAGCGAAGGCACTCGCAGAAAGCGGCAATCTGCTTTTCGGAACCATTGACACTTGGCTCATCTGGAATCTGACCGGCGGACAGGTTCATGCCACCGATTATTCCAACGCCTCCCGTACCATGCTGTTCAATATCCATACGTTGGAATGGGATACCGAGCTTCTGGATCTACTGGAAATCCCACGTTCCATCCTGCCCGAGGTGCGCCCGTCCAGCGGCATTTTTGGTAGCACGCTCCCCCTTCTCTTTGGCGAAAGCATCCCGATTGCAGGGGCGGCAGGCGATCAGCAGTCTGCCTTATTCGGGCAGGCGTGCTTCTCCCCCGGCACCGCCAAGAATACCTTTGGCACAGGCGGCTTTCTGCTGATGAACACAGGAGACAAGCCCGTTTTTTCGCAAAATGGCTTAGTCACCACGATTGCATGGGGTCTAGGTGGCAAAATCACCTACGCACTGGAGGGCTCTATTTTCGTTGCAGGCGCGGCAATCCAATGGCTGCGCGATGAATTGGGGCTGATTTCCTCCGCCGGGGAAACAGAAGGACTTTGCAGAGAGGTTCCCGATACCTGCGGTGTCTATCTCGTGCCTGCCTTTGTGGGCTTGGGTGCGCCCTATTGGGACCCCTACGCGCGTGGCTGCCTAACGGGGCTGACCCGCGGCGCAAACCGCTGTCATATCGCGCGCGCGGCAGTCGAGTCCATGGCATACCAAACCTATGATGTCCTCCACGCTATGGAGCAGGATGCAGGCATTCCCCTCGCAGAGCTGCGTGTGGACGGCGGTGCGGCGGCAAATTCCTTCCTGCTGCAATTCCAGTCCGATATCACAGGCGTACCCGTTCTGCGCCCCTCCACACTGGAAACCACTGCCCTCGGCGCGGCATATCTGGCAGGGCTTGCCGTCGGCTATTGGGCAGATTTATCGGAAATCCGCCGCAACTGGCAGGTTTCCGCCGCCTTCTCCCCTGCGGCAGAAAGTGAAAAAATCAAGGAAAAGCTGGCAGGCTGGCATCATGCGGTCAGACAGGCAAGGCTCTCCGATGAGGCAGAATAACTATATCTTGTTAAAATATGCCGTATATATTGATTTTAACCACCAGATATAGTATAGTATTCGATATACTCAAAAATTTTATTTCTTGCCGAAAAAGGAGGAAGGCTTATGTATGTCATCAAAAAGGATCATACCCACGAAGCATGGAATGTGCAGAAGGTCGTGGTTGCAGTTAATAAATCCGCTTATCGTGCCATGGTAAAATTCACACAGGAGGAGCTGGATTTCATCTGCTCCTTCGTGGAGGAAAAGGCGCGCTCTCTGGGGCGTGAGGGCATCCCCATCGCAGAAATGCACAATATCGTCGAAGCCGCCCTCGAGCAGGTCAAGCCCGAAGTTGCGAAAAGCTATCGGGACTACCGCAATTATAAGCAGGATTTTGTCAAAATGCTGGATGAGGTCTATAAAAAAAGCCAATCCATCATGTATATCGGGGACAAGGAAAACAGCAACTCCGACAGTGCCCTTGTTTCCACCAAGCGTTCTCTGATTTATAATCAGCTGAATAAAGAGCTTTATCAGAAATTCTTTATGACAACCGAGGAGCTGCAGGCATGTCGGGATGGGTATATCTATATCCACGATATGTCTGCCAGAAGGGACACCATGAACTGCTGCCTGTTTAACGTGAAGGATGTGCTGACAGGCGGCTTTGAGATGGGGAATCTCTGGTATAACGAGCCGAAAACACTGGAGGTTGCCTTCGATGTCATCGGGGATATCGTGCTTTCCGCGGCGAGCCAGCAATACGGCGGCTTTACTGTGCCCTCCGTGGATTTGCTCCTTGAGCCATTTGCGGAGAAAAGCTACGAAAAATATTACCGCCGCTATATCGATATGGGTCTGACCGCGCGCATCGCAGACAGAGAGGCCATGAAGGATATCCAGAAGGATTTCGATCAGGGCTTTCAGGGCTGGGAATATAAATTCAATACCGTTGCGTCCAGCCGCGGCGATTACCCCTTCATCACAATGACCTTCGGTACCGGTACAGGCAAATTTGCGAAAATCGCCTCCATCACTATGCTGAATGTCCGCAGAAAAGGGCAGGGCAAAAAGAACTGCAAAAAGCCTGTTCTTTTCCCGAAGCTGGTGTTCCTCTATGACGAAAACCTGCATGGCGCAGGAAAGGAATTGGAGGATGTCTTTGAGGCAGGGATTCTCTGCTCCTCCAAGAGCATGTACCCCGATTGGCTTTCTCTGACAGGTGAGGGCTATGTAGCGGAGATTTACAAGAAATACGGTGCCATCATCAGCCCCATGGGCTGCAGAGCCTTCCTCTCCCCCTGGTTTGAACGGGGCGGCATGGAGCCTGCCGATGCAGAGGACAAGCCTGTGTTCGTCGGGCGGTTCAATATCGGCGCGGTCAGCCTGCATCTGCCTATGATTTATGCCAAGGCAAAGCAGGAAAGCAGACCCTTCTTCGAGGTTCTGGATTACTATCTGGAGCTGATTCGTCAGCTGCATATCCGTACCTATGCCTACCTCGGCGAAATGCGTGCCTCTACAAATCCTCTGGCGTATTGTGAGGGCGGTTTTTACGGCGGTCACCTGAAATTCCATGAAAAGATTAAGCCGCTCTTAAAAACGGCGACAGCGTCCTTCGGCATTACGGCGCTGAATGAATTGCAGGAGCTCTACAACGGCAAATCTCTGGTTGAGGACGGGCAGTTTGCGATTGATACCCTGCAGCATATCAATGATAAAATTGCGGAATACAAGAAGGCGGACGGCAATCTTTACGCCATCTACGGCACGCCTGCGGAAAGCCTCTGCGGCTTGCAGATTACGCAGTTCCGCAAGAAATACGGCGTGATTGAGCATGTTTCCGACCGTCCCTACGTCTCCAACAGCTTCCACTGCCATGTGACCGAGGATATCACCCCGATTGAAAAGCAGGATCTGGAAAAGCGCTTCTGGGATTTATCCAACGGCGGCAAAATTCAATATGTAAAATACCCGATTGATTATAATTTGGATGCCATCCGCACCCTTGTGCGCCGTGCCATGAAATTAGGCTTTTATGAGGGGGTCAATCTTTCCCTTGCCTATTGCGATGACTGCGGGCATCAGGAGCTGGAAATGGACGTTTGCCCGAAATGCGGCAGCAAAAATCTTACAAAAATCGAGCGCATGAACGGCTATCTTTCCTACTCCCGTGTGAAGGGGGATACCCGTCTGAATGACGCAAAAATGGCTGAAATCGCAGAAAGGAAGAGTATGTAATGCGGTATCATAATATTACAAAGGACGATATGCTCAACGGCGAGGGGCTGCGTGTGGTGCTCTGGGTGAGCGGCTGTTCGCACCACTGCGAGGGCTGTCATAACGCCGTCACATGGGACCCTGATGGGGGGCTTGTCTTTGATGCAGCGGCAGAGGAGGAGCTGTTCTCCCTGCTCTCCCGCGACTATATCAGCGGCATTACCTTCAGCGGCGGCGATCCGCTTTATACGGGCAATCGGGAGGAAATCGAGCGGTTGGCGAGGAAGGTCAAGCTGGAATATCCGGGGAAGAATATCTGGCTGTATACAGGCTACCGCTGGGAGGAAATCAGCGCGCTGCCGCTGATGCAATACATTGATGTGCTGGTGGACGGGCGGTTTATTGCCGATTTGAAGGATACTAAGCTGCACTGGAAGGGAAGCTTCAATCAGCGCATCATTGATGTGCAGAAATCCCTGCAAAGCGGCTCCCTTTACTTATACCATGCAGAATGAGAGAGGAACGAGATATGGAAAAAATCAGGATTAAATATCTGAGCGATAAAATTGAAAGGCTGCGCTACATTGACGGGAAATCCGACTGGATTGACCTGCGAGCGGCAGAGCGTGTAGAGCTGAAAAAGGGCGAATTTAAGCTGATTCCGCTGGGGGTTGCCATGCAGCTTCCGCAGGGGTTTGAGGCGCATATTGTGCCGCGCAGCTCGACCTTCAAGAACTTCGGCATCATCCAGACGAACCACTGCGGCATCGTGGATGAAAGCTACTGCGGCAACAATGACCAGTGGTTCATGCCGGCATTTGCCCTCAGGGATACGGTGATTGAGGTGAATGACAGAATCTGCCAGTTCCGCATATTTGCGCATCAGCCGACGCTGACATTTGCGGAAACAGACGACCTTGGGAACGAGGATCGCGGCGGACTCGGCTCGACCGGAAGGCAGTAAAAAACGGTGGACTTTACCGGACAAAGTGGACAGATTGGACACCTTGTGGACACCAAAAAGACGGGGTGTGGACACCCCTGTGGACACCCTATGGACACAGAAAAAAAGTGATTTTCCAAATGGAAAATCACTTTTTTTGTTTTGGGGGATTTTTATTGTGCTTTGTAAGTAAATTCTAAAGGCTTATATCCTTTCGCCTTAATGACAATTTTTGTTTCGCCGGATGCACTGAAGTGCTTTGTGCCTAATTCGATTTTCTTATCTGCTGTACGCAAAATATAATTTGTATCTCCAAAAGTGAAGCTAGAGCTTGCTTTTGTATATGTCTCGCCATTTACAGTAATTTCCTCTATCGCTTCGAAAAACGGATCAATTTCACCGGCATCATTTGCAAAAATCATATCATAGCTATTACTAAAGGTACCGACTGTATATGCAACAGAAGCAGGTGTCGGTGCCTCCTTGCCTTCGGCTTCACCGCTGTCACCGCCGCCGCTATCGCCGCCTGTGCTGCCGCCCGTCTTTTCGATGGTATAGGTCAAATCAGCATAGCCTGTTGCCTTAATAACAACCTTAACATCCTTGCTTGTATCAACACCGTTTGCCGCCAAATCCAGTGCATCATACATACTGCTGTAAGCAGAATTGATTACTGTTCTTCTGAACTGACTTTCTTTAAAGCCCAAGTATCCTTTTTCGCTGTATGCAGTTCCGTCTACCTCTACAGATGTAATCGCATTGATATACGCATGCAACTCAGTCTCTTTCAGATTTTTAAATGTCAATCTGTAGTAGTCTGTATTTTCGCCGAATGCGTTAGTATCCTTTGCTTTGAATACGCAATTATCTACTGCAACGCTTGCGGGTGTTTCCGGTTCAGAGGGGTCGGTTGTGCTGCCGCCCGTCTTTTCGATGGTATAGGTCAAATCAGCATAGCCTGTTGCCTTAATAACAACCTTAACATCCTTGCTTGTATCAACACCGTTTGCCGCCAAATCCAGTGCATCATACATACTGCTGTAAGCAGAATTGATTACTGTTCTTCTGAACTGACTTTCTTTAAAGCCCAAGTATCCTTTTTCGCTGTATGCAGTTCCGTCTACCTCTACAGATGTAATCGCATTGATATACGCATGCAACTCAGTCTCTTTCAGATTTTTAAATGTCAATCTGTAGTAGTCTGTATTTTCGCCGAATGCGTTAGTATCCTTTGCTTTGAATACGCAATTATCTACTGCAACGCTTGCGGGTGTTTCCGGTTTAGAGGGGTCGGTTGTGCTGCCGCCGCCACTTGTTTTTGCGATTGTATAGGTTACATTCTTATAGCCATCTGCTATGATTACAATTTTTGTATCCTTCGTTGTATCAACGCCATTGACTGCCAAATCCAGAATATCATAAGCGGATGTACCGTAAGCGTCATTTTCCGCTTTTACTCTGAATGTGCTTTCTTTCATATAGGTGCTTTCTTTGGTATATGCAACGCCGTTTACAGTTACGCCTGTTACCTTATTCAGATATGCCGTAAGGTCTGTGCCGCTGATTGTGCCAAAGTGCAGTCTGTAGTAATCACAATCTTCAAAGAGACCGCTCTGTTTGGTCAGTTTTGCCTTTTCTACTGTAGGAGCTGTCAGGGTTACTTCGCCGGAATCATCCTTTGCGGTTACTGTGAAGGTTGTTGTCAGAGGTTCATCGTAGTAGTTTGCTGTCAGAGAAACGGTATAGTCGCCTGCTTCTACCTCCTTTGCGGTCAGAGTCAGCTTCAGCACGTTGCCATCCGCTGCGTTCTTATCAATTTCGTAATAAGCAGCCTCAGAGCCTTCTGCGCCCTTATAGAGTACGTTCTTTACAACCTTACCCTCCTTCATCAGGGCAACGCCTGTGAGGTTTTTCAGGAAATCACCCTTCGAGCCTCCTACGGTGAGTGTTGCTGTTTCACCCTGCTTGAAGGATTCTTTATCTACGGAAAGGGTCAGGTCTGTTTCTTTCATCTTGTTATTATTGATTGCGATTGTTTTCTTCTGATAGCCTGTTGCAACGATGGAGATTGTATTTTCGCCAACCTTGAGCACGCCTGCCTTGATTGTGATTGTGCCTGCTGTTTTATCAATCTCATACGCATCCTCTCTCAGCATGCGCCAATCCCCGTTCAGATACAGACCTTTGATTTCGCCAACATAAGCTTTATTTTCTGTTGTCAGCACAACCGGTCGTCCTTCTGCTGCATCGCCTACCATGAAATCAGGTGCTGTCAGCTTGCCATAATCACCGTTATACTGTGTTTCGCCCAGCAGACCATCCTCCAGAATTGCTTTTACTGCGTAGGGTCTATTGGGATTCTTTGCAGTTTCGCCGACATCTTTCAGATAATCCTCATAGGAAAGCCAGCTTGCTTTCCCTGTCTGTGCGGTATTCACAGCAGTGATATAGCTGCTGTATTTATAATAGTCTGTTGCGCCTTTATCGAATACGGAATCACGACCGGCGATATCATATTTCCAATAATTTACAATCTTCTCTACATCTGCTGTTGTCCGTTCCATTTTATGCAGAAGCAGGGCATTTGCCAGCAGGTCTGTATCGAATACCAGATTCGCAGGCATTGTATTACTGCCGCCGCCATCCTCGGAGGAGCCGCCGCTGCTGCTGCCGCCTGTTGCATGGGTCACAACATCAACATCATTCGCTGCATACTGATATACAACCGTCTTCTCCGCTTCTTCCCCTTCCCTTACATTGAACTTTGTTTCAAAGGTTTTGAAGCCATTGCTGCTGATGGTCAGCTTATAGTTTCCTTTGTAGGAAAGATGGTTTTCCTTATCGTTATAGAGAACAAAGGTATCCCCAAAGAGGTAATAATCCTCGATATAGGTCAGCTTTTCTGTTTTCCCGTTGGGGTCTGTCAGGGTTACGCTTTCGATGGGGCTTGTGATGCCGTAGGTCATATCCTTCACGTTAAAGTGCAGGTTTTTACCGGATTCGGGCATTTCTGTCAGCTCCATGCTAGGTGCTTTTTCATTGACAACATGGATGGGAACCAGTACGGTTTCACCTGCTGTGGATTTTACGCGCACATAGTAACGACCGTTGCTGAAGAAATTGGGCTGTCCCAGTTCGATTGTCAGCTGACCGTAATCGCCGTATTTGTTTGTAGCTACTTTTGCATTAAATTCCAGATTGCTATTCAGGCTTTCCAGTCTTTCGCTATAGCCTGCCAGCTGCAGGGTATTGATGCCGTCGAACCATGCCTTTTCTTCTGCGGTATTGTAATTGAATTTGATGATTACTTCACCGGATACTTTCCCGAAACCTTCTCCTTCCTTCAATTCTGCATCAGGAGAATAGAACGCGCGTGCATTTGCGGATTTATTCAGATCGAAGGTGGTTGTCTTGGGCTCTTTACGGATATTGCCATCTGTATCATAATTTGTCAGATGATAATCCCAAACGGCTACTGCGCCATGCGTCAGCACACGCTGCGGCAGGTACTGTTTGCCTGTATAAACAGCCGCCGCGCCATCTGTGCCGTTCAGGGTGATGGTCTGTGTTTTGCCATCAGCGGCAACAACAACCTGCTTGGGTGTACCTGTCAGGGCAAGCTTTGCGATTGTGCCATCTGTGGTTACCTTGGACAGCGCCTTTGTTACGTCCTTACCGTCAACAGTTACGGTTGCCTTACTCATATCATAGCCATTGGCAAAGACCAGAGGCAGCCATGCGCCCATATCGGTGGTCTGCACCTTTGCTTGTGTTTCATCTACGATTTTATTTGCGGTTACGGTGCCGCCGCCATGAGAGCCGCCGCCGGAGGAGGAACCACCGCCGCCACCGCCGGAGGGTTTCTTCGTATTGGTTTTGGTTGTTTTATCCGTTTTTGCGGTATCGTCTGTTTTTGTTTCTGTTTTATCCTCAGAGGTATCAGAAGAAGAATAATGCTCTCTCATGCGATGCAGAAGCTGTGCAAATTCTTCTCTTGTTACCTGCTGTGCGGGGCGAAGGGTCTTATCCTCATAGCCTGCCGCATAGCCCTGTGCAATCATTGCGGAGATTGCCGCCTTTGCCCAGCTGCTGATGCTGCCTGCGTCGTTATAGGATGCAAGTGTGCTTTCATCGCCGCCTGTTACGGAAAAGGCTCTGACCAGAATGGTGAACAGCTCCTGTCTGGTTACGGGGCGATCGGGGTAGATGGAATCTCCATCGCCATAGAAGATATTCAGCTCGACCGCCTTTGCCATGGAGCCGGCATACCATGCGTTTTTATCCGCATCGGTGAAGTTATCCAGCACGCTGACATCGCCTGCGCCTGTCTGCATCACGCGAGAAAGGATTGCCGCCAGCTGTGCGCGTGTTAAGGCAGCCTTCGGCGCGATTTTATCCTCGCCTACTCCTGTGATGAAATTATTTTTAACAGCAAATTCCATTGCGTCCTTGGACCAATTCTGCGGCATATCAGAGTAATCCGCAGATGCGGCAGCATAAGCCTGACTGCTCAACAGTACAGATGTGCAAAGTACGCCCGACAGCAATCGGTACATTCCTTTGTTCTTCATAAAATTCTCCTTTCAGTTTTCCTTCCCTATTATCCAGTGTTTACATAAACAAAAAAATGATTATCTTTCAACAATCACTCTTGTGTTAGGTACACCTAACTTTCAGTAGCTTATCATCTGTATTGTTCGCCTGTCAAGGCATATTCTTCCAAAAATGTCCTTGCTGAAAAAACTTATCAACTTTCGCTTTAGTTGCAAAAAAATCTCATTTTCGGCAGAATTTTTATTTTTGCAGCAAAAAAACAGACGAACCGCTTTCGCAAATTCGTCTGTTTTTTATTGATTCGATTTTCTCAAATACCTTTTGATTGCTTACTTCAGGGGTGCTACTGCGCCGCCGTAGGTGTTATTGATGAAATCAACCACTGTCTGACCATGCAGAACTTCCATCAGCTCAGCAATGCCGGGCAGATTTTCGTTGCCTTCTTTTACTACAACTACGTTGCCGTATGTTTTAGCTGCTACGGATTCTGCATCCTCTGTTGCCAGAGTGTCATCCTCTGTCAGCTTATTTTGCAGTGCATAGTTGGAGTTGATTGCTGCGAAGCCCAGATCGCTCAGGGACAGAGGCAGCTGTGCAGCTTCCATTTCAACGATTTCCAGATTGTAGGGGTTTTCTGTGATATCCAGCTTTGTTGCGGTTACGCCTGCATCGGGATTCAGCTTAATCAGACCGTTTGCTTCCAGAAGCAGCAGCGCACGACCGCCGTTTGTTGCGTCATTGGGGATACCAACCTTTGTGCCGGCGGGGATATCCTTCAGATCCTTTACAGTGCCGGCATAGATGCTCATGGGTTCAAAATGAACCTTGCCAACTGCTACCAGATGCGTACCCTGTTCCTTATTGAACTGTTCCAGATAAGGGGTGTGCTGGAAATAGTTTGCATCCAGATCACCGGATTCTGTTGCCAGGTTAGGCTGTACATAATCTGTAAATTCAACGATATCCAGCTTGATGCCTTTCTCTGCCAGTTCATCCTTTGCTGCATTCAGGATTTCAGCATGGGGTGTGGGAGAAGCACCGATTTTCAGTGTGATTTCCTCTTTGTTGCTGTCATCGTTTGTTGCTGCGTCATCAGAGCCACCGCAAGCTGCCAGACCAACAGTCAGCACACCTGCCAATAAAATTGCAAAAAATTTCTTCATAGTACGTTTCCTCCTTGTTTTAAAAAAAATATTCTTTTGCTTTTGGTTTTTTATGTGAAGCCTAAAAAACAGGCTTACAGTCTTCTGTCTGTGTGCTTGGAAATACGCATGCCAAGCTCCTGAAATACCAATACGATGATTGCCATGAGGATTACCATGACATACATGATATCGGACTGCTTTCTATAATAGCCATAGTTGATGGCAATGGCACCCAAGCCGCCTGCGCCGACGATACCTGCCATTGCGGAATAGCCCAAAATGGTGGTAATGCTGATTGCCGCACCGACCAAGAGGGAGGGCTTTGCCTCGGGCAGAAGTACCTTTGTCATAATCTGAAACGGGGAGGCACCCATGGACTGTGCCGCCTCAACAACGCCGATTTCCACTTCCTTCAAAGAGGATTCTACCATTCTTGCGATGAAGGGTGCGGCTGCAATCCAAAGACCGACAATCGCCGCCTTGGAGCCGATTACTGTGCCGACCACCATTTTTGTGAAGGGCATCAGCGCAATCAGGAGAATCAGGAAGGGAATGGAACGGAAGAAGTTGATAATCATTCCCAGAAGGCTGTTCAGCCAGGGAATCGGATGAATTCCATCCTTATCGGTCACAACCAGAACCAAGCCCAACGGCAAGCCGATGATATACGCCAGAGCTGTAGAGATGACTGTCATATAAATGGTTTCTATAAAGCCTTGCCCGACCAGAGCAAGCATACCTTCCTTAAACATATTCTACCTCCTCTACTTCTACGCCTCTGTCTGTGAGATATTGAATCATTTTCTGACGAATTTCCTTTTCCTCGGGGAACTGCACCAGCATCTGACCAAAGGCTTGATTTTCAATCGTTCTTGTATTTGCCGCCAGAATATTTACGACATTCTTCAGCTCAATCATCATCTGCCCCAGAACAGGCTCATTTTCACTGCCGCCCTTGAATACCAGACGATAGGAATACGGCAGCTTGCCTGTATATGCCTCTCGGTTTGTACCCTCGTGCATAACCAGCTCCTGCCCGATTTTTGTTTTGGGGGCACGGAAGATTTCCTCCACGCCGCCCTCCTCGGCAATCAGACCGCCATCAATGATGGCAACTCTATCACAGATTTCCTGAATGACGCTCATTTCATGGGTGATAACCACGATGGTAATGCCCAATCTGGTGTTGATATCCTTTAACAAGGAAAGAACACCTGCGGTTGTATTGGGGTCCAGTGCGGAGGTGGCTTCATCACAAAGCAGCACCTTCGGCTCGGTTGCCAAGGCTCTTGCAATGGCAACTCTCTGCTTCTGCCCACCGGAAAGCTGCGCCGGATAGGATTCCATTCTATCTGCCAGACCAACCAGCTCCAGAAGCTCCTTGGCTCTTTCCTTTGCCTTTGCCTTCGGCACACCGGAAATTTCCATCGGGAAGCAGACATTATCCAGTGCCGTTCTCTGCATCAGCAGATGGAACTGTTGGAAAATCATACCCATGTGTCTGCGCTGCTCTCTCAATTCCTTATCGCCAAGGGCGGTCAGCTCTACGCCATCGAGCCATACCTTACCGGCTGTGGGGCGTTCCAGAAGGTTGATGCAGCGAACCAGCGTGCTTTTGCCGGCACCGCTCAGCCCGATGATGCCGAACACCTCTCCCTTTTTAATATCTACACTTACGCCATGGAGCACCTCCAGCTCGCCCGCCTTGGTGCGGAACCGCTTTTTGATACCCTCTAAGCGAATCATCGTTTCTTTTTCAGACATTTCCCAAACCACCTTTTCTTTATACGCAAAATAAAAAGCTCTCATCCCTTTTGACCACTCAGTCAAAGGGACGAGAGCATAATATGCTTCGTGTTACCACCCTAATTCACAGCAACCTCACGATTACTGCCTTATCAAGTACGGGCATTTGCCGATACTCCGGCGCTGTCACGGGCGCTCCCGTCGCAGCCTAAAGGGAAACCCTCTCGGTGCGCGGCTCCAAGACCATCTTCCAACCCTTCCGCATTTCCTCCTTCGCAGCTACCGGAGGTTCTCTGTAAAATCTTTCAGGCTGTACTCTTCTTTTCATTGCCTTTGCTTTTTGAACTTGTACCCCATTATACCCCGTAAAAAATATTTGTCAACTCTTTTTTTAAATTTTTTTAATCTTTTTCTTCGTCCTTGGAGGAAGCATATTGTGCAAAGGGAATATCCTCATACAGATACTTATGGAGCATATCCTTTGCCTGCGCAAGGTCATAGATATAATACCATGCGCCGCCAATCGTCTGCCCTTCGGCGTGGATATATTCATTGGGGAACGCCGCCTGATCCAGCGTAAGAGAGCTGCCCTTCAGACCGACGGAGGCCAATTTCAGAAGCTCATCATTGCTGAGGGAGGTCTGCACCATGGGGGCGAACTTCCGCACATAGGAGGGGTATTCCAGAGGGTTAATCTCCTTCGCCTTTTCAAAGAGGGACGCAAGAACCTCTCTCTGGCGGGAGGTACGCATATCATCATTATCAATCTTGCGGATACGGGAATAGCTGACCGCCTGCGGCCCGTTCAGGGTGATATAGCCTGTTTCGTAAAGGGGCTCGCCCGACAGAAGATAGGCGTTAATCTGCCGACGCTCCGCTTCGGTGACATCCACCTCGACACCGCCCATGGCATCAATCACCTCTGCGAGGGAATCGAAATTGACGGCGACATAATCGGTTACATCCAAGCCGAAATTTTCATTGAGGGTGCGGATGGCAAGCTCAGGCCCGCCATAGGAAAAGGCATGGTTGATGCGGGTGTTATTGTAGCCGGGGATGGCAACATAGGTATCTCTTGCGATGGAGACCAGCTTAACCTGCCCTGTTTTGGTATTGACGGAGGCAACCATGACAACATCGGAGCGACCGTTATAATCGTGATTGCGGGAATCAATGCCGTAAAGGGCAATATTGATGACCTTTTCATTCACGCTTTCATTGACGGAAAGCTTATCCTCATCCACCTCGGTACGATCCAAGCCGCCAATCATGTATAAAAATACACCATAAGCCGCGCCAAGCAGCGCAAGACAGACAGCCAGAGTAATCAGAAGGGTCTTGAGATACAGGCGTTTCAGGTGCTTTCTGTGCTTCTCCCTTGTCATGCTCTGCTTCGCATATTTTTTCGCCGTTGGGCGTTTTTTTCGCTTCGATGTGTGTGTCTCTCTGTTTTCGCGCAAGGTATGCCCCTCCTTTTTGTTGTGTTACAAGCAATTTTCTTTATTTTAAAGGAGTTTTCGACAAAAAACAATTAAGATTCCTTTAAGATGTGATTTCTGCAAAAAAACAGCTCAGGCACGAACGCCTGAGCCAAGGGGATTTTAGATTTTACTGCAGCAGCGCGAGAATCTGCTCCACGGGGGCATAAACCTCGCCATCCACATAGAAGCATTGGATGCCGCTTTCCTTGCCGCCGATGAGAAGCTTGAAATCGGCTTTTTTGGTGACAAGGTGTCCGCTGTGATCCGTGAGCATTTCATTTCCCATGGTGGTAAGGGTTTTGCCGACGGTGAGATTGAGCGTGCCTGCATCCTTTTTATATTCGGCGGAAAACCTTTTGCCAAGCTGTGCCATCTGCCGCAGAGGGGCATAGGGCGTGCCGAAGATTGCGAGAGTGGTCAGCTTCGCTTCTTTCCCTTTTACGGTAACGGTTTGCTCTGTGGTCTGGATACTATTCGTAAGCCCAACCCAGGAAAGCTCATAGGGTTTGATGCGGTCGGTATAAATGCCGTCCACGCCTGCGGCAAGAGCATCCTCAAAGATACGGTAGCGATTGACGGTGTGCGCATAGACCTTGAGCCCCTTTGCCTTCAGCTTGGAGATATTTTCCTTCTTTGCACGGTCGATATGCAGGGTGACGGTATCAATGCCGTTTGCGGCACAGAAATTCGCGATATCGTCATAATTTGGATTTGCATAAAGATACAGGGTGAAAATCCAGTTTTCAAAGGGATAGATTTCCTTGATCCAGCTGAGCATTTCTTTATTGTACAGCTGCGGAATGATGCGGCTCAGAATTTCGGGCGAGCCGATATTATTGGCGATATTCACCAGATCGCGGAACTGCCGCTGCACCTGCGCCTTATCGGTGGTTTTGGTATCCGTTATGAGGTACATATCTGGGTATTCCTGCATGAGATAGAGCAAATCCACCGCTGTCATGGGGGTCTGCTCATAGACCGCAGGGGTCGAGGTGAAGGTTTTGGTATCCATCACCAGAGAGCCGCTCGGCTTGATTTCCAGACGATAATAGGAGCCATCCTTTTCAAAATCGTGCCGCACGACGAGGGTACCGTCTGAGGTATAGGTAAAATCCGCCTCTACGGCACGGAAGCCATTCTGCCAAGAGGTCAGGAAGGCTTCTTTGGAATTGGTTTCGATTTTGCCGTCTGCCTCCCCCAAGGCATGGGCAATCAGAGGATTTTTGCTCTGCCAATCTGCCGCAAGGGCAGGCTGTGCCGCCGAAGCGCCAAGCACCAACGTCAGAGCAAATGCCGCTATTCTTTTTCCTTTCATGCTCTTCTCTCCAATCTTTTCCAGCTATAAAACACAAAAAACAGGGATAGTGCTCTATCCCTGTTCCCTTGCATTTCTATTATTCGTCTTCGTCATCGAACAGATCATAGAATGTATTGGATACCTTTTCAAAATCGTCATCGCTTTCGATATTGAGAAGCTCGATGCCGTCCTCGTTTTCCTTATATTCATACAGGAGAACGGTTTCATCCTCCAGGGGCAGCAATGCGATATATTCCTTATCGGCAATGCCATCCACCGCAAACACACCAAGGATGCCACATTCCATTTCTGTATCATCATCCAGAGTGAGGGTTAAAGTTTCCATTTCCATTTCTTCGTGTACATGATCGTCATGATCGTGACCGCAGCCACATCCGCAAGTATCGCTCATTCTTGAATCCTCCTTAAAAGTTATGATTTTCCGTTGAAGCACGGAAGTATTGATTGTATATATGATAACCGAAAATCGCGTTTTGGACAATTACTTTTTCTGACTTTTTTGACGGTTTGCCTCTTTTTCCGCAAGTTTTTTCGCTTTTCTGGCAAAGAAGCCCAGACTATCGTCCGCCTGCTTTGTTTTTTTGCCCTTTTTGCCCTGCTTTTTGGGCGTTTTTGCCATAGAGAAAGGCTGTTCCTTCGCTTTTTTCTTTTTGGATTTTTTTGGTGCGCCGCCGGTTTCAATGACAAATTCACCGAAATCCTCTAAATCGTCAAATCCGCCCCAGCCGTCACCCTCTACCCATTTATCCTCAATGACAGGCTTTTTCGCTTTCATCGGCTTGATGATGTCTTTTTTTGTTTTTTGGCTATCGACCAGCTTGCCGAAGGACATTTCCTTCTGCTCAAATTGCAGACCCCATGTTTTTTCGTAGCGGTGAATCCACTTGCGTTCATAGGGGGTGACAATGGTGATGGCAGTGCCTTCCATGCCCTTTCTGCCGCAGCGGCCTGCACGATGGAGATAATGCGTGGGTTCTTCGGGGACATCCAGATTGATGATATGCGTAACACCCTCGATATCCAGACCGCGGGAGCCGATATCGGAGGCAACGAGGACATGGATACGCCCTTCACGGAAGCCATCCATGGCGTTTTTGCGCTCCTGCTTGCTCGCCTGCCCATAAATGCCTGCCGCCTTGATGCCGTGATAATTCAGCTTATCCACAGTGACCTCGATATTTTCAGGGTTATTGAGGAAAACCATGCACTTCTCCGGCCTTTCGCCTGCGAGAATTTTACGGAGATTGGCGAATTTTTCTCTGTGCGCGGAGAGGATATAATAATGATGGATGCCCTTGGGGACAATGCCGCCGCTTTTGGCTTCCAAATCAACCGCATCTGCCTTCATCATGGCTGCGGCTTTTGCCTTGGCTTCGCCGCTGACAGAGGCAGAAAGCAGAACAATCTGCCGCTCCTTCAGGGTTGTTTTGATGACAGCGGCAACATCCTCCACGTTGCCGTCATCCATAAGGCGGTCGCCCTCATCCAGAACGATGGTTCTGACGAGATGTGCCTGTATTTTTTTCTTACGAATCAAATCCAGAATACGCCCGACAGAGCCGACCACGATACGCGGCTTTGCTTTCAGCTTTTCCAGCTGTCTGCCGATGCCTGCCGCACCGATGAGAAGGACACAGCCTGCCGCAATGCCCGCATTTTCCTGCAAAAGCTCCGCCTGATGATAGACCTGCGCCGCCAGCTCATGGGTGGGGGTGAGGATAATCGCCTGCGTGCCGCGGATATTCATATCCAGCTTTTCAAAAATGGGCAAAAGATATGCCAAGGTCTTGCCGGAGCCTGTTTCGGAACGACCGATGACATCCTTGCCGGATAAAATTTCGGGAATCATTTTCTGTTGGATTTCCGTGGGGGCTGTGATGCCCTGCTCTGCCAACGCGGTGACCAAAGCTGCACGCAGTCCCAATGCTTCAAATGTATGTTCCATAGATACATCCTTTCTTTTTCCGATGCAGAAGTTATTCCCCCCATAAACAAAATCCTTCTGATACCGCGGAAAGGTTTGGGAAACGAAGCGTTTCCCGACCGGAATCCGCAGTCGGAATTTACTTCCGGCGAGGAAAACAGCGAGTTTCAAGGCTTCAGCCGATGGAACTCGTCTGTTTATTCTTCTGTTTTAACAAGTCGAAATCCTGATTTCGACTTAGGTGTCGACTTCGTCGACACCTTCTTTTCTTTAAATGATACTGATTTTTTCAAAATAGTCAAGGATGCCGCAATAAACCGCCCATGCAAGCCGTTCCTGATAGGCGGTATCATTGAGCAGACGCTCCTCCTCGGCGTTGGAAAGAAAGCCGCACTCCACGATAACGGCAGGGATTTGGGTGGTGCGGAGGATATAATACTCCTTATTTTCCTTTGCCATACGCCGATTGCTGCCATCCACGCGGCTTTTCAGGCTTTCCTGCACACATTCCGCAAGGATTTTGCCCTTTTCACTGCTTTTATGATAAAACACCTGCGCTCCCTTTGCCTTCGCAGAGGGGAAGGCATTTTGATGGATGCTGACGAGGATATCCGCGCCTGTTTCATTGGCAATGCGCTGCCGCTCCGCCATATCCGCGTGCTTACTGCCGCCCAGTGCCGTATCCGCATTACGGGTGAGAATGACCTCCGCACCGCCCTGCTCAAGATATTCCGTCAGCTTTTCTGTGACTGCGAGGTTCAGTATTTTTTCATTCTCGCCGCCTGTGCCTGTTTTGCCGGGGTCCCAACCGCCATGCCCTGCATCCAGAACCACCCGCACGCCCATCATGGGAAAGAGGGCTTTGGTTTCCTTCCCAAGCGCAGTATGCACGAGGCAGCCCCCAATGATGCAGAAACAGCAGACAAGGCTCACCCATTCCCTTCGCAAAAAAATCCCCTTCATCCTACCGCCTCCTTTGCTATTTAAAGGATATGTAGGGAAGGGGGAAAATTTGCGTTATTCTTCCTCTAGCATGGCAACGGCACGCACAGGCGCACCATCCGCGTTTTCATATTTCAAGGGCAAGGCTGCAAAGAGAAACAGACCTTCCCCGATTTTATCCAGATTCGTGAGGTTTTCGATAATCACGATATCTCTTTGGGACAAAAGCAGACGATGGCGTGTCAGCCCTTCATCTGCGATGGGATCAATGCCGATGGTATCGAAGCCAAGCCCCTTTTTGCCGCTTTCCAGCGCATAGCGGCAGACCTCCTGAGAGGGAACGGGATAGTCCCCGAAATATTCCGCTTTGCCCCAATATCGACTCCAACCGGTATGGAAAAGAAGAAAATCCGTCTCATCCGCAAGCTGACGGACGGGAGCAAGGGCTTCCATGCCGATTTCCTCGCCTGCACCATACTGCATGCAGGGGATGACAAGCGCCTTGCCGACAAACTGCGCCGCAGGCATTTCATTCAGCTTTGTTCTATCTCCAAAGAGATGAAAGGGAGCATCCATGTGGGTGCCTGTATGGGAAAAGAAGGAGAGCAAGGTTTCCCGAAAGCCATCCGTTTCATAGGTATTGGCTACCGTTAAATGCGGCGGCTCCGTACCCGAATAGACGGGCATGGACGCTGTCATCAGCTGTGTCAAATCAATAATCTTCATCCTGCTTTTCTCCCTTCGTATTGTTTTTTTCAGCTCAGCTTTGATTTATAAACATCGTAGATATCAAGGGTGGTGCCGTTCATGAGCATATTATATTCCTCCCACGCCAGATCGTAGGCATAGGCTGCGGCGGAAAGCTCCATTTCGGTCTGCTCATACTGCAGCTCGAGTGCCTGCAATTCGACTGCGGAAACAAGCCCCAGCTTTGCGGATTTCTGCTGCTGCTCCCATTCGATTTTTGCCTTGCTGTTGGCATCCTTTTTATTCTGATATTCTGCCGCGGCGGTATTGATGGCATCCAGCTTCTTCTTTAAATCGTTGGCGATATTGACCTTTTCCTCCTCAGTGGAGACATCCGCAAGCTGCATATCCACCCTGCTTGCCTTCAGCTGTCCGTCATATCTGTCATTCTTCTTGGAATCCGCTTCCGCCTGCTGCTTATCCCTGCGGAGGGTTTTCAGCTTATAATTTTTATCGGTGGCAGTTTTCAAAAGCTCCTCGCTATAGGCAGGGGCGGTTTCGATGGTGCGTGTCAGCTCAGGAGGTGTGATGATAAGCTCCTCATCAATTTCACGCCCCATAAGGTCATTCAGCTGACGCTTGAGCAGGGTTAAGCCGTCCTTGGCACTTTGCAGCTCCTTCGCGCCCTCGGAAACGGCAAGCTTTTTCTCGGAAAGATCTGTGCCTGTGCTAAAGCCAAGTTCCTGCTTCTTTTCCTCAATTTTGCAGACACGTTCCAGAAGGGACTGCTTCTGCGTGAGCAAGCTGACACCCTTTTCGACCTGTACGGTTTTGGTGACGAGAAGCTGTGTGACGGCAAGGGATTCATTTTCCCAGTCCTCCTTGGTCTTATTTAAGTCCATTTTGGTATTTTTCAGTTCCGTCTGCTGATCCTCCAGCGTATCGCGCTGTCTATCGGCAACATTATCCACAAGGGTTTCCATGCCGCTTGCGGTTTTGACTGCACCGGAAAGGAGACCGCTTGTGATGCTTGCCAAACCGCCTAATGCAGCATCCAACGCAGCTGAACCTGTTGAACCAGAAGTAATCTGACCAAGACCCGCTTGCCCTTGGCTTGCAGAGGTGCCGGCATCCCTTCTTGCGTGCGCCGCCTTATCCTGCGAATCCTTCAAATCCTTCAGACCGTCATCAATGGCACTGAGACCAGCGATGACCTTTTCCTGATTCAGCGTCAGGGTGGTTTTCAAGCGGTTATTTTTCACAACCAGCTCCTGAATTTCCTTTAAGGTCATGGCTTTTGTTTTGCTTTCCTCTGCGGTTGTGGGGGCGGCTGTTTTGGTCTCTGCCGCGAGGGCAGGCACTGCCGCACCTGTTGTCAATGCGCCTGTAACGAGAAGCGCACATGCTTTTTTATATGGATAGAATTTCATATTCTGCACTCCTTTCTTATGCCTGTAGGGACACAGGCTCTTCCTTCTCTGCAACGATTCCCTGCTTTTTCTTCTCAATGCGGTTCAGACGCAGCTGCCAGATGACGCAGCTCAGCGTAAGGCAGACCACGATGATGCCGCCGAGAAGTAGCAGCTCCTTTTTCACTGCGGAAAAGCCACATCCCATCAATGCCACATTGCGATAGCCGATGACAAAATGCGTCAGCGGAAAGACCTGCCCGATTTTCTGATAGAACGCAGGCAACGCAATGGTGGGCCAGGTGTAGCCACTCAGCACCAGAGATGGCGAGGTGAACACCAGAGAGATAGAGGTTGCCACAATGGGATTTGGCATGACCGCGGAAAAGAACTGCCCCAAGGCAACAATCGACAGCAGGAAAAGACTGCTGTAGACAAACCAGAGCAGAAGGCTTCCTCGCATGGGAATCGCATAGCCCCAACGGATGATGGCGGAGCAGATTGCCCATGCCGCGAGGGAAATCAGGAAATAGACCAAGCATTTCACAAGCACCTGCAAGGGGGCACTTTTGGAAATGCTTTGCATTTCATCCAGATGACCGCTTTCCTTCTCCCGAACGAGGGAGATTGCCGCGAAATAAATCAGCACCTGCTGAACGGTTGCGGCAACGAAGCCATACACCAGAAAATACGAAAAGTTATTCGTCGGGTTATACCATTGACGGGTATAGAAGCTGACGGGGTTCATGGTCGCAAGGGCATCGTCCACGGTTTCACCCTTTGCCACAAGGCTTTTGACAGCAATCTGGGTGGAAACCGTCCCCAGAACCTCAGAACCCTTGAGGTTGATGGTACTGCCATAGCCCATATTGACGGCACTGGAGCCGAGAAGCACCTCTGCCTGCTGACCCAACTGCATTTTTCTTGTGAAATCCGCAGGAAAGATGAGACAGCCGACGATTTCGCCATCACGCATGGCTTCGGCAATTTCATCCTCATCGTTATAATAGCCGACCACATCAAAATACGGGGACTGGCGGAAGGCTTCGACCACCTCTCTGGTCTGCTTGGTATAGCTGTAATCCACCACGCCCATTTTCAAATCGGAGAAATAACCCTTTCCGTAGCCACTGCCGCAGATACAGGTGACGAAAATCGGCACAAGCACCATCAGCACGAGCGAACGGGGGCGTTTCAGGAGATATTTCCATTCCCGAAGAAATAATTTTACTGCGTTTTTCATGCCTGCACCCCCTCTGTCTGTGTATTCTTCTCTGCCGCCTTCTGCTTCTTTTCCGCACGGCACAGCTGCCAGACAAAGACTGCAAGGCTGAGCACAAATGCACCTATGCCAAGGGTTAAGAGCATAGCGCGATTCTGCTGTAGGGAGGTGCGCTCAAAGCCGATGCCCATCAGAATGATACTGCGGACGGGGCCGAGGTAATGGGTGACGGGCAGATAATTTGCAATCCGTACCAGAAAATCCGGCATTTCCGTATGCGGCCAGGAAAAGCCTGCCAGTACGAAAAACGGATAGGTCAGCGCCATGAGCCACTGCATCGCATGCAGGGAATTTTTGCAGAGCAGCCCCAGAAGCGCACCGAAGCCGAGCAGGCAGAACACGAAGCAAGCACTTAAAAGCAGGAAATCCACCTGTGCGCCGCGCATGGGGAAGCTGTAAATTTTCATAATCACGGCATAATTCAGCAGGAGATTGAAAAAGCCTGCAATGCCGTAGAAAAGCATTTTATCGAAATAATAGAGGATTGCATCCCGCTTACGGAATTTGCCCGAAAGGATGCCTTCCTTCTTTTCATCCGCGAAGGAGCCTGCCACCGCAGAGAGGAAGAGCTGATGATAGACCAGACCGGTCAGCCCAAGCCCCAGATACATCAGATAACTGAACTGGGGATTAAACCACGGGCGAAGCACAGTCGAAATCGGCATAACCTTCGCCGTACCCTCCGCAACGGTGCTGCCCGATGCCACATAGCTTTTGACCGCAATCTGGGAGGAAACGGTTTTCACGACCTGCATGACGGAAACAACCGCACTGTTGCCGACAAGGTTATTCGCACTATTGATGCCGACAAGCACCTCTGCCTGCTGTCCCAACTGGAGGGAACGGGTATAATCGGCAGGGATGACGATAATGCCATACACCTCGCCCTCCTCCATTTTCTGCTTTGCCTCATCCAAATCCTGCAGGACAAGGGTGACATCAAAACGGTCGGATTCATCGAAGGCGCGAATCAACTCTCTTGTTTTTGCGGAGGAGGACATTTCCACCGCCGCCAGAGGAATGTGGTTGACAATGCCGTTCTGGAAGGCACCGCAGACCACAATATTCATCAGAAGCGGGGCAACGAGAAACATAAAGATGCCCCGCGGATCTTTCACCAGAAGCCAAAGCTCCCGAAGAAGCCCCTTGAAAAATGTCAGAATCATTTTTTCTCACCTGCTTTATCCAGGTCTACCTGCACCAGCATTCCGGGGTAAAGCATGATATCATCCTTCTCGGAAAGGGCGATTTTCACCTCGTATGTAACAACATCCTGATCATTCAGCTCATTTGTGGATTTTTTGGTTGCAAAATCAGGGCTTTTAGAGATATTGACGATTTTGCCATGAAAGACGGTATCGGGGTGCGCCTTACTGGTCAGAGGAATCTGCTGACCGACCTTCAGCTTGCCGACTGCGTATTCATCCACATTTGCCATGACCCAGCGGTCGCTGTAATCTGTGAGGGTAACGATGGTGGTGCCTGTGCCGATGAGCTCCCCGAGAGAGGAGGAAACCATGGTGATGGTGCCGTTGCAGGGGGCATACTGAGAGGTCTGCCCCAGATTGAGATTGACTTCATCCAGAACACCCTTTGCTGCCGCAAGCTGCCCAGTTGCCGCTTCATACTGCCCCTGTGCCGCCTGCTGCTGTGCCGCTGCCGCCGCGGCATCCAATCTTGCCGCCTCCAGCTGGGTGGTCAGCTTATCCATATTATCCTGAGAAACGGCATCCATGGCGTAGAGCTCCTGATATTTTGCATATTCGGTTTCCAGCAGCTTCACATTTGCGTTTGCCTTTTCCACCACTGCCGCTGCCGCCTCTGCGGCATTTTTCGCCGCCTCGACCTGCCCTGCGGCTGCCTTTGCGGTTGCGGATGCCTGTGTCTGCTTTACTTCTACATCGCGTCTGTCTGTGGAGAACAGCAAATCACCCTCCTTGACCTCCTGCCCTTCCTCGACGGGAATATCCGTCAGATAGCCGGGGATTTTGGCACGGACATAAACCTCTTTACATTCCACTGTGCCGGTGACAAAATTTCCCTTCTCCGCTGTTTTTGTATCGTCTGTTTTTGTGCCGCAGGCGCTTAATACACAGCAGCCTGCCAGAAGCAGTGCCAACACCTTCTTCTTTCCGTTTTGCATCTTTTTACTCCCTTTCCTTTTCAGATAATTTTTTATAATGACAGAGCCTTCTTTTGCAGCCGTAAATTTAAGCCACAAACAATAATTGAAAAATGGGGTGCATGATTTTTTCCGTTAAATCCATCATTTCTGCCTTGGAGAGCGGCATCCCCTCCGCAAGCCACTGCTTTACCATCCCCATGGCACCACAGGAAATAAAATGGCGGATATAATCCGTCTGTCTGGAGTCCCTTTCCAAGCCGCGCTCCTTTCGAATTTCCTGCCCCTTCCGCTTCATAATCTCCGTCAGCTTTTCCGTAAAGCAATCGCTGTGCGGATTGAGGAACAGACAGCGGCAGAGATCCTGATTTTCGGCGATATAATCGCAGATTTTTCCAATCAGGACAGACTCCCATGTGCTGTTTTCAAGGATGGGGGTTTCCTCCAGCATGCGGGCAAATTCGCTTACGGTTTCTTCTTCCAATTCCTCCAGCAAATCGAACACATTATTATAATGAAGATAAAACGTTGCCCGATTGAGATCCGCCCTATCGGTAATATCCCTTGCGGTGATTTCGGGAAAGAGCTTTTCCTGCATCAGAGAAATGAGTGCTTCTCGCATCCGCATTTTACTGCGGATGACTCTGCGGTCCTGTTTTTCCAAGATGATTTTCCCTCCCTTCTTTCTCTATATTTTTTGTATTCAGTTTCGTATAAATTTCCTCTTTAGGATAACATGAAAGCACGAGATAATCAACAATTTTCGTTAAATAGAATATTTTTGATTATTTTTTCTCGCGTTTGCGATTGTATACAATAGACAAAGTGCATTTCTGTTTTCGGACGAAAGACAATATTACGTCAAATTTAACAGACTTTTCTTTTCTCTTTCAAAAAATTTTGCTTCATTCTCCAAAATTTCAGGGTGGGACAAAAAAAATCCCATTTTCAGTTGACGAGAAAAATGAAAGTGCTATAATTTCCCTATCGACAATGCCCGTTTGATGCGGACATGTGTCCATATTGTTAAAAGTTAGGAGGCTTATCTATGGAAAAAAGAGTATACAACTTCTCAGCAGGTCCTTCCATGCTGCCCTTGGAGGTTCTGGAACAGGCACAGCGCGAACTGGTCTGTTACCCTTCAGCAGGCATGTCAGTGATGGAGATGAGCCACCGTTCAAAAACCTTTGAAAATATTCTGGAGAAGGCAAAGGCTGATCTCAAGGAATTGATGCACATTCCCGATAATTATAAAATCCTGTTCTTGCAGGGCGGCGGCTCAACGCAGTTTGCGATGATTCCCATGAACCTGATGAACAAAAACAACAAGGCGGATTATGTGATCACAGGTCAGTGGGCGAAGAAGGCGGCGGCAGAGGCAGAGCGTTACGGTAAAGTGAACATCGTTGCTTCCTCAGCAGACTCAACCTTCGACCACATCCCCACACTGGATCCTTCCAAATTCGACCCCGAAGCGGATTATTTTTATATCACACTGAACAACACCATTTACGGTACACGCTGGACGGAGCTTCCCGATACAGGCAATGTGCCGCTGGTGGGCGATATGTCCTCTTCCATTCTCTCGCAGGAGATTGATATTACGAAATTCGGTCTTCTGTATGCAGGGGCACAGAAAAACCTCGGCCCCGCAGGCGTAACGGTTGTTATCGTGAGAGAGGATTTGCTGGGCAACGCCATGGATTTCACACCGACCATGCTGCGTTATGATATTCACGCAGAAAATAATTCTCTTTACAACACACCCCCGACCTACGGCATTTACTTCATGGGTCTGGTATTCGACTGGGTGAAACGGCAGGGCGGCGTTGCTGCCTTGCAGAAAATCAACGAACGGAAAGCGGCTATTCTCTATGATTTCTTAGACCAATCCGAGCTGTTCCGCGGCACTGTTGTAAAGAAAGACCGTTCCCTGATGAACGCGCCCTTCGTACTGCCTACGAAGGAGCTGGATGAAAAATTCATCAAGGAGGCAAAAGAGCATGGCTTTGAAAACCTGAAAGGTCACCGCACCGTTGGCGGCATGCGCGCAAGTATGTATAACGCAATGCCCATTGAAGGTGTGGAAAAATTAGTGGAATTCATGAAGAAATTCGAGATGGAAAATAAGTAAAATCCAAAAGGGTCGTGGCACACGACCCTTTTCTTATATCTAAAAAGGAGAGACATTATGTATACCATTCGCACTTTGAACAACATTGCAAAAACAGGGCTGGCAAAGCTGCCCGAACAGAATTTCGTGATTGATGAAAAAGCAGAAAATCCCGAGGGCATCATCCTGCGCAGCTTTGATATGCACAAGATGGAGCTGAACGAAAACCTGCTTGCCGTTGCCCGTGCAGGCGCAGGCACAAACAACATCCCCATTGAAAAATGTACACAGAAGGGCGTTCCCGTATTCAATACGCCGGGGGCAAATGCAAACGCCGTAAAGGAGCTGGTTCTGGCAGGACTGTTTGCATCCTCCAGACGCATCATTGCAGGGGCAGCTTGGGTACAGGGGCTGAAGGACAACTGCGAAAGCGTGGAAAAGGCAGTAGAGGCAGGCAAGAAGGAATTCACCGGTCCTGAAATTGCGGGCAAGACCTTGGGTGTCATCGGTCTGGGTGCGATTGGCGTACAGGTTGCCAATGCGGCACTGGATCTGGGGATGGAGGTTATCGGCTACGACCCCTTCCTTTCCCTGGAAAGTGCATGGCACTTATCCCCCAACGTGGTGCATGAGGAATCCATGGAGGAGCTGGTTGCGAAAGCGGATTACATTACGCTGCACATTCCCCTGAACGATAAGACAAGAAATACCTTTGATGAAAAGCTGTTTGCGGCAACAAAGCCCGGCGCACGCCTGCTGAACTTTGCACGCGGCGGTCTGGTGGACAATGCGGCACTGAAAAAAGCCATTGCGGACGGCATCATCGCGCGCTACATGACAGACTTCCCTTCCGAAGACCTGCTGGGCGACCCTGCGAACATCATCGTAACCCCTCATCTGGGCGCATCCACACCGGAATCCGAGGAAAACTGCGCAATTATGGCGGCACAGGAAATCAGAGAATACCTGACCCACGGCAATATCAAAAATTCCGTAAACTTCCCCAACTGCGTGGTGCCTTATAACGGCAAGCCCCGCATCACCGTATGCCATCAGAATATCGTAAACATGATTGGGCAGCTGGGTGCTGTTTTCACAAAATACAGCGTGAATATCGACAAGCTGGTAAACAACTCCAAGGGCGACCTTGCATATAACATTGTGGTGTGCGACAACCTGCCCGAAAACATCGATGATATGATCAAAGACCTGTATGCCATCAATACGGTATTGAAGGTTCGTATTCTGGATTAAGAAACCGAAAACAGCAATTCCAAAGGAGGAAAATTATGGCAACCATCAGACCCTTTATGGCGATCCGCCCGGCAGAGGCTTACGCAAAGGACGTAGCTGCCCTGCCCTATGACGTAATGAACAGCGAAGAAGCAAGAGAAATGGTGCAGGGAAAGCCCTGGTCCTTCCTGCATGTTGACAAGGCAGAGGTGGACCTGCCGAAGGATATTGACGTTTACAGCCCTGCGGTTTACGCAAAGGCAAAGGAAAACCTTGAAAACATGATTCACAACGGGATTCTGGGACAGGATTTGCTGCCCAACCTGTATCTTTACCGCATGACGATGAACGGCAGAAGCCAGACGGGTCTGGTTTGCTGTACGTCCGTGGACGAATATATTAACGGGACGATTAAAAAGCATGAGCTGACACGCGCAGACAAGGAGGCTGACCGTATCCGCCATGTGGATACGCTGAACGCAAACACAGGCCCGATTTTCCTTGCCTACAAGGAAAACAAGGACGCAAAGGCGATTATCGACGGCTGGACAGCGGCAGTAAAGCCTGTTTACGATTTCGTTGCCGAGGACGGCATCGGGCATACGGTTTGGGTGATTGACAGCGATACGGAAATCGGCATGCTGGTGGAATCCTTTAAGCAGGTGAAGAATCTCTACATTGCGGACGGACACCACAGAAACGCATCCGCCGTGAAGGTGGCGCTGAAGCGCAGAGAGGCAAAGCCGGATTACACCGGTGAGGAGGAATTCAACTATTATCTGTCCGTACTGTTTGCGGCAGAGGATTTATATATCATGGATTACAACCGCGTGGTAAAGGATTTAAACGGCTACAATACAGAGGAATTCATGCAGGAAATTCGCAAGAAATTCGACATTGCGCCTTACACAGGCGAAGGCCCTTACCACCCCGAAGCACTGCACACCTTTGGGCTGTATCTGGACGGGAAATGGTTCAAGATGACGGCGAAGGAGGAAATTATTACAGACGACCCTGTTCTGGGACTGGATGTTTCCATTTTGCAGAAGGAGCTGCTGGAGCCTGTGCTTGCCATCGGCGACCCCAGAACCGACAAGCGGATTGATTTTGTCGGCGGAATTCGCGGACTGGGTGAGCTGGAGCGCAGAGTAGACAGCGGCGAGATGAGACTGGCGTTCTCCATGTTCCCCACCTCCATGGAGGAGCTGATGGATGTGGCAGATGAGGATATGACGATGCCGCCGAAATCGACATGGTTTGAGCCGAAGCTGCGGAGTGGGTTATTTATTCACGATTTGGGGGAATGAAATAGCGGCGCAGGAGCGTCTAAGTTAGCGGCGCAAGCGCCGATTGGGCTCATTCGAGCCAAATATTTTGCTTGGACAACATCAGAAATTCGCCAGTTTAGAACTATTTTGGCAAAACAGAAGCTTTCTTTCTTACTTTTTATGCTAAAAAGTAACAAAAACTTGGAACCCGTTTCGCAATGGGTTCCAAACCTCCGCAACCGAGGAAAGGGCAACAAAGTTTCCCTTTCCAATCCCTTCCCCACCATGCCGGAAACGGCAGGGAAAAAGGCGGTGCGCCTGAAAAAAGGCGAAGAAAATGGCGTTTCGGAATGGGCTCCGAATCTTCGCAGACAGAGAAAGGGACGCATTATTTCCCTTTCCAATCCCTTCCCCACTATGCCGGAAACGGCAGGGAGAAAAGCGGCGCGGTGCGCCTGTGAAAAATCCATGATAAAAAGCACATACAAAAAAAGAGTGAAATCCAAAAGGCTTTCACTCTTTTTATTTTATGGATTACAAATCCAGCTTCAGGTCATTTTCCTTAATGAGGTTCTTTTTGCGCATAGGATATGCGAAAACGAGGGTCAGGACTGCAGGCAGGATGAAGCAAACCAAAACCAGACCAAGCCAATCCATAGAGGTAATGCCTGCTTTTGTGCCGGCGGTGATATCGTTAATCCAACCGGTATAGACACCAATCTGTCCGACCAGACCGCAGGTACCCATGCCGGAGGCCACGGCATCCCCATTCATCTTCATGCGGAAAATACAGGTTGCGATAGGGCCTGTGACAGCAGATGCCAGTGTAGGCGGAATCCAGATCATTGGGTTTTTGACGATATTCCCGATTTGCAGCATAGAGGTACCGATGCCCTGCGCCAAAAGACCGCTCCATTTATTTTCCTTAAAGCTCATAACGGCAAAGCCGACCATCTGCGCACAGCAGCCTGCAACTGCCGCACCGCCTGCCAAGCCTGTCAGACCCAGAGCCGCACAAATTGCCGCACTGCTGATGGGGAGCGTCAGCGCGATGCCGACGATAACGGAAACCAGAATCCCCATGAAGAAGGGCTGCAGCTCCGTTGCCCACTTGATGGCATTGCCGACTGCACTTGCCGCCGCACCGATGGAGGGTGCCCACCACATGGAAAGCAGCACGCCGACGCAGATGGTGACAGAGGGGGTCACAATGATATCGACCTTTGTTTCCTTGGAAACCAGCTTACCGAACTCTGCGGCAAAGATGGTGACAACGAAAACAGCCAGAGGACCGCCTGCACCGCCCAGCTGATTCGCCGCGCCGCCGACGGCAATCAATGAAAACAGCACCAGAGGGGGGCATTTCAGCGCATAGCCGATGGAAACTGCCATGGCAGGGCCTGTGACCGCCTGCGCGAAGGTACCGATATCCACCAGAATGGCAACGCCAAGCTGCTGCCCCAAGGTTTTTAAAATTGTCCCAATCAGCAGGGATGCAAACAAGCCCTGTGCCATTGCGCCCAAGGCATCAATGCCGTATCGCTTTGCTGAAAAAACGATATCCTTTTTTGCCAGAAAAGCGGCAAAGCCTTTTTGATTCTCGCTCATGTTCTTTCTCCTTTTTGTCTCTTCACTTGTTTTTACAGTTGTCTTGACAGATTATCGGTTTGATTATACGTTATCCGTCATGGAAAATCAATAAAAATCCCGAAAACGGTCATACTAATTTCATCAAAGGAGGGATTTTATGAACAAATTTGCAACAGGGATGCTGCTTGGCGGCGCGGCGGCAATGGCAGGCATGGGATACCTGATGAAGGATAAGCGCACCTATCAGAGGCTTGCCAGAAAAGGGAAAAAGATGGTAGTGAAGGCAGAGGAGGCGATTGACGATATCATAGATGACATGATGCCTTAAAATCAGCCATAAAAAACACCTACAGGCAGCGGAAGGGTTCGGGAAACGAAGCGTCTTCCCGAATGGGATCCGCAGACGGAATTCACTTCCGTCGAGGAAAACAGAAGGTTTCAAGGCTCGCCGTCGGAACCTAGCTGTTTATTCTTCTGTCCTAACAAGTCAAAATCCCCGATTTTGACTTAGAGCGTTGCTCCTGCAACGCTCTAGTAAAGCAAAAGAGCAAATCTTTCGATTTGCTCTTCTTGCTTTTACGTTTTATCATTTAAAAAGGGGAAGGGTATAATACTTATGTTCTCAAAAGGTGGTCCGTTCCTTTTGACACCTTTATCATATCATTCAAATTTGAATTCCATTTGTACAAAAACCAAAGAGTTTTTTAAGAATATTTGAATAATTTATGAACATAAAAGGAATCGATTTACTTACTCAATTTCTCAATCCCCTTGCGGATTCTGCGCAGAGCCTCCTCTTTTCCGAGGATATCCGCCAGCTCCATTGCACCGCCGGGAGAGGTCTGCTCACCGGAAAGGGCTGTTCTGACGGGCCAGAGCAGCTGACCGTTTTTGATGCCCAGCTCACCGACCAGTGCCATCAGGCTGTCATGGATGGCAGTTTCATTCCAATCGGACAGGTTCTCCAAAACAGGCAGAGCCGCCTGTAAGGAGGACAGTGCGATTTCATCGTTGGTTTTCATTTTCTTATGGGTATACAGCTCTGTGCTGTAATCGGGCAGTTCCTTGAAGAAATCCACCAGACGGGGGATATCGTTGAGGGTTTCAAGACGCTTCTGGAGCAGTGCCGCGATTTTTTTCAGGTCTAAATCGGTGCCTGCCAGTGCCTCCTCCAGCTTAGGTCTTGCCAGTTCAAAATATTTATCGAAGTCCATCGCCTTGAGGTATTCACTGTTCATCCATGTCAGCTTTTTGATATCGAAGATGGAGGGAGATTTGCTCAGCCCCGCCATATCAAATTTCTGTTCCAGTTCCTTGAGGGTGAAGATTTCCACATTATCAGAGGGACTCCAGCCAAGCAGTGCGATATAGTTCACGATGGCTTCTACCACATAGCCTTCATTTACCAAATCCTCGAAGGATTTATCGCCATGACGCTTGGAAAGCTTATGGTGTGCGTCACGCATAACGGCGGGCAGGTGTACATAAATAGGAGGCTCCCATCCGAATGCTTTATAAAGCAGGTTATACTTGGGTGTGGAGGAAAGATATTCACTGCCGCGGACAACATGGGTGATGTGCATGAGGTGGTCATCCACAACATTGGCGAAGTTATAGGTCGGGAAGCCGTCTGCCTTCATCAGAATCTGGTCATCCAGCTCCGCATTATCCACGGTGATATCACCATAAACCATGTCATGGAAGGAGGTTGTGCCGCTTTCGGGCATTTTCTGGCGAATAACGAAGGGTTCGCCTGCGGCAAGCTTTGCCTGTACCTCCTCAGGGGACAGATGCAGACAATGGCGGTCATATTTTGCGAAGGAAACGCCCTCTGCATTGGCTTCCTTCAAGCTTTCCAGTCTTTCCTTGGTGCAGAAGCAGTAATACGCTTCGCCCTTTTCCACCAGTTCCTTTGCATAATCCATATACAGACCCATGCGCTCACTCTGCACATAGGGGCCGTATTCGCCGCCGACATCGGGACCTTCATCATGCTGAAGCCCTGTCATTTTCATGGTTTTATAAATGACATCCAGAGAGCCCTCCACCAGACGGCCCTGATCGGTATCCTCAATACGCAGGATGAATTTCCCACCCTGAGATTTTGCAATGAGGTATTCATAAAGCGCGGTACGCAGGTTGCCGATATGCATATAGCCCGTAGGGGAAGGGGCAAATCTTGTTCTTACTTCCATTTTTTTCTTCCTTTCTGCTTCGATAAATTGACTTTTCTGAAAAAAGCCACATATTCCTTTGTATAGTTTATACGCAAATGCCCGCTGTGTAAAGGAAAAACAGAAGAAAATATTAAGAATTGTGCGCGCGTATTGCAAGAAAATTTACTTTTATGATATACTTTCTTCTAATATAAATAAAAATATACTGGGAGTTGATTGGATGCAGTTAGATAAGGATACGCTCCGCAAGCTGCGGGGCTTAATTATATTTACACTGGTGATTCTGGTGGGGCTTTGGCGGTTTAGCATTGTGCTGCAGGCGGTAAAAACGATTTTACACATCCTGTTCCCCTTCCTTCTGGGGGGCGCGATTGCATTTGTGCTGAGTGTGCCGATGAACCGCATCCGGAAGCGGCTGTTTGCAAACGCAAAGGAAAAGCCGAAAAAATTTGCCGCGCCCGTCAGCCTGATTCTGACGCTGATTTTTGTACTGGCACTATTGAGCCTTGTAACGATTGTGGTTGTGCCGGAGCTGGGAAATACCATTGCTACGCTTGGGAAAACGCTGCCCGAAAAGGTGCCTGTGCTGATAAGAAAGGCGGAGCAGCTTGTTTCCAACCATCCTGAGCTGGTGGACTACATAGACGAGGTACAGGCACAGCTGAATTGGGAGGAAATTCTGAATCAGCTTGTGACATTCTTCCGCATAGGGGCAAATTCCATGCTGAGCTCTACCATCAGCGTAGCAACGGGAATTGTAAGCGGCGTGGGGACGTTTTTCATCGGTCTTGTTTTCGCCTGCTATATTCTGTTGCAACAGGAATTTCTGAAGCGACAGATGAAAAAGCTGATTTTCGCCTATCTGAAGGAAAAGCACGCAAACCGCTTTCTGCAAATCTGCGCGCTGACGTATCGCACGTTTTCAAATTTCCTGACAGGGCAATGCCTGGAGGCGGTGATTCTGGGGATGATGTTCTTCGTTTCCATGACGATTCTGCGGTTCCCCTTCGCCATTCTGGTTGGGGTGCTGATTGCATTTACGGCACTGATTCCCATTTTCGGGGCGTTTATCGGCTGTGTCGTAGGGGCGTTTCTGATTCTGACGGTCAGCCCCTCGCAGGCAGCAGCATTTATCGTGCTGTTCCTTGTGCTGCAGCAGATTGAAGGAAATCTGATTTATCCGAAGGTGGTCGGCGGCTCAATTGGACTGCCTGCGATCTGGGTGCTGGTGGCGGTGACACTGGGCGGCAGCCTGTTCGGGATTGTCGGGATGCTGGTGTTTATCCCGATTGTTTCGGTGGTGTATACGCTGCTGAAGGAGGATGTGAATAAACGGCTGATTGAAAAGGATATAACTATTGAGTAATTAAAAAGTCCCCTTTTGGGGACTTTTATTTTGCATGTTCTAAGTAATTGCAGATAGCCTTGTAATACGCCTGGGCGGCGCGCTGACAGCCCTCCTCCGTGCCGAAGCTTTCCACATCGGAAGGATTTGTAATAAAGCACTGCTCCGCCAGAACCGCAGGGCAGCTCATATTTTTGAGCATCCCAAAGGTATCATAGGAATAGACCGTGGTATCGCTCGAATCACACAGCAGCTTGTTGCCATTTTCATCATAATAGCCATAGCGCACGCCTGCGATGCCCGTACCACGGAGATTTGCGCCTATATTTTGCATTTCCTGCGCCAGGCATGCAGCAAAGGCAAGGCTTTCTTCATAATTTTCATAGCCGGGTGGCGAAGGATAGCACTCAAAGCCATTGGCACTGCTGCTGTCGCTTGCGTTGCCATGGACAGAGAGCATTACATCGGGGTGTCTGCGGCGGAATTTATGGTTACGCTCGGTGACGGTTGCGCCCTCGCCTGCCTTACGGGACAGCACCACGCGGAAGCGTCCGTCCTCCTCCAGAAGGGTTTGCAGCGCGGCTACAGTCTGCTCCGTCAGTGCGACCTCCTGTATCACGCCCTCTGCGCCGACATCCGCCCCGCCATGCCCTGCATCCAGTGCAACGGTATAGGGCTTGCCGAAATTATAATAGACCAGAAAGCCGACATAGCCAACCAAAAACAGCATCAGCACGAAACACAACTTGCGCAAAAGTCCGCCCTTTCTTCTTCTGCGCCGACGGCGCTTCGGCGGTTCATATTCCCTCCAGTTTTTCCCCTTCATTGCTTTTCCTTCTTCCGCTAAAAAACTAAGCCGCAATCGAAATCAGAATTTCGACCGATTCTTTTCTATCCTTAGTATAAATGAAATTTCGCGGAAGAACTTGAAGATTTCCTTAAGAATTTCCGTTTAAATTTCAAATTTTTCATTTTCCTGTGTGATTTCCGCAATCGTTTCGCCATAGCCAAGCTGACGCAGCATCGTGCAGACATCAAAGCGTCCCCAGAAGTGCATGGGAAACAGCCTTTTTGCACCGACGGTCTTGAGAAAATAATTGACCGCCCAGAAATATTTATCCTGTAGGCGCAAATCCGCAGGGACAAAGGCAACGTCTATTTTCTCGCCCTTCAGCCGATTGATTTCCGTCGTATAGCTTTTTTCGATATCGGCGTTGAACGCATCGGGTTCGCCATTCCAGTGCCACCAGTTCAAATCGCCTGCGTGGTAGATGGTTTTGCCATCCGCCTTGACCAGAAACGCCACGCCCTCATCATTGGACCTGAGCGTTTGGATGGAAATGCCGTCAAAATCGTACGTCCGATGCGGCTCGGCGCGGAGGACTCTGCCTTCAAAGCCTGCTTCTGTCCGCACATCAAAGGAAAGCACATAGCGGACATTGGGGAGCTTTGCCCAGGAAAGAATCCGTCTGTCATAATGGTCCTCATGCGCATGGGAGACAAAGACGAAAACTGCTTTATCGGGGTATGCGGCAGGGTCGAAATACGCTTTTCTGCCGCCCTCTGTATAATAATCAAACAAAAGCACCTTTGTTTCGGTTTCAACGGAAAAGCCGCTGTGGTGCAGATAGGTTATCTTCATTGCAGTCACTCCTTACTTTCTGAAATGTCATTAGTATAGCACAGGAAAAAGAGGCGCGCAATGTGCGCGCCCCTTGGGAATATCGACAAATCAGGCGGTCTTCTTCGACCAGAAGCCTTCTCTGCCCTCGGTGATTACGGTGTTTCCGTTTGCATCTGTCCCGAAGAACAGTGTCACGCTCTGCCCGCCCTTTCCGCTTTGCAGACGGGAAAGCCATTCCTTCGCGTTCAGCATGGCAGGGACTTCGCCTGCGCCGCCAACGGTAAAGGCTGCATTCTCCGCAACGGGGAAGGTGGTCGTGTAGTCAAGATTCAAATCGAAATAGCCGTTATTCGTTCTGCCTGTGGCATCCTCGATACGGATTTTTCTGGCAACGGTGACGGTATTCGCATCCTTGGCAGGGGTAACGGTGCAGAACCAGCCATCCGTAGGTGTTTCGTCATACCAGCCATCCCAAGCAGGATTTTTCTTATAAAAGGTAATCCTATGCGGATCGAAATCATCATTATAGAGATGGAAGGTTTCCGGATAGCAGGTGTCCTCATTGATTTTCTGTGCATCCGCCTGCACCTCGCAGGTAAAGCGGAAATAGGTATTTCCCTCTTTTTCCTCATAATATTCCTTATAATACACCGCATACACAGACTGCCCAGCCTCCTTCGCGCGCTTGATGTAGCCTGCCTCATCGGGATCGCGGAAGGGATTTCTATAATGCATATTCAAGCCGAAATCCACGGTTACCTGTTCTCTGCCGTTTGAAAGAGGGGTGCGTGTCACGCTGATGCGGTTAAAATTGAAGGCCTCCAATTCATACACATCCCAACCGCTTTGGCTGATAAAGCCGACCACGCTCTGCGAAAGAAAGTCCCAGATACCTTCGTCCAAATCCGATTCTGTACGGGAAATGCTAGGATGCACCTTGCCGTCCGCCCAATAGAAATTGGAGGTGAGATAGCCGGCGACAACGGTTTTTCCGTTTTCCTCCCCGAATTTCAAAAGCTCCTTCATGGTGTAATAAGCAGGCTGGCTATCCTGCATGGTATAGGTAATCATGGCTGCATTTTCGCGCTCCTCGATGGTATAGGAATCCACCCAAGGGCTGGAGCCGCCGATGACATAATTCCAATCCTCGCCATCAAGCGCCTTCTGCTCTGCGATAAACTGCGCCTTGGCAGCCTTGCCCATCTCTTTATAGCGGATTTTGCCATCTCTGTCGGAAAGAGCTTCTGCCCACCGCTCAGTCAGCTTGCGCTGTTCTGCGGTCAGGGTACCTTGGCTTGCTGCTGTATCCTGCGTGGACTCCGATGCTTTCTCGTCCTTCCCACAGCTGATGAGGCAACCGCAGGTCAATGTCAGCACAAGCATAACAGAAACCAGTGCCATGCCTTTTTTTCGTTTGCTTTGATTCATAATCTCCACCAGCCTTTCCTGCAATGCCCGTTTCCCATCGGTGAAGCAGGTTGTCAATGCTGCCTGTTTTTCGATGCTGCGCTCCGCCTCCTGCAAAATCATCAGACCATACGCCTTGCGATACGCCGCATCCCTGCCCTGCACCGCCATGCTGTCGCAGGAAATTTCCAAATCCCGCTCTGCACGCTTTGCCATCCGCCAGACCAGAGGGTTGCACCAATGGATGCTTCTTGCGGCAAGCAACAGCAGCTTATACCACAAATCCTTCCGCCGCCAATGGATCAGCTCATGACGGAAAATCATTTCCAACTCCTGCGCGGTGTAGTGCTCATGGGGCAGATAGACAGTTGTGCGGAATAAACCGACCGCCATAGGACTTTCCAGCACAGGGCAAACCATGAGCCGCGGCTGCGTTTTGCCTGCCGTTTCAGCGAAAAACGCCTTTGCTTCGGCAGAGGGCTCCTTCTCCCAACGGCGGAGCAGGGCTTTCATCCGAAAAACAGAAACCACTGTCCGCAGGGCGAAAAACAGCACGCCTGCCAGCCAGAGCGCAACGCCAATCTGCAAGGGCTGCAAGGGTTCGGCTTGGGGCTGTTTCTGCTTTTGTGCCGCGGCCGCTGTGCCTTCTGCCTTTGGCGGTGCCTGCACGGGATTGAATTTCGCCTGCACCCATTCATTCGCCTGCTCCTCGGAAATTGCCACATGGATGGGGGCGGTTTCCTGCGGAAGGGTCAGATTCCACGGAATGAGCAGACGCACGGCAAGCACAAGCCAGATGACATAGGACACCCTGGCGGCATACCGCTTAGACAGGCGCGGCAGAAGCCAGAGTGCCGGCAGAATAATCGGAAGCATCCAAAGGCCGACCTTCAAATATTCCAGAAAAATACGCATAGCAGCTCACCCCTCCGTTTCGTCCTCGATAAACGCCTTCAATTCTTCTAAGTCCTCTTTTGTAACCGAATGATTGACATAAAGACAGGCAACCAAATCCCTGAGAGAGCCGCCCGTCCATTTCTGAAAATAGCGGCGGCTATCCTCCGCGAGATAATCCTCCTCTGTGACGAGGGGGGTATAATAGCGGCTTTTGCCCTGCTTTTCCGTCTGCAAAAAGCCACGGCGCACCAGTCTGCCCAGAAGGGTCTGCAAAGCGGATAAATTCCAAGGACGTTCCTTTTGCAGCTCCTCGCGGACGGCAGAGGTGCTGGCAGGGGGGTCGATATGCCAGACTGCCTGCATGACCTTGAGCTCTGTATCGGGTAATTTCTGTTTTTCCATGGGGTTCACCTCTTTTACCTACAAGTGTATGTTTACTTATAACATACAACTGTATGTCCATTCTGTCAAGCGGAATTTGATAAATTTTCCGTAAAGAAAAAGCCGCCCTTTGCTTAGGCAAAAAGCGACTTTCTGATTTTCATATTTTATTCCTTTCTCTCGGAAACGCCGCGGACTGCGCCCGTATGGGGGTCCATGATGAAGCCGAGCACCTCCAGATCCTTAGGCAACAGCGGATGCTCCCGAATGGCATCGACGGTGCTTTGCACAGAATGATTGATATCCCCGAAGCCGGTCAGCCATTGCTCCACGTTTTTATGGTTTTCATCCACATGGTCAATCGCCTCCTGCGAAATGCCGCGTTCCCTCATCTTGGCAATCATTTCTTTCGGGTCAAGCAGGCGACCGCCGCAATCATCATGCCCGATGACAACAACCGTATCCACGCCCAGCTCATAGACTGCGACCAAAAGGCTGAAAATGACACTGCCATAGGGGTGCATCACGCGGCCGCCTGCGTTTTTAATCAGCTTGACATCGCCGTTTTTCAAGCCAAGGGCGGCAGGCAGAAGCTCCGTCATGCGGGTATCCATGCAGGCAAGAATGGCAATTTTACGGTCCGGATACTTGGTTGTGGTATACTTTTCATAGAGACCATGCTCCACGAAGGCACGGTTATAATCCAACATCTTCTTTACAAAATCATTCATAAAAGGGTTCACCTCGTTCATCGTTTTTTTGTATTATACTCTTTTTCAAGGGTTTTGTCTCTTTTTGTATGGTAAATTTTTATGAAAAAATGCAAAGGCACTTGTCTTTTTATGTAAATATGCTATGCTATTCTTATATAAAACAATGTAACTATTTTTATTTCTGTGCGGACGCAGGAACGGGCGTATGTACAGAAAAAGGCACAATCGGCAAAAGCCGATGTCGCAAAGCCACGGGTCTAAACGGCGAGGGGATTTGCCGCAGGACAGCCGGCTACCGAAATACATATTGTTTCCCTGTTCCGAAACCCGCAGACAGGAAAAGGGGGGTTTTTATGACAGAGAAAAACAAAGGCAAGAAGCTTCTCACTTGGACATTGGCACTTTCTATGACGCTTGCCCTGCCGCCGGTTGGGGTATTCGCAGAGGATGGTGCCGGGGGCGAAGGCTCTCAGCAGACGAATATCGTGCCTGCTACAGAACAGCCTGACGGCTCGTCCAATGGAAGCGGAACAGCCAACAACAAAGGAACAGAACCAGTAAGCACACCTGAGAACGGCGGACAGAAGACCGAAACTGCCCCCCCCTCAGGGACAACCAGTACTCCTGCTCCTTCTGGCGAGGAGCAGAAGGGTGAAAATGAAACCTTAACGCCTTTACCTACACCTGTAAGCGGTGGAGAAGCTAAGGAAGGCGAGGGTAGCACTACTCCTACCGAGGGTGAAGGTGGAAGCGGAAGCGAAAGCGAAAGTGTAGTCGAAGTTCCTGAAGACAAACTAGTGTTTAATAACGGAGAAATCAGCAGTATTGATTCTGACTGGCTGACCAAAAATGAAGGAAACTCCTTAAAGGTTGTAATTCCTGCTGAGATTAACGGCACAACGGTAACAAGTATCGGTGAACATGCTTTTCAAGGGAAAAATGTGTTCACCAGACCACAAATTATTCTTGCAGAAATCGATTTCAGCAATGCAGAAAATCTGACAGAAATCGGAAATCAGGCTTTTGGGTATTGTGAAAAACTGAAAACAGTTGACTTATCTAAAACAAAGGTTACTGCAATCGGGAAATTTGCATTTTCTGACTGTACGGCATTGCAGAATGTTGTTTTGCCAGATAAATTAGAATCTCTTGGCAGTTCTGTATTTACAGGCTGTAGCTCCATAAAGACACTCAGAACGGCAACCGCACCGGAAGGAGTCGTATTTTTTTTGCCGGATACTCTGAATTCTATCGGATATCAGACATTTAAAAATTGCTTTGCTTCCGACGTGGATGCAAGGGTTGTAATTCCTGCCAGTGTAGAAACGATTGCTGATGGAGCATTTAATGATAAACAGATTACTCAAATTATTGTGGAACGCAAGGTTGACCCTTGGAAAGATCAAGATTATTCATCTTATGCTGCCAGTGCGTTTAGACCTCCAAATGGCTGCAATAGGCTAATTATCTTCCCCGATAACAAATGTTTTGTAGCCTTCTCTGAGGAAGTTCATAACCTGCAATGTACATATCCCATTAAAATCAAATTTTCGCCAATAGGTTATACGGAAACGCATTTGAATCATGCACTTCTTGGTTGGGCATTAAATGCAGAAACCCATCTATGGGACTATAACAAAAACTATAAACTGCCTGATATCAGTGGAAATAGTTCTACAGAAGCAAGACCAGGTTACGAGTATATCGGCGGCTGGAAACTGAATAGCAGTCTTCAAATTCTTGATGAAACTAAAAAACTGGAAGCAAAGGATAATCCATCTGATACCGCTCGAATAGCAGGAAATTATGAGTTATGCAAACCAGAGATTTCTTATATTGTTGACGGTAAAAAATGTTCGGATGACCCTTTAACCGTAGCGATTGGGGATGGAAACAATCATACAGTTGGTGTAAAAGTAGACCATGCACTTCTGCAATCTGAGCAAGGGACAGATGATGAACATGTATATTTTGAATATTGCTGGTGGGACGAGGTTGCGGACGAAAATGGCAGCAACTTTACAGTAAATGGTCCTCGAAGCGATATCGAAACGGATCTTTTCTCCACTGCATCTTCAAACGTAGACCTGAATAGAAAATACGTTACTCAAAATGCTATTCCAATTACCGATATCAAGCACGAAAGAATCAATCACAGCTATTATTTAGTTGAAATTTTTGGATACCATGTGAACGAAAACGGAAAGCCAACTCTATTCTATCAGAGCGGACATAATTTTATTGGCTCAAGTCCGGGAACAGCAACCACAAATCAGCGGTATGCGTTCCAAGTTAAGGTAGATGAGGTTCGTGTGATTGAAGCAAGCTGTGGCGAAAACGGTTCTATCAATCCTGCCGGAAAGGTTTCTGTTCCCAAGGGTGGAAATCAGACCTTTGCTATTACGCCTGATAACGGATATCACATTGCAGATGTGCTTGTAGACGGCAAGAGCGTTGGCGCAGTAAAGGAATACACCTTTAAAGATGTAACCGAAGGGCATACCATTGCAGTTACGTTTGCAAAAGATAGCTCCGGCGGCGGTGGCGGCGGCGGACATCGTCCCAAGCCCAAGCCGACAGTAGAAATTCCTGATGATGACGCACTGGGTCTGAACAACACTGACCACTTTGCTTACATCGTTGGTTACGGGAATGGCGAAGTACAGCCACAGAATTCCATCACCCGTGCAGAGGTAGCGGCAATCTTCTTCCGTCTGCTTGAGGATGGTATCCGCAGTGAAAACTTCACACATCAGAATGATTTCTCCGATGTGGCGGCGGATGCATGGTATTGCAGTTCCGTTTCCACGCTGAGCAGGATGGGCATTATCGCAGGGTATCCCGATGGGACATTCCGCCCGAACGCACCCATCACGCGTGCGGAATTTGCGGCAATCGCAACACGCTTTGACAACAACGGCGACAAAACGCCCGTAAGCTTCACCGATATCATCTGGCATTGGGCAGAAGGCGAGATTACGGTTGCGGCGAACCATGGCTGGGTAAGCGGCTACGGCGACGATACATTCCGTCCCCAGAATCAGATTACCCGTGCAGAAACCATGTCTCTGGTAAACCGTGTGCTGAAGCGTCTCCCTGAGACTCCGGCGGATTTGCTTCCCGACATGATTACATGGACGGATAACGCTGATACAAGCAGCTGGTATTACCTGCCCGTGCAGGAGGCAACCAACAGCCATTACTACGAATTCAAAGAGAATTCCAAGCATGAAAAATGGACAGAGCTGCGCGAAACACGCGATTGGTCTAAATTAGGATAAAAAAGGCAATAAAAAAGGAAGGGTTAACATCCCTTCCTTTTTATTGCCTTAAAACCATCAGCTTTCAGACAAAGCAAGCTTTACGGTTGTATCCGCATAGGGTACTTTTACCTCCGGCGAGCCTGCTGCGTAAGGCAGGATATCATAAGGATTATAATACAGAACCAGTGCATCCTCGGTCAGGCAGAAATTGACTGCGGAGAGTGCTTTCTCGATATTCTCCTGGTAATCAATCAATTCACCTGCGTCCTCTTTGACATACGCCTCAAATTTTTCCTTCACATAGCTGTCTGTATCGGCGGCATTCTTCCCCAGAACCTCGCTCAGCGTAAGCGCTTTATTCTCCGCCAGATTGAAGGTCTTGGAGCTTTTCAGCGTATTGGGATGTGCGCCGTAGGTATTCGCATAATCCAGCTGTGTGATAGAAAGCAGGTTATCCTGATTCAGACTAACCTCAAAGGAACGTGTGAAAACCATTGGATGGTAATTCTTGCCCTCGGAAGCAAGGACTGCCGCGGCAGAATCCTTAAATTCCGCTTCCGCTTCGGAAATAGCAGCTTCGGCATCCTTTTTATACTGTTCATTTACCGCTGTGATAAAGGCGTTATTGTCCTTATTTTCAATGACGGGGTATTCAAACGCTACCGTAATCAGAATATTTCCCTTATCATCTGTTATATTCTTGGAAATATGTGCGGAGGAAACTGCATACTGCCCCTGTTTTTTCTGAATATCCACGGTTTTGGTATCGGCAGACCAATCAACCGTGCAGTCCAGACCTTCGGAAATGGCTCTCAGCGGCACAAGGGTTCTGCCGTTTACGATTTTCGGCGCAACATCCAGCTTCTTTGTTTCGCCATCAACGGTGATTTCGTTTTTGCCGATTTCCAGAGTGATCCATTGATTGCCTCTGTTTGCCGTAACCACCTGCGCGCCATTCTCCTTCGTATAGGAAACGGCACAGTCCAGTGCTTCAAAAATCTTTCTGAACGGCACAAGGGTTCTGCTGTTTTCAATCACGGGATTTACATCAAACTCCATCTGACTGCCGTTCAGCTTTACTGTAACAGCATCCGCCGCATAGGCAGGAACTGCACCGAAAACCAGCGCTGCACCTAAGGCAAGGCTTACGTTTCTTTTTACCGTATTTCTTTTCATCCTAAATCCACTCCTTTTTTATTCCGCTTCAATGGCATCCAGAAAAGCATAGAAATTTTTGAGCCTGCTCCATCCCTCTGCGAGGAACTGTGGTAATTCAGGGGAAAAGAGGATATCCTCCATATCGCCGTGTGCCACAAGCAGGACATCCTTTTTGGGATACCACGCCTGCAAAAGCGGGGAAAGCGTTTCATTTTTGAATTTTTTATATGCTCTCCCTTCCAGACGGAAAAGAGGGTCTTTCTCAAATTTTTTCGCCATACGTTCAAACGCCGCAGGATTGCTTTCGATTTTTCTGCGGTATGCCGCAAGGAAGGCAGACGGACTGCACCACATGCCAAGGCCATGCTCATAGCCTTCGGGGTTCAGCTCGAAATAGAAGGAAGGGCGTTCTTTCCATGCCGTTCCCTGCAATGCCGCATCATACAGCACAACCCAACGGCTTGCGCGGTAAGGGCTTTTATCCTTGGAAAAGCGGATATCGCGATTGATACGGGAAACGGAGCATTTCATTTCCCTGCCACCGAAGGCTGTGCTTTCCGCCACAAGCGCCGCCGCAAGGCTATCAAAGGGTTCCTTCAGCACGCGCTTATAGCGGTCGCGGTTTTCCTCCATCCATTCGCGGCTGTTATTCATCCGCAGCTCCCAGAGGAAATCTATTGTTTCCGCGGTAAAGCCTTCAAATGGTTTCATGGCTTAAAACTCCATTTTTTCCTTCAGATAAGGAACCAACTCTGCGATAGGCATTCTTACCTGTTCCATGGTATCTCTGTCACGCACGGTTACGCAGTGATCCTCAACGGAATCGAAATCGTAGGTGATGCAGAAGGGTGTGCCGACCTCATCCTGTCTTCTGTAGCGCTTACCGATAGAGCCTGCGTCATCATAATCGCAGTTAAATTCCTTCGCCAGTGCTGCATAAACCTCTGTTGCCTGCTCATTCAGCTTTTTGCTCAGAGGCAGAACAGCAGCCTTGATGGGAGCCAGTGCGGGATGGAATTTCAGAACGGTTCTGACATCGCCTTCGCCGACCTCCTCTTCGTTATAAGCATCGCACAGGAATGCCAGCGTTACACGGTCCGCACCAACAGAGGGCTCGATGCAGTAAGGCACATATTTTTCATTCTTTGCCTGATCATAATATGTCATATCCTCGCCGCTTGTGTTCTGGTGGCAGGTCAGGTCATAATCGGTTCTGTCCGCAATGCCCCACAGCTCGCCCCAGCCGAACGGGAATTTATATTCGATATCTGTTGTACCCTTGCTGTAGTGAGACAGTTCTTCAGGAGAGTGATCTCTCAGACGGATTGCATCCTCTGTCATATTCAGGCTCAGCAGGAAGTTTTTGCAGTATTTTCTCCAGTAATCCAGCCATTCCAAATCTGTACCGGGTTCGCAGAAGAATTCCAGCTCCATCTGTTCAAATTCTCTGGTACGGAAGGTGAAGTTACCGGGTGTGATTTCGTTACGGAAGGATTTACCAATCTGACCGATACCGAAGGGCAGTTTTTTTCTTGTGGTTCTCTGCACATTTTTGAAGTTTACGAAGATACCCTGTGCGGTTTCGGGACGCAGATAAACCACGTTTTTCGCATCCTCTGTTACGCCCTGGAAGGTCTTGAACATCAGGTTAAACTGACGGATATCTGTGAAGTTATGTGCGCCGCAGGAAGGGCAGACAACCTGATTATCGTCTACAAATTTCTTCATTTCTTCATTTGTCCAACCGTCTACAACTACTTCGGGCATATCATGGGATGCCATGTGGTCTTCAATCAGCTTATCGGCGCGGAAACGCTCCTTACATTCCTTACAGTCCATCAGAGGGTCGGAGAAGCCGCCAACGTGACCGGATGCCACCCATGTCTGGGGGTTCATCAGGATTGCACAGTCAACGCCGACATTCTTGGGGTTTTCCTGAATAAATTTCTTCCACCATGCTTTTTTCATGTTGTTTTTCAGCTCTACACCCAGAGGGCCATAATCCCATGTGTTTGCCAGACCGCCGTAAATTTCGGAACCGGGGTAAACAAAGCCTCTGTTTTTTGCCAATGCTACGATTTTTTCCATAGATTCTACTGCCATTTGAATTCCTCCTTATTTCTGTGGGACTCACCAATGTATCTTGCAAGGGACGAATAGAAACTAGAAAAGCTCCCGTCTCCTCGCTGTTCAGCAAGGGACGAAAGCTCTTAAAATCTTCCGCGGTTCCACCCTCGTTGATTGATGCCGACGCATCAACCCTCTCTTGTGACACTGCTCCAAAGTGCCCTTCTCTGTTTCGCACCGCTGTCTTGCACCAACCGACAGCTCTCTGCAAATGCTCCGCAGATACTCCTCTTCTTCATCGCAGTAATGATTAACTTGTGGTTTATGATAACGCTTTTCTCTTTTTCTGTCAAGGCAAAAAATTGCACTTAAATCCATGTATTTTTCCGTCTTTCTGCAAAGGAATAGACAAAAAATGTACGATACTTTATTCACTGTTCAAAAAAATCGCGTGTTTTCAGCCTTATGCCCATGTGAACCTCCATATATTTCCGCAGGATAAAGGTCAGCTGTTCGAGTGCTTCGGCAGAAAGCTGAAAGCCAAACGCCGCGCGGCTCTCTCTTTCCAGCACAAACCGAACCGCCCTTCGGACGGCATCCAGCACAAAAATGCTATCCTCTGTGCGGTGCTTTTCACAGTAAAACGCACCCATCCTGCCATCAAAATAGAGTGTCCCCTTGCCTTCGCCGCAGATATGGCATACATCTGACGCAAAGAGCCCATTCAGCTGCAAAAGCTTTAATTCAAAGATACGGGAAATCAGCTTCGGCGGCAGAATACCCCTATCCATCACAAGAAAGGCATAATACAAAAGCTCCAGCACAGCATCCTGCTCCATACCGGCAGGGCAGCTGCGTTCCGTCAGCTCCGCCAGATACATGCCCTCGGAGAACTTATCCATATCCAGCCGCAGACCGTAAAAGCTGTTTTTCAGCTCCGCCTGCGTGACGGAATAAAAGCCCCTACCCTCATAGACCACAAAATCGGCATAGCAGAACAGCTGCGTTGCCGCCAGAAGCTTACTTTTCGCCCTTCTGGCACCACGGGCAGAAAGCAGCACGCGACCCACGCCCTGCGCCAGAAGCACAATCTGCTTATTGCTTTCGCCCTTTGCCTGCTCACGCAGGACAATGCCACGCAGCTTTTCCGTTCCCATAGCCGACCTCGTTTCCTTCCTAAAGCACTGAAAAAATGCTTAATAAAAATGCTTATGCCTTGACGCTTCCTCTATACGGCGGCGCGGATTTTGCGATTCCTTTTCCGCCTGTCTGCGGTAGCGCAGATAATCCGCCACCTGTCCTGTCTGCAAAAATCTCTGCCAATGTTCTCTTTCGTTCATACAGCACATCCCCTTTCGGGAATAGGATATGGAGAAAGAAAACCGCCCATACTATAAAAAACTTGCCATTCAAAAACCTTAAAACCTTTTTCACGGGACTCTGTCCCGTACCCTGACAGGGGAATGTGGTCAAAGTATCTTCCCTTCGGGAAGACGGCTACGCCGCCGCCTTATCTTGGCGGTACTCATACCCCTGTACCCCCATTTGCAGAAACATTTCATGTTTCTGCGGTATCGGGTTCCAAGGGAGTGACTCCCTTGGCGGAGTTTGAGATACGCACCGCCGAACAGATGCGGCGGTTGCCCGAAGGGCAAGGGTTGAAAACCCTGCTTGAACAGAGCCTCAAAAAAATTAAATATTCTTCTTGTCGTAGCCGAAGTTTTTCAGCAGGAAATCACTGTCGCGCCAGTCCTTCTTCACCTTTACCCAAAGCTGTAAATAAATGGGCGAGCCAAGCAGTCTCTGCATATCATAGCGTGCGGTGGAGCCAATGCGCTTGAGCATCGCCCCCTGCTTGCCGATGATAATGCCCTTATGCGAATCCCTCTCGCAATAAATGGTTGCCTGCACATCCACGATATCCTTATCGGGACGCTTCTTCATGGACATAATCTCCACCGCAATCCCATGCGGCACCTCATCCTGCAGCAAATACAACGCCTTTTCGCGGATAATCTCCGACGCAATCTGGCGTTCGGGCTGATCCGTCACCATATCCGCAGGGAAATACTGCGGCCCCTCGGGGAGATATTTCCGAATGACAGACAGCAGCTCGCCTGTATTTCTGTCCTTCATGGCAGAAATCGGCACCACCTCCGCAAAGGGATATGCCTTGCTGTAAACGGAAATCACCTCCAGCAGTGTTTCCCGTTCTACGGTGTCGATTTTATTGATGACCAGCACAACGGGTGTTTTTACGTTTTTGATGCGTTCCAGAACGTACTCATCCATTGTCTGTACCTCTGTGGTGGGTTCAATGAGCATCAGCACCAGATCCACCTCATTAAAGGTTGTTTCCGCAGAACGCATCATATATTCGCCCAGCTTGGATTTCGGCTTATGGATACCGGGGGTATCCAGAAAAACACACTGAAAATCCTCCTTCGTCAGGATGGAGGTAATTTTATTTCTTGTGGTCTGCGGCTTATGTGAGGTAATGGCAATCTTCTCCCCGATCAGGCAGTTCATCAGCGTGGATTTGCCGACATTCGGTCTGCCGATCAATGCAACAAAGCCGGAGTGAAATTTTTTCATTCTGTTTCTACCCCTCTTTCCTTCAGCATTTCCTTCTGCTCTGCCAGGAAGATTTCATCCTTTTTCTCCCAATCCTTCGCCATATCCAAAAGAAGCACATATTGCAGCCATCTTTCGTTTTTGGTATCAATATCCTCCTGCGTTAAGCCCTTAATCAGACACAGTGCCTGATAATATTTCATGCCGTTTTCTGCTGTCATATATTCGGAATTCATCCCCAGAACAACGTGGATTTTGTTGGTATTGGGCAGGCGGTATCTTCTGATATCATCCTGAAAATCGGTAACATCCTTTCCCATCATTTTTGCAAATTCGCAGGCAGCCTTATAATGCGCCATCAGCTCACTCTCTGTGATTTTCACACGAAATGCGCCCCAGTTTTCCTCGATATAGGCAACCACCTCTTCCATGGTTCTTGCGTTTGCCTTCAGTTCCACATCTGCAAATTTTGCCTTCAAAGCGTCAATGCCGTTCATATTTTTTTCCTCCTAAATTCTCTTTCCATGTTCCTTCAATTCGTCCCATTTGGCACGAATCGCCTGCATATCCTCCCATGCAGGGCGTTTTTTTGTGGCATCCCTGAGCAGTGCAGAGGGATGATAGGTTGCTATGATATGATACCCCTTTCGCTCAAACCACTGCCCTCTCTGGCGTGTAATGCGAAATTCGGGGTCGATAATCGTTGTGGCGGCAATACGCCCCAGACAGACGATGATTTTCGGCTGAATCAGCATCAGCTGATATCTGAGATAATTCAGACATGCCTCCTTTTCATCATCATGGGGGTCACGGTTGCCGGGCGGACGACACTTGACAACATTGGCAATATAGGCATCCTCTAAGGAAAGTCCGACACTTGCCAGCATTTTATCCAATAATTGTCCCGCAGGACCTACAAAGGGTACGCCCTGCAAATCTTCCTGCTGACCGGGGCCCTCCCCGATGAACAGAATATCCGCATTGCGGCTGCCCTTGCCAATGACAACATGGGTGCGCATTTCCCATAGCCTGCATTTTTTGCAGGAATGGCACGCGCCCTCTAAAATTTCCCAGCTTTTTTCCGCCATGCCTTCCACCTCAAACTCTTACTTACAAATATATTCCGCTAAAGCGTCCCGCGCCGAAGTGCTGAAGCTTGCACCTGCGCCCCAGTCAAAGCGGAAAATCACCCCTTCGCTGCCGCCGCCGGCAGAAAGATGCACCCTTGTGTGCTCCTCCAGATTATCCGCCAGAAAGGTCAGCGTGGCTCTGTTGCCGGAGCGCATATAATATTTCTCGAATAAAACCATGATGATTTCCTTGCCATTCGGCAGGATTCGCACATATTCATCCAGAATTTCTCCCGAAAATAAACCGGCTGTCACCGCTTCCTTGACCTTCTCCGCCGCCTCTTTCGGGGAAAGATATACATAAAAATCCATTTTTTCCATCGGGATTCCTCCTTACCTAATGTCCTCCTTGCGAAAGCCCATCGGAAGCAGCTCTCTGACTGTATATGTTACCATGCCCTTTTCCTCGCTGTAAAGCAGGACTTTGCCTTCGGGCATAAATTCCGCTAAAACCTGCCTGCAAATGCCGCAGGGAGAGGCATAGTCCCCACTGCTTGCCACGATTGCGATTTTCTCAAACTCCCGATACCCCTCGGAAACCGCCTTGAAAACGGCTGTCCGCTCGGCACAGTTCGTTGCTCCATAGGACGCATTTTCAACGTTGCAGCCCTTGAAAACCGCCCCATCCTTCGCTAAAAGCGCCGCCCCGACCCGGAATTCGGAATAGGGCGCGTAGGCGTTTTTCATCGCATCCTTCGCCTGTAAAATCAATGCTTCGTCTGTCATAAAGGGAATCCCTCCTTTGCTGCCTGCCATCCGGCAAAAAATGCTTTTCCGAAGATTTAAAAACGCTGTCAGAACTTTGCTCCGCAAAGCCGCCTGCGGCGGTGCCGTTTCTCTTCGGCATTCATTGCTTTTTCCAATGAGAAAAAGTTTTTTCAACAAGCCGCCGCCCGAAAATCATTCCGCCCGATAGAAAATACTTTTCAGAACTGTTTAGCCTGCGTCTCTGTTCTGAAAAGTTTTTTCTATGCAAGGGCGGCTTCAAGCACTTTTACTTCCTCGGAAAGCCTGCCTGTAATAAAATCTCCTTCTGGCGGCGGAACATCTCCGCTTCCTCCTCCGGCTCCATGTGGTCGTAGCCTAAAAGATGCAGCATACTGTGCGCCGTCAGAAACGCAATTTCCCGTTTCAGAGAATGTCCGTATTCCTCCGCCTGCTCCTTCGCACGCTCCAGAGAAATAATAATATCCCCCAGAACGATTTCGTCATTCTCGTTGACCTCTGCTTCTTCCCCCTCCGCAAACGTCAGCATGGGAAAGCTGAGTACATCCGTTGCTCTGTCAATGCTTCTGAACTGGCGGTTAATCTCACGGATTTCCTCGTTATCCACAATGGAAACGCTGATTTCGCAGTCCTCGTCAAATTCTTCGTATCGCAGGGCTTCTGCCGCCGCCCTGCGGATGGCATCCTCCAGCTCCGCCGTCAATGGCTCGTCCGTTCTGTTGTCAATCAGTAAGTTCACTGCTTTCTTCCTCTCTTTTTTCTTCTCTTTTTTCTTTCTTTTCTTCCGCCTTGCTTTCCTCTGCGCCCTTCTTCGCCGCTGCATTGATTTCTTCCTGCTTGGGATACGCCACTCTCTCGTGATACATCCCCTGGAATACCTTCAAAAATGCTCTGCGGATGATTTCCAGCTCATGAATCCCTAAGCCGCTGTTGTTCAGCTGTCCGTCATCCAGCTTGTCCTTGATGAGCGTTTTAATAACACTTTCCGCTTCTGCCAGTGTTTTTCCGCTGCCAAGCATGGAGCGCACCGCCGCTTCTACCGTATCCGCAAGCATGACAACCGCAGATTCTCTCGTGCTCGGAATCACACCCTGATAGCGGTAATCCGCTTCATTCACGTTATCCGCACCATAAAGCTTGAGCGCCTTAAAATAGAAAAACTTCACAAGGCTTGTCCCATGATGCTCCCGAATGACATCCAGAATGACATTCGGCAGACCGTGTACCCTCCCCATTTCCACACCGTCCTTCGGATGCTGTGTAATGATTTTCGCACTCGTTTCGGGTGCAAGGTCATCATGGGGATTATAACCCGCCTGATTTTCCGAAAACATCTGCGGATTTTTCAGCTTGCCGATATCGTGATAATATGCACCTGCTCTTGCCAGAGCAGTATTTGCGCCGATTTCATACGCCGCCGTCTCTGCCAGATTTGCCACAATCAGGCTATGATGATACGTTCCCGGCGCTTCAATCATCAGCCGACGAAGCAGCTCATTATTCGGATTTGTCAGCTCCAGCAGACGCAGGGGCGTGTTCGCCTCAAAGGTTGCCTCCCAGAAGGGCAGGCTGCCCACCGCAATCACAACGGAAACCAGTCCCATCACCGCCGCAAACAGGCACTTTAACAAAAGTCCTGCGGAATAGCCGTTTTCAAAAAACAGCCCTACCCCAAACATTGCCGCAAAGCTGACCGCCGCCATCGCCACAGCCACCCAGACCATCCGCTGACGCTTTTCCGTTTTCTGGATGAGCAATGCACCTAAGGTGCCGACCAGAAGGGAATACATCAGAAACTGCACATCCCCATTGAAGATGAAGCAGCCGATGATGCAGAACAGCGTATTCATCACCAATGCTACGCGCCGCCCCACCAGAAGGCTTGTCAGCATGGCAAACAGCCCAAGTGGAATCAGCGTAAAATAAGCCGCGCCGCCCATCAGCCGCAGCAGCAGTATCATAATCACATAAATCGTAAAGAGCATTTTCGCTTCATTGGGCTTCAGCTCAAACTGTCCTCTGCCCCATACGAAGAAAAGATACAGCGCAACAAACAGCAGCACAACCAGCAGAAAGCTCCCCAAAAGCGGCAGCACACTGCTTTTATAATCGGCACCGCCGACCAGATGCAGGCTCACCAATCTGTCATAAATCTCCTGCGTGATGATTTCGCCCTCATCCACAATTTTCTGGTTTTTGCGGATCATCACATCCGCAACCTCTGCGCGCTTTTCCTCTCGCGCCGCTTCGATTGCCGCTTCATCGGGCAAAAGGTTCGGTGTAATCGCCGCATCGAAAACCGCCCCTGCCATTTCCTTTAAGCCTTTATTCCATGCCGTTGCCGCAAAGGCTTCGTTTGCCTTCTGCCTGCCCTCCTCCAGCGCATCGGCGGTAATGCCCTCGGTATAGAGATTGTTCATCGTGACCAGACAATCCTCCTGAAAGAGAGTGCGGTTGGATTTTTCCAATGCCTGATACGCCTTAAGCTCTCGTTCGGAAAGCACAACAGGCAGCTTCCAGGGGGCCTCCTGTGCCTTCACGACAAAGCTTTCGCCCTCCTTCAAATTGGCAAGAATCTGTTCCAAATCCTGAAACAGCTCCTTCACCTCGGCATTGCTTTCCTCCTCCACCGCGGCATCCTGCTTATAAATAGGGGCAACGCTGTCCGCCGCCGCATCCTTGAGCTTATTGGTCGCAACCTCATCCACCGCATCCGCTTCGGCAACATAGCGTTTTTCCGCCACAGAGCCGACCTGCACGGTATCTAGCTCCTGCACATAGGAGCCTGTGCCGATGCAGAGAAGCGTCAGCAGAAAGGCAACCGCAAACATCACCTTGCGCGCCTTTTTCTGCTTTCTGTTATTTATGAGGGATTCGTCTTTCCTTCTTGCCATCCTGCTCGCCTCGTTTCCTGTTTTCAAACTTTTCGTATGCCAGAATGATTTTCTGCACCAGAGGATGACGCACAACGTCCTTATTCGTCAGGGTAATCTGCCCGATGCCCTCGATACCGGAAAGAATTCGCGTTGCCTCCATCAAGCCGCTGCGCTTGCCCTCCGTCAGGTCAATCTGCGTCACATCTCCCGTAATAACCGCCTTCGAGCCATACCCGATACGGGTCAGAAACATTTTCATCTGCTCCGGTGTCGTATTCTGCGCTTCATCCAGAACGATAAACGCATTATCCAGCGTGCGTCCGCGCATATATGCCAGAGGGGCAACCTCAATCAGACCCTTTTCCATGTTTTTCATGAAATTTTCCGCGCCCATGATTTCATACAGCGCATCATACAGGGGACGCAGATAGGGGTCTACCTTCTGCTGCAAATCTCCGGGCAGAAAGCCCAGCTTTTCCCCCGCTTCAATGGCAGGACGGGTCAGGATAATGCGGTTCACCTCGTTATTTTTAAAGGCAGTAATCGCCATTGCCATTGCCAGATAGGTTTTCCCTGTACCGGCAGGGCCAATGCCGAACACAATCGTATTATTCTTGATTAAATCAACATATTTTTTCTGCCCCAGTGTTTTGGGCTTTAATGGTCTGCCGTTTACGGTAATGCAGATGAAATCATCATACATTTTTTCCAGTTCACGCAGGTCGGTTTCCTCCGCGGAGGAAATGAAATATTCCAGATTCTGCTCCGTAATTTCCTCGCCCTTTTTCACCAGAGCAACAAGGGAATGGAGAATATTCCAAGCCTTATGGACATCCTTTTCCTCGCCCGAAATCTTTACATCATCCCCACGATTGACAATGCTCACGCCGCACGCCTTCTCGATTTTCTTGATATTTGCATCAAACTGCCCGAATACAGGCAGAATGATATGGTTTTCCATCTGTATGGTTCTTTCAAAGCTCATTCGCGTTTTCCTGCTCCTTTTCTTCGTTCTGATTTTCTGTTTCTATGTTCTGCTTTTTCTCCTCTATTCTTTCCGCCATGGTAATTTCCGCATCTGCGCGGACACTGTTGGCGTAAACCTCATATCTGATTTGTATATCCTCTATTGTACCGTAAGAAGACAATAAATTCTCTGCATTTTTTTTTAATTTTTCTTCCAGAAGCGTTTTTGCTTCCGCCGCGGTGCGCGTTTTCTGCACCGTTTCGTATGCTCGCCAACGCTCCCTCCGCCATGTGAGGGGCAGCTTCCTATCCCCCAGACCGAGGGTTTTCTCGGAAAGCAGCTCTCTTTCCCACTGCACATCACTGTCGGGGTGAAGGATATCCAATTCCCTTCCCGAAAAGAGAAGGCTGTGGTTTTTCCTTACCTCACCACTATAGACGGCTTCCTCATACTGCAAGGGCAGCTCCTCAGTCAGCCGCCGCCAGATGCGCGCCGTTACGGTGCCCTCCGCCGCGGTGTATTCAGTATGCTGTTCCTCCCCCTCCAAGCCAATCGTCAGCGCGGAGGAAATCAGCACATCCCCCTTTTTCACTACATCCCCTGCGGCAACCAGAGGGGTTCCCCGTTCCGCAGTAATCTGCAAAATCACGCCATCCGTCGATGCAACAATATCACAGGGCGTTTCCTTATCAATGATTTCGACCCCTTCAATCGTTTCCGCAAGTCGGATGGTCGCATCTGTTCCGTGAATCCCGACGCTTACCCACGAAATGTCCGCAAAGTCCTCCAAAAGTCCATTGGTGACAGCCTGTGTATCCACACTCCGTTTCCGGACACCGGGGTATAGTCCCATTTCCCTGCAGGCGGAGAGAAGCTCCTCCTTGGAAAGGCGTTCATTCCCTTCAATCCGCATTACCCAGACAAAGGAGGACAGAAGATACAGCCCTGCCGCAAAGCACAAAAGCCCTGCCGTCCAGACCTGCCGCCTGCCAAATCGCCCCAGAAAAACGGGCAGACCGCCATAGGAAAGCACCTCCAGCGCACAGCCCGTTTTTTCGGCACACGCCTGCAAAAGCTCCAGGCTGTTTCCTGCTGCTTTCATCGTCATGCTGGCACCTTCGCGCGCCACCTCCCATAGATAGACACCGCGATACGCCGCCATATTCATAAAGCGTTCCGCCGAAAAGCCTTTCACCCTTATTTTAACATATCCACATAAATAATACCATAACGCTAGGAACAAAATCCTCCCCCCAATGTCCTGCCCGGATGCTCATTGCAGAAATTCCATTTTTTCCACTCTGCCCGTCACCACCATGCACTCCGCCGAAAGCTGCTTCAGGCAAAGCCCCTGCCCCTCCAGCCGCAGAACCCCTGCCGCCGTGCCGATGCGCACCGTCTCCTCGCTGTATTCCAGAATCCCCTTATAATTTTCTATCGTAACCTCCTCCTGTCCGATAAAGGAAATCAGCGGCAGATGCAGCAGTATTTCCTTCGGCAGCTCCAGTGCCTCTGTCATATTCCTACGAAATCCCATGCCATCACCTCATTTATTCACTTTATGCAAGCAGGGGATAAACTAGAATTTTCTACATGCTTTTCTGCATGCAAAAAGGCAGAGCCTTTGCTCCGCCTTTTCGCTGTGCGCATTCATTTTTTTCAGAGGAACTCTCATGTGAGAGGAACTGCTTCATTTTTGATTGCTGCTCTTTAGTTTTCGATGGCTACCATATCCTCGGGAATGGTGATATTCAGTGCTTCTGCGATGTCAGCATTGTATTTTTCTGTGATGCCGTCAGTTACATAGCCGATAGCCATCTGTGCGGGATCTGCGCCGTTTGTCAGAATTTCATAAGCCATTTCCGCTGCCTTTACGCCCAAATCATAGTAGCTGATGGACAGAGTTGCCAGACCACAGCCGCTGCACATGCCTTCTTCGCCGGTTACAACAGGAATCCCTGCGGGAACCGCTACGTTCTTTACGATTTCTGTGTTATTTGCGATGGTGTTGTCTGTAGGGATATACAGTGCATCACATTCGCCGACTGCCTTTGTTACAACAGACTGTACCTCGTTGGAATCTGCTGCTGTAAATTCAGCCCAAGCAATGCCTTCCTTATCCAGCTCAGCCTCTGCCAGCTTCGCCTGATATGCAGAGTTGGGTTCTGCAGAGCAGTATACGATGCCAACCTTCTTTGTATCAGGAACCAGCTTCATAAGCAGCTGAATCTGCTGATCAACGGGTGCCAAATCGGAAACACCGGTTACATTTCTGCCGGGCTTTTCATTGGAATCAACCACGCCTGCTGTTTTATAGTCTGTTACGGAGGTACCAACGATAGGAATATCCCCTGTTGCCGCTGCTGCCGCCTGCAAAGCTGTGGTTGCGTTTGCCATAATCAAATCAACATCATTGGAAACAAATTTTGTTGCAATCGTGGTGCAGTTTGTCTGCTCGCCCTGTGCGTTCTGATAATCGAATTTTACCTTATCACCCAGAAGCTCTGTCAGCTTATCCTCAAAGCCCTTTGTTGCCTGATCCAATGCAGGGTGCTCCAGCTGCTGAATGATGCCGACTGTATATGTTTCGCCTGCATCAGCGGAATCGTCTGCCGCATCATTGCCGCCGCAGGCTGTCAATGCCATCGCTGCAACCATCATTGTGGCTGTCATTTTCATCCATTTTTTCATAAGAATCTCTCCCTTTTTCCTCAGTTTCCCCTTTCGGGTTTTGCTTTATTACATGCACGCATATCCGCGCCACACTGTTAAAGTCATTATAGCACTCAAATCTTCAATGTCAAGCATAATCCTCCCTTTTTTGCAAGTATTTTGTATACCTGTATCCACCGTCCGCGCACAAAAAAAGGACACATCCTATAGAGTGTCCTTTTTGTTTTTTCTGTTTTCAAATCAGCCGAGCAAAGCACGGTCGTTTGCAAATTCCTTGCCGCTGGCAACGGTGAACTGATGCAGCAGGTCATCAACGGTCAGGTTTTTCTTTTCCTCTCCCTTGATGTCCAGAATAATCTTGCCGTCCCACATCATAATCAGACGGTTGCCATGCACAATGGCATCCTTCATGTTATGCGTTACCATCAGCGCAGTCAGGTTATGCTCCGCAATAATCTTATCGGAAAGCTCCAGAACCTTCGCCGCTGTTTTAGGGTCCAGTGCCGCGGTATGCTCATCGAGCAGGAGCAGCTTGGGCTTTTTCAGCGTTGCCATCAGAAGGGTCAGTGCCTGTCTCTGCCCGCCGGAAAGCAGACCTACCTTTGCGCGCAGACGGGTTTCCAGCCCCAAATCCAGTGGCTTCAGCAGCTCAACATATTCTTCTCTCTCTTTTTTTGTAATCCCCCATCTGAGGGTACGGGTCTGCCCGCGGCGTTTTGCCACAGCCAGATTTTCTTCGATTTCCATATCGGCAGCTGTCCCGTTCATGGGGTCCTGGAATACGCGCCCCAGATATTTTGCTCTTTTGTGTTCGGGCAGCTTTGTGATATCCTCGCCGTCAATGATAACAGAGCCGCTGTCTACAGGCCAAACGCCCGCAATGGCATTCAGCATGGTGGATTTCCCTGCACCGTTGCCGCCGATGATGGTAACAAAGTCGCCATCCTCCAGCGTCAGATTGATGCCGTTTAAGGCTCTTTTTTCATTGATAGAACCTGGATTGAAGGTTTTATAAATATTTTTCAGCTCAAGCATTCTTGCCGCCTCCTCTCTTTACATGGCTGGCAGCATATTTGCCCTTCAGGTGGGGCAAAGCAAGGAATGCCGCTACAATCAAAGCACTGATCAGCTTCAGGTCGGTGGTTTCCAGACCAAGCCACAGCACCACTGCGATAACGATATAATACAGGATTGCACCGCCGACAACGCCAAGCATACGCAGTGCATAGTTATAATCAAATCTCTTGAATACAACGCCCGCAATGATAACGGATGCCAGACCGATAACGATGGCACCACGCCCCATGTTTACGTCTGCATTGCCCTGATACTGCGCATACAGACCGCCTGCAAGCGCAACCAGACCATTGGATACCATAAGCCCCAGAACCTTCATTGTATTGGTATTGATGCCCTGTGCGCGCGCCATTTTTTCATTATTGCCCGTTGCACGGAAGGCACGACCCATTTCTGTACCGAAGAAGCCATACATCAGCGCGATGACTACAATACAGAAAATCGCGGAAACAATGATTGCACCATGGATATCTCTCAGGCTGAGAATCAGATTATATTTATCTACGCTGATTGCCTGATTGGATTTACCCAAAATACGCATATTGACAGAATACAGACCCAGCTGGGACAGGATACCTGCCAGAATACCGGGGATACCCAAAGCCACATGGAAGATACCTGTTACCATGCCTGCCAGCATACCGACAATCGTAGCCGCTACCAGAGCAACCGCTACATTATGCCCGGAAAGCATCATCATAACTGCAACGGAGCCGCCTGTCGCAATGCTGCCGTCTACGGTCATATCCGCAAAATCCAATACCTTAAAGGTGATGTAAACGCCGATGGCAAAAACACCCCAAATCAGCCCTTGGGCGATGGAGCCCGGAAGGGCATTGAGCAATGCCATAATATTCATAAATATACCTCTTTCTATGCTTTCTTTTTTTACAGGAATAAGCGAAGCACATGCTTCGCTTATTCCTGTATTTAATTCAAATCAAACCGCAGGTCTTTCGCTTAAGCAACCGGCTCCATCCCTTCGGGGATTGTGATACCCAATGCTTCTGCGATATCTGCATTATATTTGGGAACCAGACCATCTGTCAGATATTCAATGGGCATTTCCGCAGGCTTCTTCCCGTTCACCAAAATATCATAAGCCATTTCGGCAGCCTTTGCGCCCAGATCATAGTAGCTGATAGACAGTGTTGCCAATGCGCCAACCTCGCACATTGCTTCCGCACCTGTAACGGTGGGCACGCGTGCAGGAACTGCGATATTCTTTACGATTTCCATATTGTTTGCAAATGTGTTATCGGTAGGGATATACATTGCGTTGCAGTCTGCAACTGCCTTTGTCACAACCGCCTGAATTTCGTTAGAATCTGCTGCGGTGTAGATTGCATAAGGAATCTTCTGTTCCTCCAGATATTTCTTTGCCAGATCTGCCTGATAGGTAGAGTTTGGCTCTGCGGAGCAGTAAACCACTGCAACCTTTGTGTTTTCCTTATCGCAGAACTGCATCAGCACATCAATCTGCTTTTCGACGGAAGCCAGATCGGAAACACCTGTAACATTTTTGCCGGGTGCTTCATTGGATTCTACCACGCCTGCTGTCACATAATCTGTAACGGAGGTGCCGACGATGGGGATATCGGAGGTTGCTGCCGCTGCTGTCTGCAATGCTGTGGTTGCGTTTGCCATAATCAGGTCACAGCCGTCGGAAACAAATTTCGTGGAAATGGTGGTGCAGTTTGCCTGCTCCCCCTGTGCATTCTGGTAGTCAAATTCCACATTATCCTCACCCAGAAGCTCTGTCAGCTTATCCTCAAAGCCCTTTGTTGCCTGATCCAGAGAACCATGCTCCATCTGCTGAATAATGCCGATGTGATATACCTTATTCCCTGCGCTGTCATCTGCCGCATCATTGCCGCCGCAGCCTGTCATTGCCATTACTGCCGCTACGGTCATAGCCAGAAGGCTTGTTACTTTTTTCATTTTCATAATCTACCCTCTCCCTCTTTGATTTTTTTCATGTCTGATTTCGACATATAATTTCATCGCAAAATGAATTATAGCATCCCTGTTTTGATTGTCAACAGCAAATCGAATTTTTCGATTAAGTGTATCGAGAAAACTGTTTCTTCGATACAGGCGCTTTCATCCTCTGCGAAGGGGAAGGTTATTCCATGGTTTCCTCCAACGCTTCCATATCGGCAGGAGGAGTGATGCCCAAAGCTCTTGCGATTTCCGCATTATATTTCGGTGTCACGCCGTCGGAAACAAACGCGATTGGCAGTTCGGCAGGCTTTGTGCCGTTTACCAGAATATTATACGCCATTTCCGCCGCCTTCACCCCCAGGTCATAATAACGAACGGAAAGCGTAGCCAGCGCACCGATGCGGCTCATATATTCCGCCCCTGCAAAGGTAGGCACACCTGCCGGAATCGTGATATTTTTTACGATTTCCATGCTGTTCGCCATGGTGTTGTCGGTCGGGATGAAGATAGCGCCACATTCCTGCACCGCCTTTGTCAGCACCGCCTGCACATCATTGGAATCCGCAACGGTGTAGATGGCACAGTCCCGTTTGAGCCGCTTCAAATATCTTTCCGCACGCTCCGCCTGATAGATGGAGTTAGGCTCTGCGGAGCAGTAAACCACCGCAATCTTCGTATCTGGCTGGCAGAATGTAAGCAGCACATCCACCTGTGCCTTGATTTCGCCCAAATCGGAAACACCTGTGACATTTGTGCCGGGCTTTTCATTGGAATTTACTGCACCTGCTGCGATATAATCCGTTACGGATGTACCCACAATAGGGATATCCGCCGTTGCCGCTGCCGCAGACTGCAAAGCCGTTGTGCCGTTTGCCAGAATCAAATCGCAGCCATCGGAAACAAATTTCGTAGCAATGGTGGTGCTGTTTGCCTGTTCGCCCTGCGCGTTCTGATAATCGAAGGTGACATTTTCTTCTCCCAGCAGCTCCATCAGCTTGTCCTCAAAGCCCTGCGTTGCCGCATCCAGAGAAGAATGTTCATCCTGCTGAACAATGCCGATGCGATATGCCGTTTCGTCTGTGCTGCCGCAGCCGGATAAAGCCAGTGCCGCGCACAAAAAAGCCGCCGTTACGCCCATCATTTTTCTGAATTTCATAGCCTTTCCCCCTTCAACGTAAAAGGGTCACAGGCAATCGCCTGTGACCCTATGGTTTCGATTATTACTTGCCTTGGAGCATTTTTTTCACAAGACCGCCGACAATTTTCATATCTGCGCGACCTTTTGCCTTGGCTGTCACGATACCCATGACTTTGCCCATATCCTTAATGGTAGAGGCTCCGGTCTGTGCGATGGCGTCTTCAACAATCTTCTGAATTTCATCCTCGCTTAACTGCTCTGGAAGGTAACTTAACAAAACTTCGATCTCTTTATTGAGTTTTTCGATCAGATCCTGTCTGCCGCTTTTTTCATAGTCGGGCAGGGAATCCCTTCTGCTTTTCAGCTGCTTGGAGATAACCTCGATGACACCTTCATCATCCAGCTCAACCTTGTTATCCTTTTCGATCTGCAGGACACCGGAACGAATCAGCTGAATCGTATCCTTCTTGATGGTATCCTTTTCTTTCATAGCAGTTTTCAAATCTGCAAAAAGCTGCTCTTTTAATGACATATAATCATCCCTTTTCGCTTCGTAAAACTTAGTAAAATTTATCAAACCATGAAAGCAATTCGTAAAACTTCGTTTTACTCATCAACTCAGGTTTTCTCGTGTCTGCTCAAAAATGCCTGCAAGCAGTCATTTTGTTGGCAGCCACGGAAAACGCTTTCATACGATTATCTGAATTTACGTTTTCTAGCGGCTTCGGATTTCTTTTTGCGTTTTACGCTGGGTTTGTCATAATGCTCTCTTTTGCGTACTTCGCCCATGATACCATCTCTGGCACATGTTCTTTTAAAACGACGCAGTGCGCTGTCCAAGGATTCATTTTCTTTAACTTTTACCTCTGACATGAATTTCCCTCCCTCCCAGTGCGAGATTCGTTGATGGCAAGAAAGGTGCTTTTACGCCTTTTTTTACCATACATTTAAGAATTATACACAAAAACTCGCGCAACGTCAATAAGAACTAAGAGAAATTCTCAAGAAAAATCATGGCAAATCTGCCTGTTTTGCGGTTTTTTCCGTATTTTTTTCGGGATGCTTCCGTTTTGCATCTGTTTTTGTACCATTTGCCGCTGTCCTCGTCTTAGGCTTTTTTGTCCGCGGCTGCTTCTTCGGCTGCTCCCGCTCCAGAATGACCATCCCCAGAGGCGGCACATCCAGCTCTACCCGAAACGGACAGCGGCCTGCCGGCTCCGCCTTGCTCTGCAGCGGTACGGCGTTGATGACATCACTGCCGCCGAAGCGTGCGGCATCGCTGTTCAGCCGTTCATGATAAACTCCCTCCTGCGGCACGCCGAGCGAAAACCCACGATGCACCACCGGTGTAAAATTGCAGAGGAAAACCAGTTCCTTTTCCTCACTGCGGCGCACAAAGGAAACAATCGAGCTTTCCGCATCGTCACATTCAATCCATTGGAAGCCGTTCGGGTCGAAATCCTCCGCCCAGAAGGCAGGCTCCTCTGCGTAAAGGTGATTCAGCTCCTTCACATACGCCTGCATTTCCTGATGGTCTGCATATTGCAGCAGATGCCAATCCAGAGAGCGTGCCTCGCTCCATTCGCTGTACTGCGCAAATTCACCGCCCATAAACAGCAGCTTTTTCCCCGGATGCCCCATCATGAAGCCATAGGAAAGGCGCAAATTCGCAAAGCTCTGCCAAACATCCCCCGGCATTTTCCCAATCATCGAGGATTTTGTATGTACCACCTCATCATGCGAAAGCACCAGCACAAAATTCTCCGCATAATGATATGCCATGCCGAAGGTCAGCTTATTCTGATGATATTTCCGATAAATAGGGTCAAGCTTGATATAGGAGAGAAAATCATTCATCCAACCCATGTTCCATTTCAGGCTGAACCCAAGACCGCCCTCATCAACCTTCTTCGTCACACCGGGCCATGCGGTGCTGTCCTCCGCAATCATGAGTGCGCCCGGCTCCCTCTCGGCAATGACGGAATTCATGTGCTTGAGAAATTCGATTGCCTCAAGGTTTTCACTGCCGCCGTATACATTGGGGAGCCACTGCCCCTCCTCCTTGCAGAAATCCAGCCGCAAAAGAGATGCCACCGCGTCCACGCGCAGCCCGTCTATATGGAAAATATCCATCCAATAGAGCGCATTTGCAAGCAGGAAATTCGCAACCTCTTTTCTGCCGTAATTGAAAATATACGTCCCCCACTGGATATGCTCCCCCAGACGGGGGTCTTGGTGCTCATAAAGTGCCGTGCCGTCAAAGCGTGCCAGTGCAAAATCATCCTTCGGGAAATGCGCAGGCACCCAGTCCAAAATGACGGAAATGCCGTTCTGATGGCAGGCATCCACAAACTGCTTAAATTCGTCCGGACTGCCATAGCGGCTCGTCGGGGCATAATAGCCCGTCACCTGATAGCCCCAGCTGCCGTCAAAGGGATGCTCCTCCACAGGCAGCATCTCGATATGCGTATAGCCCATTTCCTTCACATAGGGAATCAGCTGCTCCGCCAGCTCCGTATAGCTCAGAAAACGATTGCCCTCCGCCCGTTTCCAGCTGCCCAGATGCACCTCATAAATATTCATGGGGGCAGCCCTGAAATCATATTTCCTTCGCGCCGTCATCCAGCGGCGATCCTTCCATTTATAGCGTTTCAGAGGATACAGCACAGATGCATTGTTCGGGCGCACCTCTGCATACACACCGTAGGGGTCTGTTTTATCCACCACCCTGCCATCACACTGCGTCACATGGAATTTATACTTATCCCCCTCCGCCGCCGCAGGCAAAAACAGCTCCCAGATGCCCGATTCGCCCAGCCTTCGCATGGGGCTTCTGCGCGCATCCCAGTTGTTGAAATCCCCGATTACGCTGACCGCCTTCGCATTGGGTGCCCAGACGGAAAATGCCGCCCCCCTTGCGCCCTCGTGCGTCATAAGCCTGCCGCCCATTTTTTCGTAAATCTCATAATGCGTCCCTGCGCCGAAAAGATGTCGGTCAAATTCAGAAAGGGTCGGCGAGAAGGAATAGGGGTCATAGCTGCGCCATGTGTTGCCGTCCGCATCGGTGTACTCCAGCTGATAGCGGAACCATTCCTCCCTGTCCGCAATCGTCACCTCAAAAAAGCCGTCTGCATGCAGCCGCTCCATCGGGTATTTTTTCCGTTTATTTGCATAGTCAATCACGGTAATGCCTGCCGCATCCGGCAAAAAGGCACGCACCACAACGGCTTTTCTGCCGTCCTCCTCCATTTCGTGCATCCCCAGCACCGTATGGGGATCACTGTGTTCCCCGTTGACAATATGAAAAATATCATAAAGCTTTGTGGTTGTGAGCATAGTCTCCCTCCCTTTTGCTTGTGTTTGTTTCCTTGATATATCTTATTTATTATACCATATTTCCAACGTATTGCCAGATGAAAACAGAGCCATATTTTGGCAAAACCGTTCCTGTTTTTTACGAAAATTGATGTTTTTCAGACGGTACTTGTCAGCAGAACGCAAAAGGTCTATACTAACAGTAGGAATTACAAAAAGACATTTGTCCATTTTTCATAAAAATACTGCAATCAAGGAGGAGTGATCTCTATGAAACTGATGTTTTTAGGTGCTGACCACGAGGTAACCGGCAGCTGCCATTATATCGAAGCCTGCGGCAAGAGCATCCTTTTGGACTGTGGCATGGAGCAGGGACGGGATACCTATGAAAATCAGGAAATCCCCGTAGCGGCAGGAAGGATTGATTATGTGTTCCTTTCTCACGCGCATATTGACCACTCTGGACTACTCCCTCTGCTTCACAAAAACGGCTTTCAAGGGCAGATTTACGCCACCGAGGCCACCACAGACCTCTGCCGCATCATGCTTCTGGACAGTGCGCATATTCAGGAATTTGAAGCGCAGTGGCGCAACCGCAAAAATAAGCGTGCCGGCAAAGCTCCCTTTGAGCCGCTTTATACCACAGAGGATGCGATGGCAGTCATGGAGCATTTTGTTCCCTGCGATTATATGAAGGAAATCGAGGTCTGCGAAGGGGTGAAAATCCGCTTTACGGATGTCGGGCATCTGCTCGGCTCCTCCAGTATCGAAATCTGGCTGACGGAAAACGGCGTATCGAAAAAAATCGTATTCTCCGGTGATATCGGCAATATCAATCAGCCCATCATCCATGACCCCCGTTATACCACCGAAGCAGATTTTGTCATTATGGAAAGTACATACGGCGACCGTTACCATACCGCGCCGCCCGATTATGTGGCAGAGCTTGCCGGACAGATTCAGCAGACCTTTGACCGCGGCGGCAATCTGGTCATCCCCTCCTTTGCCGTCGGGCGAACGCAGGAAATGCTGTATTTCATCCGCGAAATCAAGGAAAGAGGACTGGTGCGGGGGCATGAGGGCTTCAAGGTTTATGTTGACAGCCCCCTTGCAATCGAAGCAACGCGCGTGTTTGCGGAAAACTATCTGGGCTGCTATGACACCGACGCAATGGCATTGGTACAGAAGGGCATCAATCCGCTGACCTTTCAGGGTCTTGAGGTTGCCGTAACGCCGGATGATTCCATGGCAATCAATTTCGATAAAAGCCCGAAGGTTATCATCTCCGCATCGGGGATGTGCGAGGCAGGGCGCATCCGCCATCATTTAAAGCATAACCTCTGGCGGCCCGAATGTACGATTCTTTTCGTTGGATATCAGGCAATCGGCACACTTGGCAGAAATATCATCGAGGGTGAAAAAGAGGTGCGCCTGTTTGGCGAGACAATTACCGTCAACGCGCATATCGAGGAGCTGGCAGGGGTCAGCGGTCATGCGGATAAGGAGGGACTTCTGAATTGGGTGAACCATTTCGAGAAGAAGCCGGAGCGCGTTTTTGTAGTACATGGTGAGGACTTGGTCTGCGAGGACTTCACAAAATGCTTAAAAGAAGAATACGGCTACAATGCCTTTGCGCCTTACAGCGGTGCCTGCTTCGATTTAGCGGCAAATCAGATGATTTCCGAGGGCGTAAAAATCCCCGTTGCACCGAAGGAGCTGCCAAGGGGACATGCAGCCTCCGAGGGCGGCAAGCGCGCGATGTATCTGGCAAATCAGCTTGATCTGGCAAATAAACGCCTGCAGCAGATTATCAATCTGAATAAGGGCGGCACCAATCGGGATATGGAAAAGATGCTCAAGCAAATCAACGACCTTTGCGACAAATTAGACGGATAAGCTTATATAAAAAAAGACCTAAGAGACACGCTCTTAGGTCTTTTTTTATTAGCTGCCCGCAATAGCAAGTCCTCTCACCAGAACGGACGGCGAGCCGACACCGCCGGAGCCGAAATATAAGTCATCGGCAATTTCCTCCACCTCTGCCAGAAGCTGATAAAAATTGCCTGCAACGGTAATCTGCTCCACAGGCGTGTCAATTCTGCCGCCTTTGATACGGAACCCCTCCGCCGAAAGGGAAAAATCGCCCGAAACGGCATTTGTGCCTGCATGCAGTCCCATCAGACTGGTAAGCAGCAGACCATCCCCCATTTGTGCAAGCAGAGCCTCCTGCGAAAGCATTCCCTTTGCCAGATAGAAATTGGTGGGCGCAGTTTTGACAGAGCCTGTCAGCCCTATCTTAAAGCCATTGCCTGTGGATGCCACGCCATCCTTTTTCGCTGTCCTGCGGTTATAAAGCAGGGTTTTCAGCACGCCGTTTTCGATAACGGCTTTATTTTTGCCCGAAACGCC
>OGYX01000001.1_pt1 | contig 182190 bp, 177 predicted proteins | sample 1576601 | NCBI WGS metagenome assembly OGYX01 (sample SAMEA3541561, study PRJEB24748) | human gut metagenome | biome: human gut; feature: human-associated habitat; material: faeces | place: China | collected 2012 | reverse complement strand
AGGGTATCTCGCTTTTTATGTTTTCAATGTGTAACACATGTATTGTAATCCTACAGACCATGAGCGGAGCTCTTAGCCAACAGGCTATGAGCTCCGCTTGTCTCTATGTTATAATAATAACGTCTTGTAAAACTAAAAATACCTACAGGAGGTCTTATTGATTATGAGTAAAGAACTGGAACAGGCTGAATTGCTCTTTAAGCAGTTCAAACATAAGGAAGCATATCCCCTGTTTGAAAAGCTGGCTGATGCCGGAGAAGCAAGGGCTATGTATTTCATGGGCATTTACAGTCGTCTGTATCTGGGAGTAGGACATTTTGATCAGGAAAAATCCTATAACTGGTTTAAGAAGGGCATGGAAGCGGGAGATGTACTCTGCGCTATTTCCTATGGCTATTTGCTGCCAAAGGAAAAGCGTGATGCGTTTATGAAGGAATGGCTGCCAAAGGCTGAAAAACTGGCAGAAGTTGGCGACGTCTTTGCACTGGACGACACAGCAGACTGCTATTTCTACGGTATTGGCACAAAGGCAGATGAAGAAAAAGGACTTGCCAATATTGATAAGGCGGCAGAAGCTGGCTACTGGCTGGCCATGTTTGACCAGGCAGCACAGTATGATGAAGGCGGCCACCGGGATGTGGATTTCAAGAAAGCGTGCGAAGGATTCAAGGCTGTATCTAAACTGGGATATACTGAAGGGGATTATCGTCTGGCATTCCACTACTTCCAGGGTACTGGCGAAGAACGGGATGTGAAAGAAGCTATCCGCCTGTGGGTTAAGGCCTGGGACATGAGCGAAAATGCAGCAGCTGCTAATGCACTGGGATTCATCTATTCCTTTGATGAAAAGCTGAAGGATGAAGAAAAGGCATTTTCCTGGTTCGAAAAGAGTGCTAAGGCAGGACTTCCGCTGGCAGCAGGCAATGTAGGTAACTGCTACTTCTATGGCCGCGGGGTCAAGAAGGATCTGGAAAAGGCAAAGCACTGGTATGAAATTGGCGCTAAGGCCGGACTCCAGTCCTCTATGCTCCAGCTCGGCGTTATTCTGAAGACACAGAATAAGAACAAGGAAGCCTTCCAGGTCTTCTATGCAGCCGCTGTAGGCGGATATGCTCCGGCTATGGGCTGGCTTGCTGCCTGCTATGAACACGGCATCGGCGTAGAAAAGGATCAGGGCAAGGTTCTCTTCTGGCTCAAGCGCGCAGCCGCTATGGGTGATCGAGATGCTATCCAGACCCTGCAGAAGTATTATCCGAAGCAGACCCTGGTAAAGACCAATGATCAACTGGATGAAGAACTGCCGAAAGAATTCGTAGAAACCACACCGGGGACTATTAATTAAAAGACAGAATAGAGGTAACTCTTGCAAGCTGACGGTCAGACGTCAGATAACTTCCTTCCGATGGAATCGAAAGGTATAAACAAACGAGATTTTCCGTTTTTATGGAAAATCTCGTTTTGTTTTGTCTTTAGAGACAAAAACAGGCTTGAGAATGGAGTAAGCGAATGGCAGGCATAGGATACGATTTGCTTTTTTATAAAGAAGCTATTCGCAGAATCCACTCCTTGTGCTCCGTTCCTCGTTATTCACACTATTCACATCACCGGGACTTCGACCGTATCGGTATTCCAGGGTAGCATAGCTATTTTTTTAGGGGAGTTATCCACCGTTATGAACAGAGTTATCAACATGTTGTGGATAAATCTGTGAATAACATGAATAAACCACAACCGGAGCCTTTTCTTGTGCATAAAATCTCCTGCTGCATGAGCTGATGGCAGCAGGAGAAAAAATGTGGACAGAAAAGAGGTCACTCATCTGGCGAAAGGGAGATGAATTGACCGCATGGCCAGGCCTCGATATAATACAGAATAATAAAGAAAAACCAGAAATTTTGGGGGCAGAATCGTATGTACATGACCGCACAGCGCAAGTTGTTATTCCGTTATTTTTCAGAACATCCCGACGTGTCCGTTACTGCACGCCAGCTTTGTGATGTGCTTAATAACGGAGATCAGGTGAAAATCGGGCTGAGCTCCATTTACCGGAATCTGGCAGCGCTCACTAAAGCGGGGTTTATCCTGCAGACCATCTCTCAGGACAGCAAGGAAGCCCGGTATCGTTATGTGTCTCCGGAAACCTGCGGCCATCGTCTGCATCTCACCTGCCTTCGGTGTGGAAAGACCTTCCATATGACACAGAAACTGTCTGACAGGTTGCTCACAGATATACTCCGGGTGGAGGACTTTGCTGTGGATGAGAATCAGACCACCGTGTACGGACTTTGCCGCGATTGCAGGGAACAGAGAAACTGATCACTTGCACCAGTCATGAGCTGGTGTCTGTTTTCTCCAGGTTTGCAGATTTTTTACCTCATACTCCAAATCCCCCCAGTCAGTCATTTAATGCAGCTCAGGAGCGTCAGCCTGTTTTTTCATTTACACCTTCTTTTTGCAGTGTTAGAATTAATTTAACATAATAATCATATAGGAAAAACCGACTAAATATAAATGAGAATCATTCCCTTTATCGGGGAGAATGCATGGATACGACAATATTTCATGAGAAAAATTTTGCAACCTAATATGCAGTATAATATGCGGTATAATATAAAGAAACATATGACAAATGCACACTGCAGAAATGTCGAACGGGTATGAAAACAAGGAACCACGAATGCATATGGGTCGAGGCAAAGATGAAGAAAGAAAGCCTGCGGATACTGTATATCACCATGGATGTATTCGTGGTTCTTCTTTGAACAGACAGCAGCAGAACTGTCAAAGAAGGGAATCCACGCCACCGTCATCAATCCGACCTATATTACCGGACTGGATACTGACCTTCTGGAATCCCTCAAAAAGGATCATCGCCTGGTAGTGACCATGGAAGACGGAGTTCTCGATGGCGGTTTTGGAGAAAAGATTGCCCGATTCTACGGTAGCAGCGATATGAAGACATACGCATTCGGTCTGGAAAAGAAATTCTACGGCCGTTACGACTACGAAAAACTGGCAGAAGAATATAACCTCAAGCCAGAACTGGCAGCAAAGAAGATTCTTAACCTCATAAAGTAAGCCGACAATCAGACACAGAGCCATTAGACAGATCAGACCTTCAGACTAAACTTAAGGATAAAAACAGACTTCAACGAGGTCTATTTTTTGCATATATAGAGAAGATGCAAAAACTTCACTAAAGGAAAGATGGCAAAACGTTTCGTTTTGCAAAGCCCTGCCATTTTGATGCTAATAAGGTACAGCCGTGTGAGCTCACAGGCCCACACAGTCCTAATCCGAAGGATTACAGCCCATAAGCGTCAGCTCATCATTATTCGTTTATTTTTGTTATAGAAAGTTTTTTGATTATCCTATTGAACATTTACAGAAGCAGCGATACAATCGTTAGTATCTTAACGGCCGTATGTTGTGCAGACGGTCGACCTGACAGGTGTTGTGAACAAGGAGGATCATCATGATCATTACTATAGCTCGTGAATGCGGTGCTGGCGGCGAAGTTATCGGCAAACTGCTTTCTGAAAAATTCAACATTCCTTTTTACAGCTGGCAGACGTTGGTGGAAATGGCAAAGGAAAAGGGGCTGTATGAAGACATGCCGACCTTCTTCACCGAAGATCCGATGAACAGTCTCATTTATGCACTGAGTGTTACCGTGCATTCGGACAAAGTGAAAAAGACACCGCTCAACGCACTGGCTCAGCTGTTGGAAGGGCAGGATTGCATCATTATCGGACGCTGCGGGAACTTTGTATTCAGAAACCGCGGGGACTGCTTCAGTGTATTCCTCCATGGGGATTTTGAAGACCGCGTAGCTTCTATGGCTAAAAAGTGGAAGACCACAAAGGCGGAAGCGGCTAAACGGGTACCAAAGACGGACGAATACCGCTCGGTATATCATAAGTTCTACACTGGCGAACAGTGGGGCTATTCCAGTTATTATGATCTGACCCTGGATACGTATCGCCTGGGATTTGGAAAGACTACAGAATATATTGCTGATTTCATTAAAGACGCAGGTATTAAGACCTGTGCTGAGTTGGCTGAAGAAAGGGAGGAATAAGTAATCGTGGACATATTGCGACAATTCGGTATTATCCTGGCACTGGCATTTGTCGGTGAAATTCTGCACGCTCTGCTTCCGCTTCCTATTCCGGCCAGCATTTACGGGATTCTTCTCCTGTTTGTTATGCTCCGGTTTAAGGTACTGCACGTGGTACAGATTCGTGAAACCGTGACTTTCCTGATTGAAACCATGCCGATTATGTTTGTTCCGGCGGCAGCGGGTCTGCTCAATGCCTGGGGCATTATTAAACCGAAGCTGATTCCTTATCTCATCATCATTGTAGTGGGGATGGTGGTCGTTATGGTCGTTTCCGGCCTGACCACTCAGTTCATTATCAATCATCAGAAGAAAAAGTCGATGTAGAAAGGAATAAACATGTACGCATTTTTAACCTCTTCCCTGTTTCTCTGCGTAGTGGTCTCTCTGGCTGCATACGCTATCGGGGTATATTTACATAACAAGTTGGAAAATGACCTGGTCAATCCGCTGCTTATCGCCATTGCCCTGGTTCTGGTAGTTCTGCTGGTCACAGGACTTCCCTACAAGGATTACGTGAAGGGATCCAGCTATATCAGCTTCCTCCTCACACCGGCCACCATCTGTCTGGCGGTGCCGCTGTACGAACAGATGAAGCTTCTTACCCGGAATTTCACCGCTATCATAGGCGGCATTACCACGGGTATGTTCGCCGGCCTGATTACCGTATTCCTGTTTGCCAAGCTCTTCCACTTTGACCATGCATCCTATGTCACCCTTCTGCCAAAGTCCATCACTACGGCTATTGGTATGGGCGTATCTGAAGAACTGGGTGGCTATGTATCCATTACGGTAGTAGCCATTATAGCCACCGGTGTGGTAGGAAATATCTTTGCAGAACAGATCTGCCGTCTCTTCCACATCACTGATCCGGTAGCCAAGGGTATTGCCTGCGGCAGCGCCGCTCACGCCATGGGAACTTCCAAGGCTATGGAAATGGGCGCTGTAGAAGGGGCTATGTCCTCCCTGGCCATGGTAGCCGCCGGCATCATGACCGTAGCTGGTGCCTCTCTCTTTGCATTGTTCATGTAAACGGAAAGATAAAAGAAATAAATCAAAAAGCTGTGAGCCGGAAAAGCCCACAGCTTTTTTCGTGTCACAAAAAAGAAATACAGAGGACATAGGGGACTGTGGTATGATTAATAAAAAGGAAAGGTATGAGATTTGAGGAGCAAGGACAACGTTGTCTTTGCTGGCTGCCAGTCTTCTGCTTTAGAAATTCGTAGAATTTCCATAAGATAGGCAGCCCGGTCTGCTAGAAAGCTTGATAAAGGGTTTGTGTGTAGCCATTGAATATACACATCAGATGGTAGCTTTGCTCGTCTGCAGAAGGATACTGCGTATAGCGTTTTTTAAAAAGAATTTCCGAATCACCCCTGCAATCCTTCGTGGATTGCACCGACTCGAGCCGGAGGCTTGAGGTCTCGAGAATGATGAAATCATTCTTGCAGTCTATGAGTTCTGCTCATAAATTGCTCTGAAGTTAACTTAACGTAGGAGGCACATTATCATGTCTAACCATTTTTGTCCATATTGCGGAGCACCGGTAGCCGGTCCGAATGCTCATTTCTGTGGGAACTGCGGGAAGGCGCTTCCGGCGGGGATGAATGATATCCCTCAGATGAAGAAAGAAGCGGATAAAATTTCTCCGGAAGTGAAGGAGACTCCTGCTTCTCCGGTAAAGGAAGATGCATCTGCTGCAACAGAAAGTGCACCGGGGATTCCAGCAGAACCTGAAAATAAGCCGGCTGTACAGGAACACGCGGAAGTACAGAAAAAACCGGCAGCGGAAGCGCATACGGAAAGCCATTTTCCGGATATTGCACCGGAAGGGGCAGAACCACAGCAGCCGGCATCCAATCCGGTAATCAAAGAACATACCGGTCCGCTGCCACAGCCGGAAATTCCCTATACCCCGGCATTTAAGCACAGCAAAGACGACGGCTTTTCTGATCCGTCCCTCCGTGGGATGTATTTCTCTTTCCACGGTCGTTTGAACCGTAAACGGTATTTCTGGCGCGCTCTGACGGTGTGGGCTGTTTTTCTGGCTACTGGAGTGGGAAGCATTATTGCTATAGGACTTTTTGAAAGCCTGGGGCTCGAATTCCTGATGATTCCCATCATTCTGGGCATTGTGATTCTGTGGATAGGCGGAATGATAGCTGGCATTTCTCTCCAGATACGCCGTATGCAGGATCTGGGATGGAGGCGTGGCGCCATCTATGGCTACGTGGCAGCTGTCATCGCTTGGATTTTCATAGAGCCGCTTTTTTCGGAAGTCGTTAAGTCAGACCCCGACAGCATTTGGTCCATGCTGCTTCTGTTGTTAGGCCTGTTTTTCTTCATAGTAGGCCTGGTTTTCTTGTTCAAAAAAGGGACAGAAGGCCCCAACACCTACGGCCCCGATCCCCTGGAAAAGACAGAAAGGAATAACGGGAGAATATGATAGAGGAGCTGACGCTCATGGTAGGTGCAAGCCAATGGCCCGCAAGTCGGTAATAATGGCTCTGCCATTATCAGGCCGGTATGAGCCAGTGTTCATAGGGGGATGCACCCCCTGGGGATTACAGGGGCGAAGCGGAATATTCTTTTGTGAAAATGTCAAAATCCTAAAGCTGTACGAAGGTGGAGGATGCAGCACGTTTCCCTCTCTGGAGAGAGAGGGGGAATGACGACAAGGTCTTGTCGTCATTGGCTGTAAGTCCATAGAATTATGAAATCTTTGATTTCCATACTATTGACAGCCCGGTCTTTGCTGGCGGCTGGTGGAAAGTAGAATACTGTATGTCAGGGAATAGGAAAGCAGGTGGCTGTTACCTATAGCCTTATTTACAAAAACTTTCCCCACTTTCTCATCCCTCAAGCCTGTCTTTTTCGCACCGATTTTGAGCCGAAGGCTCATCACGTAAAGGAGTCCAACCATTGTATAACCGATACCGAAATTTGATTTCTCGTCATCCGTTTCTTCTGGCCTGGTTTTCCTTTGATGGCCGGGCGAATCGCATGCAGTATTTCCTCCGATCCCTGGCTCTGGGGGCCGTATGGATTCTTGCGGTGGCCATAGCCTGGTATGGGACCAATGCACTGTTTAACCTGAAGATGGATATACTGGGATATATTCTGACCGCTGCATTCCTCCTGGCGGCTTTGCTGATAGTCATTGCCGACAACTCACTTATGGCCCGGCGCCTTCATGATATGGGATACCGCGCCGCACCAATCATGTGCCTCGTCTACGGAATAACCTTCGTCAGTCCCTCCGTGGACAAACTCCTGGGCGGTTCCGGATGGGTGACCAACGCCGTATCCATATTCAACCTGGCAGTAACCTGTTACCTTTTCCTCGGTAAAGGGGAAGACAAGAGGTAAGAGGTTTGCTATTTGAGAGGGCAGATTCGCTTTGCTCGTACGCCTGTGGATACAGAAAAGGCGCGAACCTGTATTGGCTGCTGTCGGTGCAAATTCCTGTGGGCTCGCAGGGGTAAAGCGGAAGTCCTTGAATTCCCACTCCTCTGAAAGGATTAATCATGAAACTGTATACATTGGGACCTGGCCCTGATTTATGTGGCCAGGCTTTTACCTGTTATCTTATGGGAAAGCTTCCGCCGTGTACTATTGTGGCGCAGGGTCTTTCTCTGATTTTTATGGCCGGTGTGCCCGATGGCATTCCGGAATCTATGGTGGAAACCGGCAATGGTCCGGTCAGCGTACTTCACAGCTCGGAAACGGAAGGGAAGACCCGTCTGGCCTGGCGGGAATACCTGGCGCACCGTCATCTGCCGCCACGCGTGCAGGTACTGGCTATGCCTTCCGCAGCGGCTGTGGTGCCGGAAGGCACGGTGGATGTGTCGGAGGCAAGGGAAATTTCATTTCCCAATCCGCTGAATGATGTGCTCACTGCCGGAGAGGCAGCGGACATATACGGACGTACCGCTAGAAAAGTAGAAGCAGACATCATGTCCCCGGACAGCCCGTTCGCACTGGGAGAAGCAAGAAAATCCGGTCGGGAATGGCTCATCATCCGCCAGGCCGCCAGCCGGGTATATGGAGGGAAAGAAGAAACAATGCCTGCTCTCAATCCACTTCTCTGTTCCTTCACCACCGTAGAAGCGGCGCAGCTGTGGAAACGGGGCAGTGGAGAAGTACGCTCCGCCGCCGCCGGAGCCGGCCATCGGGCCGCCAGAATGGACGACAACGACAGAAGACAGGCCGGAAGAACCTGGCTCGTAAACCTTGCCGCCATGGACCGTCTCTACGGAACTCCGAACACGGAAGAGTGGAATAAAATGATTGGTTTAATGAGTCACTACTCTTCAAATCAATCATAGACCGCAAAAGTGGGCAGGCCGCTTTCAAGATGGGGGCAAGCACCCGGCCGGGAAATGAAACCAATAAGAAGTGGCTGGCAGTGATTCTGGCTGCAGCCTTCCTGGTGTTCGGAGGAGCTCTGACTTATTTTCTCAATACAGAGCCTGCAGGAAACGCGGAGTCTGTGACTGCGGACAGCGTCTCTTCTGAACCGGTGGCTCATGAAGAGGCCAAACTGAATACCGCGGAGAGTACACCGGAAAAACAGGTGGAAAATATGATTCACCAACGTGGATATTCCGGATACCATGTCCTAGCCGTTTCCGACATGGATGACCTGGGCTTCCTGGCGCTGGTTACACCGGATGATGACACGCAGCAGTTCATAGCCTATGACAAGCCGGATGGGGTATTGGCTTTAGTGGACAGAGATCGTTATGACATGCTGGTCCGTGAATTTGGCGTAAAGAGAGACTATGGCTACCAGCCTCTCATTTTCCCGGTGACAGTAAAGAATGATATTCGAAATGAGGATGCGGTACTTGGTGAATGGGACGGCGGCGATCACTCGTTCATGATTTACTATCTCTATACGCTGGATAACAACGGAAACGTCATCAACCGGCCAAGGCGGTATGGAAGTGGATGACTTCCATAAGGGGTGGATACCTGGATGAATTCATCTTTGTCAGTTCATATCTTCATTGACTCTGCCTGTTGTTTCCTGATATTATTGGAAGGGATACCTGAACAGGGTACCGCAGCGCCCCCCGCGTATGGGAGGCGCTTTTTTGTGTGTAAGGTGGTTTTTGCATGAAAGATTATGATGTAGTAATTATCGGCGCCGGCCCGGCCGGAATCTTTACTGCGCTGGAGCTTGCCGATACCGGTGCGTCCATTCTGATTCTTGAAAAAGGACATGATATTCATCATCGACTGGAACTGAACAAGGATCCTCATGGGGATCGCAGTGAAAAGCGCATGAATATTGTGTGCGGCTGGGGTGGTGCCGGTGCGTTTTCTGATGGGAAGCTGACACTGACTACGGAGTATGGCGGCAATCTGGAAGATTATATGCATAAAGGAGAGCTGGCTAAACTCATTTCCTATGTAGATGATGTGTATTGTCATTACGGTGGAAAGGACCGCAAGGTGTATGGCGATGAGTTTGCGAAGGAACGGCATGAGCTGAAGCGGAAGGCGGCAGCGGCGGATTTGTCCTTTATTCCGGCTCGTATCCGCCATCTGGGGACGGATGTGAACGGTCAGATTCTGGCGAATATGCGGGATTCTCTGCCGTCCAATGTGCATGTACTCTGCGATACGCCGGTGGAAGAAATCCGCTGTGAAAAAGGAGCACATTTCATTTCCACCCATGGAGAGACGTATCGCGCCAAATATCTGGTAGCGGCTCCGGGACGGGATGGCTCGGAATGGTTTGTCAATCAGATCAGAAAACTGGGACTGCGCATGACCAATAATGCAGTGGATATCGGGGTGCGCGTGGAATCTCCGGCGGAAATTTATGAACCTATCACGGATATCTGCTATGAATCCAAACTGGTATATTACAGCCGCAGTTTTGATGATCGTATCCGCACGTTTTGCATGAATCCAAACGGTTTTGTGGTGACGGAGAATAACGACGGACTCATGACGGTAAACGGCCATTCCTTTGCTCATAAGAAGAGTGAAAATACAAACTTCGCCATTCTGGTATCCAAATCCTTTACTGAACCGTTTAATGAACCGATTGCCTATGGTAAGTACATTGCTTCGCTGGCCAATATGCTCGGCGGCGGGCCGATTGTACAGCGTCTTGGCGATCTGCGGGATGGACACCGGTCTACCCGGGAGAGGCTCATGCGCGGTCTGGTAAGACCAACAATGCCCAGTGCTACACCAGGAGATTTATCTTTGGTCTTGCCATATCGCTTTGTAAAGGATATTATGGAAATGTTTGAAGCCCTCGACAAAGTGGCACCGGGTGCCAATTCCAGACATACCCTGCTGTATGGCGTTGAGGCAAAATTTTATTCAGCCCGTGTAGAGCTTTCAGATAAGCTGGAAACCAGGATTCCTAATTTCTTCGCCATTGGCGATGGAGCGGGAATTACGAGAGGTCTGGCCCAGGCTTCAGCTGCCGGCGTAGTCGTTGGCAGAGAAATCTGTGCGCGGGAAGGTAAACCAAAGGGGGACTAATATGATTCCGAGGTACACAAGACCGGCTATGGAAGCCATTTGGAACGAAAGACACGAATGGCAGACTATGCTCGATGTTGAAATTGCAGCATGTGAAGCTAATGCCCAGCTGGGCCGCATTCCGAAGGAAGCGGTAGAAGTTATCAAAGAAAAAGCAGATTTTGATGTAGATCGCATTCATGAAATCGATGCAGAAATTAACCACGATATCATTGCGTTCCTGTCCGCAGTAGGCGAAAAGGTGGGTGATGAAGCCAAGTACATTCACATGGGGCTCACTTCCACCGACGTAAGAGACACCGCATTCTGTCTCCAGATTTCCAGAGCGTCTGACGTGATTCTGGAAGATTTGGAAAAACTGGCAGCCGTTCTGAAGAGAAGGGCTGTAGAATTTAAGCATACGCCAACCATCGGCCGTACTCACGGTGTCCATGCAGAACCAACTACCTTTGGTTTGAAGATGCTCCTCTGGTACTCGGAAACCCTTCGCAATATTGAACGTATGAAGCGGGCAAAGGAAGAAATTTCCGTAGGCAAGCTTTCCGGAGCTGTAGGCACCTATGCGGATATTGATCCTTTCGTAGAACAGTATGTATGCAAGAAACTGGGCCTTAAGCCGGAACTGATTTCCACCCAGGTAGTACAGCGTGACCGTCATGCTATGTATATGTCCACCCTGGCTGTCATTGCAGCCACCCTGGCGCAGATTGCACTGGAAGTGCGCCATCTCCAGAGAACGGAAGTGCGCGAAGCGGAAGAATATTTCAGCCCGAAGCAGAAGGGGTCCTCCGCTATGCCGCACAAGCGCAACCCGGTTCGCAGTGAACGTATCTGCGGTATGGCCCGCCTGATTGAAGGCTACACCGTTCCGGCATACCAGAATGTTCCGCTGTGGCATGAAAGAGATATTTCTCATTCCTCCACCGAACGTGTCATGTTCCCGGATGCAACCATTGCGCTGGATTACATTCTCAATGAAACCATTAATCTGGTAGACAAGCTTCTGGTTTACCCGGAAAAGATGATGGCTGACCTGAACCTCACCGGCGGCCTGATTTACAGCCCGCGCGTACTGCTGGCTCTGGTATCCAAAGGGGTATATCGCGATACCGCATATCGCTGGGTACAGCGCAATGCCATGAAGAGATGGCTCCAGGGCGAAGATTTCTATGAAAATCTCTGCAAGGATGAAGAGGTAAGCAAGTATCTCACACCCGAAGAAATCAAGGCATGTTTCGACCCGCATGCTATGCTTACCCATGTAGACGATATCTTTGCAAGATTCGGTCTCTGATAGCAGAACAGGGGAAGGACAGGGCTCTTTTCCCGGCTGCATGTTTTCTTAATTAACGGAAGGAAGTATATAATGGCAACAGCTATGGTCATTGGTGCTCAGTGGGGCGACGAAGGTAAGGGGAAGATTGTAGATTATCTCGCGGCAAAGGCCGATGTAGTCGTACGTTCCCAGGGCGGAAACAACGCAGGACACACGGTGGTTACCGGAGGTAAGGCTTACCCGCTGCGCCTCATGCCCAGTGGAATCATGTATCCGGATACCATCTGTATCGTAGGCACCGGCGTGGTTATTGATCCGAAGTCTCTGCTGGAAGAAATGAATACCCTGAAGGCACAGGGCGTAGATCCGAGCAACCTGCAGATTTCCACCCGTGCGCATGTGGTATTCCCGTACCACATCCGTCTGGATGAAGCGGAAGAAGCGCGTAAGGGCAATCGCAAAATCGGTACCACTAAGAATGGTATCGGGCCGTGCTATGCAGACAAAATCAACCGTATCGGCATTCGCATCTGCGACCTCATGGACAAGGAAGTATTTGCGGAAAAACTGAAGTACAATGTAGAAGTAAAGAACATGCTTCTGGAAAGACTGTACGGCGTAGAAGGTTTCGACTATGAACAGATGCTGAAGGATTATCTGGGCTATGCTGAACAGCTGCGTCCGTATGTATGCGATACCAATCACACGGTGCATAAGTACATTGAAGAAGGAAAGAATGTGCTGTTTGAAGGGGCACAGGCTTCCATGCTGGACCTGGACAATGGTACCTATCCATATGTAACCAGCTCTCACCCGGTAGCTGGCGGTGCCTGCGTAGGGGCGGCTATCGGACCGCACCTCATGAATAACATCTTCGGCGTAGTCAAGGCATACTCCACCCGTGTAGGCGAAGGCCCGTTCCCGACCGAACTTCATGATGAAATCGGAAACAATATCCGTGAAATCGCTCATGAATACGGCACTGTCACCGGCCGTCCGCGCCGTGTGGGCTGGCTCGATGCCAGAGCCGTACGCTATGCAGCAGGCCTCTCCAGCTTCGATTACCTGGCTATCACCCGTCTGGACGTACTCGACGGTATGGACGAAATCAAGATTTGCGTAGGCTATGAAAAGGATGGCCAGCCGGTAGAAGAATACCCGGCCGACCTCAAGTACCTGGAACAGCTCACTCCGGTATACAGAATCTTCAAGGGCTGGAAGCAGGATATTTCCGGCATCCGCAAGTACGAAGAACTTCCGGAACATGCAAGAACCTACGTAGAAGCCATCGCACAGCTTACTGGCGTTCCGATCGGCATCGTATCTGTAGGCCCATCCAGAGAACAGACCATTGTGGTTAAGGAAGTATTCTGATAAGCAAAGGTAAGCTTCGCTTATAGACTGCGGCTCGAAACTGTGCAAAGCAGCCTGCTTTGCAGGAGAAAACTAAAGAAACGAAAAACGATTTTCCATAAGTTGGAAAATCGTTTTTTGATTCCTTGCATAGTATTTCTGATGGAATAACGATAATATGTTGCACTTCTTCCACTTTGCAAAAAGGTAAGTATGCGAAAGCTGATTAACGGGAAGAATGCAGCACGTTTCCCGTTCTGGAGAGAAAGGGGGAATGACGACAAGGTCTTGTCGTCATTGGCTGTAAGTCCATAGAATTATGAAATCTTTGATTTCCATACTATTGACAGCCCGGTCTTTGCTGGCTGGTGGTGGAAAGTAGAATGCGGTATGTTTGTATGAAGGAAAATATAAAGATGTTACTTATCACTTCTTTGTAACAACTTTCCTTATTTTCTCAATTCTCGTATCTCATACCTGTCTTTTCAGTCTGAGGTCTGAAGAAAACTTTCTGGGTTTCGTGTCTGATCGTCTGCCTTTATACAAGGGGCGCTATACGCAACATCACCCCCCTGCAATTCCTGTGGAATTGCACCGACTGAGCCTCAGAATCAATTCCAATATACCTCTCCTGTTTCTATATCGTATACCGCACCGACTACCTGTTCTTCTTCCAGACCGTCGTGGCGGAAGGCATCCAGAATTTCGGCTACCGCATATTTTACGTTTAGCGAGGCGGCGGTGAAGTCGTCGGTTTCGTCTCCTATGGCCTTATGAATTTTATCAGTAATGGACTGGATATGGCTGTCGCCTTCGCCGGCTATGGTGGCAGCTACGGCGCCGCAGTGGGTGTGTCCCAGCACGACCACCAGCGGGCTCTTTAAATGAGATACGGCGTACTCGATGGAGCCCAGCTGATGCCGGTCAATCACATTGCCGGCTACCCGGATGGTGAACAGTTCGCCCATACCGGCGGAGAAGATAATTTCCGGAATTACCCGGGAATCGGAACAGGCGATAACAATGGCATAGGGGAATTGCCCGTTTTTCGCTGTATTCGACCGAATGGCTGACGAAACGTCACCGGTATAGGAATTACTCTGGACATATTGTGAATTGCCTGCTTTGAGGCGTAAAAGGGCTTCTGCCGCCTGTATGCGGTTGGACATGATAAGACCTCCTTATGGGGAGACGAAGAAATACAGAAAGATAAAATTTACAGAGTTTCTGTTACTGCAGTATACCATGCTGGATGTTCCCTGCTGATAGTTTCTGCTATGTGGCTGGCTTCTTTCAAATCATCAGCAATGAGGAAGAATGCGGAGCCGGAACCCGTCATCTGGAATGGACGGCCGAACCGGGAGAGGACTTCTGATGTGCGGGCCAGTTCGTCTTCCTGCGGAAACAGGCCTTCTTCAAAGTGATTCATCAGCGAAGCAGAAAGAAGGGATATGTTCTTTTCTTCCAGGGCCTGCACCATCTGCTCTGTTGTGTCCGGACGCTTGTGGGATGACGCATCAATCTGTGCATATGCCGCACCGGTGGATACGGATACCGCCGGGCGCACAATCACCAAAGGCAGTCCGTGCCAGGGGGTAACAGGCGTCATTTTCTCTCCTATGCCCTGGCACCGGGCACATCCGCCGGCAAGGCAGAATGGCACATCGGCACCAAGACCGGCAGCGAGGGACAGAAGCTCATCCTGGCTGAGCGGGTGGTCATATACTTCATTGGCTGCCAGAAGTACGGCAGCTGCATCCGCAGAACCGCCGCCCATGCCGGCCGGAGAGGGAATGCGTTTCTTAAGAATCATGGAGAGACCTTTGGTGAGACTGGCTGCATCCAGGAAACGGCGTGCGGCGGTCCACATGAGATTATCTTCTCCAGCAGGTGCTGTCCCTTCGGCTACGGTAAGGTGGAGGGAGTTATCGGCAGATACGGTGATTTCGTCCGACAGAACAATCTGATGCATAATGCTGTCAATATCATGGTATCCGTCAGAACGCTTATTTCCTACATACAGGGTCAGGTTGATTTTGGCATGTGCTGCCACGGTGATAAAAGACAAAGGAGACCTCACTTTCTGAAAGCCTGAAGGCTGTTTCTGTATATTTCCAGATAAAACAGAGACCCCATAACAGACAGCAATACGTGACTGCTGGCCATTATGGGGTCTCCATTTCATATGTTACACATATGAGTAAGGGGTGCGGAAGAGGGGACTTCCGCATGCTACTGTATAGCGTAACGATATCGGGGGGAATTAGGGGATTCCCAATACCGCACTACTATACGGTGCCTGCCCATTGACAGTCATCGCCGGGCAGGAAATGTGTTAAATAAATACTTACATTCTATGTTATATGAAAATCAGAAAAAATTCAAGTGCAATATAAAAGACTTACAGATTTCAAGGGGATTTTTTTCTGGATGAGTAAATTATATAAATGACTATGGATTATTGGTTAGATGTTGTATAATTGAGAAAAGATTTGTGTGTTACAGGAGAAATACAAATGGAAAAGACGCCATTCTTAAATCCTGCTGATTTTCTGGAGGATGAAACTTTCCTCATCAGCTTCAATATTGCCCTCATCTGCCAGCGTATCTGTGATGTGCAGACCAGGATTTTAAAAAAGTATGATCTGACTCCCAGACAGTCCCTGGTATTGGCCTATCTGCGCAATCATGCGGATGAAAAAGTGACCCAGAAGGTGCTGGAGGAAAAGATGCACCTGTCCAATCCAACGGTGACCGTGATTGTCCAGTCAATGATTGGGAAAGGACTTATTGCCAAGGAAAAGGACACAGAAGACAGAAGAAAATACATTCTCCACATGACAGAAAAAGGAAAAGTTGCATTCAACAATGGCCGTGGAGAATCCAGAGCAGCGGATGAGCTGGCCTATGACGGCCTTTCCCGGGAGGATATTGATTATCTCAAATCCATAATGCGCCGGATTATGAACAATCTGGTGGAAGACGAGAAATAAGGTAAATCCATTTGGGATTCGGAATCGTGCAAAATGAAAAGCTTTGCAGGAGAGATTCGAAGAAATCAAAAAGCGAGAGAAAAATCCTGTCGCTTTTTTGTATGTTTTTTAGGGTTATAGGATATTTTGTGTGTTTTTTTATGCTAATAGAGCTAGTGTTTATCGAGCTTCATTGGCGCGACAACAAGGGATTGTTGTCGCGGGGTGCAAATCTTCCAGTTTAGAAATTCGAAGAATTTCCTTATTAAAGGCAACCAGGTCTGCTTTAAAGATTGAGATGATTTTTGAGGGGCCAAAAGTGTTGTAAAAATTTCAAAACCCTTGTCAATACGGGTGAAATAGGCTTTTATTTTTGTTGCTAAAATTTTAGCAGGCTTTCCCCCGATTTTACAACCAGGAATCAACTATCCACCCACATCCAGCAAAGACCGGGCTGGTGGTGGAAGGTAGAATCCTCTATGTTGGGATCAGGGAAAGCATGAAAATATTCTGAGTTCTTTTAGTCTGAAAGGAAGCCGCGAAGGCATTCGGTCTGAATCATCTGATTGTCTGCAGACGGCTACAGTAGTTTGTCTGGTGGAAAGTAGAATCCACTATGTGAATCAGAAGGAATGAAGGTAATATGTTACACTTCTTCCACTTTACGAAAACGTAAGAATAAGAAAGCTAAGAAAAGGAAAGCTTGCAAAACGAAGCTCCTCTCTGGAGAGAGAGGGGGTACATATCACATTGGCTGTAAGTCCATAGAATTATGAAATCTTTGATTTCCATACTATTGATAGCCCGGTCTTTGCTGGCAGATGGTGGAAAGTAGAATCCTCTATGTTAGAGTATAGGAAAGCCTGCGGATGTTCTCCTTCTGATGTCTGAAGGGAAGCCATCTGGATTCCGGTCTAAGGTCTGAAGAAAATTTCAGGGTTTCGTGTCGCATCGTCTGCCTCCATTACACCTGGAACTTATACCCTACGCCCCATATGGTGAGGATGTGTTTGGGGTTGGATGGGTCTTCTTCTACGGCTTCGCGGATGCGGTTGATGTGTACGGGGACGGTGGCGGTGTTGCCCAGGGATTCCATGCCCCATATGCGGTTGTACAGGGTGTCACGGCTGAATACGATGCCTGCGTTGACCATGAGAAAATGAAGCAGCTGAAATTCCTTATTGGCCAGTTCCACCGGTTTGCCCCTTGCGGTGACGGTGTGGGTGGATTCATCCATGGTGATGCCGCCCAGGGAGAGGGGACCGGTATGTTTCTTTTTCCCGCTGCCTTTGAGCTGTTCATACCGGGAAAGCTGGGATTTGACCTGGGCAGCGAGAACGGCAGGGGAGAATGGCTTTTCTATGTATTCATCGGCACCGAATCCCAGGGTGCGGATTTTGTCGATATCCTCATGCCGTGCACTGACGATGGTAATCGGTATATCCAGCTTTTCCCGAAGCTTCCGGCAGATTTCAAATCCATCCATGCCCGGGAGCATCAGATCCAGGAGTATCAGGTCGTAGGGGTTGGCCAGTGCTTCCTGATAGCCGGCCAGGCCGTCATTGCGTATGGTTACAGAAAGCCCGGATAGTTCCAGGTAATCCTTTTCCACATCCGCAATTTCCATATCATCTTCAATAATCAGTATCTTATTCATGATTGCAGGTCTCCTTTGGGATGAAACAGGGGGAAAGTGATAACGATGGACAGGCCATGGGGGCTGCTGTTTTCGGCCCATATGGTGCCATGCATAAGTTGCACCGCCTTCTGCATGATAGACATGCCCAGGCCGCTTCCATTTGTGGTGTGGCTCCGGGCTTTGTCGGTGCGGTAGAAAATCTCGAAGAGCCGGGGAAGCGTTTCCGCCGGGACGCCGGGGCCATCGTCAGTGCAGATGAGGACGACCCGGCCGTTTCGGCTGGTCAGGGTGATGGAGAGTGAGCCCTGCGCTTTCTGTTTATATTTCAGGCTGTTGGTGGCTGCATTCATAAGAATGCGGGATATGAGGAGGCGGTTTCCTTCCACGAGGATGTCATTATCACACAGGGATATTTTCAGTGTCAGACCCTGTTGGGCGAATGAATGATAATTTTCATTCACAAAGGAGAGGATGGCATCGGGAAGAGAAAAGATTTCCTTTTCTATACATGTATATCCCAGATCCAGCCGGGAAATTTCAAAGAGCTGGCTGGTCATGCGTATAATGTCATCTACCCGGTGGCAGATGGCACCGAGATATCGCTGCCGTTTTTCTTCCGTGTGTACTACGCCGTCGCGCATACTTTCCGCATACGCTTTGATGACGGTAAGAGGCGTGCGCAGATCGTGGGAAATGCTGGCAATGAGCTCTTTTCGATGTTCCTCCTCTTTTTTTCGGTTGTCCAGAGTTTCTTTCATTTTTCTGGTCATGAGATTGAACGCAGAGAAGACAGGGGTATATTCATCCTGGCGCGTATGGACAAGATGGACATCCAGGTTCCCTTTCTGTATTTCCCGGGCCCCTTTTTCCAACTGCCGGAGCGGTGGGATAATGCGACGCATCATGAAGGAGGAAAGGATCCAGCTGATAAAGAGAATGATGAGAAGCAGGGCGATATAAATAGCGGTGATGGTCTTTTCAAAAAGCCGGTCTACCTTTTCATCGCCCGGGTTGAATCCCCTGGTTACGTTGTGAGCGATGAAGTAGCAGTAGTAGGGGGTTCCGTGACGGGTGGATTTTTTCACAAAGTAAAACGTGTTGTTCAATGTATGGATGTACTGCCCCGTATTTTTGCTTCCCGGATTCTGCCACTGGCTGTCATCAGGGAAGGTCTGAATTTCCGGAAGGTAGGCCCGGTTTCCATATATATAGACCGGAGTCGATTTTCTGGTAAGCATAATCAGGCTCTGTTTTGGCGAAAGGATGGAAATCAGCCATTCGGCCGGATCGTTTTTAGGCGAGGATACATCGCCGTGGAGCAGAATGTGTGAAGTGATTTCCGCCGCATAGGAGCATTTGGACATGGTTTCCAGATGCAGATGGTTCTGCCCCCGGACGAGAAACATGGCACTGGCAAGGAAAATGGTGCCTATGATGAGGATAGTCAAAATGGGCATGAAGAACATGACCACATGGGAAATGATAAGGCGCAGGCGAAGATTCATACCGTACTCCTTTCGTGTAATGCATTGGTAATACCGAAGTCCTTACTATTACCATAAGGCAAAAAGCAGAAGGGCGCAAACCGGGAGGGGCAGAATTTAACTTTTATTTAATATGGCGAAAAAAACAGTTCATCTCTTTCTTCTACAATCAGGAAGATTACAGAAGGAGGAACGAGATGAAAAACTATGTGAAGGAACATCCGTATCTTGTGCTGGGGATGCTGTTTGCTCTGCTGTTTCTGGCAGCCAATCAGTTGCTGGCAGTAACTGATTCCGCAGAATCCAATTATGCCCTTACGGCAAAGGAAATGATACAGTCCGGGGACTGGCTGTCTCCACAGATTTACGGGCACTACTGGTATGACAAACCGATTTTCTACTACTGGGAACTGGCTCTGTCGTTCCGCCTGTTTGGTATAAATGAATGGGCTGCCCGCTTTCCGGCGGCGGTAACCGGGATTCTCAATATATGGTTTGTCTTCTGGTTTGCCTCCCGTGTGTATGGGCGCAAAGTGGGATTTATTTCGGCGCTGATTCTGGGCACATCCCTGGAGTTCTGGATTCTGTCTAAAGCCATAGTTACCGATTCCACGCTGTTCCTGTTTATGAATGGGGCCATCGCCTTTTTCTATCTCGGCTATACGGAAGATAAGAGATATTACTGGCTCTGTTACATCCTGGCCGCGCTGGCTGTGCTGACCAAAGGCCCCATCGGCCTGGTGCTGCCGGGACTGGCGGCGCTGGTCTTCCTGGCATGGAAACGGGATTTGAAGGAACTGGCTCATGTGCATTTGTTTACCGGTACGATGCTGTTCCTGCTCGTTTGCGGTCCCTGGTATCTGTTCATGACTATGGATCACGGATATGCCTTCCTGCTCAATTTCTTCGGCGTTCATAATTTCCTCCGCGCTACAGTGCCGGAACATACAAAAAATGCGCACTGGTGGTTCTATCTGGTAATGTATGTGGCCGGGTTTTTCCCCTGGAGCTTTATTACGATACCGGCTATTTATAGAAGCTGGAAAAAGAAAGAGCTGTACTTCCCGAATGCACAGCCGGCGACACAGCTTCTTGTTATCTGGGCACTTGCCGTATATGTAGTGTTTGAATGTATTGCTACCAAGTATACGACCTATACTTTCCCGGCATTCTTTGCCCAGAGTATCCTGGCAGCCCTGCTTCTCACCAGGTATGAGGTGAAAGTGACAGGCAAGGCGTCACTCACCGGCGCAGTCTATCTTCTGCTCAGTTTCACGCTGATTCCGGCAGTAATGTACATGCGGTCCGGCAAAGGGACAGCGGAGGTGCTGCGTATGATTCCTACAGATGGGCGCCCTATCGTGGCAGAACACGGATACCGGACCTCTACCGTATTCTACAGCGGGGAAACCATTTATCGGCTGGTGGAGGGAAAGGATGAACAGAAACTTATGCCGGGAACCCTCTCCTGGAATGCCAAAAATGTCATGCCTTTCTATAAGAAAGAAGACCTGCCCAGGGAAGCCCATGGCTATATTGTCATCGACTATCCGGAAAAGGATATAGGAAATATTACCGTCTACTCCGCCAAAGGGGTATGGAACAGTGATACCATGACCGGGAGCCGGGGAACAAAGACAGAGTGGATTATTCCGGCTGGGATTACAGAGGCACTGGAAAGGGGGTATGAAAGATGAGCCTTCGGCTCGGAGCTGTGAAATCCTGTGGGGATTGCCGGCGTAAAGCAGAATGTTCTCTTATAAAAGGTAAAGATGCAAAAGTTTTTCCAAAAGAAAAACAAAAAAACGAAGCTCCTTTTTTGAAAGAATGGGGGGGAAGAGTCGCGAACTTTGTTTGTTGTCCGTGTGCATCAGAAGGTTCACAGGTGTGTGTATCCTGAGCGGATGCAGGGCTGTATGAGCCGGGGTTCATAGGACTATGCAACCCCATGAGGATTGCAGGGATGAAGTGGAATATTCTCTTATGAAAGGGAAGAATGCAAAAACCCTGCAAATGGGAAGCATGCAGCACGTTTCCCGTTCTGGAGAGAAAGGGCGAGCCGCCAGCCTTTGGCTGGTGGGGAAAAGTAGAATGCTGTATGTCAGGGGATAGGAAAGCATGAAAATGTTCTGAGTTCTTTTCGTCTGATAGGAAGCCCCACAGGCTTCCCGTCTGACCGTCTGAACCATCTGATTGTCTGCAGACTGCTACAGCAGTCTGCCTGGGGGATAGTTGATTCCACTTTGTATGAATACAGGAAAGCATGCTGATGTGCTCCCTCTGAAGTCTGATTTGCCGGACGGTCTGATGTCTCTTCTGAGGTATGTTTGCAATTCCGCTCAATTCTCAAACCTGCCTTTTCAGAATCCACCACTCGAAAGTCTCGGAAAGAATTTTGCTATTCTGCTTTTTGATGGTAAGGCATAGCCATTCTTGCAGTTCTTGAGCAATAAAAAATGCAGCGTTGGCTGCATTTTTTTTGCTTATTCTTTTTACATAAAGTATGCCTGAGCTTCTACGTACCATACGTTTTCCATCTTGCGGTCGCCCATGTCTTCGGCTCTGAAGCCGTATTCTGCTTTGATTTTGAGCCCCTTCATCGGAACGTATTCGAAACGAGCCAGGTTGAACTTAGCACCGCCGTAGTTCTTTTCTGGGGAATCGGTTCCGGCAGCTACAGCGTTCATCTTGTCGGCCAGATATGCCGGCATCTTGCCCATGTCGATACCGTTGAAAATCCAGTGCTTGTAAATGTGGCCCATGTACTGGTCAGCTATATCACTGGAGGAGCTGCCGAAGTAGGTGCCTGCCTGACTGTATACGTGATCCAGAGTGAAGGCGTAGGAGTGCGGCTTCAGGATATCCACATCACCGAAGGTAATGCCGAAGTTGAAGCTGTGCGGTTTTTCATTGTTCAGCGGGAGACGGCGCATGTTCTTCAGGTATTCGCCGTGAATAGACAGATGATCGTTAATGTTATAGGACAACGCACCGCCCCATGCCTTGACAATCGGATCTACCGGGCCGTTGACCTTAGCACCGTACAGATGGAATTCGTACTGCTTGGGAGCTACGAATTTATAGGAAATGAAGGTGGCCGGTACATCTTCATCTTCGCCCAATGGCATATGGACGTTGCTCATCGGGTAGTAGCTGCCGTTGGACCAGTCCAGGCCGCTGGCCAGGGTCTGCAGACGTTCAGAAGTCTGGAACTGGCTTACCAGAGTAGAAGCGATCTGAGATGCAGTGCCCGTTGCTATAGGGTCAGACAATCCGGTGCTCTTCAGAGCGGTGCTTACGTCTGTTGTAATGTTTTTGCCCAAATCGTTCATGTTGGTGGTACGGTTGATGGAGCCAGCAATAACTTGGGACAGGGCATCGGCCTGAGCGGCGCTCATGCCAGCCTGAGTCATCAGCTGCGGCTTAGCCAGTGTGCCGGCCAGCTGGGCAGCGGCTGCCTTCATGCCTGCTACACCGTGCATCATCGGGCCGGTGTAGTCGTAGTTAATGTTGTTGGCGCGGCCGGTGGCAATACGGAGGGCGCCACCCTTGAAGTAGTCGCCGAACTGTACGCCGATACCGGTGAATTCGCCGTCATAAGTGTATCCGGTGACACCCATACGCATGGGGAAACGGCCGATAATGATATTGTCATCTGTTGGTCCCTTATTGAAGAAATAATGATCCTTTACATCGCCCCAGTGGTAGGTAGTGAAGAAACGGTTCAGCTTAAATTCGCCGTCATCCGCATCGGTGGCATTTACGCCGGTAAAGGACTTGCCGTTCATGGACATGTGGGTTTCCAGCTGCCCATAGAGCCATACTCTTGGAGTTATCTTGGTGTAGGAGTTTACACGGAAGCGGAATCCCATGGAATCGTCATGGTCATGCTCGGAATCTTTGAAAATATTGTCATACGACGGCATAGCGCTGGCGCGGAAATCATATAGGAACGAGGTATCCTTGAATACCTGATTTTCCAGTTTATCTACCCGTACACCCAGAGTATCCAGTTCGACGGCATAATCAGAGGACAGCTTGTCCAGTGTAGCTTTCTGGTCAGTCGTCAGGGTGTCTTCCTTAGCCATGAGGCGGGCTACAATCTGTCCCATTTCATAACGGGTAATATTTTTATTTCCTTTAAAGGTTCCATCCGGATAGCCGTCAATGACGCCTTCGTCAGCCAGCTGGCTGACAGCCTTATATGACCAGTCATCTGGTGTTACGTCAGAAAAAGCATTATTGGCCATGACAAATGAGGAGGTGGTGAGCATGAGTGCGGCCAGAGCGGCACCAAGAGGTAAGCGTTTCATGAAAATTCCTTTCCGGATGAAAATCCTTCGCCTGCATTGAAAATGAAATTAAACAAATATATTAAAATGATTTATAAAAGTGAAAATTAATCAGTTCATTATATCTCTTGCAGGAGAAAAAAGTCAACAGGCCATGAAATGTGTATATTTTATGGGTATTTCCAATGGGATGCCTATGCAGTTCGGGAATTGAAGAAGGGTTGAAAAGATGGGAAAACTGGATTTTTTATCCTAATTGAGAATGGATAGAGAGAAATAAAGCCAAACGGAATCATTATTTTGTTTAATAAAACAGTGCGTATATTCATTAAAAAGGAAGGTATAAATAATCAGAGAAAAGAAGACTCGTTTTTCTCCAGGGAGAATGGAAGGAGGCATGAAAAAAGAACCGGCCATAGTGCGGGCCGAAACCCTTGACGGAGCCTGTCAGTGTAGCATATACTAATGCAGCGTAAAAAAACAGAATGGGTATTCTTCTCCATTGACGACAGAAAAAAGGAAGAAAAAGACCCGGAAACAGGCAGTGTCCTTCCGGGACAGGAAAGGATGTGCATACCATGGAAAATGAAGTAACCCTTCGCTTTGCCAGACCGGAAGATGCGGAGGCGATTCGTTCTATTTACGAACCATATGTGCTCAATACGGCGGTTACTTCCGAATACTACGTTCCTACAGTAGAAGAATTCAGGGCGCGTATTACCAGAACTCTGGAGAGATATCCCTATATAGTGGCCCTGAAAGACGGGCAGATTATCGGCTATATTTACGCCAGTCCTCTGAGTCCAAGGCATGCGTATTCCTGGGCGGCAGAAACATCGATTTACATTCGCCAGAACGTGCGCCGCACCGGAGCAGGAAGCCGGCTGTACAAAGCCTTATCGGCTATCTGCATGAAGCAGCACGTGCTCAACCTGTATGCCCGTATCGCCTTTGCCGATCCGGAAGACGAATTTCTGGTCAATGCCAGTGCCCGATTCCATCAGGCCATAGGATTCTCAAAAGCTGCTGAATTTCACCGGGTATTTCATAAATTCGGCCGTTGGTACAACGCCATCTGGATGGAAAAACTTCTTGGCGGTCACCCTGAAGGGGCTATGCCCGAAGTGATTCTTTTCCCACAGCTCCAGCTTACCGATGAAGATTTGAGAGGGTATTGAGAGGAAAAGACAGGGTTGAGAATTGAGGGCTGGGGAAATTGCAAATATAGAGTTGTCAGACAAATCAGACATCAGACCGGGCTGCCATTCTTATGGAAATTCTAAGGCAGGGGACTTGTATCCGGCAATGACATACTTTGTCATCGCTCCTTTCAGACTAAAAATAAGGAATCAAAAAACGATTTTCCAGCCAACAGAAAATCGTTTTTGCTTTCTTGTGAAAAAAGGTCAAAATCCTGAAATCCATAAAAGGAAAGGGTTCCATACGAAGCTCCTTTCAGGAAAACCATAGCAAAATTTTATATGTAATACCTGTTCTCCAGCTTTAAAGCAGACCCGCCGGCCATATATAAGACATTAAAGACCAGCCGGCATTTGAGACAAAACTTTGTTCAAATCCAACGAATGTCGGGGGGATAGTTGATTCCACATTGTATGAATACAGGAAAGCATGCTGATGCGCTCCATCTGAAGTCTGATTTGCCGGACTGTCTGATGTCTTTTCTGAAGTGTGTTTGCAATTCCTCTCAATTCTCAAACTTCATATCTCTAACCTGGTTTTACAGGTTCATCTATCATCTCCAATCAAAAAACTGCAACCCTGAGGTTGCAGTTTTTTGATTGTTTTTACTTATCGGCCAGCAGCTTCTTGCACTTGGCAATGTTGGCACGGATGGTGTCGCAGCAGTGCTTGAACTGAGCCTGTTCGTCGTCTGGCAGGTTGAATTCGATGATGTCTTCTACGCCGTCAGCGCCGATGACGCATGGCAGGCCTACGTATACATCTTCTTCACCGTATTCGCCCTTGAGGCTTGCACTTACCGGGATGATCTTCTTTTCATCGTGGAGAACAGCACTTGCCAGGGTGACAGCGATGCTGGAAATGCCGTATTCAGTGCACTTTTTACCTACATAGGTTACCCAGCCGCCACGGATGGCATCATGAGTAGCCTGTGCGCGGTCAAACTGGAAACGTGTATCGTCTGGATCCATGTCGTCCAGGCGCTTGCCGTTGAAAGAAACCTGGGACCATGGGGTCATCTGTGCATTGCCGTGTTCACCCATCATATATGCCTGGATAGAGTGCGGGTCAATGCCTGTCTGCTTGGTGAGCCAGTGGTTCAGACGGGAAGAGTCGAGGCCGGTGCCTGTGCCAAATACGTGGTTCTTCGGGAGACCGGATTTTTCAGCAATCAGGTTGGTAATGACATCGCATGGGTTGGTTACATTGATGAAGAACCCTTTGAATCCGCCGGCCATAACCTTTGGAATATATTCATTGACCTGTACAGCGGTGAAGTTCATTTCATCGTCGCGGCTTCCGGTAGCTACCAGGGATACGTTGCCTGCGCAGTTGATGATAATGTCGCAGTCACCCAGTTCTTCATAAGCAGCCGGCTTATACACTACGCGGCGCGGCATGAAAAGAACCGCATCCATCAAATCCTGTACTTCGCTCTTAACCTTCTGTTCATTTACATCGCAGAGGCGGACTTCATCGGCAACGCCCATCATACCCAAATCAAATGCTACGTGGGCACCTACATGTCCAATACCAATTACGCCGACAATTCTTTTCTTCATATAGAAAACCTCCTCTACCTGTCTTCGTGACGGCTTAGTGTTAACCATCATGGCAAAATTATTGTGTTATATTATACCACTGACATTGAAAGATAGTAAATATTCTATTTTAATATGGACAGCCATGTAGGAAATGCATGAAAAGAAGCCGGATGTCGGGATACTGAAAGCAGACCCACTGCATGACACAGAATGAATATAATGAATAAACATATAAAGGAAATAAGAACTTTCATATGCCGATGCAAACAGAAAAAGAGAGGGATGAGGTTTTGGGAAATTCTCACAAGCTGGAGATTGCAGTCGGAAGATCCCTGTAGGATGTAGGAGCGAAGCGGAATGTTCTCCTGTGAAAAAATGGTGGATAGTTGATTTCTCTATGTTTGAATACAGGAAAGCAGACGGATGTTACATGTGGTCCTTTTTATAAAAAATTCTTATTCTCCCGCCAACCGTATACCTCGAACCAGTCTATGTAGCCAAGGAAAGCATGCAGCACGTTTCCCTCTCTGGAGAGAGGGGGACCATCCGCCCCAGGCGGATGGTGGAAAGTAGAATCCTGTATGTCAGCGTATAGGAAGGCAGGCTATTGTATGCCATATGTTTGCCTTTTACCCAAAATTATGTACAACCCCATGAGGGTTTCAGGACAAGCGGAAATATTCTCCTGTGAAAAAGATAAGAATCCTAAAGCTTACAAAAGGAAAGTGCTCCAAACGCAGCTCCTTTCTGGAAGAACATAGCAAAATTTTACAGGTAATACCTGTTCTCCATCTTTAGAGTAGACCCGACTGATAAATGGCAGCACGACAAATTTTAGAGTATAGATTCTTGCCGGCCCTGGAGTTGCAAGGCAACTCTTACAGCTCATGAGCGTTGGCTCATCCATGCCTCCTCCCTTTAACCTGGTTTTACAGGCCTGCAGGCTTATTCTGGCGCATCTCCATCTAATATGTATGCATGCGGATGAATTATATATCGTTTCTTATAATTCTATTTGTGAATGGGGTTACATGCATTAAACGAATATCAGATATAAAAATAGGGGATGGAGAGACTGAGGGGAACTCTCAGAAAGAGGAAACCATGAAAGTGGAGAAATCATCAAAAAGCCGATGAATACGGGAGAAATACGGGGTAAAGTGAAATACATATGCTAATTCGGAGTAATTTGCGTCTGTATCGTCCGGGGGATTTCGGGTATGGGTATAGATGTTTTCTAAAAGGGCACCATATATTTTTTTATTGCCTAACGGTTTTTTCTATGATAGAGTTAGGTAATTCCTTTTTACACGATGGGGTTAACGATTAGGAAAGGAGTTGCTATTATGCAAAAAAAATCTAATGAATTCGTTGCCATCGGCTTAATGTTGTTTGCGCTGTTCTTCGGTGCAGGCAACCTGATTTTCCCGGTTTTCATGGGTCAGAACGCAGGTATTAACGTAACCTGGGCTACTCTGGGCTTCCTGATTACCGGCGTAGGCCTTCCGTTTGCCGGTGTACTGGCTGTATGTTATTCCGGCGACGATCTGCAGAATCTGGCTTCTCGCGTAGCGCCATGGTACGGCGTAGCATTCACCGTTCTGCTGTATCTGACCATCGGACCGTTCTTCGCTATTCCGCGTACTGCCACAGTATCCTATGAAATTGCGGTAGCTCCGCTTCTGGGACCGGAAGCTAAGAGCATTGGTCTGTATGCGTTTGCCTTTGTTTTCTTCGCCCTCTCCTGGTGGCTGGCTATTACCCCGGGCAAGATGGTAAGCCGTATCGGCAAGGTTATCACTCCGTTGCTGCTTGTTTTCCTGGTAATCCTCATTGGTGCTTCCTTCATGAACCCGATGGGTGTTCCGCAGGCTCCGACGGACAATTATGCAACCCCGGTTGGCGCAGCCGTACAGGGCTTCCTGGATGGCTATAATACCATGGATGCACTGGCTGCTCTGGTATTTGGTGTCATTGTGGTACAGTCCGTTAAGATGTTTGGTAAAACTACTCATGAAGAAATCACTTACTCCTGCCTGCGCGCAGGCCTGATTTCCACCATTATCATGGCGCTCATTTACGGCTCCCTGAGCTTCCTGGGTGCCAGCTCCGTTCAGGCCATCGGTATTCAGGAAAACGGGGCTCCTGTACTGGTTCAGGCAGCGCAGTTCTATTTTGGCCAGTCTGGTTCCATCATTCTGGGCGGCATCGTAATCCTTGCCTGCCTTACCACCAGCGTCGGCCTGATTGCTTCTTGCGCAGCTTACTTCAATCTGTTGTTGCCAAAAATTAATCATGTCCTCTGGGCTACTGTGTTCTCCTTCGTATCCTTCGGTATTGCGCTCTTTGGTCTGAGTACCATCATTTCCGCATCTATTCCGGTTCTGATGTTCCTCTATCCACTGACCATTGTGCTGATTCTGCTGGCACTGACTGGCAAGATTCACGGAGGAACAAATGGCATCTATGCATGGACTATCGGTCTGACCGTTATTCCATCTCTCTACACAGGTTTCCATACCGCAGGCATTGCCCTGGGGGGAGTTGATACCTTTATGGCTTCCATACCATTCGCAAACTACGATATGGCATGGATCTCCTTCTCCGTCGTGGGATTTATTGTGGGCCTAGTCATCAGCAAGATTAAAGGCTAAACAATAAGTGTCACCGTTACTCATCGTGTAATCTGAATGAAGACCTGTCCCTTCGGGGGCAGGTCCTTTTTATTGTGGATATAGTATAATTAAGCTGTGCAGGAATGTGATGCCAGCCAGGAAGTTTCTATGACGGCATATGTAAATAAACCTGCCAGAGGAGTCATTATGAGCGAATCAATCTATGCATCCTGGAAGCCTGTGCTGGAAAAAATCATGCACCGGCTGGTGGACTATCTGGAAAACAAGAGTGCTGACAAGAAAGCATCCACTGGAGAATCTGCATTTGAACATATCAATTATCGCATTAAAGGGGAAGAAAGCATGCGTGATAAGTGCCGGAGAAAGGAGATTCCTGAAACGACAAAGTCCGCTCTATGTACCATTCATGACGCTATAGGCATCCGCATTGTCTGCTGCTTTCTTGATGATGTGTATGACCTGGTGGATGTGATTCGGAAGATACCCGGAGTCCGGGTGATAAAGGAAAAGGATTTCATTACCTGTGCCAAACCGAGCGGATATCGCAGCTACCACCTCATTCTGGAAATTGAAGACGAGGTTGAAGATGTACTGGGAAATACCCCGGGACATTATTATGCGGAAGTGCAGCTTCGAACCATTGCCATGGACTCCTGGGCCAGTTTGGAACATCAGATGCAGTATAAGCGTGAAATTCGGAATAAAGAACTTATCAGCCGGGAATTGAAGCGCTGCGCTGATGAACTGGCGGCCTGTGATGTATCCATGCAGACGATACGGATGATGATTAAGGAGGCCTGAAAGAGGGGCTTTGTGAAAGGGGAATATATGCGCATTTTATTCGCAGAAGATGAACAGGATATGTCCCGTGTTCTGGCAGCCATTTTCAAACATGAAGGATATGATATTGATGTGGCGGCCAACGGACAGGAAGCAGTGAATCTGGCAGAAGCCAATAGCTACGACTGTATGATTATGGATGTCATGATGCCTGTGAAAGATGGCCTCACAGCACTGGCGGAAATCCGTGCTTCCGGTGATACGACACCGGTCATCATGCTCACGGCAAAGGCGGAAGTGGATGACCGGATTCAGGGCCTGGATACCGGGGCTGACGATTATCTGGCCAAGCCGTTTTCCGTGAAGGAACTCATGGCTCGGGTAAGGAGCCAGACACGCCGACAGGGAGCCTTCAATCCGGGAAAGATTACCCTGGGAAATACCACGCTGGATGTGGAGTCGGCAGAAGTTGTAGCAGGGAACACCATCAGCCTCAGTCCTAAAGAAGCCAGACTACTCCGCTACTTTATGAAAAATGCAGGCAAGTCCTTGGATGAAAATTCTGTATTCCGTCACCTGGGAGAAGAAGGGGAGACAGAAGACCAGGATGAGGTATGGCTCTATGTGAATTATCTGAAGAGAAAACTGGCATCCGTGCAGTCCGACCTCACTGTGGAAGGGCAGCGTGGCGGGCCATACCGGCTTGTACACGGTGGAGTGAATACCTATGGATCTCATTAAACGATTACGACACCGGTTCATCTTTCTGGCCGCTGTCTCTATTTTCATTATCGTGTCCGTGGCCCTTTTGTCCATCAACTGGATGAGTGCCCGGTCCATGCAGGAAAGCTGTCTCAAGACGATGAGCCGGATTGCGGATAACGGCGGGGTCATGCCCATGCGGGAAGGGCACTATCCCACAGGGACCACTACCTGGTTCATCGATTCTGACTGGAATGATGACACACGGGAGGCTTATTACTCTACCCGATATTTCAGTGTGATTTTCAGTTCGGGGAATAAGGTTATGGCTATCCATGCCGATCAGATTGCTGCCTATACGGAAAGCGAAGCGGTCAGTGAAGCCATCCGGATTCTGGCAAGCCGGCAGGAAGCGGGTTTTTATGAAAAAAACGGAGCCGACTACGGCTTCCTGGTAAGAAGCGATGCGCGGCAGGAAAAACTGGTGGTCGTGGTAGATGCCAGCCGGGAATTTATGGCGGTTCGTTCCTTTATGAATTTCTCCTTCCGGTTTGGTCTGGTGTGCATAGTTCTTTTCATTATTATCTTTGCTTCCCTTTCGAACCGGGCCATTCAGCCGTTTATCCATAATTTTGAAAACCAGAAGCGATTTATCACCAACGCAAGCCACGAACTGAAGACACCGATTGCTATCATTTCCGTCAATGCGGAAGCACTGGAGATGGTGAATGGGGAGAATGAGTGGACCCGGGGCATACTGAAACAGGTACACCGCCTGTCCAATCTGATTAACCATCTCATTCTTCTGTCCAAGATGGGGGAAGGATCCCAGTTTCAGATGCATAAAGCTCTGGTCAACGTATCCGAGGTGGCTTCCAATACCGCTGGCTCGTTCCAGCTGCTGGCGGCAGAACAGCATAAGAAGGTGGAAGCGGATATGGAAAAGGATGTAAGGATTCAGACAGATGAAAAATGTTTCCTTGAACTACTCAATATCTTTCTGGACAACGCAGTAAAATACTGTGATGAAGGCGGAACCATAAGGCTTACTCTCCGGAAGGGGAAGAAAGACGGTACGGCAGCTTTGGCCATAAGCAATGACTATGCGGCAGGGGAACACGAGGATTACACTCGTTTCTTTGAACGATTCTACCGGAGTGATGAGTCACATAACAGTGCAAAAGCCGGATATGGTATCGGTCTGTCCATGGCCCGGGAAATTCTGGGTATGCTGAAAGGGAAAATCCGTGTATCCTGGAAAGATGGGCGCATTACATTCAGCATGGTCATTCCATCGCTGTGAGGAGGAAAGATACAGTGAATGAAGAATTGCTGCAGGACGCGGTGCTCTATGTGAAACGCACCTGCATTTTCATAGATACCTGCAGTCTGCTGTCAGAGGATTCGGAGGCGTTCTGGAACCAGTGGATTCCTACCCTTCGGAAAAGCGGACAAAAAATAATCATTATCCCATCGGTTTTAAACGAGCTCATGCGCCACCGGGATAACCGCAGAGATAAGGTACTGGCCCGGAAGGCCGAAAATGTGCTTTACCTTCTGCAGGTGCTGGAAAAAGAAAAACTGGCGATGCTGTCCGGTGTAAAGGAATCAAATTATGCCGATGCGGATTTCACAAAAATCCTGGCATGTGCCTCACGAAAGCAACCCATGCTTCTGATAACGCAGGACAGGGAACTGGCGGCAAGGATTCACCACCTGAAGAATCGCCACGCCATGGCGGCGCGCCTCTCCGAAGGGGGCATATTGCTTAAAGCTAAGCCGGAAAGAAAAGAACCGATTCTAACCAGACTCTGGCAGGGTGTTTGCAGCCTCTTCGGGAAAAAGAAAGATGACCGGGAAGCAGAGACCTGCCGCCTTTGTGGCAAATCGTGGCCGGCGTATCGCATGAAGGCACACCTGTGCCCTGAGTGCCTCAAGAAAGGAACCATCCATCACTGCAAACGCTGCGGAAAGGACATGCTGTACACCAATTATCTGAAATATGTAGAAAAGGCAGAACCCTTCGCCTACTGTGATGACTGCTACCGCTTCCGGAAAAAGGTATTCCAGTACCGGACCTGTCAGGACTGCGGCTGCACCTTCCCCATCACCCAGGGCGAAGCCGAATTCTACCAGGCCAAAGGCTATGACCTGCCCAAACGTTGCAAAGACTGCAGGCATAGAAGAAGATGAGCGTAAAGGCCGCAAACTTTGTTTGCTGTCGGCAAAAATGACCACGTCATTTTCGAGTTGGTGCGCCAACAACGTATTGTTTCTAATCCATTCGCGTTAGCGAATGGTGGAAAGTAGAATGCGGTATGTCAGAGCCTGGGAAAGCAGGCTATTGTACGCAATAATTTTGCTTTTTACAAAGAAGCTATGTGGAACATCCCCCTGAAGAAACGAAGCTTCTGCACAGCCCTGGCCCATTGACGTTAAACCACAGCCATAATCCGAAGGCTTATAGCCCTGCAAACTGGGAACGGTTCACACCGGCCTATGGGCCTCGCTCATCCTTGTCGTATAATAAGAGATAAGGATAACGTTTTACGTGTATGCAATAAGGAGGGATACTTATGCTGAGACATGTAAACCGGTTACGGTCTGCGGTATACGGCATTGCGATTGGGGATGCCCTGGGGCTTCCTGTGCAGTTTCAGTCCCGTGACTCGTATCCGGAAGTGACGGAGATGATAAAGGGGGAACTTCCATGGCCTGCCGGAACCTGGTCAGATGATACCAGTCTCACCCTGGCCACGGTGGACAGTCTTCTTACCTGTGAAGGCGTGGATGTGCCGGATATGCGCGCCCGTTTTATGGATTGGATGGACAATGGGGCGTATACTCAGGACGGAGAAGCCTTTGATCAGGGGTTTACCACAGTGCATGCGCTGACCCATGGTCGTGGATGTACCAATGAACAGTCCAATGGAAATGGCTCGCTCATGAGAATACTTCCACTGGCTTTCGTGAAGAATCTCAGTGATGAACAGATTGCCCAGGTGTCCGGGATTACCCATGCACATCCCCTGTCCGTGGAGGCCTGCACCGTGTACGTCCATGCGGCACAGCTTATTCTGGATGGATTTTCGCTCACTGCGGCACTGGAGACAGCCAGCCTTTCTTCCGAGATTTTCTCGTATCTGGCCGACATCGGCAGCAAAAAGCGAAATGAGATTCGCAGTACAGGATATGTAAAGGATTCACTGGAAGCTTCTTTCTGGTGTCTTCTCACCACGGATAATTTCCGGGATGCCCTCATTCGGGCGGTCAATCTGGGGGATGATACAGATACTATCGGGGCTATTACCGGCGGGATGGCGGGGTTAGTCTACGGGATGGAGTCTGTTCCTGATTCCTGGATGAATGCTCTTCGGAAAAAAGAAATTATTGAACGTTGTCTTGCTTCTCAGTAGACAGCCTTTGCAAGAGGCTTCAGAGCTGCATTTTTACAGAAAGGATGATTCCCCTGGTAAAAGAAGAAGTACTGAACAAAGTAAAGGAAGTTATGGACGCTTCGTCTTGCTATGAAGGACTGAAAACAATTTGCGGAGACTATCTGAAAGCCGTAGGGACGGAAAAAGAAAAGGCGGCTGCAGATGTACTGAAAAAAGAACTGAAGGCAGACGTAAACTCCATTGATGAAGTTATTCCATTCTTTGAATCCGAAGCAGGGGAAAAGGTACTGGGCAAAGACACAGCAGCCCACCTGGCAGCTACAGCAAAGGAAGCTAAGGAAAAAGGCGTGAAATACTGCATCTGTCCAGCCTGCACCGCTGGCGGATGGCTCCTCGATCACGAATCCGAATTCTGAAAAGCAGGTACGAGAAGTAAGACGGGTTTGAAAATTGAGCGGCGGGATTTGAAAAAACTGGCAGGCCTGGAGCTGTCATGCAAATCAGACATCCGATAAAATCAAAAAGCATAGTAAAACGACTTTCCAACATGTTTATGGAAAGTCGTTTTATATACTATACCTTTATCAAAAAGCGGTGAAGAATGCAAAAGCTAAAAGGAAGGAAACGTTGCCAAACGAAACTTCTTTAAATCAAAACGTAAGGCATGAAAAAGGTTGTGAAAAAATGTTTTTCACAACCCGGAATTGCAGGCTGAAGGTTGAATGTCTGATTTGTCTGATAACTCTATGTTTGCCGGTTTTTCACATTTCGCCTGCTCACTTCTCTTGCCTGTCGTTTATTCTGTCAATTCATGGATTAATGCAGGAACCGTGGTAATCTCATTGATTTTCCACGCGTTGGCACCGCAGAAGATAAGGGCATTGTCCACATCCCCTTTAGCCGCACGGATCAGCGCCATGGTGATGCAGTACGGAGTGGTAGCCGGATTGCATGTTTTTAGACAGTTGAAACAGTGGTCCGGCGGGATACGACCCTTTTCCGCTCTCTTTACGAAGGCATTGCGAATAGCGCGGCCAGTCATATGTACTGGACTGTTTACCAGAGTGATGTCCTCTTTTCTGGCTTTGACATACATCTGTTTAAATGCATCCGATGCATCGCATTCCTTTGTGGCTACAAACCGGGTGGCCATCTGCACACCGGAAAGCCCCAGAGAAAGGTAGTGGCTGATATCCGCCTTGTCGAATACGCCGCCGCCGAAAATAACGGGGATTTTCTTCTTGAACTTTTCTTCGTATGAATGGACTACGGCCAGGATTTCACCAATCTGCTTTTCATAACCACCCTGTCCCCACATGGCCACTTCCTCCCGGGTATATCCCAGATGTCCACCAGCTTTAGGTCCTTCAATAACAACGGCATCCGCGGTGCGGTGATGGTGTCGCTCCCAGAGATGAAGCAGTACCGATGCCGCCTTGGCAGAAGAAATGATAGGGGCAATCTTTGTCTTTGTTCCTTCTACCAGTGACGGCAGAGTTTTAGGGAGTCCGGCTCCGGAAAAAATGATGTCAGCGCCATTCTTCACTGCACATTTTACGTATTCTGCATAATGATGACCGCGGCACATGACATTTACCCCGATGACCCCTTCCGGAGCTATCTCTCTGGCCCGCTTCAGGTGCCATCCCAGCGCCCGTTCATTGGCTTCATAAGAATGCCGGAAGAAATCCTCTTCCTGGTATCCTGGCTGAGCTGCGGATATGACACCGATTCCTCCGGCTTTTGCCACAGCCCCTGCCAGGGATGACAGACTGATACCAATCCCCATGCCCCCCTGAATGATCGGCACCCGTGCACACAATTCTCCGATATGAAGTGATGGAAAATCCATAACTCCTCCAATCTAACATTATATAATAAATGTTTAATTTAATTATCAAATAACTAATATCTGAAGTATACTCTGAATATGCTTAAAAATCAAGAAATGGTGGAAAATAGCAGTCATTCCTTTTAACCGATAATAAACTTCAGGCATTGTGTTTATCTATACATAACATAAATTGCGTTTTGTTTTATTCTCAATTAGAGAAAAACACAGAATACACACCGGTTGTCGGGCGTAGTATAATAAAAACGGCACATAATGCCGAAGATATGGTAAAACAAAGGAGAGTATATTATGGCTAACAAATATGCAGGAACTAAGACAGAAAAGAATTTGTGGGAAGCCTTTGCAGGCGAATCCATGGCAAGAAATAAATACACATTCTTCGCTTCCACAGCAAGAAAACAGGGCTTTGAACAGATTGCAGCTATTTTTGAAGAAACCGCTAACAACGAAAGAGCTCACGCCAAGATGTGGTTCAACGAACTGGGACTTGGCGGCAAGACTGCTGAAAACCTTCAGCATGCCGCAGAAGGCGAAAACATGGAATGGACCGATATGTATGACCGTATGGCTAAAGAAGCCGACGAAGAAGGCTTCCACGATCTGGCAGAAAGCTTCCGTCAGGTAGGTGCCATTGAAAAGAGACACGAAGAACGCTACAGAAAACTGCTCCACAACGTAGAAACGAAGCAGGTTTTTGAACGCAGTGAAGTCAAGATCTGGGAATGCCGCAACTGCGGACATATCATAGTAGGCACCACTGCGCCAACTGTTTGCCCGGTTTGCAAGCATCCGAGAAGTTTCTTTGAACTTCATGCTGATAATTTCTAAATTCTAAGCAATTTTGACGCATTGCCTGCGTCAAGGCCGGTTGGGATTTCCCTCACGTATGACTAATACAGTGCGGGAACATCCCCACCGGCCTTTCCTTGCCACTGAACCAAACTTGTTATAAATCAGATTGCACTAAGGTAGTTTCCTTGTCACTGCATCAAACTCACTTCTAAATCAGAGCGAGGAAAAAGGAAAGATTGTCAGCCCGGCCTTTGCTGGGTGGATGGTGGAAAGTAGAATGTTGTATGTTTGTATGAAGGGAAAATAAGGATGCTTCCTGTTGCTTTTTTATAAAAATATTCCGCAATCTTCCTCAACCATCAACTCTAGAACCTGTTTTTCCCTCATGACCCGTATTCTGAACTTTGCGTTAAGCGGGGATGCATAAGGGAATATCAGATAAAAAATTGTCCCTGAATTGTACAGAATAGTACATTCAGGGACAATTTTTATCTGGGACAGGTTGGCTTTTGGCCTGACCGAAATTTATTTTCCTACGCAGAAGTTCTGGAATATGGAATTAATCAGCTCATCATCCACATTTTCACCGGTGATTTCTCCCAGTTTGTGAAAGGCTTCGGTAAGGTCTACCACGATAAAGTCGGCTGGCAGTTTATCAGCACAGGATTTCTGAGCCTGGTGAATCAGTTCCAGTGATTTTTCTGCCAGATCCATGTGGCGCAGGTTGGTGAGGAAGAGCTGGCGTCCTGCGTCCAGATCTTCGGTGTGCATAAGTTTCTGAATCAGTTCTTCCAGCCGGTCAATGCCGCTTCCGTATTGTGCAGACAGGTGGATAATTGGCGTTTCTTCAGAAATCAGGGAGCGGATTTCCGCTTCTCCTGCCTTCTGTTCCAAGTCGTACTTGTTCAGAATGACGATGGCCTTTTTTCCTTCCAGGGAGGAAAGGATGCGGCGGTCTTCATCGGTAAGGGGGACAGAGCCATCGATGACCATGAGAATTAAATCCGCTTCTTCCATGGATTTTCTGGCCCGTTCAATACCGATGGCTTCTATCTGGTTTTCTGCATCCCGGATGCCGGCTGTATCCATGAGAATGAGCGGAATGCCTCCGATACGGATGGATTCTTCAATGGTATCCCTTGTGGTACCTGGCATGTCCGTGACGATGGCCCGGTCTTCCTGAAGGAGTGCATTAAGGAGACTGGATTTCCCTGCATTGGGTCGGCCGGCAAGAACGGTCTTGAATCCGTCCTGAATAAAGCGTCCCCGGTGGGAGCGGGTAATCAGCTGGGTAAGGGATTGATTGATTTCCTCCAGTGCTTTGCTGATTTCATCCACCGTAAGATCCTCCAGATCCTCTTCCGGATAATCAATGGTTACTTCCAGCTTGGTGATGAACTCTTTCAGCTTTTCCCGGGTTTCATGTACATATTGAGACAGGGCGCCGGAGAGGTGGCTTTCTGCCTGTACCAGGGCGGCCTGTCCTCTGGCGGTGATGATATCCATGACCGATTCGGCCTGTGCCAGGTCGATACGTCCGTTCAGAAAAGCGCGTTTGGTGAATTCGCCCTTGTCGGCGGGAACGGCGCCATGGCGGAGAGCCAGGGAAAGTACGGAGCGCAGGGCTTCTACAGAGCCGTGCATCTGGAATTCCACCACATCTTCTCCTGTATAGGAATGCGGAGCTTTCATGTACACAGCCAGTCCCCGGTCTACGATACGGTCATTATCCATGACCTTGCCGTAATACATCATATAGGGGACGGCATCGTGAAAATTATGAAGTTTCTTTGTTTCAAACATCCGGTTGGCGATTTCCGCAGCGTCAATACCGCTTAAACGGATAATGCCAATGCCACCTTCTCCGGGAGGTGTGGCAATAGCTGCAATGGTTGTCTGTTCGTACATAATGGACTCCTTTGTTTACAAACATATAGCTTATTATACCATGATTGGGCGTCTTTCACGGTTCCATGGTACACTGTAAGGCAGAGGATTAAGACAGAGGATGACAGATATGCAAACCATACAGAATCAGCTGATAAGGGAAATCCGCCGGCTCGGTCTTCCTGTGGAGTTTGCCCTGGTACTTGCCGGGGAGCTGAAGACAGAGAAAATGATACGACGCATGGTGGGGTATCTCCGCCATATGGAGGAAGCATCTCCTGAGGAAATTGCCGATGAAATGCTGGCCATACTGGCCGACAGGGATACATGGCGGGAAAAGAAAATTAATGAGTATTACAATGCCAGGTACAACAGGTATCTTAATGAAAAATAACGAAACGGCATACCCGGCAGCAGGAAGCCGGATGCAGGAAGAGAAGAGGAGAAGCAGATGAATAAACAGGGAAAGTGCCCGGTAGTGCAGGGGCAGGATTACGAAGTTTCCATTACCGATCTGGGAATTCATGGAGAAGGTATAGGCAAAGTGAACGGATTTACCGTATTTGTACCGGGGGCATTGCCAGGGGAAAGGGCGGAAGTGCGAATCATCCGGGTAAAGAAGTCCTATGCCACAGGAAAGCTGGTAACCCTTAAGGAACAGACCCCGCATCGGGTGAAGCCGGAGTGTCCGGTATATGATCAGTGCGGAGGATGCCAGATTTCTCATATATCCTATGAGGAACAGCTGGCAATCAAGCATCATAGCGTAGTGAGCGTTATTGAGCGCATCGCCGGGGAGGATGGTTCTCTGGTGGAACCGGTGATTCCGGCGGCTCATCCGTTTAGGTACCGAAACAAGATGGCCATTCCGGTTGGTTTTGTGAAAGGGGTTCCGTCCCTGGGGTATTATCGCCAGGGGACGCACGACATTGTGCCTACGGCGCTCTGCAATATACAGAAAGAAGAAAACAACGAGCTGCTCCGTTTTGCCGCTGAATTTATACGCAAGCACTCCATTTCCTGCTACAACGAGAAGACTGGGAAAGGAAGCCTTCGTCATGTTATGGGCCGGGTTGGCGATGACGGAAAACTTATGGTGGTGCTCATTACCGCCACACGTGACCTGCCCTGTGAGGAAGAATGGGTCAGGGAAATGACCGAAGCGCTGCCGTTTGTGGTGTCCATTTATCACAATGTGCAGGATCGGAAAGGAAATGTGATTCTTGGGAAGACTATACGGAAGCTTTATGGAAGCGACACACTGAAGGCCTCCATCGGACCGCTCCAGTTTGAAGTGTCTCCCTATTCTTTTTTCCAGGTGCATAAGGAACAGGCAGAAGTACTGTACAGCAAGGCGCTTGAATTTGCACAGCTTACCGGAAAGGAAATGGTGATTGATGCCTACTGCGGTACCGGCACTATTTCTCTCTATCTGGCCCAGAAGGCAAAACACGTACTGGGTATAGAGATTGTACCGGCAGCCATTGAAGATGCAAAGAAGAATGCGATAAGAAACCACGTGGGAAACGCAGATTTCATCGCTGCTGATGCAGGAGTCATTATGCCGAAGCTGTACAAACAGGGAACCCGTCCCGACGTTATCGTCATGGATCCCATCCGCGCCGGTTGCAGTGAAGAGGTACTGAAGGCGGCAGCAGGTATGGAACCAAAACGCATAGTCTACGTATCCTGCGGCCCCTCTACTTTTGCCAGAGATGCAAAGATTCTTGCACAGATGGGATACCAACTGAAAAAAGTCCAGCCCGTAGACATGTTCCCCCAGACCATGCATGTGGAACTGGTGGCACTGCTGGAGAGAAAGTAGAAAAGCAGATAAAAGCATAAACTTTATATAAGTAGCTTTATATGGATCTGTTCATACAATTATGGTAAGGAGTGTACAGGCAATGCGGGGCCTCAGAATTTATTTAGCCGATGGAACTTATAATGGTACCGTTACGATGAGCAGTGACTCATCAAAAATATCAGCTATCCGGGTAACCCGAGAAAAAATATCGGATTATGAAAATGAATTGGGTGGGGCCGGGGTGTACCTGCTCCTCGTTGGTTCTAATGCGGTATATGTAGGACAGACGGGACTGGATACGATTCAGAAAAGGATTCAGAATACTCATTCCGGGAATATCGATTCGCTGTGGCACACCGTGCTGGGATTTAAATTTACGGATTTTACTATCAGCAGCAATGAATTGCTCTTTATTGAAAATGCAATGTGCGAATATGTGTATGAGCACTTTAACCGATGTCTGACTACGAGCCCACAAAAGAAAAATTGTACAAAGGCATTCAGGAAAAGACATTATCACCTAAGCGGAGTGCAGATACACACCTGCGAAAATTATATGGAGGACATAAAGGTCTACATATCTATGTTTCCTGCAGGAATTTTTCCTCCATCGCCTGAGCCGAAAGTTAAGAAAGAAGTATTGCATATTTCCGGGAAAAAGGCGTCAGCCACTGCGTATATATCGGGGAATCAGTTCGTAGTGTGCAAAGGTTCAGAATTCAGCATTACAGAAACGCCATCATGTCCCGTACACATCCGTAAGCACCGGAAGGATTTGATGGATGAAGGAAAAGTGCAGGCTGGACGATTTACAGAAGATGTACCTTTTCGTAGCCCCTCCGCCGCAGCCGCCTGTGTGATCGGGGGCTCAGCCGATGGCCGGAAGATGTGGCTATATCCTGACGGAAAGAGCATTAAAGAAAAGGATGAATCTGCAGAGTAATTATTTCCACCTAGGGATAAAGCGAAGGCGTTGAAAAAACAGAAAAAATAACTTAGTCGCTCACCGACTAAGAAAAGCGACCAAGATAGCGACTAAGTTATTATGGAAATAAAGAAAAAGTTGGGGAGGATTTGCAAATGGCAAAGAAAGAAGTGAAGACGGATCTCTGGGTGGCTTCACAACTTGAGGAGTGTAAGATTCCGTATGATGCACAGGGGAGTAATGTTAAGGAGCTGGATGAAGCTCTGAAGACCGCATCCAAGCGTGGGACAGGTAAGGCTGGATATCCGGAATACGTATCAGTTGTCGGCGATTATGCCATTGTTATTGAAGACAAGGCGGACATGGACCGGCAAAAGAAACTGACAGAGAATGGAGTTCTTGATGTTAGTGTGAAAGCTGTGACTGATTATGCGGTGAATGGTGCATATTTTTATGCCAAGCACATTGCGCAGAATAGTTCATTCAAAAAGGTATTTGCGGTCGGTGTTTCTGGCGATGAGAAGCATCATGAAATTACTCCGCTTTACGTAGATGACCGGGAGGGATATAAAGAGCTTCCGGATATGGAGTCTTTCATTTCGTTTGCTCCGGAAAACATTCGTGAGTATTATACGCGGTATGTATTAGAGGAGCCAACGGATGTAGAAAAAACAACGGCTCAGATATTGAAGGACGCAGCGGAATTACATGAATATTTGCGAACCTACGGTACGCTTAAAGATCAGGATAAGCCGATTGTTGTGGCAGGTATACTGCTGGCCCTTGATGAAATCGAATACGGAGGATTTAGCATTTCAAGTCTGACCGGGGACCAGACACCTGGGATGCGTGATGGAGACAAGCTTATGAACGCCATCAGGGGGCGGTTGACGCGTTCAAATGTAGGTCCTGATGCGAAGAAGGATAAACTGTTGTCAGAATTTTCCATCATTCAGACCAGTTTCAGGCTGAATGAAAAGAATGATGCACTGGGGAAGACCCCACTGAAGTTTTATACGGAATTTCTTAATGATCGTGTGTTCAGAAATATAAAATACCATAAGACGAGCGAAGATTTTATTGGCCGATTCTATGGGGAATTCATGAGTTATTCGGGGGGGGACGGCCAGACTCTGGGCATTATCCTGACACCGCGCCATATTACAGATTTAATGTGTGACCTGGTAAATGTGACGCCGGCCGACGTGGTTCTGGATCCAACATGCGGAACGGCAGGCTTCTTGATTTCTGCCATGCACCGGATGCTTGCGATGGCTGATACGGAACAGCAGAGGAAAAACATCAAGAAAAAACAGCTGCATGGATTTGAACTGCAAAGCAATATGTTTGCAGTAGCCTGTGCCAATATGATTTTGCGTCGGGATGGAAACAGCAACCTGGAATGCTGCGATTTTCTGGCGAAGAACCCGGCTCAGGTGCAGATGAAGGGTGCCACAGTAGGGTTGATGAATCCTCCTTATTCGCAGGGAACAAAAGCTGATCCATCACAGTACGAGTTGTCATTTATTGAACATCTTCTTGATTCGCTTACAGTCGGAGCACGTGCAGCAGTCATTGTTCCGCAGTCCTCTATGACTGGCAAATCGAAAGCTGAGAAAGCGTTCAAGAAAAACATCATGAAGAATCACACGCTGGAAGGCGTCATCACGTGCAACACGGATACGTTCTACGGTGTGGGAACGAACCCGGTCATTGCTGTGTTTACGGCTCATGAGCCGCATGATGCCGACAAGGTGTGCAAATTCATCGACTTCCGTGATGATGGGTATGAGGTGCGCGCACATGTTGGTCTTGTCGAGGGTGATTCCGCAAAGGATAAGAAACAGCACCTGCTGGACGTCTGGAATGGACGCGCTGAGGCGCCGTCGAAGTTCTGCGTGGAATCTACCGTCAAGCCTGATGATGAATGGCTGCACTCGTTCTACTACTTCAACGACGAGATTCCTACGGATGCTGATTTTGAAAAGGCTATCGGCGATTATTTGACATTCGAGTTCTCGATGGTCATGCAGAACCGTGAGTACCTGTTTGAAGGGGATGACGGTGATGCAGAGTCTTAATGAGAAGAAAAGAGATATCTTTGAGGTGGTTGGCGAAAAAGGTTTGTTTTCTGTTGAGAAACAAAGTATAAAATTGTCAGAACGAGATTTAAGTGGCACAGGTCAAATACCTGTTTTTTCTTCCCAAACTTCAAATAATGGTGTAATGGGATTTACGAATAAAGTCGCCGATTTTTTTGTTAAAGATACTCCGGCGTTAATATTTGGTGACCATACAAAGAGTATGGATATATCAAATCATAGCTTTTGTGCAGCTGATAATGTGAAAGTTCTTAGACCACATAATATACCTTTTGACGCTTTGTTTTATGTTTCATGCGCTTGGAAAAAGCGGATTCCTGACATGGGGTATGCTCGCCATTGGCGAAAAGCTAAGAAAGTTGGGATTGAACTCCCCGTCACTGATTCCGGCGAGCCTGATTATGCGTATATGGCGGAGTATGTACAGCAGAAGCGCGATGCGATGCTCGCTAAATATCGTGCCTATGTCAAAGCACGCATCGCAGAACTGGGTGAAGTTGCTGAGATTCCGGCGTTGGACGAGAAAGAGTGGAAGCCTTTTTCCATTGTGGATTTGTTTTCTTCGATTATTCCGGGCAAAGGGAAGGGATTGAATCATTTGAAAAAGGTATGCGCCGATGGAGTTAATTACATCGGGGCAACTAACCGAAACAATGGCGTTCTTTGTTATGTCGAAGAAGACACCTATTCTCGTCCCATGATTCTTGAGGGCAACTGTGTTGGCTTTATCAAAAATGGTGATGGGTCAGCAGGTTTTGCAATATATAAAGCAGAGCAATTTATTTCAACCAGTGATGTTTTGTATGGTTATGCTGATTGGCTCAATAAGTTTACCGGACTCTTTTTTGTGGTTGCTCAAGATATGATTGAGCATAAATATAGTCACGGCTATAAGCGGAATAAGGAGCATCTTGCTGGCGACAAGGTCATGCTTCCCGTCACTGATTCCAGTGAGCCTGATTACGAATACATGGAGCAATACGCCAAGAACATGATGCTCAGAAAATACAGACAGTATCTGGCATATCTTGATAGACAAAAACAGTGGCAGGAATAAAGGCAATCTGACTACAGCATAGGAATGTTTCACGTGGCGCCAATGGCTATAAAGATGATGTGCCATGATGTTCTGAAAACCGCTGTGAGACCATGTAAGGAGCCTGAGTGTAATCGCTGATTGCTCAAATCTGTCAGGATAAGAGTATAGTCAGCGATTATTTTTATTGGTTGACCATAGTGGACAGCTGGAGGAGGGACCATGCCGTTTTTTATTGTCAGTGAGGATATTACGGAAATGGACGTGGATGCGGTGGTAAATGCGGCGAACACGGATCTGCGTATGGGAAGTGGCAGAAAACCTGAGAAGGGATATTGAGGAGACCGAATTTGGACTGGACTATCCCCTCACTATCAGCGATGTAAAATGGACTTATGTAAGCCCGGCCGCAGAATTTGAAGCAGATGGCATTCGCACCGGTGAATATATCCTGGCAGGTGAAGAATTTACCGTAAACAGCAAGGGGGAAAGTGTTATCAGCTATGCAGATTATGCTATAGCCATGGTAGATGAAATTGAAAAGGGTAATCACATTCGTCAGCGTATCAGCGTGCTGGGAAAATAAGAGGAAGTTACTCCGGCTGTAATCTGCATATTGACAGGATGAGTTCTGAAAGATATAGTACAGAAAATGGAGGACATTATGCAGATTACCAGTAGATTTACGATAGCCATTCATATGCTTACGGCCATTCATTGTTTTAAAGAACCAGAGAAGAGAACCAGCAGCTTTCTGGCTGGAAGCATCGGGGTAAACCCGGTCATTGTCCGCAATGTGATGGGACAACTCAAGGAAGCGGGGCTTATCAGTTCTAGCCAGGGCCGAAGTGGAATGAGTCTTAAAAAGGATTTGAAGGATATAACTTTCTATGATGTCTATAAGGCCATTGATGGCATAGGCAAGGAGGGCCTGTTTCATTTCCATGAACATCCTAATATGAAGTGCTATGTAGGAAGAAATATCCACAAGGCACTGGATGGCCGGCTCAGACAGGTGCAGAAGGCCATGGAGGATGAGATGAAATCCATTACTGTGGCTGATGTAGTGAACGATGTGAAAAATCTGGCTGAACATGAAAAATAAATGAAAACGGGGAATATCAGTGGACATATAACATCGCTATGGCACTGCCCCAGTCAGATTTTCGAAAGATATTGCTCATGGTCATGCATCCCGGGTTCGATTCGGAAAAACTGCTGGATATGCTCAGCCGGCGGAAAGACTGAATGGGCCAGGGAAAAATCGAAACACTGAAAGAAAAGGGTTCCACTGCTGACATATTGTGGACCAATCTGTGTACGAACTCTCCGCTCATGTGCTTCTGGAAGAATAAAAACCACCGGTTTGCCGGGGCGAGCCGGAGCTTTCTGCGATATTACGGGCTATCCTCTGTGGATGAACTGATAGGGAAAACCGATGAAGACATGCACTGGCATATTGAGAACGGCCCGTTTCACGACGATGAGGTGGAGGTACTCACGCAGGGTAAATCGATTATTGGAGCCAGGGGAACCTGTATCGTGGGTGGGAAACTCCATCATATTCTGGCTAATAAGATGCCGGTATACGAGGATGGCAAGATTGTCGGTCTTCTGGGATTCTTTTCGGATTTGGAACAGCAGCTTGCGGATGAGAAAATTATACAAAGGGTCGATTGTAAGATCCGGTAACCGGGCTGAATAACCTTCGCGGGCTGGCAGAAAATATGAATCACTATCTGGAAGAATTCTGGCATCACGGCAGGAAATTCTGCGTTATGGGATTCTATATCAAGGAATATGAAACGTTCCGTAGAACGTTTGGGGATACGGCAGGCAATGTGTATCTTAAGGCAATCGGGAAGGCGTTGCAGGATGTGTTTGATTACAGGGCTATTCTTGCCTATGTAATTGACGGGCAGTTTTATGTGATTATGCAGTATGAGAATCCGGAGAATATGCATAAGATTCAGCAGGAAGCTGTCCGGCATATAGAATCCATTCATCATGTGGGAGAGTGGCGCTGTACCTGTACGGCAAAAATCACGCTGTCCTATGTGAATGAAGAAAATGCTGGAGTGTTCAGGTATGAACAGCTGATGTACCAGTTTATGCAGGAGCTGGGAAAGGCAGATGGAGAAATGGAACCGGAGACAGATAAGCGGTGAAAAAGGCCAGAATCTGAGTAAGGCAGATATTGAACAGCATAAAGGTTTCAAAATATGATGAGCCAGCGGACTAACACTGGTTCATATTTTTTGCGGTCATAGCCAGCAGGAACCTGGCCCTTCTGAGAAAAGTGCTCTGTCACAGATTCAGACTGAAGTGGATCCGGCCAGAAAAGAATACTATGGATTCACGGATAAAATCCGGGAACTGGAAGAAAGCGGCCTCTCCTGGGTACTACCGCTGAAAAACTGAGAAGAGAAGGAAGATCGTAAGGCCTCAGGAAATCAGATTGTTCTAACAAAAAATGAGTGAAGTCTATAGACCGAAACCCTTAGGGATTTGCGGATAGCAGGCGTAACCTTGCGGGGGTTCGTTCATGTAAAAAGCCTGGCATGAAATTTTCATGCCAGGCTTTTTATTGTGCTTATACCCAGGAGGCTATTTGCAGAATCCCCTTACGAAAGTCGAAGACTCCCATACCGCCCTGGGCATTTGACGCCGGACCATAGCCCTGATACAGCTTACAGCCCATTAGTCAAAATAAAAACCGCATGGGGATTCCATGCGGTTTTTGTGTTAGCTTATCAGAATGCCGGTACCAGGGTATCTGCGTAATTATCTTCAATGTACTTCTTGGTTTCCGGGCTCTGGAAAATCTTTACAAACTTCTTGTAGGTCGGATTATCCTTATCCTTAGCGCGGGTAGCGATAATGTTGATGTATGGGCTGGTGTCATCTTCCGTAGCGATGGCTGTCTTTGGATCCAGCTTAGCGGATATAGCATAGCCGCCGTTGATTACGGATGCATCGCAGTCATCCAGTGCACGTGGGAGCTGTGGAGCTTCCAGTTCTACAATCTTGATGTTCTTTGGATTGGTAGCGATGTCTGCCGTGGTAGCCTTGGTCGGGTCGGTGCCGTTCTTCAGGGTGATCAGGCCCTGTTTGGACAGAAGAAGCAGCGCACGTCCTTCATTGGATGGGTCATTTGGAACCGCAATGGATGCTCCGTTTGGAAGTTCAGCGAGAGACTTGTGCTTCTTGGAATATACGCGGAGTGGAGCCAGGTAAGTGTTGCCGATGGATACCAGGTCGGTGCCATTCTTTTGATTGAATGCATCGAGGAATGGACCGTGCTGGAAGGAGTTGACATCAATGTCTCCCTGTGCCAGTGCCTGGTCTGGTGTTACATAATCGCCAAAGGATACGACCTTGACGTGGAGGCCCTGTTTTTCTGCCTGCTTAGCTACGAATTCAACTACATCTTCGCTATATCCGGCGGTGGTACCTACGGAAATAGTATCCGATTCGCTGGAAGCGGAGCTTGCTGCATCGTTGCCTCCGCAGCCATAAAGGAAAAGGGCAGCGCCGACTGCTGCGGCGGAAATAATTAAAGTTTTCTTCAGATTCATAATGGGCCTCCTCAATGTATTTCAATAGGAATTGTTTTATAGGGAATGTCGGGAAATCCTTCAATGCCTGAAAGAGGAGCATCTGGGGGATTTCCCTCTCAACGTGAAGTTGATGGGTAAATAGTATCATCGGCCCTGTAGCCAGTCAATGAAGAAATAAACAATGAATTGATATGGCGCAAAGCTATATCAGAAGAGGAGCATGGGAAAATAAGAGAAACGGCCATGATACAATAGCAATAGTTAAGGTGAAATAATATGAGGGAGGATAAGCTATGGGAAAACTGTGGCAATGGGGGATATATTGGTTTGGCAGGGCAAAGCAGGGGGTGGTGCGTTTTCGCTCGGCTTCTCTCTGGGGGTTCCTGCTTTTTCTCTGCTGGTCCGGTATGTCTGTCTGGCATAAAGAGGATATCCTGTATCTCAGCCTGTTCTTTTCCCTGGCAGCGACTATGCTGTTGGCTGCCGGGTGGGAATTTATGCAGGAGGAGCGGGACGGCGGAAGAAATGAAATTATCAGATATATTCCGCCGGCCCTGCTGTGTATACTGCTCTGGGGAGGTCTTAACGTCCTTGAGGTGAAAGAATATGTCATTATGGCCGGGCTGGGGCTGATTACCGCTTTTATGGGCATGAATCTGTATGTGGTGTCGCGAAATCACCGCGCTGGCCTGTTTCCGATCCTGTTCCTGGGGGCTCTTCAGGCCGCCGGGGTCAGTATCCTGTCCATGGCGGCACTTTCCCTCTGTCTGGCTGCTGTGGATGCTATGCTGGTTTCCCTTCCCTGGTACTGGTGGAGTATGGCGGCCGCCTGTTCTATCTGTATTGTCGGATGGAACTGGTTTCTTGCGTCCATTCCGGAGGAGAATGCGCCTCTGAGGGTTCCTTCGTCGCTTAAGAAGCTGTGTCAACGGGTTCTTTTTCCGGTGTATGGGTTGTATCTGCTTATACTTTATGTCTATATCGGGAAAATTCTGTGGCTTGGCACAATGCCTTCCGGGACTATGAACTGGTTCGGTACACTGGCACTTCTGGGATATACGCTGTTTTATTTCCTTCTGGGAGAGACAGAAGAAGTAAAAGGAAAATCCTTTTTCCTGTATATTGGACTGACACTTCTTCCCATAGTCACTGTGCAGCTGCTGGGGGTGTATATCCGTTATGAGGCCTATGGGCTTACTACGCTGCGATATCTCTCCATGGTATGTACCGCCTTTGGTCTGGCTTCCCTTTTTCAGGGCATGCGGAGAAAAACTATCCGGAATCTGTGGCTGCTGGCCTCTGCACTGGCTCTGCTGGTGACGGTTACGCCGGCTAATGCCATTGATGTACCGGTGCAGAATCAGAAGGGACGCCTGTATGCAGCACTGAAATATGCAAATATGGTTCAGGATGGCCGCATTGTAGAGGGAAAGCCGGAAGAACATACGAGGCAGCAAATACGATCCGCCTGGCAGTATATCCGGCGAAGCCCTGCCGTATATGCGGACAGGGAAGTGAAGGCGCTGGCGGACTCTCCGGTACTGGCCCGGCTGGGGGCGGAAGGTGCAGCGGAACAAAACCGGGTGGTACATGCGGATTCAGTGACCATAAAGGCCAAAGGGGCATCGGCGGTGACCTGGTTTGAGGAACCAGTGGCCTCAGATGGCACATTGACTGTTCAGGGACCCAAAGGAAAAGAAACGTTTTCTGTTTCTCCCTTTACCAAACAGGTTCTGCAGGAGGTATACGACGGCCGCCGGCCGAACATGGAATACAGTCCCCGTCCGGGCTGCCGGCTGTTATTTCTTGAGATTACTTTTCAGGGGGACCGGGCGGTTCTTGCACGGGGGATGCTGGCGGAGTAGGAGAATCTGTGGATTGCACGCGGTATGCGGTATAATGAGCAAAGAGGTTTATTTTACAGAAAAGAGATGCACTGGATAATGAAGCAGTATAAAGTACAGGTATATCTTCCACCGGAAGCGTTATATGATATCCGGGATGCCGTGGTGAAGGCCGGCGGTGGAGTGATTGGTAATTACAGCGGATGCATGAGCTGGTGGGAAGTACAGTCCTGCTGGCGGTCGGAGGAAGGGGCGGTTCCCTACAACGGAGAGGTGGGGGAACTGACGGAAGGTACCGAATTTCTTCTCGAGTTCCGATGCGATGAAGCGCATATCCGGGCTGCCGTAAACCGCATTAAGGAAGTACATCCTTATGAACGCCCGGTTATCAACGTATTCCTTCTGGATGACTTATCGTTCTGACAAGGGAGAAATACAAGGCGGGAGAAACTATGGAAAACACAAGAGTACAGCCAGTACATGGCGAAATATGGAAACATTTCAAGGGTAATCTTTATGAGATACTGGAGTGTCCGGTGGTGCACACAGAAACCCGGGAAGCCTATGTGGTATACCGCGCCCTGTATGGGGATTTTGGAGTTTTCTGCAGGCCGCTTGTTATGTTTATGTCCCCGGTGGATCATGAAAAATATCCGGAAGCACAGCAGACCTGGCGTTTTGAAAAATATAAGTGAGGCAGCGATTGAAAAACAGAAATATAACGTTGCGGATGGCCGTACCGGACGATGCAAAAGCCCTGGTGGCTGTTTATGCTCCTTATGTGCTGCATACCGCAGTGACTTATGAATATGAGGTGCCTTCCGCAGACGAGTTCAGGCAGCGCATTGCCCACACGCTGGAGAACTATCCTTATGTGGTGGCAGAAGTGGATGGGGAAATAGCCGGGTATGCTTATACCGGTCGTCTCGGAGTACGTGCCGCTTTTGCCTGGGCGGCGGAGACATCCATATACCTGCGGGAGGATTGTCACGGCCTGGGTATAGGGACTATGCTGTATGAAGCACTGGAACGATTTTCTGCAGCACAGCATATTGTGACGCTCCATTCCGCCATTGCCTGGTCGGACGATGTGGATGATCCGTGGCTTACCCGGGGAAGCCCGGCTTTTCACCGTCATCTGGGATTTACGGAAACCGCCCATTTCAGGCATTGTGGTTATAAATTTGATCGTTGGTACGATTTGCTGTGGATGGAAAAGACATTGGGGACACTGCCGGAAAAGCCGAAACCCTTCCGGCCGCTTCCCGTGCTTACCAAAGAGGAATGCAGAGTCTGTCTTGACAGAAAATAAAGCAGAATAAGGACACAGGAGGAAATGCAATGGCCAATATTGTATGGGGAAATACGAAAGCCAGCCGATGGGTTATCCAGCTGGGTGATTCCCATGACAGGGATGTCCTGGAAGCTGAATATGAGCAGATAAAGCAGCAGGTACCTGCTGAGGAATGGTGTTTTGTCTTTATTCCGGTAAAAGACTGGTTTTCCGATCTTACACCATGGGAAGTGCCTCCCGTATGGGGAAAGCAGGCGTTTGGAGACGGAGCTGCACAGACCCTGAAAATTCTTCTGAAAGAGGAGATTCCCTGCCTGGAAGATGAGTATGGTAAACAGGAAGGGCGGCAGTATATCTTAAGCGGCTACTCTCTGGCGGGGCTTTTTGCCCTCTGGGCCGGCATGGAAACGAACTTTTTCCGTGGCATTGCCGCAGTATCCCCTTCCCTCTGGTATCCTGGCTGGAAGAAATATATGGAAAGCCACACACCAAAAGCCGGGGCCATCTATTTGAGCCTTGGGAAAAAAGAAGAAAAAGTAAGAAATCAGATTATGAAACAGGTGGGTGACGTGGTCAGGATGCAGCATGAGCAGCTGGAAAAGGCAGGTATAGCAACTGCCTTGGAGTGGAATGAGGGCAATCATTTCCAGGACAGTGACAAACGACTCGCTAAGGGGATAGCCTGGGTTTTAAAACAAAAGGCGCTCTGAAAGCCGGATGTCAGACAATGCCTGCAAGAAAAACATATCGGCCTTCAGACAACAAAAAAAGCGGCAGGAATTTTCCTGCCGCTTTTTGATATTGTTGGGAATAAAGGAAAGAGTGACTGTGCGAGCCGATGGCTTGCAGGGCTGTATGGGATTGCAGGAGTGAAGAAGAGTGTCTTCTTAAAAACTTTCCGATGCCTCCCTTAAACCTTCTGACTCTGACCTGTTTTTACTTCAACAGATTATCATTAGTGAAATAATCAATACGCATAGATGCCTTGACTTCGTCCAGTGTCTGCTGAGCCTTGGCTGCGGCCTTAGCGCTGCCTTCTTTCAGAATTTCATATACTTCCGGCAGGCGTTCTTCCCAGTATGCACGGCGTTCACGGATAGGACGGAGTTCTTCCTGCAACACCTTGTTGAGGAATTTCTTAATCTTTACATCACCCAGTCCACCGCGCTGATAATGGGCTTTCAGTTCATCCAGATTCTTATATTCCGGCCAGTACTTTTCAAAGGAATCCGGCTTGATGAATGCGTCCAGATAAGTGAAGACGGTGTTTCCTTCAATATGGCCCGGATCGCTGACTTTGAGGTGTGTCGGATCGGTATACATGGACATAACCTTCTGCTGTACTGTCTTTTCATCATCAGCCAGGTAAATGCAGTTGCCCAGAGATTTGGACATCTTGGCCTTGCCGTCCAGACCTGGAAGGCGGAGGCGGGCTGCATTTTTGGACAGATAGATTTCCGGCATGGTCAGGGTTTCGCCATACACTTCATTGAACTTATGAACTATTTCACGGCACTGTTCCAACATCGGTTCCTGGTCTTCGCCTACCGGTACGGATGTAGCATGAAATGCAGTAATATCTGCGGCCTGGCTGACTGGATAGCAGAAGAAGCCCACGGGTACGCTGGCTTCAAAATTCTTCTGCTGGATTTCCGCTTTAACGGTAGGATTGCGCTGTACGCGGGATACGGTAACCAGATTCATGTAATATACCGTCAGTTCAGCCAGAGCAGGAACCTGAGACTGAATGAAAATGGTGGATTTGGTTGGGTCTATGCCTGCAGACAGATAGTCCAGGGCTACCTGCATAATGTTTTGACGTACCTTTTCCGGATTGTCCGCATTGTCGGTGAGTGCCTGAGCATCGGCAATCATGAAATAAATTTCATCAAATGCGCCGGTATTCTGCAGCTGCACACGTTCAGAAAGAGAACCTACATAGTGGCCAATATGAAGGCGTCCTGTCGGGCGGTCGCCTGTGAGGATAATTTTTTTCATAAATATTCTGACTCCTTTAGGTTTATCAACAAGTATTGAATCTATTATAACACGCCGGCAGGAAAACACGGGAGACCGCAGCGATGACAGACGCTGAAAAATCAGTGCATTCACAAAATGTCAACCTCGATTTGCTATAACAGGTAAACTATAGCAGAATACAGATATAAACGTATTGTTGAGTCAAATGAGGGAGGAACTATGCAGACGGTTTATCTGGCGGGAGGTTGCCTCTGGAGTGTACAGTATTTTATGAATACAATTCCGGGGGTTGTTGCCACGGAAGCAGGGCGCGCCAATGGGAAGACAGATTCTCTGTCTTCGCCCTATGACGGATATGTGGAATGTGTCAAGGTGACATATGATGAGCAACAGATTTCCGCTAGAGAGCTGACGGGACATCTGTTTGAAATCATCGACCCGTACAGTATCAATCACCAGGGAATGGACTACGGAGAAAAATACCGCACCGGGGTGTACAGCACAGATGAAAATATACTGAAAGAGGCCCGGCAGTTTATAGCGGAAAGACCAGATGCCGACCTCATTCAGATAGAGGTCAGGCCACTTACCCAATATGTCCCCAGTGCGCCCGAACACCAGAACCATCTGGAACGATATCCGGAAGATCACTACCTGTGCAGTATCCCCTGGAGCCTGCTGAAAAAATACAGGCACAATCAGGCAGTCAGACAACCAGACTAAAAATCGTTCAGATGAGAATCGGAAGTTTATTTAACTCCCTTCAGACGAAAACAAAGGATGAAAACAGACCTTCTGACAATGGGGGGCTGTTTTCGTTGCATACCAAATGGAAGAACCATTCTCATGACAGTGTAAAATATACTGTTTTACAAGGGGAAAAACAGTATATTTTTGTTAAAAGCTAAGGATGCTAAAGCCGGCAAAAGGAAAGTTTGCAAAATGCAGCTCTTTTCTGGAGAGAACGTGGGACCATCGAAGATGGTGGAGAGTTGATTCCACTTTGTTAGAGTGAAGGAAAGCAGGTTGGTGGTCTTCTTCTGATATCTTGCAATCTGCAGGCGGTCTGCCTTTACACAAAGAGGTTATTCGCAGAAACCATACCTCGAAAGTCTTGAAGGGACTTTTGCTGACCAGCGTTTTGATGTGAATCACTGAGAAATAACAATGGCTTGTCATTTCTGACAGCAAGTTCTAAATATCTTATGTATGGCAGGCGGGGCTGCTAAAAAGCCTGATAGACGGTAGCACGATATATTTCAGAGGATGGATTCTTGCGGACCTGCAAGCTTAAAACTCGCGCCGAGTATAAGATATGCTCATCCTTGTTTGCTAATCCTCACTTGCAGGGATATCTTATAATATAGATAGGTATTATACATATTTTTCCGTGAAAGGGGTATGTTTATGAAATACAAGTCTTATCTGCTTGCGGCGGTTCTGGGGGTTGGCTTGATGGCGGGTGCTTCCACTGCCTCAGCTTATACCGGGCAGGGAACCATGAAGGGAAATGATCTGGATATCACTTATCCGATTGTGTTTACTCAGCGCCCGTATGCGCAGAGGCGCATCAATGGTGATCTGTACAGGCTGGTAAAGGACACGTTTGATTCCTATGCTGACAAAGAGTTTGTATCTGCCTATATGGATTATGAAGTAACGTATGAAGATGATGATGTCATTTCTCTACTGATTCATGTGTCCAGTTATCCGGATAGAGCGGCGCATAACTGGAATGAAACCTATGGCCTGGTATACAATAAGCGCACCGGAGGCCGTATTCCACTTTCCCACTATGTCCGCATAAAGGATGCAGCGCAACTCCAGAAAGCACTGGAGGAAGGAAAAGTGCAGGAGCTGGATGAAGCAGGAGATGTGCAGACTTTCTACAAGGATGGCATGTTTGGTGTTTCAGAATTGACGGATTCCTATGTGCTCCGTAAGAATGGAAATATTGATCTGGTATATGGTCCTTATGGACTGGGACCGTATGCGGCAGGAACCATGACGATTCCGCTCAACAAGGAGGCCGTGGCTTATTTTAATGGTCTGAATAAATAACGGACCAGGAGGACGGGTATAGTTTATGTGCCGGAGGAGGCTGATTATGAAAAAATCAATTCTGGTTATGGGGATGTCAGCCCTTCTGTCATTGCCGTGGGTGGTGCATGGAGCAGAGGCTCCGAATCATCTGTATGGAAACTCCGGGATAGTGAATATGTATGATCATATGGGAACAGCTGTGTATATGTATAAAAATTCGGCCCGTATGGTGGCAGAGGACCGGGATACAGGGTATATTTTCTCTGTTGATGTTAAAGACATATCTTATAATCCGGAGGCTGACCGTTTCCAGATCCAGTCAATCACCCCACGAACCACCATATGGTTCTATTGCCCACTTAATAAAGGATTTCACGGGTACAGTGCCCTGTTGGCCGGGGACAAGGCAATTGATGTTCCGCCCTATGTAAATGATCAGGTATCCTACGTATCCTATGACCATGGTAAAAACTGGCGCCCTTTCTATATGGATGATACCCACGGGTATAACCAGCCAGTACATGATCTGTTCTGGAAAGGACTTAATCTGATGAGGGGATTAGACAGATGAGATAGATGCACTAAAGCTCAAGGTGGGTCGGATCATAGGATTGGCAGGGCTGTGAGGATAGCCTGGCCATTCTCATGCCTGTATGAGCCGAGGTTCCTGGGGGCGCTGCAGGGCATCCTGCTTTGCCGCGGGTAAACTCAGGAAATAAAAAACGATTTCCCAATTCAGGGAAATCGTTTTTTATGTTATGGGTTTATATAATAAGCTATACGGATTATCCACTACCTGCCTGAAGTCTGACCGTTTGAAATCTGCAGGCGAACACTGCAGTCTGCCTGGGGGGGACAGTTGTTTTCGCTTTGTTGGGATACAGGAAAAAGTGGCTCTTCACGCTTTTTTATGAGATAAAAATAATAATGTAGAAAACAGGCATTGAAAAAGAGCATTGTTTACTCCAATGTAAGTTGACCAAAACCACACAAGGAGGAATAACAATGCTCTTTTACTACCATAATAAAATCACTTCTAATTATCAATATTTCCGCGTAGACCATATTACCGACCATATGAATCCCCATTGCCATACCGGGTTTACCAGTTTAAGAACTGCAAAGGACTTCTTCTGTTCTCACGGCCAATCCCGTATGTATAGTTATAGGGCTTTTTCTGTACTTATTAAGGATTTTCCGAATCTTCCCAAAGAAAAGAAGTACATAGAGTTCTCAGGGCACAGATTTCGCTGCATATCCTGCGGGGAGACCATAACGGAAGATATTCCCTGCCAATGCCCTTTTACGCGCGTTACCTGGGAAATGGCCTGGTGGATCATCCACTTACTGAAGGGCCATATGTCCATTTCCACCCTTTCAGATTTTTACCTGCTGATTATTCATCCCCAAAATTTCCGTGAAAAACCTATTATACCAAGTTTTTCTATATTTTTCCCGAAAACGAAAAAGCAGCGGGCAAAAGCTCGCTGCTTTCAGAAGACAGGATAAAACATCCTGTTTTGCTCAGGTGAAGCGGAGTATTTTTTTATAAAAAGGCAATATCCAGAATCTATCCTGATGCAAAACAAAATGTTTAACGCCCATCTGCCATGTTGATATTAAGGTACAGGCCCGAGAATTCGGAAAGGATTCTTGCGAGGTTTTTCTCAAACTTCAAAATTCAACTCTTGAACTTGCTTTTCCCTATCCAATCTATCGTTTATGGTTTCTTCCGCATTGAGTCCTGCCGGCTCAGCACCTGGTTCTTCATATTGAGACAACATCTGCTGTATGGCATGGATGACCTTCTGCTTCAGACTTTTCGGTTGCAGCACGCTGACTTCTGTGCCATGCTGGAGTATCCAGTAGCACATGGCCTGTTCATTGACATGGAGAAAGGCGAGGATATGGCCGTCCTTTTCTTCACTCACCGTAAAATTGTCACCAAAGGAATCCACCAGCTGATTCATCATATCCGGCGTGGTTTCCAGGGTTACATTCACGGTGGTTCCTGAATACATATACAAATCTTCTGCCATGCGAACCGGGAGGTTGAGGCCGTTTTCAAAGCCAGGAATATCCCACACGGGGCGGACAGGCTCTTCGGCAATATGGATATCCGTAATCCGGTCCAGGCGGAAATGAGATATGTTGTCATATTTTTCGCAGTTGCAGAGGAGGTAATATTTCCCAGCAGAGGTTACCATTTCATACGGACTTACCAGATAGGGGGCCTCCCGGCGGGGATGGAGCTGGAAATCGGTGCCGTACTGGTTATAGGTGAACGATACCTTGTGCTGTGTATGAATGGCCTCACTTAGTATGTCTATGGTATAGAAAATCTGCTGATTTACGCCATGGGGCAGAGCCGACAGGTTCCGGATATGGGGAACCTTTTCCCGAAAATGTTGTCCGCCCAGACTTATGAGTTTTTTAATCAGCTCCCGGGCCTGAGGCTGAGAGATTATAGGCGAGAATAAGATATCGTCAATCAGTATACGGAGTTCAGACTCTTCAAAAGGGCGTCCTGCAAAATAGGTGCCGCTGGGATTGCGGCTGGAAACGATTTCATATCCCATAGATTGCAGGCCATGAATATTGTCTGTAACCGTTTTCCGGTCACAATGGAGATTATAATGTTTCTGAACCAGAGCAATGATATCATTGCGTTTCAATGGGTGCTCCGCATCGGAATATTCTTTCAGTACATTCAGAATGGCTACGCCCAGCATTCGTTTATTTCCTGGCATGATGATATGTCCTCCTTACGTAAAGGTGACAGGACATGAAAAGGTATCCTGTAGTCAGGTTTATAATTGTAATAATGTTTTTATATTTATTATATATGATATCACATGCCAAAGAATTTTGTACGCACGTATCAAAATTACATGTAAACCTGTATTCTGCAGAAATAAGGTAAGGAAAAAGAAAATAAACTCGGGCACATTTAATTGAAATTCATTTACATGTGGGGAATATGTGGTAAGGTGGGGATATGAATTTTACAGGGAGAGATACATGACGTATCTCAGGGCAAAATTGTTGAAAAGCAATGACGCAAAGCTACAGGGCCTTTAACATGGCAGCCAGCTGCAAATTATGATTTTAGCGTGCATTGCGGAATGGCAATGCACTTTTTTTGTGTCTGATAAGTAGCGCAGTGCATGGCGGGTATATGGCACTCATATTGCGCAATACCTCCGGAACTTATGATATGGCTATAGAATGCACTCACGGTGCATTTCCTGAATACAGGCTGCTGATACAGGATATGCCGGAAAGCAATCTGACACCCCGGTTGTGGGATATGCTGTATCGTGGCAACGGCGTTATCCTCCCCGACGTACATCAGGTCATTGATAATGGCAAGGGCCAATGGGACTGGGAGATGTTAAGCAGGGGGGGATAATGCCATTCTGGTACCGTTTCTGCATACGGGAGAGGTGCAGCCAGTGCACCACATGGAAGCTTCGGATGTGTCTATGGCTATGCAGATAGCAAGGAAACACTGCGAAATATGATTCGTCAGGCCGATTATTATATGTACCAGGTCAAAAACGGGAAGCTGGGGACAGACATTAAAAAAGGATATTATGACGAAAACTGGGCGGATGCTATGGATTGAGTATAGGAAAGCAGATGTCTCCATGTAGGGATATCAGAAAGGATAAGTCTACGGCCTGTTGCCTCTTTGTGAAAAGCAGAAAGATTCTGAGTTCATTCCGGTTCTTTCTGCTTTTTAAGTTGTCTTGTATGCATTTTCGATTCTACTCCTGCAATCCTTTAACACCAAAAGGAGATGGTACAGGGACTAACTACAGGTGGTAATTTCCTGATTTTACAAATCCACAGGAGTTCATGCGATGAATATTCTTTTTACATAGAAAGGGGGATCTTTGCGAATGGCTATAAATCTGGCCATAGTGTAATATATATAAAGATAATATAAGTAATGGTTATGTTCCGGGGATTCGTAAGGAGTTACACCGGATAGGAGTATCACTGTGGGAAAGGGGACAGGAGAATACAAATGACAGAATCGTTAAAAGACAAAGTGAAACGACTGGTAAATGAGGGGAATGCCAGGGAAGCCATTTCATTGCTGCAAAATCGGGCTGATCAGGGGGATGGTCAGGCCATGTACAATCTGGGATGCTGCTACGCAGAAGGATGGACAGACAAACCAGATGAAGAGAAGGCCCTTCTGTGGTATGGCAGGGCATGGGATGCACCTGACACAGAAGAAATCAAAGGAAAGATAGCCGATAGTATAGGCGATATTTATTTCCAACGAAAATTGAATTTCCAGAAAGCTGCCAGGTGGTACCGGAAATCCGCCGAAAGAGGATATGACTGGGGATACTGCAACTGGGGCAGCTGCTTTGCCTGGGGGCTTGGTGAAAGTAAAAATACCCAAAAGGCGCTGGAACTGTATAAGAAAGCGTATGAACTGCATGGAGAGGCGGAAGGGGTTACGGCCAATGATATAGGTCATATCTACCAGGGGGAAACCGGAGAAAAACCGGACTATAAAAAAGCGGTATCCTGGTTCAGAAAGTCAGCCAAAGCAGGATATTCCTGGGGACTGTACAATCTGGCCTCTGCCAGTGAAACCGGACTGGGAACGGAACTGGACAGGGAAAAGGCGTTTTACCTGTACCAGGACGTCCTTAATACATATGATGATGACGCGGCGGCTCAGGCGGCGAACCGCATGGGGCTTCTGCTTCGCCAGAAGGGGGACCAGGATGAGGATGCCTATGCCCTCTTCCGCTTGTCGGCAAGGCTGGGCTCCACCTGGGGAATGTATAATGCCGGATCCCTTCTGAGAGATGGAATAAACGGAAAACCTGATATGCGACGGGCCATCAAATGGTTCAGTCATGCCTATAATTCCTATGGAGAAGCATCAGGTATTGCGGCAAACAGTCTTGGACTGATTTACAGCGATGAGGACTTTGAATGGTTCAGCATGGAAAAGGCCTGCCGCTGGTTCAGAAAATCCGCATCCCTGGGCTATGGCTGGGGTGCTTATAATCTGGCAGATAATTATGCGCTTGGTCGAGGGGTCAAGTATAATCCGAAAAAGGCCATTAAGTACTACACTATGGCCTATGAACAGGATGATGAGGCATCAGGGGAAGCAGCCAACCGGTTGGGCATGTTGTATGAAAATGGCCTCCAGGGGTTATCTGTTGATTTCAGTAAAGCCCTTGCATGGTACCGGAAATCCGTTGATTTGGGGTGTGCTCCCGGGTTGTATGATCTGGCCGGTATGTATGATCAGGGCAAAGGCTGTACCATGGACAAGGAAAAAGCGCTTCAGCTTTATGAACGGGCCTACGATATGGTGGATGAAGTTTCTGGTTATGCAGCCTGCCGCATAGGCGAAATCTACAAAGCAGGTATAGGAATCAGGCCTGATATGAAAAAAGCTTTTTTCTGGTATGAACGGGCAGCGGAAAGTCATCTGGAAGAGGCCTTCTTTGCCCTGGGAGAATGTTATGAGCATGGAGAAGGTACGGAACTGGATTCGGAACAGGCGATGACATGGTATAAGAAGGCTTATGACTGTGGAGGAGAATATGCAGGCCGCGCATCCTGCCGGATAGCTCTGATTCTGGAACAGTGCAGAGAACCATCCGAAAAGCTGGATAAGGAAATCCTTCAGTGGTTGCAGAAATCAGCCGATGAAGAATTTGACTGGGGGATCCTCAACCTGGCAGATGCATATCTCCACGGATCCGGCGTGAAGGCGGATGGGAAAAAGGCAGCGGAACTTCTTACCCGGGTATATCTGATGGGGAATGAAGCAGCCGGTGAAGCAGCCAATTCACTTACCCTCATGTATGTCGGCGGCTCGGCCGGACTGAAACAGGACATGAATAAGGCGATAGATTGGGCGAGAAAATCCGCCGAACTGGATCAGGAATTCGGATATTATACGCTGGGGAAATGCTACCTTAACGGGGTGATAGTTCCCATGGACAGAAAAAAGGCGTTGGACTACTTTGGCAAGGCATGGAACAAAAAAGGCAAATCCGAAGCGGAATGTGCAGAGGAAATCGGTATGATTTATCTGCAGGGAGCAGATGGTATTCCAGCAAACCTGCCAATGGCTATGGAGTGGTTTACCCGTGGAGCGGAAGCCGGCTCTACCGATTCCTGCCTGTTTCTGGGTAACTGCTACCAACATGGGATGGGTGTTGAACCGGATGGAGAAAAGGCTATTTCCTATTTCACCCGGGCCTGCAAGCCAGGTGCGCCTTCTTCAGAAATGGCGATTATGAATATCGGGAGCATATATGAAGAGGGCATGGAAGGCGTAGAAAAGAATCCGGAAATAGCCATCCAGTGGTACCAGAAAGGGGCCGAAGAAGGCCTGGCTATGTGCGCCGCCCATCTGGGGGATTGTTACCTGAATGGCAGAAATGGACTGGATATTGATATGGAACAGGCCATGTCATGGTATGAAAAGGCATCCCATATGGAAGGCCTCGGTGTAGGTGTTGCACTGGCACGCATGGGAGAAATTTACGATTACTTAGGTGGAAACCAGGTCCATGATATGAAGAAGGCTATGGCATTCTACACCAGGGCGGCCGATGCCAATTGCGCAGCTGGAGCTTTCCACATGGGCGAATGCTACGAAATGGGGCGCGGCGTTGCGATGGACGGCGTGAAAGCTATAGAGTGGTATTCCAGGGCATCTGTTATGTTTGGGGAAGAATCCATCCGGGCTATAGAAGGCCTGGTAAATATCTTCCGCCATGGTGCTGTCGGTGTGGAACCGGATGAAACCCGCGCGGCATTCTGGGAAATGATGCTGACAGAAATCCCATCCACTGACCCGGTGGATACTATGGAATCCATGATAAATGATACCCAGAATACAACGATTAACTGAAAGAGGGGCAATAAAAAATGCAGCCAATGCTGCATTTTTTATTGCTCACAGGTAGGTAAGAATGGTGCTGCCATTCTCAGGGCTATGTAAAATATGCTGTTTTACAAGGGGAAGCGGAATATTTTCTCATAAAAAGGGAAGAATCACCATGTTGTACGAAGGTGGAGCATGTAGCACATTTCCCTCTCTGGAGAGGAGAACCATCTGCCAAGATGGATGGTGGAAAGTAGAATGCTGTATGTGAATCAGAAGGAAGGTCTGTCATGTGATGCTCCTCGTTTTTTATCAAAGCGGCTATTTGCAGAATCCACACACTTGAAAGTTTCGGAGAGGTTTTTGCGGATCTGCCATGTTGATGGTAAGGTACGGACCCAAAAATTGCCCTGGAGCAATTCTCGCCGACTAAGAGCCGAAGGTCTTTATCTGTTAGAGCCTGAGAAAGCACGCTGATGTTCTCTGGCTGAAGTCTGAATCGTCTGATGTCTATTCTTCTGTATGTTCGCCGATCTTCCCCAATCTTTAAGCTCAGTTTTCAACCCTATCTTTATCTTTAGAACTTCGCGATAGGCCGGGATGCGGAGGTGGTACTGGACAGAAAAAAGAGAATGGGACTGTACATAATGGTACATCCCATTCTCTTTTTTCCGGGCAGGGGAGCATACGCTCCCGGACCATCCGAAATTTTAGAGGTTGAGTTCCTTGGCGTGCGCAGCCATCCCCTTAATACATGCTTCCATAACTACCGCCATATCGAGGCCCAGGCGTTCAACGCCTTCTTTGATACACTGACGGTCTACACCTTCTGCAAAGGCCTTATCCTTGAATTTCTTTTTCAGCCCTTTCACCTTCATGCCATTCATGCCTTCTGGGCGCATAAGGGCATAAGCCATGATGATGCCGGAGAGACCGTCCACGGTAATGAGACTCTTTTCCATATTGGTTTCCGGTTCTCTTTCAATGCCGCAGACTTTGTAGCCATGAGAGATGATGGCTTCAGAATCTGCATTGTCGATACCTTCCGCATCCAGAATTTCATGGACATGGTGACAGTGTTCGTCCGGATACTTTTCATAATCCACATCGTGAAGATAACCGATGGCTGCCCAATGATCGCGGTCTTCATGGAAATAATCTGCCATGGCTTCCATACAGGCACTTACGGCCTGTGCATGGGTGAATAAATGAGCTTCCGTCGTATAACGGGGAAGGATTTCTTTTGCTTTTTCCAGTGTCAGCTGCATAATCTTCTCTCCTTTGGCCAATGGGCCGGGTAGTGCATCAATACAAAAAAATCTATTTATCCATTATAGTGAGAAGAATGGGGATTGTAAATAGTGTATAATAATACCCGGATTTTCAGGAACACAGAATGGAGGTGATGGCCTGTGGGGCAACAGCTCATAATCCGAGAGGCCATGGAAGAGGATGAAATCATGCTGCGCTGCATCTATAATGCGTGCATGGAAAGGGACCCCTGGGCGTCTGATTACCGGCTGTATACGGAAAAGGCTATGCATTCCTTTTTCGAGGAGAGGAAGGAAAAAGGTTATCCTGTATTGGTAGCTGTTATGGGGGGCCGTCTGCTGGGATTTATTTCAGCAAAGCAATTTACCGAGTGGAAGACGGAGGGAAACGTCTGGGAATATGGCGTTTATGTGGATGGGACCTGTCGGAGAATGGGCGTAGCTACAGCGTTGCTGGAATCTCTCTGCACCAGGGCAGTGGAGGAGGGCGTGGAATCCCTCATGGCCTGTATTGATGTGAAGAATGTTCCTTCCCTGTGGTTTCATGAAAACCGGGGTTTTGTTTCTGTGGGAAGCTTTACCAAATGGAGAAAAGAGGGAGAATCCCGGACAGTGGTCCTTTATGAATTATCTATTGCGTAAAATTTAATATGCATTAACTTCCTGCTGGTGCTATAATTATAGCCGTTCAATCTTAAAATACACAGCAGAGGAGATGTTTTTATGAACGCCAAAAATGGGACATTATACATTGTCTTAACTGCATTGGCATTTGGCACGATGGAAATTGCGCTGAAAATAGCCGGTTCATCCTTTACCACATTTCAGCTCACCTTCCTTCGTTTTTTTATTGGCGGATTGCTTTTGCTTCCGCTGGCAGTGAAGGATTTGATCAGAAGACATGTGCATCTGACAACATCGGACTGGGGATATATCGCTGTCCTGGGGATAATTAACGTTATGTTCAGCATGGTCCTGTTTCAGATTGGTGTTAACAACTCCAATGCAGGACTTGCAGCGATTGTCTTTTCATGCAATCCGGTATTCACTATGATTTTTTCGTATGTTATCACCCATGATGCATTGACCAGACAGAAAATTATCACTATCATTCTGTCCCTTATCGGGCTTTGTATTGTCGCCAACCCGGTGTCCATTATAGAAAACGGGAGCATGGGTCTGCTGATTGTACTGGCAGCAGCTATCAGTTTTTCCCTGTACACCACCCTGGGTAAGCTGCGCATTAAGAAAATCGGCGGCAGCGCCATGAACAGTTTCAGTTTCATCATTGGGGCTATTGGGGTATTGGCCATTCTGTTCTTTACCCATGGTCCTGTGTTTTCCGGTATTGACTCCCATTCCATCTGGCCGCTATTATACACGTCTGTGGTAGTTACCGGGGTTGGGTATGTATGCTTTATGAAGGCCATCGAACTGTCCGGCCCGGCCAACGCATCCTTTGCTTTCTTCATCAAGCCGGTAGTAGCACTGATTCTGGCGTCCATCGTACTGGGTGAACCGATTACCCTTCGCGCCATTATCGGACTGGCACTGATTATTGCCGGCTGCGTCCTGGCAGGACCGATTGAACGTCTTCTGTTCAAGAAGAAACTGTCCGAATCTCCTGTACTGGATACTATGCCCAAGAAAGCCAGTGATGTGGCAGCGGCTCCTTTGGTAGTCACTGTATCCAGAGAGTTCGGCAGTGGCGGCCGTGCCATTGGACGGCGCCTGGCTAAAGAACTGGGCGTACCTTTCTATGATACCGAAATCATGCAGATGGTAGGCCAGCGGGAAGGGGTGAGTCTGGACGAAGTAAAGAAACAGGACCAGTCCATTGAAAACCGCTTTATCTACAATCTGTTTGATAAATACACCCATCTGGCCTCCGGTGCTGTGGCACCTAAGGATGAACTTTTCCTGACAGAAACCTCCGTCATTAAGGAACTGGCAGAAAAAGGCTCCTGTGTCATCGTAGGGCGCCTGGCCAATGTTATTCTCAAAGACAGACCCAATACCTTCAACCTGTTTGTCTCATCCGATCCGGAATGGGCGGCCCGCCGGGTTATGCTTCGGGAAAAGGTGGATAAAGCCACAGCCCGCCGCATGATTGCCGATGTGAACCGGCGCAGAAGCGAGCACTGCCGCTATTATACCGGAACCTTCTGGGGCTATGCTGGAAACTACGATCTCCTGATCAAATCCAGTGAATGGGGCATCGCCGATTCTATCCAGCTCATAATGAACGCCATCCGGCACCGCCTGAGCCTCGAAGTAGCCAGAGACGAAGCAGAAGCCAACGCATAGGCGGTAAGCCTGTGCAGCAGGTAATCAGAATAGATTTAAAAATAAGAAAAGGCACCGAAAATCCGATTTCAATTCAGATTTTCGGTGCCTTTTTTCGCCTGCATAAGCCCCGTGTCTTTGTATGAATTTGGGGCATGGGAGTCATTTGACTTCCGGATTCTTTCCCTATACGATCAGATTGCCTGGGAAAGGAGAATGTTATGAAATTTGAGATACTTATTGAAGAAACCATCAGTGATACTTTTTATGTTGACGCCGAAACAAGGGAAGAAGCACTTTCTATGGCGAGGCAGAAATATCAGCACGGGGATTTTATACTTGAGCCAGGTCATTTGCTGGATGTAAAATTTATCCCTTTAGCAACAGATGAAGAATAGAAGATCACATCGGTGTTGAACCGGTTTGAAAGCTTCCTTTATAATCAGGATAAAGGAGGCCTCTATGAATATCTGTCTTGATATGTCCCTGGCATCGAAATATACCAGCCATTCTCAGATGGCGCGGGTGGTGACAGAACAGTGGGTTGAAAAAAATATGTTCTGTCCGCGTTGTGGAGCAGGTCATATTATACATTTAAAAGCTAATCGACCGGTAGCTGATTTTGCATGTCCGCAATGTGGTGCAATTTTTGAATCGAAAGCGAAACGGGGGACTTTAGGAAGAAAAATTACTGACGGAGCCTATGAAACCATGATTCGCAGGATTCACGAAGCTGATAATCCGGATTTCTTTTTTATGTCCTATGATCTGGATAATGCCAGAGTGCGCGATTTCCTGATTATACCAAAGCATTTCTTTGTGGATTCTATTATAGAAAAAAGAAAGCCTCTGGCCGATACGGCGCGAAGGGCGGGATGGGTTGGATGTAATATCTTACTGGAAGAAATTCCATCTTACGGACGTATTTCGCTCATTCAGGATGGCAGGATAGCTGATAAAGAAGATATATGCCGGAAATATCAAAGAACATCTTTTCTGGCGGACATGAACATCACATCAAGAGGATGGCTCATGTACGTTTTTCGCTGTCTCGAAAACATAAAAACAGAAACATTTACATTGCAGAAAATGTACCAATTCGAAGACCGCCTGCAGATTCTTCATCCCGAAAATCACAACATCCGAGCCAAAATTCGCCAGCAATTGCAGTACCTGAGAGACAAAGGACTGATTCAGTTTATAGAGCGAGGCGTTTATAGGAAGCGGTGCGGAGGAACATAGAAAAACAGTAAAAAGCTGAAGGAAAACACAAGGTAATGTGTTCTTTCAGCTTTTTGTATGAGTAAATTTAAAACAATAAAAATTGTTTGTAGAGGAACAAAGCGGAAATCTCCCGCTATTGGATAACTATGAAAAAGATACAAAAGGTAAAATCACGAAATGTTTCCCGCTTTGGAGAGAGGGGGACAGGAAAGCCGTGAACTATAGGTTTGCTGTCTGCAAAAATGACTAAAGTCAGTAAGCCTGCGGCTCGAGATCGAGCAAAATATTCTGTTTCACAGGGGCAATATGGAATACTTTCTTATAAAAAGGGAAGAATCATAATGTTATATGAGGGGTGTCATGTAATACGTTTTCCGTTCTGGAGAGAAAGGGGGACCGCCAGCCTTTGGCGGGTGGTGGAAAGTAGAGCGCCTCTCTTGCTTTTTTAGCAAAAATAGCATTATTTACATATATGACTATTTCTATATGATATGTTTAATATGACTATTCCCATATGGCAGTTTTAATATGGCTGATTCTATATAACAGGTGTAAAAGGTATCAATAATCTCCGTATGGGGGAAGAAATCCTTCTGCCGCAGGATCTGCTGTACCTGTATGGCTATCCGCTGAATGGTATGTATGATGATGTATTTACGCTGGAATTCCAGGTTATCGAAGTGCGGGATAAGCCATCTTATAAAAGACAGGAATGAGCATTGAGATAGATGAGCTAAAGCGCAAAGAATGCAAGAAAGGCAGAACCCCTCTGAAGTCTGACCGTCTGAACTATCTGATAGTCTAAGGAAGGCCTTTGGGCCTTCCCATAGACACAGGATGGGGGTTGCGCTTATACTGAAAGAGAAACTCTGTTAACTGAAATAAAAGGAGAAATATTATGTCAGAAGCAATCAGAAAGAATAATAAAGGACCTCTGTTCCAGCAGTATCTGGAAGAAAAGAATATGGCTCAGGTTTTTGAACGCCAGCAGTCCAACGATTCCACACAGAAGATGATTTTCATGACCGCGATTCCGGTAGGAAATCACCGTCTCCTGGGCACCATCATCACCGATAACACCATGTTTGTCATTACCCGATTCCATCTGGGATATGTGAACAGAAAAGATGGACACTACGATGCCTTCATGCACTATCTGGCAGAAGTGAATGCACGCCATGCCCTGTTTAAAATGCTCGTTACTGAAGACGGCCGCGTATTCATCGACAGCTGCTGCCCATTCCTGGACGAAAGCTTTGATCCGTTTTCCGTCAACGTAACTTTCAGCCTTGTGGTAGATTTCCTGCAGAATAACTACGAAGAAGTGCTTAAGCACCTGGATAGGCCAGGGGATGCGAGGGAGGGGATATCGTTGAGCGTCAACTAAAATTTCGGCCGGTCCGGGCGCATATCTCGATGGAAGAGGGAAAATCCTTCCCAGGCGTATGTCTGTATACAGCCTGAAAAGTTATTTTTCCTCTTCCATCGACCTCTGCATCCCGGCCTGGCTCGAAATTTTGAAAGGGTGCGGAATTTATAATGACCGGTTCGGGCGCATATCTATTCCGGAGCAGAAAATCATTCCTGAACGTACCGAAAAGCTGCCAACTTCATTTGCTGTTTGTGCGAATCTGAAGCCAAGGGCGACAAGCCCTTGCCATCGTTCCCAGAATCTCTTTTTTAGTTATACGCAGTATTCATCCCCTTGCAGAAGCTTCTCTTCTGCACAGCCCTGTCCATGGGTTGTTAAGGAGTATATCTCATGAGCTCTGCTCATCTTTCCTGAAAGAAGGATTATCTCGTGTCAAACCATATCCGAGGACTTATCCTCTGTGCAGCAGGTTCTCTCTGCTGGAGTATATCCGGTATTGCCGGCCAGTTTTTACTGGAAGATAAATCGTTTATCCCGTCTCAGCTTACGACGGTGCGCATGATTGGTGCGGGGCTGTTACTGCTCGCCTGGGAGTGGTTTTCTGAAAGAGGTCTCCTGCTGTCGGTTGTGAGAGAGCGGTCCAATCAATGGAATTTGTTCTGGTTTGGTGTTATCGGGCTTATGATTACCCAGTATACGTATTTTGAGGCCATCCATTACAGCAACGCTCCAACCGCTACCATTATTTCCTATCTGCTGCCACTGATTGTGGTGGGTTGGGATTGCCTGACCAGCCGGCGCTGGCCGTATCGGAATGAGGTGTTCTGTACGGTACTGGCATTTACCGGGACTTTTCTTCTGGTTACAGAAGGGCGCCTGGATCAGCTGGCAGTTTCGCCGCTGGCGCTTTTCTGGGGGATAAGTTCGGCGTTTACGGCTGCCTTTTACAATTTGCAGCCCCGGGGGATGATTAAGAAATATACGGCACCGCCTGTGCTTGCCTGGGGGATGCTTATCGGCGGCCTTGTTTCCATGCCGTTTACACAGGTCTGGAATTTTGCCGGGGTGATTGACTGGGGGTCTCTGGCGGGATACCTGGTGGTCACCGTCGTGGGAACGGTGCTGTCTTTTGCTCTTTATCTCAACAGTTCCAAGTATCTGAGTGCCATGGAAATGACGATTATTGCATCCATTGAACCTCTGGCCTCGGTGGTTCTGGAAATGATATGTTTCGGACAGATGTTCAATCTTATCGGCTTGTCCGGATTTCTGTTTATTCTTGTGGCTGTGCTGGCGGTTTCCCGGCATTGACGGGATGCGCGGTATGGCAAAGGAGAATGTATGACATTACATGTCCGCGGATTGATACTCTGTGCGCTGGGAGCTTCCTTATGGGGGATTTCCGGCATTGCAGGGCAGTACCTGCTTCAGGATAAATCATTTTCTCCCGGGCAGCTCACGGCGATTCGTATGTTTGGTGCCGGAATCCTCCTTATGGTTGCTTCGATAATCCGACGTGACGGGAGGATCCGACTGGTTGCACCGTTGGCAGATAAACATAACTGGCCCGGAATTTTTATCTGGACAACCCTGGGGCTGGCGGGAACGCAGCTTACTTATTTCAAAACCATCAGCCTCAGTAATGCACCAACGGCCACCATTCTGGAATATCTGCTGCCCATTGTGGTGGTAGGATGGAATTGTATTTCCTGGAAGCGCTGGCCTTATCGCCAGGAAATCCTGTGTACGATGCTGGCTTTTCTGGGCACGGTGCTGCTGGTGACTAAAGGGCAGTGGGGGACGCTGGCCATTTCGCCGGCTGCTTTGTTCTGGGGGATTGTATCGGCCTTTGTCACCGCCTTTTACAATATTCAGCCCAGGCAGCTCATTAAGAAATATACAGCACTTCCTGTGCTGACCTGGAGCATGCTCATGGGCGGCATGGTTTTGGTGCCTCTTACGGAGGTCTGGCATTTTACCGGAGTGATTGACTGGCAGTCTCTGGCCGCTTATCTGGTGGTGGTGATTCTGGGGACGGTTTGCTCATTTGGGCTGTATTTGTCCAGTGCCAGGTATCTGAGCGCGGTGGAGATGACGGTGATTGCCGCGGTTGAGCCACTTTCTTCTGTGGTGCTGGCTGCTTTGTTCTTTGGACAGACATTTGGTCTTATGGAACTGGCCGGAATTGTACTGATTATTGGGGCCGTACTGGAAATTTCTATCCGTGGCTGAGGACTGGCCAGGGGAATCCGCTGTTATGGCGGATTTTTGTTTTATTTATAGCGGAGAAGGAGACGGGCAATGAAATCACGTGGAAAGGGACTGCTGTTTGCCGGGCTTGGCGCATCGCTATGGGGATCGGCGGGAGTAACCGGGCAGGTGCTTATGGATAATTACCATCTTCCGGCAACGGCACTATCGGTATGGCGGCTTATCCTTTCCGGACTCCTGCTGCTTGGCTTTGATTATCTGTTGCATCGGGAGAGTCTGCTCCGCCCCTGGAAGGACAGGGCAGATGCGTTGCGGCTGTTTGTATTTGCTGTGTTTGGGATGATGGGGACCCAGTATTTTTATTTTCGGGCCATTCAGTACAGCAATGCACCTACAGGGACCATCCTGCAGTATCTCATGTCCATACTGCTTATTTTCTATACCGCCTTTGAGGAAAGACGGTTGCCCCGGGGAATGGAAATTAGTTGCGCCATCCTGGCCATGGCCGGTACGTTTCTGGTGGTCACCGGCGGGGACTGGCATGCGGTAAAAATTTCTCAGGCGGCCTTGTTCTGGGGGCTTCTGTCGGCGCTGGCTGAGGCGGTGTATGTGGTGGAGCCAATTCCGCTTATGAAACGTTACCGCCCATCTCTTCTGGTCGGCTGGGGGATGTTGGCCGGAGGGGTGGCACTGATTCCTTTTATGGATGCGCCCATAACGGCGGGGGTGGTTTCCTTCTCCTCACTTATGGTATTTCTTCTCTGTGTGTTATTCGGTACGGTAGTTCCATTTCTGCTGTTTCTCATGAGTGTGGCAGAGATTTCCCCTGGGGAGGCGGGAATTCTGGGGGCTATGGAACCGCTGTCTTCCCTGGTACTGTCCCTGCTGTTCCTTACGGTGTCCTTTTCCGGGATGCAGATAACCGGTGTGCTGGTCATTGTGGCGGCGGTAGTTCTGGTATCTTCCGGGAAATAACATATCTTTCCTCACAAGGTTCGTGTATACTGTAACAGGAAGTTTTAATTTTCAGGAGGAATAGACAAATGGTAGAAAAGAAAGTATTTGCTGATTTCAAAACCAATCATGGCAGCTTTACCATTGAATTGTTTGCTGATAAGGCACCAATCACTGTGGGAAATTTCAGAAAGCTGGCAGAAAGCGGGTTCTATGATGGAACCATTTTCCACCGTGTCATTCGCGGATTTATGATTCAGGGTGGCGATCCGGAAGGTACCGGTTACGGTGGATCCAAGGATGTGATTCCGGACGAATTCGGCGATGGACTGACCTTCGATGAACCAGGGATTCTGGCTATGGCCAATGCAGGCCCGAACACTGGTCGTTCCCAGTTCTTCATCACCGTGGCACCGACTCCATGGTTGCAGAACCACCATGCGATTTTCGGCAAGGTCACAGAACACTATGATGTAGTACAGACCATCAGCCGTGCATCCACCGACTGGAGAGACAAGCCGGTAGAAGATGTAGTGGTAGAAAAGATTACCATCCGCGAAGCTGAATAACAGGGACAAGGCAAAAGGCTGCTTCATGGCGCATGTCATGAGGCGGCCCTTTTGCATGCCACAAGCAGGAAGTGGAGCATGGAGTTGATACAGGGAAAGGGGAAGTAGAATGATGTATGTTTGTATGAAGGAAAATATAAAAATGTTACTTATTGCTTCTTCACAAAACTTTCCTTATTTTCTAAATTCTCAATCCTCTGCTCTGTCTTTTCTGCACTGACCATGAGCCACAGGTTCATACATGGTTTGTTTGCCTTTCTTTCCTATGATAAAATGATATATGTAAGTTTTTGCTATGCTGTCAATGCAGCATGACGATTTGGGGAATTCCTGCCGCCGGCATAATCGTTCATGGAAATATAGATTCTGTGAGCCTGACTGCGTTGCGGTCATCATGGACTGTCTCTGTGGGGATGGAGTACGGTCATGAGGGGCGGGGATAGAAGAGAGGGGAGAAAACTTATGGAATCATTGTCTTTACAGAGAAGAGCGGGGTTTACGTTCCTTGAAGTGATGATTGTGGTGATGATTATCGGTATCCTGGCGGCGATGGCTGTTCCCGGACTGGCCGGGGCGGCAGATGCGGCTAAGGAAGCGAGAATCCGGTCAGATTTGCAGACCATCGGATCGGCAGTGGAGCTTTATCATGTGCAGCATGGGGCTTATCCGGATTCTCTGGATGTGCTGGCGGAATCGGGAAACGGAAAGGAAGGCTATCTGAAATCGGTCCCGGAATCGCCGGATGAAAAGACATCCTATACACTGAATACATCCACAGGGGAAGTAACCTGTACTTTTAATAATAAAACGTACTCATCTTACGGAACCAGTAAGGCATCTTCTGGTGCGTAACGTTTACAGTCTGGCTTTTCAGGAGGCTTTTTATGGCAGATAGACCTGTAAATAATCATAAGGGCATAGCAAAGTTTCTGACTTACAAAGGTCGCATCAGCCGAAAGCAGTTTATGATTTATCACCTGTACGCCTTCGTGGTGTGTATTACTTTGCTGAATCTGTTTCTTCTGGCATTTCCGGCCTGGAAGCTGGAGGCGCTTAAGGGCGCTGTAGGACTGTTCTGCCTGATCAGTCTGTTCTTCTGGGCAAGACGGGCGCACGATCTGGGCTGGGATGCCCGTTTCGTCCCCGTGCTGGCCGCAGCCAATCTGGTGGTATATGTATTGGATAGTCAGGGGATTCTGAGCGGTTCCGCCCATGTGGTTATCGGGCAGGGACTGCAGTTCCTTACCGGCGGCCTTTTCATGTATCTGCTCATGCAGCCAGGACATGTGGGGGCTAACGAATTTGGAGAAGATCCGGTAGAAGAGGAGCGGGAAGACCAGAAACGGAAACGGGAAGAATTCCGTGAATTTAAGAAAAAGAGGGAAGCTCTCCGGGAAAAGGTGAGGAGAGAGCAGGAAAAGCGGGAATACTGGAAGGATGCTATCAGCGGTGAGCCGATTGATGTGGAACCGGTGGAGAATAAACCGGTAGATCACCGGGTGGTGGAAGAATATACTGAGGAATTAAGGAAACACCAGGAAGAAACGGGGCACCATATCCACTGATACGGTCTGGGGAGGCCAGGTGGACAGGGCGTAAGGGAAATAACAGGCGCAGTGGGCTTCGGCTCATTGCGCTTTTTTATGGGGGAAATACATGGGGAATAACATCAGGGGAATGTTACAATGCCTGGGAAATCCAGTGTACGGGTTTCCCTGCTATATAGTTCTGGCCGCACTGGCGGTATGTGTGAGCAGCTGGCTAGGGTATAAAGGGGCAGCAGGAGGACTGCTGTTTTCTCTGCTGCTGTGTTTTCCTGCATGGGAGGACTGGAATACCCGGCTTATATCCGATGCCTGGAGCCTGGCCCTGTTGGGGCTTGGGCTTATCTGGCAGCCATTTGACGGGAGGAGGCTGCTTTTTTCCTATGCCGTGCTGGCAGCGTTCTGGCTGATTCTTTATGCATGTAAAAGGGGAGGTGCCGGCATGGGGGATGTGGGACTTTCCGCAGCGGTTGCCTGCTGGCTTACGCCGGGAGAGGTTGTGCTGTTTCTCTGGTTTTCATCGGCAGCGGGGGCACTTTGTCTGCTGCCGCTTTATCTGATGAAAAGGCAGCGGGAAATTCCTTTTGCGCCTTTTCTGGCTGCAGGGGGGATTATGGCCTATGTGTGGGGACAACAAATCATATCGTGGTATATTTCGTTTTGCTGAAAGGACGGGGATGCTGCTTCTGGAATGTCTGCTCGCTGCATCGCTTCTGGCACTTATGGTGTCAGCCTGGCCGGCTGCGGTATCGTGGCATGAGGAGTATGTGCTGTATTTGGCAGCAAAAGAACTGCAGATGGCCATTCGGGAGGCACAGGTGCAGGCGAAGAATGATGATGTCCATTACCGTGGAGCCGCCGAAGGGGTGATATTCCGCTGCTTTATGCGGAATGGACGGGTAAGATATGAAACGTATCGCGGTGTAGAGCGGACGCATCCGTCAGGGGATCTGCCCTGCGGGGTGTCTCTTTCCGGTAATGGTACAGCACCGAAGATGGTCTTCTGCCGGGATGGTTTTGCCGGCCGCAGCAGGATTTATTCGTACCGACTTACTTCCGGTGGCGGGAAGCATGCCCTGGTGGTGGTATGTGCCATGTACACCGGACGTGTGCAGATCCGGCGGGGGTGAATGGATGGGAGGACGGAGAAAAGGCCTGGTCCTGCTCTGGACGCAGTTGTGTATCTTTCTGGTCATGTCCATGGCGCTGGGGGCATTATGCATGCTGCGTACGGCGATTACACGGGAAGAGGCATGTGAACGGGCGGCAGGGAGAATCTATCTTGCACAGGAAGTTATGGAGAAGATAAAATATAAAGAAAAGACGCAGCGGTTCATGGCTGTCCCGGAGGGAGCCGTGGAACGGGGCGGACAGATATTTTACGTAACGGTGCGGGAAAAACCGGAAGAAATCCGGGGGATTCCTCTGCTTTGTGTCCAGGTGTCAGTCAGGGACAGGCAGGGACAGGAAACGCTGTTTATTACCCACAGGAAAAGGAAGGAATAACCAATGGCCAGAAAATCATTTGAAGGAATGAGTGATGTAGAAATCCGCCAGTATATGATTGAACGGGATAAGAGGAACAAGAAGATTATATTTATGATTGTTCTTGCCGTGATTACTATTGCGCCAGCTGTGGCGCGGTACAAGGAAATACTGACGCTGCTCATGGGAAAATAACAGGGGGAATATTTCATGAGGGGAGTTCACAGGGGGGGTATAACACTGGAGCTGGTCATCAGTCTGGGGCTGATGGCCACGCTTTGTGCTGCCATCATGCCGTCAATTACTGCTATGGTGCAGTCGGTACGCATACTGTCCCGGCGTGTGGAGGATAGTTCCACATCCCTTTTCATAGCCGATTTCCTTACGGAAAAGATAAGGAATACGGTGGAAGGGGTAGAAAAGGAGGCACGGCAGGGAAATACCTATGATTATCGGGAAGAAATGCAGGATGGTACGTGGCAGACCTATACCCTGCGCCAGCAGGGCGGCCGGCTGGAGATAAGGATTCCCGGCGGATTTTCGCAGCCCATCACCGGAGGGGCCGGTGATGTGGAGACGGTGACGGATGTGGAAGGGAATCCGTTGTTTACCGTATACACAGGAGGGCTGGTGGAAATATCGGCCATTCTGGGGAAGCCGGATGGGAAGGACCGGCAGGTATTGCACACCGCGGTGTATCCCTATGCGGAATATTTTAATAAGGGGGACATATGGGAAGTCGAAGGGGCGCAGTAAATGTACTTCTTCTGTTCCTTATGATGGGTCTTACCGCAGTGGCCGGCGCACTGCTGGCTATGACTGTGCGGTCGCTTACGGCGGTCTGCTCTTATGAGAATGGCCTTTGTGCTGTATATGCGGCAGAAAGCGGGGCGCAGTATGGTCTGTCACTTCTGGAACGGGAAGGAGTACCGCAGAACCAGGTGATAGAGTTCTCCGAGGAAGGAAGGACCTGTCATGTGGAATTCAGGGATTGTGATGAAGGGGGAGGCATTCTGATTTCCCGGGGAACGCATGTGGCATCGGGGGCGGAGCGTTTTATCCGTCTGGAGTATGAGCTGAGGCCAGGGGAAACCGGATATGCTGTCATAGTGAATAAGATTGGAGCTTCACCATGGAAAGCCAGATAATGGAGTGGAGTCAGGGAATGGGGAAACGGCTGAAGGAATACTGCCGCAGCCGGGAAAGCCGTCGGCGTATGACCGGAGAATGGGATGCGGCGATTTCTGTCGGAGCTACCCTGTTTATGGTGACGGTAAGGAACGGACGCTTTCTGAAAGAAAAGGAATATATTCTCTCCGGCGAAGGGGAAGCCTCACTTGCTGAGGCTCTTTGTCGTGCTGAAAAAGATGGCTTCCGCCACCGGAAACTACTATGGCTCATGAATGAACCGGATTTGCGGTGTGTATGCCGGAAGTTTCCCAACATGACGGAGCCGGAACTGGAAGAAACCATACAGTGGGAAGAAGACCGGCTGTTTGGCAGTGAGCCAGTGCAGTCGGGGTATCACATCCTGTCCTACACCCCGGAAGGATATGAGGTGCTGGTGTCCGCCATACGGAAGGAAACAGGCGACAGGCTGGCCGCGGCGGCAGAAAAGGCCGGCCGGGTCATCGCCTGGGGGATTTCTCCACCGGACCTGTTTCGGATACGGGCGGGGGACAGGCCATGGATTCTGGTGCTGGGCGGTGCATCCAGGGGCCAGGTATTTGCTGTAGGTGCAGAAAATACCTGGCGGTCAAAGCAGCTTCGCCTCCAGGAGGATACGGCACAGGTGCTGGCGGAATTTGCTGCCCGTGTGAAGTTTCCTCAGGAAGAAGGCAGGGGGTTCTTTTTTCCGCTGACTGATGGGGATAAGGCAGGAAAGCTGTGGTGCCAGGCGATGGAGGAGGCAGGGCTTTCTGTGACGGAACCGCTGTCCCTGCCAGGGGAAGCATTATGGAAACCCCAGGTGATGGAAGCGGCTCCTTATATGCCTGCATGCTCTATAAATCTTGCCAGAAGGGAGGACAGAGGGTTTTCCTTCTGGCAGAGTTCTGGCTATGGAAAGAGCCGGGTACTCCTGTTCTGCCTGGCTTCATTCCTTATGATGGTACTGTCCCTTTTCTGCTGTCTGTATGAGGCGGTATCGCTGTGGAAGGCAGAAAAAGTTATGAGGGATATGGCGCCGGTGGCAGCAGCCCACGCAAAATGGGAGAAAGAAAAAGAATGGGAAAAAGCACTGGCTGAGGATCTGAATGTCTGGGAGAAGGGGAGTGGGCACTGGCAGAAACGGCTGATTTATCTGTCAGAGGCAGCCGGGACCAACGTGGTGCTTTCCTCTCTGGAGGGGCCAAATGGTGAAATACGCATTCAGGGTACCGCTATGACCGATGAGGAGGCCAGAGCTTTTGCTGATCTCCTGGGGGCGGCCTGGGGAGGCCAGGTGCGGATGGAAAAACTGCGCCGGGAGGAAAACTCACCGCTGCTGTCATTTTCCATGGTGTTCAGGGAAAAGGGGGAACCGCAGGATGGAGGCAATCCGTCGGAAGATAAGGAAGAGCCTTTATAAGGCGGGCAGGCGGGGACTGGTGCTCATGGCTCTTCTGTTTTTGTGCATGACTTTCTGTCTTGGGCAGGTGCAGAGCCACATGGAGTCTGAGACATTACGGTTGACGCAGGAAGCGGAGAATCTCCGGCAATGGAAGGCGGAGAGAAGTGGAATTTCCATGGAGGAGCCACCCCAATGGGCAGAATCAGGAGAAGAGGATGCTATTCATGGGTTTGAGAAGGCCGGTCTGCATATCCTGTCCAGGGAAGAACAGGAGGAAGAAGAAAAAAATACAGGGAAAATAAGAAAAGAACATATTTTGTTGCATGGGACCTACATACAGCTGCTCCAATCTTTTGATATAATAAAGAGCGAATATAGAGGGGCGTCCTTTACGGTGTTCTCCATAACCCGTGATGACACGGGGCTTTCCATCAAAGGAGAACTGAGGACATTCCGCAGCCGAGGTACATATGAAGAAGAGAAATATCGTCCTCATCGGTCCGATGGGGACAGGGAAGAGCAGAGCGGCGCGGATTCTGGCTGATGGCTTAGGCTGGCAGCTGGCCGATACAGACCGCATCATGGAAAAAGAAACAGGCATGAAAATGGCAGAGTACTGGCGGGTGGCAGGTGCGGAAGAATTTCAGAAGAAAGAGCTTGAAATTATTCGACGTGTAAGGTTTTATCACGAGGCTGTCATTGCTGTCGGTGGAAATTATCCTATGACAGAACAGAAATTTAATTTGCTGCAGCAGTATGGGCTGGTAGTGCTCATGTATGCCCATTCCTTCCGGCTCGCTGAGCGGGTGAAGAAGAAAATAGGGAAGAGGCCCACCATGGATTACAATGACGTGGAAGGGTTTGTCCGCCGCATGCGCCGGAAATGGATGAAATGGAGCGGCCGGGCGGATCTGGTGATAAACACCACCAGTTGTCATCCGGCGCAGTCCGCACTGACTATAGCCAGATTTATTGACAGACATCATATCAAATTCCTGAAGAGGATGAAGAAAAGAAGAAATGGTCACGGTCATTCCGGTCGATAAGGAAGAACGTACAGTTTCTATCTTGACTCTTCATAAGATAAGGAAAGGAGCAGTTAGTTATGAAGACCATTGGTGTGCTTACCAGCGGAGGGGATTCGCCGGGAATGAATGCAGCCGTGCGGGGTGTCCTCCGTGCAGCGTTCCATCATGGACTTTCCGTATGCGGCATCCGCCAGGGGTATAAGGGACTTCTCCATGAGGATATTGTGCCGATGAAACCGTACATGGCCGGTGGCATAGTTCACCGTGGCGGTACGATTCTCAAAACGGCCAGATGTCTGGAATTTAAAGAAGAAAATATGCAGAAAAAGGCAGCAGACATTCTGAGAAAGCACCACATTGACGGATTGGTAGTCATTGGCGGTGACGGCTCCCTTAAAGGGGCAGAGGCGCTGTATCGTCAGGGGATTTCTGTGGTCACCCTTCCGGGGACCATTGATAATGATATGCCGGGGACGGATGAGACCATTGGGTTCGACAGTGCGGTGAACACGGTTCTTCAGGCCGTGCATAAGATAAGGGACACAGCATCCTCCCATGACCGGGCGGCTGTGGTGGAAGTTATGGGCCGCCATGCCGGGCACATTGCGCTGGCAGCGGGACTTGCCTGTGGGGCAGAATACATTCTGGTCCCGGAAGTACCGTTCAGCCGGGAAAAGCTGGCGGTGAGTCTGGAAGAACAGATGAAGGCCGGACGTACCAACAGCATCGTCATCTGTGCAGAAGGTGCTGATGACGGCCGTGCTCTGGGCATGTGGCTTAAGGAGAGGACAGATATCGATATCTGCATGACCAATCTGGGGTATGTGCAGCGAGGCGGAGAACCCACCGCCAGGGATGCCATTCTTGGCGGAGTGCTGGGAGCGTCTGCCGTAGAGGCACTCACGGTCCATGGATTTACCCATCATGTGGTAGGCGTGGAACGGAGCCGGGTTATCTATACGCCCTATGAACAGGCGGAAGAAAAGAGACGCACGTTCTCCCGCCCACTGTATGATCTGGCCGCCATGCTGGGGGCGGCACAGGACGAATTTTCCATTGAGGAAAAATTCTGATTGTTACCGACTGACCTGGCAAAAGGTCGGATTATGAAAAGGGCAAATGCAAATTCCCCTTGAAATATGGCTTTTTGTTGACAGTATTAGATTATTTTAATATAATTGGTTCGTTACGGTGTATGAAAAAGCACCACAGCCATGACATAAGCAAGGAGGTGTTAAGCATGGCAAAAGGTAAGATGACTTATCAGCCAAACAACCTTTGGCGTAAACGTACCCACGGTTTCCGCGCTCGTATGAAGACTAAGGCCGGCCGTATCGTGCTCAAGAGAAGAAGAGCTAAGGGTAGAAAAGTATTAAGTGCCTAATGTAGAAGAACGGAAAGAAGACAGGCGGTACACGCTTGATCGTTCTTTCCGTATCCGGCAAAGCAGAGAGTACCGCAGGGTATATGCCCGTGGGAAAAGGTTCACAAACAGAGCAGCGCTTATGTATGTGGCAAAGGCTAAAAATAAACCTGTCCGTATTGGGTTTGTAGCTACCAAACATATTGGCCATGCTTTTGCAAGAAACCGTGCAAAACGCCTGATGAAAGAAGTGTACCGTCTTCATCGGCATGAACTTGCTTCCGGCCATGAAGTTATCATGCTGGCCGGCTCTTTTTTGACCGGCGCTTCTTTTTCAGAAGCGGAAAAGGCCATTCTGGCGTTGTGGCGTAAAGCAGGACTTATGGAGCGTAAGAAATGATGAAGGGCGTATTACTTTCGATGATTCGGTTTTATCGTCTGTTCATTTCGCCCCTCAAGTCTCCCTGCTGCCGGTTCATACCGACATGCAGTGAATACGCGTTGGAAGCAATTCAGAAATATGGAGCAATCAAAGGCAGCTGGCTTGCGGTCAAACGGATTTTAAAATGTCATCCTTTTCATAAGGGTGGCTATGATCCGGTTCCGTAGGCTGCTGCTTTTTTGCTACCGGAAGAATTATCAGTTACAGAGTCTATCGACTCTTCCTCTTCTTTTTGAAATTCAGAAAAGAAGGTATGTTGGGCGGATGAAATTAAGGCCGCACAAGGAGAACATATGAGCCATTTTCAGATTCCGATTTTCAGCACGCTGGTAGGCTGGCTGGCCGATATGATGGCGTGGGCTGTGCAGTTTTTCTATAATCTGACAGCAAGCCTGGGGTTCCCAAGCTACGGTATTGCGATCATTATCCTTACCATCGTCATTAAGGTGCTTCTGCTTCCTTTTGCACTGAAGCAGATTAAATCCATGAAGGGCATGCAGGAAATTCAGCCAAAGGTAGCGGCGCTTCAGAAAAAATATAAGAACGACAGAGCGAAGTTGTCTATTGAAATGCAGAAGCTTTACCGGGAACACAACATTTCCCCGCTGGCAGGATGTCTGCCACTTCTCATTCAGATGCCATTCCTGGTTTCCATTTTCTATGCGCTGCAGGGATTTCAGTATGATTCTGCACATGCCAGCTTCCTCTGGCTGTCCAGCCTGGCATCCAAGGACCCGACCTATGTGCTTCCGATTCTGTCCGCAGTAAGTACATGGGCATTGTCCGCACAGACAGCACCGAAGAATGCAGAAGGTCCTCAGAAGATGATGACCTATTTCATGCCTCTCTTCATTGGTTATATTTCCATCAACTTCCCAAGCGGTCTGGTTATTTACTGGGTAGTCAGCAACCTGTTCCAGCTGGTTCAGCAGACTATTGTGTTCCATAAGGATAAGGGCCTGCGCTCAGTAATCAACAATGATTCCCGTGAAAAGAAGGGCGTATTCACCATTCATGCGGATGGAACCCGAGACAACGCACCAAAGGGCAAACGTCATACACCGAGGGATGCACGCCGGGCTAAGCGGGTTATGCGTAAGGAACTGGAAGAAGCCATTGAAGGTAAGGTAGACCACGACAGTGATTCTAAGGAGTGATACGAATGAAAACGGTAAGGATTACAGCAAAAACTGTAGATGAAGCGGTTGCTGAAGGATTGCGAAAGCTGGGAGCAACCCGCGAAGAGGCCGTTGTCCGTGTCATTGAAGAACCGACAGGCGGTCTGTTCGGATTGCTGCGCAAAAAGCCGGCAGTAGTAGAAATTTCTGTGCCGGACCTGGCAGGATCCACCGATATTGCCAAAGAAGCGGCACGCGTAGTCAGTGAAGCCTTCCATGACGTGGAAGAACCGAAGAAGGACGAGGTTCATCAGAAAGAAGAGCCGGTACCTATGGCAGAACCAGTACTTCCTGGTGAAAAGATAGGTGGACGTACGGCCGGTGAACCGGGGTCAAAACGGCATATAGGTCTGGTTTCCACTCCGGAAGAACAGGAACCGGAAGCAGAAACCAAACTGGCTCCTCAGGAACCGGTGGAACCCGAAACGGTGAAAGCGGAAAAGGCTCCGGAAACAAAGCCGGAAGCAAAGATCAGCCGCAGAGAAAGAGAAGAATTCACCTTCTCTGAAGAAGAACAGAACGAAACGGCAGAAGCAGCACGGGAATTCCTGAAAGGGGTATTCCAGGCCATGGATCTTAAGATTACCGTGGAAAAGATGCTGAGCCGTGAACAGATTCTGTTGACCCTGCATGGGGAACGTCTGGGCCTCCTCATCGGAAAGCATGGACAGACCCTGGATGCACTGCAGTATCTTACCAATCTGGCAGCAGGAAAGAAGTATCATCATCATTACTTCGTACTTCTGGATGCAGAAAGCTACAGAAGCCGTCGTCAGAAGACACTGGAAAATCTGGCAGCCCGCTGTGCAAGCAAGGCTAAACATACCGGAGAGGCGGTCAAACTGGAACCTATGCCGGCCGGAGAACGAAAGATTATCCACATGGCGCTCAAAGATGATCCTCTCATCAGTACGGACAGCGAAGGGGAAGCACCGTATCGCTATGTCGTTGTAAAACTGAAATAAATCCTGACAATCCGACCGGCAGACATCTACCGGCGGATTGTTTTTATATAAGGAGAATGTTGATGAAAAAATGGATTGTTATGCTGACTCTGGCTATACTCAGCCTTACCGGGCATGCCTATGCGGCATTTTATGATAATTCGGCACAGTACATGATAGCCAGTGACAACATGGAAGGAAAATTTTATTTGGACCGTTCATCTATCCGCCAGGAACAGCCTGTGGAAGGAAGTCCCTGCGTTATCAGCTTTGCCATTCTTTCGGTTCCGGACAGTGGCAGCCCAATGGAACGCACCTGGTATACCGTGTATTATGATACCGATAACCGGATAGCATTTTACCGGGTGACAGGCTCTGATACTCTGGATGCGGCGGGCAATGTATCCAATATAACCTCTACCAGGGGAGCCGGAGCCATGAAGCGTCCGATTCCACTTCAGTCTAATATGTATTACCTGGCTGATGCATGCTATCTTTATTTCAATAATGAACATTTTTATAGCCGTCTGACAGGTACAAAGTAAGTCCGGGATTTGTCCCGGGGACGTGCGTTGTCACAGGAGGACTGAATGTTTGCAGTAATTGTGAATACACTGGCTATAGCGATTGCATCCTTGATCGGTCTCTGCCTTCGTCGAGGCATGACGAAAAACATAACCGATGCGGTTATGCAGGCCCTGGGAATCTGCACGGTGCTGATAGGGATTCAGGGGGCTGTATCAGAAAAGCATGTCCTGTTGCTCATCATTTCTGTAGTCATAGGGGTTATCATCGGGGAGTGGGGGGGACTGGGATGGCCATGTGAATCGCTGGGCGGAAAAGGTCACCGTAGCCTGCACCAAATCAGGGGATGCGGCTGGAATAGCCAACGCCTTTGTCACCTCCTGCCTCATTATGAATGTAGGAGCCATGGTTATTGTAGGATCTCTGGCTGCCGGGCTGGCGGAGGATTATACTATGCTCTACACGAAATCCCTGCTGGATTTTGTAAGCGGTATCATGCTGAGTGCCGCCATGGGCATCGGCGTTATGGGTTCGGCGGTTTTTACCCTCATCTTCCAGGGGGGCATTGTGCTTCTTGCGCAGTACATAGCTCCATTCTGTTTACCTCTGCTTATAGAGGAACTATCCCATACCGGAAGTCTTCTGATTCTGGCTATCGGGCTCAATATGATTGGACTTACTAAATTTAAGGTACTGAATTATGTGCCTGCACTGTTGGTAATACCATTTGCATTATGGATTTCCGGATTTGCTTCTGCATGGCTATAATAAAAGAGAAAAAAGGCGAAGTTCATTACAGAAAAGTGATTAACTTCGTCTTTTATTTTTTTGAATTGTATAGTTGAGGATAATATTATAATCATATGAAATATGGAGATTCAAAGAGAAATATTTTGCCTGATTTGCATGATAAGCCGGCTTTATATTGAATTGATATAGGATTGTGTTGTGTTTTTTCTGTTTTCAGCATACTCTGCCTGTATTTTTATGCTACAATATAAACCGTTAAGAAAGTATTTATCCGTAATAGTGACGAATGAGTGAACTCATCATGGATAAACGCGAAATTCATGAGTTGTGAAAAGAAAGGTGTGTGTACTAGTGAAAAGAATCGTAACCGCATTACTTTCTGCACTGACCCTGCTTATGGCCGGTGCACCGGCAGTATTTGCCAATGAAGGTGTGCATGAAGTGGTGGGACAGACACTTCCTGTGTGGAGTGTAATCCCTTTTGCAGGCATGCTGCTTTCTATTGCCATTGTTCCGCTGATTAAACCGGAATGGTGGGCCAAAAACATGCTGAGTGTGGCTATTGCCTGGTCTGTGGCATTCCTGGTGCCTTTTGCAGTAGCCTATGGCATGGGAGAAGCAGCTTTCCGTCTGCTGGAATCGGTGCTTCTTGACTATGTTCCTTTTATTGTTCTGCTTCTCGGCCTGTTTGTGGTGGCTGGAGGTATTGCGGTGAGAGGCACTCTGGCAGGCACTTCCAAAATGAACACCCTGCTTCTCTTTATAGGGACATTCCTGGCCAGCTGGATTGGAACTACCGGGGCGGCTATGATCATGATCCGTCCGATTATCCGGGCTAATGAATGGCGTAAGAATAAGGTGCATATCATCGTATTCTTCATCTTCCTGGTAGCCAACATAGGTGGCTGCCTCACTCCGTTGGGTGATCCGCCGCTGTTCATGGGATTCCAGCGTGGAGTTCCCTTTGCCTGGACATTCCATATGCTGCCGATTCTCATACTGAATCTGGTGATTCTCTTCACGGTGTTCTACCTCGTCGACCATCGCATGTATAAGAAGGAACTGGCGGCTGGCCGTTCTCCGGATACAGGGGATGTAAAGGAACCTATCCGCATTGAGGGGGTACATAACCTGATTTACATCGGTCTTATCATTCTTGGGGTAGTATCTAACGGCCTGCTTCCGAAGATGTTCCCGGCCTTTGCTGATGGAGCCGGTATTCCGGTATATGATGAAATCGTATTCCCGTTTGCCACTCTGGTAGAAATTGTTATCATCCTGGCAGCAGCGTTCCTGTCCATGAAGACAACCAGCCAGGCTATAAGAAAGGTCAATAACTTCTCCTTTGAACCGATTGAAGAAGTAGCTAAGCTGTTTATCGGTATTTTTGTCACCATGATTCCTGCCCTGATTCTGCTGAAGGTGCATGGGGCGCAGCTGGGACTTTCCAAACCATGGGAAATGTTCTGGGCAACGGGTATGCTTTCGTCCTTCCTGGACAACACACCGACCTATCTGGTATTCCTCCAGACAGCCGGTGCACTGGGCGAAGCTGTGGGCATTCATACCACCGTGGGCATTGTTTCCCAGGTTATGCTGGAAGCCATTTCCGCCGGTGCCGTATTTATGGGAGCCAATACCTATATCGGAAATGCGCCGAACTTCATGGTTAAGTCTATTGCGGAACAGGATGGAATCAAGATGCCAAGCTTCTTTGGCTACATGGTATGGTCTAATGCTATTCTGATTCCGGTATTCATCATCGACACCCTGATATTCTTCCTGGGCTAAGATATGTCTAAAAGAAACTGTGGGAAATGAGAAATCATTTTTCGCAGTTTCTTTTTGTTTGTCTGAAAGCAGAAAGATAGAGTGCAATGAATCAAAGGCTTTACCAGAAGAAAGGAGAGACTATGGATATAGCTTTATCTACTCATTTTACATACAGAAAACTGCTTCGCTTTGTTTTTCCGTCCCTTGCGACGATGATATTCCTTTCCACGTATAGCATTATTGATGGATTCTTTGTGTCTAATTATGTAGGCGACATAGCGTTTGCAGCTATTAATCTCATATTCCCTGTCATCATGATCTTTGGATATGTGGGAGCCGTGATAGGAGCCGGTGGCAGTGCGCTCATCGGGAAACGGCTCGGAGAAGGGCGGGAAGTGGAAGCCAGGGGGTTATTCTCTTCCCTGCCGCTGGTATCTTTTTTTATGGGCTGTATTATGTCAATCTGTGCCTGGGTTTTCATGTCCTGGATGGCGGAAGCTATGGGGCGCAGGGACAGATTCTGACAGACAGTGTTTATGGCCGTATACTGCTTGTTTCCTTTCCTTTGCACTGGATACAGCGCATATTTCAGGCATTCTCCGTTACTGCGGGAAAACCGTCTCTCAGCTTCTGGTCGAATGTGGCCTCCGGCATGATTAATCTGGTATTTGATTATATTTTTATTGTTGTCTTTGGATGGGCGCTGGCCGGAGCTGCATGGGCTACGGTCATTGCAGAAATCACAGGCGGACTTCTTCCGGTTCTGTATTTTCTGGTCAACCGCAAAGGGGTATTATATTCATCCCGGCCCTGGCTTTGCATGGTGGACCTGCTGAAAGTCTGCAGCAATGGAGTCTCTCAGTTTCTAACCGGACTTTCCATGTCCTTTCTGGCCATGGCCTATAATTATCAGCTGCTCCATCTGGCCGGAGAGGCGGGGGTGGCGGCTTTTGGCGTCATCATGTACATTTCCTTTGTTTATGAATCTGCCTATCTGGGATATGCACAGGGCATTGCGCCGGTTATCAGTTTTAACTACGGAGCCCAAAATCGAAAAGAGCTGCATAATGTATTTACCAAGAGCCTGGTGTTTTATGGAATGACCGGGCTGGTAGTCACTCTGGCCTCTCTGGCATTTGCATCTCCGCTGGCATGGCTGTTTACCGGATATAACCAGAGTCTCTATACTCTGATTATACATGGCCTCAGACTGTATGCCCTGTCCTTTACTATCAGTGGATTTCCCATCTTTGCGGCCTCTTTTTTCACTGCACTCAACAATGGGCCGGTGGCGGCTGTCATCTCTGTCTGTCAGTCCATTCTATTTGAACTTATTGCGATTTTTGTACTGCCCCTTATTCTGGGGGGATGGCATCTGGATTTCTGTCGATGCAGCTAATGTGGCCGCGCTTCTCCTTGCAATCTAGTTCTGGAAACAAAATCAGTCCAAATATGGATATTAAAGAAAATCATGTAACTATTGATATTATAAATTGAATGGAGTAAACCAAATGTAATAAAATAAATTACATTTGGTTTAACATAAAGGAGACTATTATGAATATCACAGTTTTTGGCAAGGGCAACATGGGGAAGGCTTTTGGTGCAAATTTCGAAAAGGCAGGCAATCAGGTCGTGATTTTAAGAAGGCGCTGGGAGATATAGTGGTGCTTGCAGTTCCCTATGGAGCAGTAGAGGCAATTATCGGTGCGCATGCGGATGAATTAAAGGGGAAAATTCTTATCGATATTACCAATCCGGTAAATTTTGATACTTTTGATTCCCTGGTGGTACCGGCTGATTCTTCCGCGGCACAGGAAATCCAGAAGAAACTTCCGGAAACCGTGGTGGTAAAGGCTTTCAATACGACCTTCGCGGCAACCCTTGCTTCCGGACTCGTAGGAGGAAAGGAACCGACTATTGTACTCGTTGCTTCCGATGACGCAGAAGATAAAAGAAGCCCTCGAAGGCAGCCCGCAAGCAGTTCGGATGGACCGGCGGATTTGCTGTAATAAAGTAAAAGCAGCTTTGAAAATCGAGAATTTGAGGTTTGAGATTAAACCCGCAAACATGGAACTTGCAGACTGGCCTGAAAGGTAAAAATGGACCTCCAAATCGGGAGGTCTGTTTTTTGTGCGCCAAAAGCAGGAATGCATAAAAAGGTAAAAGGACAGAATGCAGACCATTTTCCCATTCTGGAGAAATATGAGTCCGGATTAATGAAAATTTTGGTAATATATTTTTTTTCATTTCTGGTTATTATAATACGACCAGAAAGACGGTATATTATAGATAAATCAATTATAAAGAAAATAAACTACCTTTGGAAAGTGAGGAAATGACCATGCATGTTAAATTTACTCCGAAAGATATCTGCATCATTGCGGTGCTGGCAGCTGTCGTGTTTGTGATGACCGTGGTGCCGAGGGTGCCAATTCCGCTGGGATATGCCCATTTAGGAGATGCGGCGATTATGCTGGCTGCTTATTATGGGGGAAAGAAAAACGGAGCCCTGGCTTCGGCGCTGGGATCCGCTTTGTCTGACTTTATCGGAGGATATCCGATATGGATTATTCCGACATTGATTATCAAGTACATGATGGGCCGCTGCGCTGCGGTAGATGCGCCATTCTTTTCCTGGCGCACGGCGCTGGGATTCTTCCTCTCGGCGGTATGGCTTGTGGTTGGATATACACTGGCAGGGGCGGTTCTGTACGGCTCTCTGGAGGCAGGCCTTACCTCGACACCGGGCCTTATTGCAGAAGCCGTAGTGAATATGGCGGCGGCATTTGGTGTAGGAGCTCTTCTTGAAAAGGCGAATTTCAGAAAACTTATTAAATAAGGCTATTTTTTCTGGAATGGTTAAATTTTGAACTTTTGGATGTATTGAAGTAAAATATATAAGAAGTTTATTTTTATATCGTGGACTGGAAACAGTCCGGTACATAGAAGGAGAGGTTATCATTATGGATATTCAGGAATTGGCAAACCAGGCCGTGCGGTCTTTCAGAGAATTGATTGATGGTGCACATTTCCGCCCGGGCAGTCTGATTGTCATTGGCGGTTCTTCCAGTGAAATTCATGGTGGACGCATTGGTAAGGATAGCCAGAATGATATTGGCAGAGAAGTAGTTAAGGCACTGATGAAGGTAGCAGAAACAGAAAACCTGGAACTGGCATTCCAGTGCTGTGAACATCTGAATCGTGCCATGGTTGTAGAAAGAGCAACCATGGAACGCCGTCATTTACAGGAAGTAACGGTAGTTCCGTGGCTTCATGCCGGTGGTGCTTTCTCCACGAACGCTTATTATCACATGGAAGATCCGGTAGTAGTAGAAGAAGTGGAAGCTGATGGCGGCCTGGATATTGGTCTGACCATGATTGGAATGCACCTCAAGAGGGTGGCTGTTCCGGTTCATCTGACCAACAATCATGTAGGTCATGCACTGGTTATCGGTGCTAAGACCAGACCACCGCTGATTGGCGGAGTACGTGCTCACTACACTAGAGAAAGATAAGGACAGATACTGAAAAGTAAACACTTCTTTCAGAGGATGGGACGAAACGACATATGGTTTTATCCCATCCTCTTTGGGTTGTATGGCCGGTTTGTCAGGTGACAGAGGAAAACATACAGCCACATACTATGGGTATGCGTTGGTTTCACACAGAAAACGATTCATGCCGGTTGTTCAGGAGCAGTTTTATGAAAAGACAGAGACGAGCGGCCCTGGTAAATGATATTACCGGATTTGGCCGCTGTTCCATAACGGTGGAATTACCCATCGTTTCCGCATTGAAGGTGGAAGCCTGCCCGTTTCCTACGGCACTTCTTTCTGTGCATACCGCCTTTCCTAATCCTTTTATCCGGGATGAGACATCCATCATGCGGCCTTATATGGAGAACTGGAAGGAACACGGGGTGGAATTTGAAGGGATTTCTACGGGATTTCTTGGGTCAGAGGCACAGGTGGACATTGTGTCAGACTTTATTCACCTGTTTAAAAAGAAGGATACTCTCGTTATTGTAGATCCGGTTATGGGAGACTGGGGAAAACTTTACGCATCGTATTCGCCGGCGCTTTCTGAAAAGATGAAGCAGCTGCTGCCTTTAGCCGATGTGATTACGCCTAATCTGACGGAGGCATCCCGTCTGCTGGGGATTCCCTATCCGGGGGATCGGGACCTGACTGACCAGGAACTGGAAGAAATTGCCAGAGCTCTTTCAGAAAAGGGGCCGTTTCAGGTAGTGATTACCGGAATTTCCAGGAAGGAGAATGTTGGAAATTATGTGTTTGAGCGAGGCAGGCCATCAGCATATATCGGAAGCCGCCGAGTAGGCGGAGAACGAAGCGGTACAGGGGACGTATTTACAGGCATCCTTACCGGATGTCTTGTCCGCGGTGACGCCCTCATACCGACGGTACGGAAGGCAGCTGATTTTATTTCCCGTGCATTGGCCTACACGGCAGAACAGGATATACCACCGGCCTGCGGTATTGCCTTTGAACAGTTTCTTACCGAACTCTGATTTTCTTTATACAGTAAATAAAATATCCGGAAGGATGACGATGTAATTCTGTCATCCTTCCGGATATTTTTGTGCGTAATACCCCCTGTACGAATATCAGGTGAGCGTCCACGGAGTGTTTCTTTCTTCCCTGATTTTTCGGAGCTGAGTCATTAATTTGGCACAGTCTTCTTTGCAGCCGTGTTTGACGAACCAGGAAAACTCACGAATTAATTCCCATTCATCGTCGTAAGCACGGAGCTGATGCTGTTTGCGCACGCCCTGTAATTTTTTCGGACGGCCGGCACCCGGGCGGGCACCTCCGCGGTTGGTTTTCTTTATACTGCTCATACTACTACCTCTGGACATTTTACCTGAAACTGGCTGGAAGTCATATTCTCTGCCAGGAGCGGAAAATACTTCATTCCCACTGAATCTTGCCTTACAGGGACTGTCAATAAGGTTTAACATTTTGCAAAACAACAGCTAAATAATTCATTCACGCCCTGTTAAGCATATGCTTTAATAAAAAAATAAAGCATTTAGTATGTATAATACCATAAACTTACAGGTTTGTCATTAAAAAATGGGGTTCTTTGTGTAAAAAATCTCCCATTAGAAAAATGGAAGAAAATCAAAAAGAGCTGTGAAAAGATAAGAAGTTATTCTTTCACAGCCCCATGTTGAGGGAAAACTCAGTGCCGGGCTTTACGTATCCGGCGATAGAGTTTAAAAAACAATTCTTCTGCCAGATAGGCATAGCAGAAAGCATCGATAATAAATATTACAGCCAGCATGGCGGCTCCGGCAGTGGAAAACATGGCGCGTTCCGGATTCGGGTCATATCCAAGTACAGAGGAGAGCGGGCGCCAGATCCACTGCATAAATGTGATGAGACGTGTCAGTACGGAAGACAGGGCATCGGAAATACCCAGTACATAAATGGAAAATACAATTTTATACGTCATTTCCACCACATAAGCCAGTGCGGTGAGGGCAATGACCTTATGGGAAGCCCACTGTTTTCTCGTGCCATAGCCAAGGGCCAGCCCCAGAGCGCCGGCATAGACAGCGGTGGTCAGCCCGATTTCCGGACCACCCAGGATAGTGACCACCAGGATGACGGCCAGGGAGGATCCGAGGCCCCATTTCATGCCATGTTGGGCAGTGATGATTGCCAGTGGAGCAGGGGCAGCAATCATGGTAATGAAAACAAGGAAAGGAAGTATAAGTTTAAGCAGCACCAGAATGGAAGCAATCGCCACGGCGGCTGCCGCTTCGGTGAGATATTGTGTGCGTTTAACAGTTTTATTCATGGGTAGTGTGTAACCTCGTAAAAGAAGTGACCATGTCTTCTTTTTCTTTCTTGCTCAGATGTTTGATTCGAACTTCCAGACTGCGTGCATCATGTTCCGATGAAAATTTTTGGTACCACACCAGACACACCGGAAGGCGGGAACGGGTGTAACGGGCACCTTTTCCCCGATTATGCACAGATACACGGTGCGAGAGGTCTGTAGTGAATCCCGTATACAATGAATTGTCAGAGCATCTCACCATATAGGTATAATAGCTTTTTTCTTCTGTCATTACAGGACCTCCTTGCTGTTTATCTACTATAGCATAAGACAGGGATGAGCGTCAGTCAGATTTATGAGATTTGAAGAGGATGATCGGGAAATCGTTTTCATCCTGGTGGAAATGGGACAATGGGGAGGGGAGTATGGGAATGGAAATTTACCGGCAGTATACTATATTATCTGCAGTTTATGATATAATAAAGCGACGACATTTGAACGGATTTGTAATTTATATAAGACAGATAAAGGATAAAGCCAGATGCGGTCGTTTAACGGGCTTTATTTCTTTTTGTCGTGTAACCTGATTAAGGAGGTTATTTTGGTTAAAGAAAAAACCAGTCATACAGCAGCGGAAGCTAAAGAGGCACAGCCGGCTGCGAAGACATCAAAGACTGTAAAGACAGCAAAGACAACAGAAACTAAGAGAAGGACATCCCGCAAAGGGACCGGCTCATCCGGACGGGCAGCAGGAAGCCGCCGCGGCAGCACAAGAAAGCCTGCTCAGGGAAAGACCCAGAGACGGACAGCTAAACCGCATGCACATCAGAATCATAAGGAAGAAGCGGTGGTAGAAAATGCTGTTGTAACCGCAGGCAAGGAAGCGGAAACCAGACAGCCCCGCACAAGAGGCAGAAAGTCCTCACGCCCGAAGCTGAGAATTATTCCTCTGGGAGGTCTTGGGGAAATCGGTAAGAACATGACCGTTTTTGAATATGGCGATGAAATCGTCGTACTCGATGCCGGATTGGCATTCCCGGAAGAAGATCTGCTGGGCATTGATATTGTTATTCCGGACTTCACCTATCTGATTGAAAATAAAGAAAAGGTTAAGGCCATTGTCATCACCCATGGCCATGAAGACCATATCGGGTCTTTGTCTTACCTGCTCAGAGAAGTCAATGCGCCGGTATATGCCACTAAACTGACCATCGGTCTGATTGAAGGTAAGCTGGAAGAAGCCCACATCAAGGGTGACCTGAACGTAGTACACCCAGGGGATGAATTCCGTATTGGGGCATTCAAGATTGGATTCTTCCATGTATGCCATTCCATTCCAGGGGCCTGCGGCATTTATTTCCGCACACCGGTAGGAACGGTAGTACATACCGGGGACTTCAAGTTCGATAACAATCCGGTGGATGGCGAACCGATGGATATCTACAAGATTGCTGAACTGGGGCATAAGGGCGTACTGGCTCTTCTGGCGGACTCCACCAATGCTACCCGGCCTGGTTCCACACCGTCTGAATCAGTCATTGTGGATTCCCTGCGTGAACAGGTAGCTAAAGCGAGAGGTCGTATCATCTTGGCGACCTTCGCATCCAATGTGTCCCGTATTCAGATGGCTATGGATGCCGCTATGGCATTTGACCGGAAAGTCTGTGTATTTGGACGCTCCATGGTCAACGTAGTTAAGATTGCCAGAGAACTGGGATATCTCAAGGTACCGGATTCTCTGCTTATTGACCCGGAAGAGCTTTCCCGGTACAGCGATAACCGCCTGATGATTCTCACTACAGGGAGTCAGGGCGAACCGATGGCGGGCCTGTCCCGTATGGCGACCGGAAGCCACCGTCAGGTACAGATTCATGCCGGGGATACGGTTATCATTTCCGCATCTCCGATTCCGGGCAATGAAATCGGCGTAGGCAGAACCATTGATGCACTCATGAAACTGGGAGCGCATGTGGTTTCCAGTGAAAATGCAAAAGTACACGTATCCGGACACGGGGCAAGGGAAGACCTGAAGGCTATGCTGGCCCTGGTTAAGCCGAAATTCTTTATTCCGGTTCACGGGGAATACCGTATGCTCTGCAGCCATAAGGAACTGGCTATTGGACTGGGGATTCCTAAAGACCATGTCTTTGTCGGAGAAAACGGATCCGTATTTGAACTGACAAACCGCAGCTGCCATGAAGCAGGCAAGGTTACTGCCGGACCGGTATATGTAGATGGTCTGGGAGTAGGCGATGTAGGGAATATTGTTATTCGCGACCGCCAGCAGCTGTCCAATGATGGTGTGGTCATCGTAGTCATTGCACTGGAAAAGAATAGCAATCAGGTGGCAGCCGGCCCGGATATTGTGTCCCGCGGTTTCGTTTATGTACGGGACAGCGAAGATATGATGAGCGGAGCCACTGACCGGGTGGAAATGATTCTTGACCGAATGGCATCCGAAGGGGTAACCGAATGGTCTCAGATTAAGACACAGATTCGCGATACTCTGGGACGTTACTTCTATGAAAAGACCAAGCGCCGTCCGATGATTCTTCCGATTATTCAGGAAGTACGCTGACAGGCGAAATAAATAACTGAAACAGGGCCGTGATAAACGTGAAGTCGTTTTCATGGCTCTTTTTTACAGGCGGCAGGGGGAAAGCGGTTTTCCGTTTGCAGACGGAACGGTTTTCACTGCCCATATGGTTCATATGTATGAGTACGGAGGAAGATTGCGTATGTCCCCTTTATTTAGTAATCGTCAGAGCCGGGCAGGGACTCTGGTGACCGCATCTATGTGCACAGCGATTGCTGTGGTATTCTCTGTCATAGGATTGTATATTCCTGTCTTTTCCACCCTTGTGTTCCTCATTGTGCCTATTCCTATTGCCTATATGTGCCTTATGGGGAATATGAAATGGGGAGTGGCTGTATGTGTGGCAGTACTCCTTCTGGACAGTCTTCTTTTTGGGGTCATGTCAGGAGCCTTTGCTTCCTCAGTATTCTGTCTGTTGGGGCTTACGCTGGGATATGGATACAGAAAAAAGTATTCTGCAGCTACCATCCTGGCGCTGGGCACTCTGGTATCTGCCGCTGTCTTTGGCGCGCAGGTATTCTTTGCCTCTGCCTTCATGGGATTTGATCCTTCCCTGTTTGCAGGGAAGGTCACTCCGGATATGCAGCAGCAGATGGATTCCATGCTTTCCGCCGTATACAGCGGAAAAGAACTGGAAGCTGCCCGGGCGCAGTCCGGCCCTATGCTGGAAATGGTGATACGGGCGATTCCATTCTCTCTGTTTCTGGTATCTCTTTTTGAGGCCTGGGCCCCCATGCTTCTTTGCCGGATTATTTTTCGCCGGCTGGGCATTTATGATATTCCTTACTTTCAGCCATTCAGAGAATGGCAGATTCCTGTGGCTGTCATTTACATCTACATCGGGGTAGTGGTACTTAAACTGGCCCTTCAGGGACTGGGCATTACCTCTGTCATGTGGGATACTATGATACTCAATGTATCCCTGGTCTGCATGTGGATGCTCTGGCTTCAGGGGATATCCTTCCTCTGGTGGTGCCGGGAATACAAACCCAAATGGGGATCCTGGCGCTGGCCGGTACTTATAGCCAGCTTCCTGATTCCACTGGTCAACTATGCAGTGGCCGGTCTGGGGGCATGGGACATGCTCACCGGATACAGAAAAAATACAGAACAAGTTCAATAATGAAAATGAACATCCCGGAGAGATATGTATATACCTCTTCCGGGATGTTTGCGTATTCTGAACAGGGTTTATGCACCACTTTTTATTATTTTTCAGGGATTATAGAACATATATCCACAAAAGCAGAGCTTCTTTTTTCGTTTCCTTCCCACATTGTGTATAATAGGGATAACGGCTATTATGAGCCGGGAAGAGACATACGACGTGGAAAGCAGGAAATTTCTGCGTATCAGGGAGGTACGTATGCTTAGCGAAATATGGATATACAAGAAAAATGAAAAGATATTTCTTGTTACGTTGTTTCTCCTGCTCGTAGTTATTGGTTGTCTGAACTGGATGCTCGGACTGCTTACAGCTATAGTTATCATTGGTTTTGTTATCGTTATCGAAAAAAATGATTACAAGCAGGAACGTATTCTTCTCAATTATCTTGACGAGTTGTCGGCTGGCGTAGAGGCAGGGACAATTTACGCAGTAAAGAATCTGCCGCTTGGCATCTCACTTATGGATGAGAAACGTCAGTTTGTATGGGCCAATGGAGTTTTCCGCTCCTGGCTTAAAGCGGATATTGAAGAAGATAATCTGTTTAAAGATGTATTCTCAGGCGTGCGCATCAGCAAAATCTGGGGAAAGACCGGATGGTTTGATTACAGTCTGGATGAAGAATACTATCGTGTGTTTTACAAGTTTATTCCGCCATCGAAAGAAAACGGGGCGGCATTCATGGCCTTTTATCTGGTAGACCGGACAGCCATGCAGCAGCAGATACAGGCATGCAAAGAAGCCATGCCTGTATTCGGACTTATCCGGGTAGATAATGTGGCAGAAGCTACCCAGAATATGACCGATGTGGAAAAATCCAATATTCTGTCAGAGGTGGATGAAGTTATCCTCTCGGAATTTATTTCCCGGGATGCATTTATTAAGCGATACAGCTCGACGGAATTTGTCATCTGCATGTCCAGAAAAGCATTGAAGGACTGCATGAACGACAATTTTAACATACTGGATAAGGTGCGCGATATTCATACAGTAAACCGTATTCCAGTAACCATTTCCATTGGTATTGTAAAGTGCGAAGGTACATTTGCCAAACAGTTTGAACTGGCGCAGACGGCGCTGGATCTGGCACTGGGGCGTGGCGGCGACCAGGCGATTGTCCGTATGGACAAGGATGTAAAGGCCTTTGGAGGCCGCTCTTCCGCATCTGTCAGCTCTACCCGTGTCCGCGTCCGTGTTGTGGCTCAGGCACTCAGGGAAATCATCCAGGAATCCGACCGGGTATTCGTCATGGGGCACGGGCATGAGGACTATGATGCCATCGGCGCAGCCGTAGGGGTGACACATCTGGCCAAGGCGTCCGGGAAACCGGTAAATATCGTCCTTTCAGCCTATGAAGACACATCCCATAAGATGATTAATGCGCTGGATGCAGATAAGGAAATGGGTCCAATGCTGATGACGGAAAAGACAGCTCTGAATATCATCACGGACAAGAGCGTTCTCTTCATCGTGGATACCCATGTACCGCAGGTTGTTGCAGCACCGGAACTGCTCCGTGCAGCCAAGAAGAGAGTGGTTATAGACCATCATCGCAGAAATGCATCGATTATTTCTCCGACCCTGCTTACGTATATGGAACCATCGGCCTCATCGGCATCTGAACTGGTGAGTGAGCTCATTCAGTACTATGGTGGAGATAGGGATCTGACTACGCTGGAGGCTTCCTGCCTCTATGCAGGGCTGGTTGTTGATACAAAGAATTTCTCTGTGCAGACCAGTGTACGTACATTTGATGCGGCCAGCTTCCTCAGACGAAGTGGTGCGGATGCAAAACTTGTACGCGCCCTGTTTGCAGTTAATGTAGAAACTGTTAGAATTAAGTCAGAGATTATGGCACATCTCAAAACGGTGGATGGGTACATGGTCTTTGCCGAATGCCCGGCAGGTACTGAGCAGGCGCAGATTATTGCCGGACAGGTAGCTGACTATCTGGTTACAGTGGAAGGAATCCATGCAAGTTTTCTCTTCTATCATGTTGAGGAAGGGGTTACCAGTATTTCGGCACGAAGCGATGGAACGGTTAATGTGCAGGTGGTTATGGAAGCTCTCGGCGGCGGTGGACATCTCACGGTATCCGGAGCACAGATCAGCGGTGACATGACCATAGAAGCGGCTACTCAGAAGATAGTGGAGGAAGTCCGCAAACAAATTAAGGAGGCATAATTATGAAAGTAGTACTTTTACAGGATGTAAAGAAACTGGGTAAGCGCGGTGACGTTATCGAAGTATCTTCCGGCTATGGCCGCAATGTACTGATTCGTCAGGGGCTGGCTGTGGAAGGAACCAAGGCTAATCTCAATACTGCGCAGCAGCGCCAGGAATCCAAAGAATTCAAGTCCCAGGTAGCAGCCGATGAAGCGGTAATCATGGCTTCTCAGCTTAAGAAGGTTAAACTGGTTATCAAAGTGCAGACAGGGGAAGACGGAAGAGTATTCGGCAGCGTTACCGCCCGTGATATTTCTGAAGCCCTTAAACAGCAGTACAAGTTCGACTTCGATAAGAAGAAGATTATGCTGGATCAGCCAATCAAGGCGGTGGGTGAATATGATGTAGATCTCTGGGTACACCCGAAGGTTAAAGGCACCATTCACGTATCTGTAGTAGCTGAATAAACCGGCGAAAGCAGACTGGCAACAAATGTCGGAAAGCGTATACCTTTATGATTTACGCTGTGGTTATATAGAATAAAGAAGGAGCCAGGGATTTTCCTGACTCCTTTTTGCATGCAGAAAAGGCGGATATGAGAGTTGAGTATGCGGAATCCGAGACGATAGGCAGACAGTAAAGCGTTAAGTTGGCAAAGGCAGCGTACAGAGGAAAAAAGAAAAAGGAGAAGAAGGCCGTCCTTCTTCTCCCAATCGATCTGGTGCGAGCGGAGGGACTCGAACCCTCATGCACGAGGCGTCAGATCCTAAATCTGGTGCGTATACCAGTTTCGCCACGCTCGCATATACTTGTTAATTATAGACAATGACACAAGAAAACGTCAAGACAGATTTCGGATATAAGTAGTATAAAGAGGTAGCTTTATTTGTGGACTCACTTTGTCTATTTTAATTGTTATGGCCATTTGATATAATGAAAAGCAAGGGGACGTCCCTTCTTTTACATTATCAGAAGGAGTGAAACATATGGAATTCTATCGTTCTAACAAAAATGACCGTATCAGCGTATTTGTAAGCACTCTCGGCCGTCCGGCAGGAGAAGGTGCAGATGAAGTATTAACTGCCAACACGGTGGATGCAGCCAGAGAAAAGCATGTTCCGTTAGTAGAAAGAAGCGGCAATGAAGTGGTTGTCACTGTAGGGGAAGTAATCCATCCTATGACAGAAGCACACTATATTATGTGGATTGCCCTGGAAACCAGCGAAGGCTTCCATGTAAAGAACCTGGTACCTGGTGAAGTACCAACCGCAACCTTTGCCCTCACGGATGGCGAAGAACCAGTAGCTGCATATGAATACTGCAACCTCCACGGACTCTGGAAGAAAGAAATCTGAGAGATTTCCTTTCAGACAATAGATGAGCAGAGCTCATAGACTGCTGCAGGATGCAGGTGGTCAGACACGGAAATCAGAAAGGTTTTCTTCAGACCGCAGATCGGAACCCTTGTGGACTCCTATCTGACGAAACCAAAGGATATGACAAAACGGCTTTCCCATATTTTATGGGAAGCCGTTTTGTCATGCTTTTATAGAAATTTATACTATCCCTCTGAGATTGGGTACAATTAGCCAACGAGTATATCCTGGAAGGCCGTAAAGCCCTGGGCAGCCAGACAATCAGACATCAGACCGGGAACCGTAATATTGACAGCCCGGTCTTTGCTGGATGTCGGTGGAAAGTAGAATGCGGTATGTTTGTATGAAGGAAAGTGTAAGGATGTTACCTATTTTTTTATAAAAACTTTCCGAATTCCCGCTCAAATTTCAATTCTCATCTCTCCAATCTGTCCTTTAGCTATTCGCAGAATCCACCCTTGCAATTACAGAGGAATTGTACCGCCCCGAGAATCCCCGCGGGATACTTGCCGTTCCGGAGCGAAGTTCTGCCGTCCTGAGAGTTGTCTTGCAACTCTTTTGGTCCATGAGCCTTCGGCTCATCATTCTTCCATTCCGAAAATATAGCCGGTCATGGACATGGAGCCAAGGTTACGGATGTTATCGTATACCATAGCGTTTCTTCTTCAGAGGCGCCAAGGGCGTACAGTAGAGGGAGGAAGTGGTCTTTGGTGGGCACTGCATAATCTGCATCTTTATGTGTGTCATAATGAATGCCTCATCATTGCGGGCCAGTACAGCCTCCTTGATGAATTCATCAAACGCATCGGCGGAGGGAGTTTCTATTGGGTTATCAAACTCTATGGCCCGGAGGTTGTGGACAACATTGCCGCTGGCAAAAATCAGGTAGCCTTTTTCACGGAGAGGAGCCAGCTCTTTGCCCAGATTATAGCATTCTTCTTCGGCGAGACGGCGGTTTACAGAAAGCTGCACCACCGGAATATCCGCTTTCGGGAACATGTGTACCAATACGGTCCATGTGCCGTGGTCAATACCCCAGGTGTCATTTATGGAAACTTTATCGCCCAGCAGATTCAGCACGTCCATGGTAAGGTCACGGTTTCCGCTTACCGGATACTGCACTTCATACAGCTCATCCGGGAACCCGTACATGTCGTAAATCTGGCGGGGTTGTTCTGCACTCTGTATATATGTGCCATCTGCATACCCGTGGGCACATATACTTAAGATGGCCTTTGGCTTTCCAAATCGGGAAATGACTTCTTGGCCGATATGGTTGAATGCAGCGGTAAGATCGTTATGAGCCAGGGCAATCATCGGACTGCCATGGCCGGAAAATATAACAGGCATTTTTTCATGGTGTGTACCTCCTTACAAAATGTAATAAATTATATAACAGGTTTACCATAAAGTGGTCACAGGGAATAGGGGCTGTGATGGGAGGTACTGAGGGGCATAATGAGAATAATTTTATATCTTATAAGGTTGGATTCACTTGATTCACAATATTCGAAATACTACTAAAATATCAAAAGTATTTCGAGTATAATAGATATACATTGTGGAGTACACATGATATAATAAGGATATGAAATGAGGACTACTTTTTTATCGTAAACCGGAAATAAGTTGCTCTTCCTTTGTATCAGGTATCTAAAGAATTATCTTTTGTTATTTACTGGAGGTAAATATCATGGAATTTCGTTTCACATTACCAAGAGACATCTACGTGGGTCATGGTGCGATTAAGAATCTGGCTCAGTTCAAAGGATGTAAGCGTGCATTTGTAACTACCGGTGGTCATTCTATGCGTCGCGGCGGTTTCCTGCAGAATGTTGAACAGGTATTGAAGGACAACGGTATGGAAGTCAAGATTCTGGAAGGTATTCAGCCGGATCCGTCCGTTGAAAGTGTATATGAAGGCGCAGCCATGATGCGCGAATTCAATCCGGACCTTATCGTTTCTATCGGCGGTGGTTCCCCTATCGATGCAACTAAAGCTATGTGGATTTTCTACGAACATCCGGAACTTAAGCTTGAAGATGTGCTGGAACCATTCTCTATTCCGGATCTCCGCACAAAGGCAAGATTTGTCGCTATTTCTTCCACCAGCGGCACCGCAACGGAAGTTACTGCCTTCTCTGTAATCACCGATTACTCCAAGGGGATTAAATATCCTCTGGCTGACTTCAATATTACTCCGGATATGGCTATTCTGGATCTGGATATTCCGCAGACCATGCCGCCAAAGCTGGTAGCACATACCGGCATGGATGCACTGACCCACGCCACCGAAGCGTATGTTTCCAAGTTCCATAACGGCTTTACCGATCCGTTGGCTAAGCAGGCAGTTTCCGATATTTTCGATTCTCTGGTAGCTTCTTTTGAAGGTGACAGTGCAGCCCGCGATCAGATGCACATTTCCCAGTGCCTGGCAGGTATGGCATTTTCCAATGCTCTTCTGGGGATCACTCATTCCCTGGCACATAAGATTGGTGCAATTTTCCACATTCCGCATGGATGTGCAAATGCCATTCTCATGCCATATGTAATTCAGTTCAACAAGAAGGCCGTTCTGTCCCGTTATGCGGATCTGGCACGAGTAGCCGGACTTCTGGGAAGAACCGATGCACAGCTGGTTATTTCCTATGAAAAGGCGATCGGTGAACTCAATGAAGCTATGAATATTCCGCACTCCATTAAGGACTATGGAGTAACTGAAGAACTGTACAAAGAACACAGAGACAGCATTGCCCACAATGCCGTCCTCGATGCCTGCACACCGGAAAATCCGCGCGAAGTAGATGATGAGCTCATGGGCCGGATTCTCGACTGCGCATACTATGGAAAACCAGTAACATTCTGATAATTGCCAGTTCATTTAGTGAGTGTTCGAGATAATTTGTTACCTCGAATCTATCTGACTTCTGATCGTCTGTCAGCCGGGCGGTTTTGTTAGAAAGGAGGATTGCTAATTGCGTTTCTTTCGTTGTAATCATCATGCAGTGATTCAGGCCTGCATAAGTACCTCCGGGAAAGCTCCGTCGGATACACCTAAAGAGGAACTTATCGCCAATACGGTAGATGCAGCTAGAGAAAAGCACGTTCCTGTAATTGCACGGGAAGGGAATACCGTTACTGTTATCGTGGGCAGTGTTCTGCACCCCATGACAGAAGAGCATTATATTCCGTTTATTGCTCTGGAAACGGCGCAGGGACTGCAGGTTAAGAACCTTAAACCGGGAATGAAACCAGTGGCGGTATTTGCTCTGGCGGACGGAGATGAACCGGTAGCAGCGTATGAATACTGCAACCTTCATGGACTATGGAAAGCGGAGGTGTAAGTATGAAAAAATACAGATGTAAAGTTTGCGGCTGGATTTATGATGAAGCCAAAGGAGATCCGGACAATGGTATTGCACCGGGGACCCGGTTTGAAGACCTGCCGGCTGAATTTATCTGCCCGCTCTGCGGAGCACCGAAAGAGGAATTTGAAGTCGTAGAAGACTGATAAGGGCCGATAGGTAATCACATAGCATATAAAAACGCTGTGAAAGGACTCACTGGGTTCTTTCACAGTGTTTTTTATATGAAAAAGAGAAGGTAGAGGATTGCGTCGTGGGGGCCGAAGAGGTGGTCTGCTTCCCGATGGGCTAAGTTCATCTTCGCTCATCTGGATGCTTCGTGATATAATCGGGACATAAATTTCAGGTTAGGATAAGGCGAAGAGCCGGAGGAAGAGTATATGGGACTGTTAAAGGATTTTAAAGAATTTGCCATGCGTGGCAATGTGGTGGACATGGCTGTCGGCGTAGTGGTAGGCGCCGCTTTCTCCAAAATCACCTCATCACTGGTAGATAACATCATTATGCCGCCACTGGGAGTCCTCATGGGCGGGGTGGATTTTTCCAACCTGTTTATTAATCTCTCTGATGTACCGGTAAAAACCCTGGCCGAAGCACAGGCGGCCAATGTACCGGTTATTGCCTACGGCTCATTTTTAAATGCGGTCATCGATTTTCTGATTATCGCATTTTCCGTATTTATCGTGATGCGCCAGATTAACCGCTTTTTTCCGAAAAAAGAAGAAGCTCCGGCTAAAGCACCAAGACTCTGCCCCTACTGCAGAGAAGCTGTTGCCGATGACGCCACACGCTGCCCACACTGCACCGCTCAGCTGGACAAGTAAAAGAAAAGACAGGGGGGGAGTAGGATGTCAGGGGTGCAGATTAGCTCCGTTCATCTGCACAAGGATAATAAAGAGCACGAGACTTTCCAGAAAAACGGAGAGTCTCGTTTTGTTATGCTTTTATAAAAAAACAATGCAGAATGCAAAAGCTGAGGGAAGCTTGCGAAACGCAGCTCCTTTCTGAAAAACGATAGAAGATTACATAGGTAAGACGTAATAGGTTTGAGCTTGGGAAAGGGGGCTGATGTTCTGATTGCTTTTTATCTGATAGGAAGCTATCAAGCTTCCGGTCTGCTGTCCCGAGAATGACAAAGCCATTCCTGCGGTCAATGAACTTTGTTTAAAATGGTACTCTATTTCAAACAATAATGTAATATTAAACTCGAACCATGTAAATAAAGTATAGCTATTCTTTAAAAAAGGTATTGAATTTAAAGTATAGTAAAAGTAAAATATAAAAGAACCATTGTTAATAGCAGAGGGATTTGCAAGGCAGGAGATCCCTTTTCTGTTTTCGAAATTATCCGCACATCTGCGGATTCTCAACAGAGGAGGAAATATGAAAAAGATTAACAAGATACTCGTTGCAAACCGAGGAGAAATCGCTATCCGCGTATTCCGAGCCTGTAAGGAACTGGGCATTCGTACCGTAGCTGTTTATTCTGAACAGGATATTCTGTCCCTTCACAGAAACCGTGCGGACGAAGCGTATCTGATTGGCGCCGGTAAAGGTGCGGTAGAAGCCTACCTCGATATTGAAGATATTATCCGCGTAGCTAAGGAGCATAATGTAGATGCTATTCATCCAGGCTATGGTTTCCTGGCTGAAAATGCAGAACTGGCTAAGCGTTGCGAAGAAGAAGGCATTATTTTCATCGGACCACATGTAGAACATCTGATTATGTTCGGTGATAAGGTCAATGCCCGCATTCAGGCTAAGAAGGCCGATATTCCGATGATTCCAGGCAGTGATGGCCCGGTTACCACCTATGAAGAAGTTAAGGCATTTGCTGAAAAGGTGGGCCTGCCGATTATGATTAAGGCGGTCAACGGCGGCGGCGGACGCGGTATGCGTAATGTAGATCGCATGGAAGATCTGGAATCCGCTTTTGAACGTGCTAAGTCGGAAGCGAAGATGGCCTTTGGCGATGAAGATGTTTACCTTGAAAAGTGCATCATGAACCCGAAGCACATTGAAGTGCAGATTATGGGGGATGAACATGGCCATGTGGTACACCTTTTCGAACGTGACTGCTCCATTCAGCGCCGTCATCAGAAGGTTATTGAAATGGCTCCGGCATGGTCCCTGCCAAAGGAACTGCGCCAGCGCATCTGTGATGCTGCAGTTAAGCTCATGAAGAACGTTAACTACGTCAACGCAGGTACTGTCGAATTCCTGGTAGACCAGAACGAAAAGGATTTCTACTTCATCGAAGTTAATCCGCGTATCCAGGTAGAACATACCGTAACCGAAATGATTACGGACATAGATATTGTAAGAACCCAGATCATGGTTGCAGAAGGCTACAGCCTTGATGATCCGGAAGTAGGTATTGGTAAGCAGGAAGATATCTGGTACAAGGGCATTGCTCTCCAGTGCCGTATTACCACCGAAGATCCGGCTAATAACTTCATGCCGGATACCGGCAAGCTTATTGCCTACCGTTCCGGCGGTGGTCCTGGCGTTCGTCTCGATGCGGGCACGGCTTACACCGGTGCTGTCATTACTCCATACTATGACTCCCTGCTGGTAAAGGTTACCGTTCATGCACTGACCCCAAGAAGCACATTCAGCAAGATGCTCCGCTGCCTTGATGAATTCCGTATTTCCGGGGTTAAGACTAATATTTATTTCCTCCAGAACATGCTCCGCACCGAGGACTTCCAGAAAGGCCTCTGCGATGTAAACTATATCGACCGTCATCCGGAACTCCTGGTTGACCCGAACATTGTAGGCGACCGCGGAACCCGTATTCTGGATTACATTGGCGAAATCACCGTTAACGGCTATGCAAATGCTGGCCATCAGGCTAAGCCGGATTTTGAACCGGCACCTCGTCTGGATGCTGACCATCTGGAAGCACCGGCTGGCACAAGACAGCTCCTGCAGCAGCTGGGACCGGAAGGATTCTCCCGCTGGATTCAGGAACAGAACGAAGTACAGGTTATGGATACCACTTATCGTGATGCCCATCAGTCCCTGCTGGCTACCCGTGTAAGAACCCATGATATTATGCAGGCTATTCACTACACTGCATGCCATGTACCGAACCTGTATGCATTTGAAAACTGGGGTGGCGCAACATTCGACGTAGCTTATCGTTTCCTCGATGAAAGTCCGTGGGAAAGACTGCGTCAGATGAGAGAGGCAGCTCCGAACATTCTGTTCCAGATGCTGACCCGTGGGGCTAATACGGTAGGATATACCAACTATCCGGAAAATGTAGTCCGTCAGTTTATTGACCGTGCAGCAGAAAATGGCATCGATGTATTCCGTGTGTTCGACTGCCTGAATCAGCTGAGCCACATGGAAGTTACCATTGATGAAGTAAGAAAGCTCGGTAAGATTGCGGAAGCGACCATCTGCTACACTGGCGATATCATGGATCCAAACCGTCAGAAGTATTCACTCCAGTACTATGCAAACCTGGCTAAGGATATGGAAAGGGCAGGGGCTAACATCATTGCCATCAAGGATATGGCTGGTCTGCTCAAGCCGGAAGCCGCTACTGCACTGGTATCCACATTGAAGGATGCAGTAGACCTCCCGATTCACCTGCACAGCCATTCCGGCAGCGGTACCATGCTCTACACCTATGCCAACGCTGTTAATGCCGGCGTAGACATTATCGACCTGGCTACATCTGCGCTGTCCAGCGGCACCAGCCAGCCGTCTATCACCGCTATGTACTATGCACTCCAGAATAACCCGCGCCAGATGAACTTCGACGTGAAGGAACTGGAAAAGATTGACCGCTACTGGCAGGCAGTCCGTCCATACTATGCCGGTGTGGATGCGAAGATGACCTATCCAAACACCACCGTGTACGAACACGAAATGCCAGGTGGACAGTATTCCAACCTCCGTCAGCAGGCTACCGCAGTAGGCCTTGGCGACAGATGGCTGGAAGTATGCGAAATGTACCATAAGGTCAACATGATGTTCGGCGATATCATCAAGGTAACCCCATCCTCCAAGGTGGTCGGCGATATGGCCCTCTTCATGGTACAGAACAATCTGACAGAAGAAGATATTTATGATCATGGTGATACCATCGACTTCCCGCTCTCTGTAGTTAACTTCTTTGACGGCAAGCTCGGTATTCCATATGGCGGATTCCCGGAAGATCTGCAGAAGATTATTCTCCGCGGCAGAGAACCGCATCTGGAAAGCAAGCCGGCTGATGTAGATTTCCACAAGATCGTTCAGGAAATGGATGACAAGGAAATTCCAATCAGCGATGATAACATTTCTTCCTACTGCATCTATCCGAAGGTATTCAGCGACTACGTAAGAAGATACAAGCAGTTCGGCGATCTGTCCGTTCTGGACACCCCGACCTTCTTCTTCGGTATGAACCCGGGTGAAGAAGTACATGTCAACCTGGAAGAAGGTAAGATGCTTCTTATCCGTATGGACAACATTACCCGTCCAGATGAAAACGGCGACCGCATTGTTCAGTTCGAACTCAATGGTATGCCGCGTGAAATCCGCGTTCATGATAAGCATGTAGAAGATTCCGCTATTGAAATCAAGAAGGCTAATCTAGACGTACCAGGCGAAGTAGGGGCCACCCTCTCCGGCAAGGTAGTCAAGATCCTGGTAGCTAAGGGAGATAAGGTAGAAAAGGGCGATCCAATCATTGTAACCGAAGCAATGAAGATGGAAACCACCCTCACGGCACCGGTAAGTGGTACCGTTAAGGAAATTGCCACCGCACCGGGTACTCCGATTGAATCCGGAGACCTGCTCCTGGTTATCGGAGAATAAGCATGGCTGAAAAAAGGAGTTCTGACAATAATTTGTCAGGGCTCCTTTTTGCGTGCATGATCAGCAGACCATAAGGCCGCAAGAACGGTTATGCCATTCTCGGCTCAGGATGGTGCAATCTTTGCAGATTACAGGAGTAAAGCGGAATGTTCTATTCTTGCAAAGGACAAGAATGTAAAAGCTGATTAACGGAAGCATGCGAAACGTTTCCCTCTCTGGAGAGAGAGGGGGACCATTCGCTTTAGCGAATGGTGGAAAGTAGAATCCTCTATGTTAGAGTGTAGGAAAGCATGCTGATGTGCTCCGTCTGAAGTATGATTGTCTTGCTTACCTGCCTCAAGCTTTAAAGCGGACTCACCCACCGCTTATAGAAAATTCTTACGAATTTCCAAAGGTATCCAGGCCTGTATTAAAGCTTGATAAAGGGTATTCAGCCATCAGAGGGGGATTTCAATCACTTTTGCGGTCTATGAGCGTCAGCTCATCTCTTACCTGTTATAATGAGAAAAGATGACAGTTATGATTACCTGAAGGAGGTATGACTATGGGACTGATTAAAGCAGCGGTAGGGGCTGCCGGTGGTGTTCTGGCAGACCAGTGGCGTGACTATATTTACGGAGAGGAAATGAATGCCGATGTGCTGGTTATGAAAGGGAAAAAGCGCACAGGCCGACGCAGCTCCAATACGGATGGAGAAGACAACATTATCTCCAATGGGTCTATCGTAGTGGTCAATGAAGGACAGGCTATGATCATTGTGGAACAGGGGAAAGTGGTGGACTTGTGTGCGGAACCGGGAGAATATGTATATGACCGTTCCACGGAACCGTCGCTGTTTACCGGCAATCTTTCCCAGAGCATTAAGGATGTATTTCATCGCATAGGCCGCCGTTTTACCTTTGGCGGAGATACAGGGAATGACCAGCGCGTGTACTATTTCAACACCAAGGAAATTGTGGGAAACAAATACGGGACACCGGGAGCGATTCCCTTCCGCGTGGTGGATAGACGAATTGGTCTGGATGTGGATATTGCGGTAAAATGCTTCGGCGAATACAGCTATCGCCTGGATAATCCCATATTGTTCTATACCAATGTGTGCGGCAATGTGGATGAAGAATATACTCGTGACCGGCTGGACGGACAGCTGAAGACGGAATTTATGACTGCACTGCAGCCTGCATTTGCCCGGATTTCCGAGATGGGAATCCGTTACAGTGCACTGCCGGCCCACACTATGGAACTGGCCCAGTCTATGAATGAAGTGCTTTCAGAAAAATGGAAGGAGCTTCGAGGCATTGAAGTGGTTTCTGTTGGTGTTTCTTCTGTCAAAGCCAGCGAAGAAGACGAACAGATGATAAAGGACATTCAGCGAAATGCAGCCTTCCGTGACCCCACTATGGCAGCAGCCAACCTGGCCGGTGCACAGGCCGATGCGATGAAGACGGCAGCGGCCAATGAAGGTGGCATGGGTGCTATGGGTGCGTTCATGGGGGTAGGTATGGCGCAGCAGGCTGGCGGAGCCAATGCAGCAGAACTGTACCGTGTTGGAGCGGTAAAGCCGACGGAGCCAAAGACTGGCGGAACCTGGACCTGCTCATGTGGAGCGGAAAACACGGGAAAATTCTGTGAAAACTGCGGGAAACCCAGACCGGGGAAGGATAGCTGGATCTGTCCGGCCTGCGGTACGGAGAATCATGGAAATTTCTGCACGAACTGCGGAAAGAAACGCCCGGAGGAATGGGTATGCAGCCACTGCGGAACCAGGAATAAAGGCAGTTTCTGTACAGAATGCGGGCAAAAAAGAGACGAGTGACCAGAACCGCTAAATGGCAGTTGTCGGAGACATAGGAAAGGGCAGTAATCCTTCCCCGCTTCGGCTGTATAGCTGTGTAGATATGGATGGGGTGATAAAGATTACAAACGGAGAAGCGAATGAAAAAGAAGCCGTCAGCTATAAATGCGTGCAATGCGGTGCGCCGCTTACATTCCTGCCTGGAGACGATAAGGTAACCTGTGAGTATTGTGGTAAAAAGTATACCGTACAGGAAATAGAGACACTCTACGGAAAACCTTCGGATAAACCGGGAACAGAAGAGAGGGAGAAAAAAGCCGCAGAGGGCAAAGCCGGAGCTGCACAGGAAAAAGAAAAGGAAGCATCGGATTCCGAAAAGGGAGAACAGGCAGAATGGGATGCCCGGCTGGCTGAGCATGCATGGAGCGAAGAAGATAAGAAACAATTCCGTACGTTTGTGTGCCCGTCCTGCGGTGCCGAGCTTATGACCGATGCCACCACTATGGCCACTACCTGCTGCTACTGCGGCAATCCGACTATGATTCCAGGACGTTTTTCCGGAAGCTACCGCCCGGACTGGATTATCCCCTTTAAGAAGACACGGGACGATGCCCGGAAAGCACTGGAGGCATTTTACCGGGGCAAGCGGCTGCTGCCGGATGATTTTAAAGCGAAAAATCACGTGGACAAACTGCAGGGGCTCTATGTGCCGTTCTGGCTGTTTTCTGCAGACTGCACCGGTCGTGCCGATTATCAGGGGACCAGAAAGAGATATTATGAAACATCGGATGCCCGGATTATCAACACTGACCACTACCAGGTAGTGAGAAAAGGCGAAGTATCCTTTGATAAGATACCGGTGGATGGATCCAGCAAGATGGATGATCTGTATATGGAAAGCATTGAGCCATTTGACTATGACAACATGGAAACCTTTACGCCAGCCTATTTCACCGGGTATGTGGCGGATACATATGACATCAGTCATAATGATTCAGAGAAGAGGGCTGACAGCCGTCTGTCTTCCTCCTTCCTGGGAATGCTTGAAGCCACGGCGGCACCGTATTATGTCACGCTGTCCGCGGAAGATGGATCCATTTACAAAACCAGAAGCAACGTCAGCTATGCCATGGTGCCGGTATGGATAGTCACCACCCGGTACAAGGATAAACCCTACACGTTTATGATGAATGGCCAGACTGGGGTTTTTGTCGGATCGCTGCCCATTGATAAGGGGAAACTGGCACGCTGGACCTGGGGTACGTTTTTTATTATATTTATCATCAGTTTGGGGATAATGGAATGGGTGATGGGAGGATTAGGATGAGGAAATGGATAGTGATGTTTCTGGCCTTCCTCTGCTTCACGTTGGGGTTTTCCACCGTATGGGCATCCCAGGTGGTGGATGAATCGGATGTACTCACAGCAGAACAGGAAACTGAGCTTAATAACAGCCTCTCGGAATTTACATCCTGGAGCCGGCAGGAAATGGATATTCTGATATTGCCGTCCATACCCCGGGGCGAGAGCATAAAGCAGTATTCTGAGCGATATGTGCGAAGTGCCTCGGAAAATCTTGATGGCGGCATCGTATTGGTGATTGCTATGGAGGACCGGAAGTACTATATTGCTGAAACCGGTGGAATGTACCAGCGTGTTCCTCTTCGGGGGGAGGCTATGGATAATATCGTGGCATATACCGAGTCGGCACTCCACAGTGGAGACTACTTCGGGGCACTAGATGGATTTCAGAAGAAAGTGAGTGAAGCGGTAAAGGCGGCTCCGGCGGCCACAAGCTCCCAGAAAAAGCCGAAAGTGCCGATGGGGAAAAAATATCCGTGGATTCCTCCTCTGGCAGCCTTTGTGATAGCTTCCATCATGGCATGTTCCGTCCGCTCCATACTGAAAAACCAGATGAGCAACATATCGAGAAAGGCAGATGCCCGGGATTATGTAAAACCTGACTCATTCCATCTGACCGGACAGCAGGATGATTTCCTGTACACCACCACCCAGGTCATTCCCAAACCGAGGCACAGCGGAGGGAATGGAGGAGGCGGCGGTACCGGAGGCCGTGGAGGAAGCTTCTGAGTCAGATGCAGCAGAAGAAAAAATAAAGAGCGGTCTATCTTTTTAACGGGCCAGGTGATAAAATAACTTTGAATCACAATTTCATACAAAAAGCAATAGGAATTTTCTGATAAAGAAAAGTTCAATAATGGGCGAAAATCTTTTTATATCATGAAAAATTGAATATAACCATAAAACAATTTTCAATATATGATATAAGAAGATACTATTTGACATGTAGGTCTGTATATAGTAATATTTTTATTCGCCACGATTCGTTTAATATTACTAATAGCAGACAGTAAGCGCAGAAGGAGACGGTGTTAGGTTTAGTGAGTGACCACGCCGTTTTTTTCCTATTGAGTACGGATTGTGTATTGAGTTTTGGAACACGGGAGCGCTTGGCGTTTCCTTTTCCGCAGCATTTAATGAAAGGGTGAGGCGTGGAATGTTCAGACCTGAACAAGTAGGTACCAGAAAAAGATATACCTATGCTAGGGCACAGGAAGTATTAAAGATGCCGCATCTGCTCGACCTTCAGACCAAGTCATATGCATGGTTTCAGAAGGAAGGGCTGAAAGATGTCTTCAATGATATTTCCCCGATTGAAGATAACGCAAAGAAATGGTCCCTGTATTTTGGGAATTACTATTTCGGAGAAAAGAAATACAGCATTGAGGAATGTAAGGCAAGGGATGCAACATACTCTGCCCCGCTCCAGGTAGATGTAAGACTGGTAAACAAAGACACCGGCGAAATCAAGGAACATGAACTGTTCATGGGCGATTTCCCGATTATGACGGATACCGGTACATTTGTCATCAATGGTGCAGAACGTGTCATCGTATCTCAGCTCGTCCGTTCCCCTGGCGTTTATTTCAAACGCGAACAGGATACTTACGGCAAGATGATTTATTCCGGACAGATTATTCCAAACCGCGGCGCATGGATTGAACTGGAATCCGATGCCAACGGCGCACTGTCTGTTCGTATTGACCGTAACCGCAAGATGCCGGCCACTGTACTTGTACGTGCATTGGGTTTCTCCAGCAATGAAGATATTCTGGAACTGTTTGCCCATGATGTACACATTGAAAAGACACTGGAAAAGGATCCATCCCGTACCACAGAAGAAGCGCTTATTGAAATATACAAGAAGCTCCGTCCGGGTGAACCGGCTACTGTAGACAGCGGTACAACCCTGCTTCACAATTTCTTCTATGATCCGCACCGCTATGACCTGGCCAAGGTAGGCCGTTATAAGCTGGGCAAGAAGCTGGGCTGGAAGCATCGTCTGGAAGGACATGTCATTCAGGATCCTATCGTTAATCCGGAAACAGGAGAAATCGTCATTGAAGGAAACTCCCGCATTGACAGCGATGCCATCAAGCGCATCGAAGAAAGCGGAGTATTTGCAGGAGAAGGCCCGGTAGTAGTTACCCTTCTCAAGGATGAAGGTACACCGGTTAAGATTATCTGCAACAACAGCAATCTGGACGACAATTTCCGTACACTGACCAGAGAAGACATCATCGCGTTCATCGACTACAGCCTGAACATGATGCAGGGCTTTGGTGAAGCGGATGATATCGACCATCTGGGCAACCGCCGCGTTCGTACTGTTGGCGAACTGTTGCAGAATCAGTTCCGCATCGGTCTGTCCCGTATTGAACGTGTAGTCCGTGAACGTATGACTACACAGGATCAGGACAAGATGACACCGCAGGCACTGGTAAACATCCGTCCGGTTGTGGCAGCTATCAAGGAATTCTTCGGTTCCTCCCAGCTGTCCCAGTTTATGGACCAGACCAATCCTCTGGCTGAACTGACACACAAGCGCCGTCTTTCCGCATTGGGACCTGGCGGTCTGTCCCGTGAACGTGCAGGCTTCGAAGTTCGAGACGTACATTACTCTCACTACGGCCGCATGTGCCCGGTAGAAACCCCTGAAGGTCCGAACATCGGGTTGATTTCCTCTCTGTCCAACTACGGTATCATCAACAAGTACGGTCTGATTGAAACTCCGTACCGTCTCGTAGATCCTAAGGATCACCATGTAACCAACGAATGCCACTATGTAACAGCCGACATTGAAGAAGGCAAGATTATTGCACAGGCATCTGAACCGCTGGATGAACATGGATTCTTCAAGCATAAGAACGTAGCCAGCCGCCGCGGCCCGGACGTTCTGGAAGCTTCTCCGGAAGAAGTAGTACTTATGGACGTATCTCCTAAGCAGGTCGTTTCCATCGGTACTTCCCTGATTCCATTCCTGGAACACGACGATACCAACCGAGCACTGATGGGTGCAAACATGCAGCGTCAGGCTGTGCCGCTTCTCCGTCCGGAAGCTCCGCTTGTCGGAACCGGTATGGAATTTACCGCAGCACAGGACTCCGGCGTATGTATCCTCGCTAAGCGCGCCGGCGTGGTAGAACACGTAACCGGCCGTCAGATTGTCGTTAAGACCGATGATGGTGACGAAGACGTTTACCCGATGATTAAGTTCATGCGTTCCAACCAGAGTACCTGCGTAAACCAGAGACCAATCGTATACAGAGGCGACCGCGTAGAAGCCGGCCAGACACTGGCTGACGGCATGGCCACCGATGGCGGCGAACTGGCTCTGGGACACAACGTACTGGTAGCCTTCGTTGCATGGGAAGGGTACAACCACGAAGACGCCGTTCTCATTTCTGAACGACTCCTCAAGGATGACCTGTACACATCCATCCACATCGAAGAATACGAATGTGATGCCCGGGACACTAAGCTGGGCGATGAAGAAATTACCCGTGAACTTCCTTCCGTAAGCGAAGAAGCTATCAAAAACCTTGATGAAGACGGTATTATCCGCATCGGTGCTGATGTACGTCCGGGAGACATTCTGGTAGGTAAGGTTACCCCGAAGGGCGAAACCGAACTGACACCGGAAGAGCGACTCCTCCGCGCTATTTTCGGCGACAAGGAAAGAGAAGTACGTGATACCTCCCTCCGTGTTCCACATGGCGAATTCGGTAAGGTAGTGGACGTTAAGGTGTTCACCCGTGAAAACGGCGATGAAATGGCACCAGGCGTCAACAAGCTCGTACGCGTATACATTGCACAGAAACGTAAGATTCGTGAAGGCGATAAGATGGCAGGCCGTCACGGTAACAAGTGCGTATGCTCCAGAATCCTTCCTGTGGAAGATATGCCATTCACTCCGGATGGACGTCCGGTTGATCTGGTACTGAATCCTCTGGGCGTACCGTCCCGAATGAACATCGGTCAGATTCTGGAAATCCATCTCTCCTGGGCATGCCATATGCTCGGTGAAAGAATTCAGGAAGCCAAGCATAATCCGGAACTGGCTAAGGAACTGGAAAGACAGCTCCGCGAAGACGGATATGACTTCGATAAGTACGGCATGCCGGAACCAGATGAATCCGGTATCCACATTGCCACCCCGGTATTCGATGGCTGCCGCGATGAAGACCTGAACAAGACACTGCGTCTGGCAGGACTGCCGGCAGATGCCAAGACCGACCTCTATGATGGCCGTACCGGTGAAAAGCTGGATGGCCGCGTAACCATCGGCTGGAAGTACATGCTCAAGCTCCATCACCTGGTTGATGATAAGATTCATGCCCGTTCCACTGGTCCATACTCCCTGGTTACCCAGCAGCCACTGGGCGGCAAGGCACAGTTCGGCGGCCAGCGTTTCGGCGAAATGGAAGTTTGGGCGCTGGAAGCTTACGGCGCAGCTTATACACTGCAGGAAATGCTCACCATCAAGTCCGATGATGTCATTGGCCGTGTAAGAGCATACGAAAAGATTGTTAAGGGCGAAAATATCCCAAGTCCGGGTGTTCCGGAATCCTTCAAGGTATTGATGAAGGAACTTCAGTCTATCGGTCTGGATGTAAGAATCCTCAACGAAAACGGCGAAGAAGTTGTGATGAAGGAACTGGATGAAGAAGACATTGAAGCTAACTTCATGGAACATCATCACAAGGAACACAAGGATGAACATAAAGAAGATATCAAGCAGCTCATTGAAGGTGATACGGGTGTGACCGAATCACGTAAAGCATTTGAAACAGGAATGGCCGGAAATGCACAGACTGCAGCAAACGACGTAGCTTCCTTTACGGAAACCGCCGAAGCTGAAGTATATGCACCGGACGGAGATGCAGATACTTCCGTACTGATTACTGATGAACATGGTCAGCTGGATGACCATAGTGAAGAATAAGCATTTCCGGAAAGGAGCGGTATCAATTGTTAGATGTAAATGAATTTGATTCCATGAAAATCGGCATCGCCTCCCCGGAGAAGATTCTGGAATGGTCCCATGGTGAAGTAACAAAACCGGAAACCATTAACTACAGAACCCTCAAAGCGGAGACGGATGGTCTTTTCTGTGAAAAGATTTTCGGACCGACCAAAGACTGGGAATGCAAATGCGGCAAATATAAGAAAATGCGGTACAGAGGCACCGTCTGCGACAAGTGCGGCGTCGAAGTAACCAGCTCCAAAGTACGTCGTGAACGTATGGGGCATATTAAGCTGGCATGCCCGGTATCCCATATCTGGTACTTCAAGGGAACTCCATCCCGTATCGGACTGATCCTCGATATTTCTCCACGTCAGCTGGAACGTGTACTCTACTTTGCAGCGTACATCGTACTGGATCCAGGCGAAACCAAGCTGGTAAAACAGCAGGTTATGAATGAACAGGAATATCAGCAGGCGGTTCAGGAATACGGTGAAGGTTCCTTCAAGGCAGGCATGGGGGCAGAAGCCATCAAGACCCTGTTGGAAGAACTGGATCTTCACAAGATGGAAGCGGCACTTAAGGAAGACATCGCTACCGGAAGCGGTCAGCGTAAGGTTCGCAGCATCCGTCGTCTGGAAGAAGTAGAAGCATTCATTCAGTCCAAGAACAGACCGGAATGGATGATTCTCACCGTACTGCCGGTTATTCCGCCGGAACTGCGTCCAATGGTTCAGCTCGATGGCGGCCGTTTCGCTACCTCCGACCTGAACGATCTCTATCGCCGTGTTATCAACAGAAATAACCGTCTGAAGAGACTTCTCGAACTGGGCGCTCCGGAAATCATCGTAAGAAACGAAAAGCGTATGCTCCAGGAAGCTGTGGATGCCGTTATCGATAACGGCCGCCGCGGAAGAGCGGTATCCGGACCGGGCAACCGCCCGCTCAAGTCCCTCTCCGACATGCTGAAAGGTAAGCAGGGCCGTTTCCGTCAGAACCTTCTCGGTAAGCGTGTAGACTACTCCGGACGTTCCGTAATTGTAGTCGGACCAGAACTGAAGATGTACCAGTGCGGCCTGCCAAAGGAAATGGCTATCGAACTCTTCAAACCGTTCATCATGCATGAACTGATTTCCAGAGGCATGGCTTCCAACCTCAAGGTGGCACGCAAGAAGGTAGATAAGCTGGCTCCGGAAGTATGGGATGTCCTCGCTGATGTAATCAAGGAACATCCGGTACTCCTGAACCGTGCACCTACCCTGCATCGTCTGGGGATTCAGGCATTTGAACCAGTACTGTGGGAAGGCCGCGCAATCAAGCTGCACCCGCTGGTATGCCCAGGCTACAACGCCGACTTCGATGGCGACCAGATGGCATGCCATCTGCCGTTGTCCGTAGAAGCACAGGCCGAAGCCAGAACCCTTATGCTCTCCATCAACAACATTCTGTCCACCAAGGACGGCAAGCCGGTAGCTATTCCGTCTCAGGAAATGATTCTGGGCGCTTACTACCTTACCATTGTTGAACAGAGCAAGGCAGAAGAAGACACCATGGATGTGTCCCAGCTTCACTGCTACACCGGCTATGACGAAGTTATGCTGGCTTATACCCTGAAGAAGCTTAAGATCCATGACTTCATCAAGGTAGATATCCCAGGCCATGGCCTCGTTGTGACTACCCCGGGTCGTCTGATTTTCAACTTTGTCCTCCAGGAACCAATGCGCTTCTACTACAAGCGTCCGGATGGACAGGAAGCACTGGGTATCACCATCGGCAAGAAGCAGATGGGCAAGCTCGTCAACGATACCTTCAAGAAACTGGGCTTTACAGAAACCGCAAAACTGCTGGATAACGTAAAGGCACTGGGCTTCCATTTCGCACTCGTATCCGGTATTTCCATCGGTATCAACGACGTTGCTGTACCGCCGGAAAAGGATAAGATCCTGGCAGAAGCAGATAAGCAGGTAGCCCGTGTTAAGGCATACTTCAGACGAGGCTTTATTACCGATAATGAAAGATACAGAAAGGTTGTTGAAATCTGGTCCAAGGCTACTGACGACGTAGGCGCAGCCATGAAGGGCAGCATGCGTAAGTTCAACCCGCTGACCATGATGGCACAGTCCGGTGCCCGTGGTAACGACAACCAGATTCGTCAGCTGGCTGGTATGCGTGGTCTGATTGCCGATACATCCGGTAAGACCGTAGAAATGCCAGTTAAGGCTAACTTCCGTGAAGGCCTGACCGTACTGGATTACTTCACATCCTCCCACGGTGCCCGTAAGGGTCTTGCAGATACCGCGCTGCGTACCGCAGACTCCGGTTATCTGACCCGCCGTCTGGTCGACGTATCTCAGGATGTCATCATCCGTGAAGATGACTGCGACGTTCAGGTTCTGGACTTCGAAAGGGAAAAGGCAATCATTGCTTCCGAAGAAGATACCAGAAAGGCTATTATGAACCTCAAGCCGGAACTTCTCGGTACCATTCTGGATCAGGACGTAGTAGATGTACGTTCCGGCGATATCCTCATCGTCAAGGGCAAGGTACTTGATGCATCCGATATTACCACGCTGAACCGTCATCTCGTTCCGTCCGTTACCGTTATCCCGAAGGCAGAAGATGACAATCTCGAAACCCGTGAACCGGTAAGCTACGATCTGGGGCAGCAGGCTGGATATGAAGAATACAAGAAGGCCATTACCCATCGTATGCATACCCACTTCATCGGCAAGAAGTTCGAAAAGGACGTTCTTACCCTGGATGGAGATGTTCTCTTCCCGGCAGGAACCGTCATTACTGACGAAATCGCTGACAGAGTTATCAATAGCAACGTTCCGGTTATCTATGTCCGTATGGATGAAGCCGAAGGCGTTGAACTCTCCAAGATTGTGGAATCCGGCGGACTTATCGAATCCCTGGCAGACCGTATCAGTGGCCGTTGCCCAGTAGAAGATATTGTCAATCCGGAAACCGGCAAGGTTATTGCGGTTAAGAACGAAGAAATTTCCGATGACCAGGCCGAAGAAATTGAAAAGTACTACGATACCGTCAAGGTTCGTTCCATTCTTACCTGTCACTCCGCTCATGGCGTCTGCGCTAAGTGCTACGGCCGCAACCTGGCAACAGGCCGCGACGTAGAAATCGGCGAAGCCGTAGGTATCATTGCGGCACAGTCCATTGGCGAACCAGGTACACAGCTGACCATGCGTACATTCCATACCGGCGGCGTTGCTTCCTCCGAAGATATTACACAGGGTCTTCCACGTGTAGAAGAATTGTTCGAAGCCCGTAAGCCAAAGGGAAATGCTATCATTTCCGATTTGGCCGGTACAGTACATATCGAAGAATCTGAAGAAAACAAGGGCGTCTTCGTTATCACCGTAGCTAACGAAGAAACCTCTGAATCCTACAAGATTCCATTCGGCAAGCGCATTTCCGTGGTAGAAGGACAGAAGATTGCGGCAGGTACCCGCCTCATCGAAGGTAATATCAACCCGCATGACATCCTCCGCGTAAGCGGCGTTCAGGCTACTCAGAACTACATCGTTAAGGAAGTACAGAAGGTATATCGTTCCCAGGGTGTAGAAATCAATGATAAGCACATTGAAATCATCGTTCATCAGATGCTGCGCAAGATTAAGATTCACGATCCGGGCGACTCCAACTGGCTTCCGGGCGAAACCGTGGATATCGTTGCGTTCCGCGCTGAAAACGAACGTCTGGATGACGAAGGAAAGAGACTCGCAACCGGCGAACACCTCCTCCTCGGCACCACCAAGGCCGCTCTGGCCACCGATTCCTTCCTCTCTGCAGCTTCCTTCCAGGAAACCACCAGAGTCCTCACCGATGCAGCTATCAAGGGCAAGACCGATCCGCTCATTGGTCTCAAGGAAAACGTTATCATCGGCAAGCTGATTCCTGCAGGTACCGGTATTTCCCGTTACCGCAAGATGAAAGTCGTTCATCTGGCCGAAGAAGCAAAAGCTGAAGAAAATACAGCAGCGTCCGAATATTAATAAGCAATAAAAAAGAGTCCCTATGGGGGCTCTTTTTTTATTGCTTATTTTGGGCGCTGCTATGTGGGGCATAAAAGTGTGAGGAATATAGGACATTTTTTGTGTTTTTTATGCCAATGACGATAGTATCTATCGAGCTTCATTAACATTTATTTTTATGTTAAGACTTTTGAGGGGATGAAGAAAAATATTTCTTCATTGTCAATAATTCCGCATCTTCTCTCAAAAACTAACTCTCGTATCGGACTCGCCTTGTCTGAAAATCTGAACGGTCTCATGGCCTGACCTGTTGGATTAAGAATGTCAAATATGAAGGGAAACCGGTGCCTTGGACAGCCGGTTTCCCGTGGGGACATACCGATTTAAATAAGCCGGGGATCAGCCGCTTCTCCACACAGTATGTGAGTGCTGAAGATGGATCCTATATTGCAGGGACAACCCTGGGACGTGTCCGACGTACTGGACAGAAGTGCAGGATTGGGATTGATAAACCCTGATTTTCTGGGGATAACGGATGATGGATACCTTATCGTGGAGCCTATGCTGCGGGGAACATCTACAGAGAAGCTGACTTTCTGGCTGGCTAAAGGGGATATTGTTCTGACTAAGAATGTAAACCTGCACGGAGAATATGCCGTCCACATTTCGGCCAAAGACGAAGACGATTACAGAGACAACCTCGCCTCCGTAAGCCTGCAGTATACGTTCTAACTGGTGTCTGGCAATTCCCTTTATAAATGAGCTGATGCTCAAGGGCTGCTAAAAGACAGGTAAAAAGGAAAGACAGCAAGCCTTCGGCTCATCAATTTATTTATATCCCGTTATAACTATGTTATAAGTAAACACATAGTGTCTTGTTATTGACATTTTTCGCATTTTCATATATGATGACTGTAGCTGATTTGTGAAGCCCTCACGGATTAGCGGATGGAGAAAATAGAAAATAGCAGAGGAAACCAGGACACTCGAGCTTGAATTTTCTACAGACTCCGGAATAAACAGGGCAAAATTTATTCAAAGGAGAGTATCTACTATGAAGAAGATTCTCGCAATCGCTGCAGTAGCAGCACTGACCGCTGGCGTATCCGCATACGCAGCAAATCCATTCTCTGATGTTTCCACATCTGACTGGGCTTACCAGGCAGTTTCCCAGCTGTCCGACCAGGGTATCGTTGAAGGTTACCCGGACGGCACATTCCGTGGCCAGAGAAACATTACCCGTTATGAACTCGCTCAGATCATCGCTCGCCTGATGGCTAACGAAGATCAGTTCAACGCTGAACAGAGAGCTACCATTGACAAGCTCGCTGGCGAATACGCTGACGAACTGGACAACCTCGGAGTTCGCGTATCCAACCTCGAAGCTAAGGTTGGCAACATCTCCTGGTCCGGCGACGCTCGTATGAAGTGGGATCAGTCCTATGATTCTGATAAACTCGGCCATGCTGATGACAACTTCAACGGCCGTATGAGAATCAACGCTCATGCTCAGGTTAACGACAGCACCTACGTTGATGGCCTGCTCCGCACCGACATGGATTTCAAGGATAACGGTGAATCCAACGATACTTACATGCAGAGACTGTACGTTCACCATGACTTCGGCAGCCATGTTGGCGTAAACGTTGGTAAGTACGCTGAATTCTTCGGCCAGACTGGTATGTTCTTCGACAGCGACCTCAAGGGTGCTGAACTGACCTACACCGCTAACGACGCATTCAGCCTCACCGCTGGTTATGGCCGTTTCTCTGATTGGGATAACAAGTGGAACTCCAATCTTGGCGATCAGAAGAACACCGAATATGGCTACGCTCAGATTAATGGCGCTGCTGGCCGTTTCGCATACAGCCTCGACTACATCAAGGGCGCTGATCAGTCCAAGGTTGAAGTTTACGGCGGCGGCCTGACCATCGGCCTCACCGATAAGTTCGACGTATTCGGCGACTACTTCAAGAACAGCGATGCTAAGGGTGATCCGGATGCTTGGACCGCAGGTCTCGGCTATGGCCATCAGGATGACGCTCGCGTAGGCTCCTTCCGCGTAAGCGTAGCTCGCGTTGACGCTGAAAAGAATGCAGTTCTCGGCGGTTACACCTATGATGTTTCCGCACTGGACGCTCTCAAGGACACAGGCGTAACCGGAGTTAAGTTCTGGAACGCAGCTGCTGATGTAACTGTAGCTAAGAACGTAAGACTCCACGGTGAATACGACTGGAACGTTAAGGCTGACGGCACCACCACTGACTACGACGATCTGGCAACCGTATCCCTGAACTACGTATTCTAATCGATACCCTCGATTACTACATAGTCTGAAAAAGGAATCTCGAAAGAGATTCCTTTTTTGATGCCCAGATTATTGAATCCCGCTCTCCGGGGGTTATAGGACATAAAGAACCCCGGACAACAGAAACGCTGTCCGGGGTTTGGCTTTAGCGGAGGGCTCTATTTTCCTGATAAGGGGAAAATAGAGGGATTATTTGGATTCCGGTTCTTTGGAATTTGGATTGCCCAGAGCTTCCAGATCTTTTCGGATGGTGGAAAGAAGAACGGTAGGATCATTGATTTTATGCTGGAGGGATTCCATAAAGCCCCAGTTATCCCGCTGCTGCCGGGTGAGATTGCTCTTACCGGTCATGGACGTTACATCCATACGGTAGCATTCCATGTGATTCAGCGTGCGGTATACGGATTCTGGAATCTTGCCCATATCATAGCGGTCCATGAGCAACTGAGTAGCTTCCAGTTTTTCATCAAAATCTTCCAGGAATACCACATCGGCCTCACCCATAACGCTTTCAAAAGCGTTAGTCCACATAACCGGTACATTGCCCAGGCCAATGCGGAAAGAGTGTGGCAGAACAAAAGAGATATGAGGATTTTTTTTCATCAGATCAATTTTTCTTCCCTGAGAAGCGGAATGGCAATAGAAAGATAAGATACCATCATGGACCTTGTAGCCGAAATCCAGCGGAACCAGATATGGCTGTCCATCATCTACCATGCCGATAATAATCTGGCGGGCTCGGGAAGCAATAGATACCATTTCATCGAAATCAGAAACCAGCCGGTCTTTACGTCTCATAGGTCTGTTCATGGGGGCCTCCTTAGGAATGAAGAATGTATTTGCCTTTATTTATCCAGTATAACACACTTTCGGCCGGTCTTCCGTTTTGGATGGCGTCACACGATATGGTTTCAGAACCTCCGCGTACAAAGTACAGCGGTCATTGTATGAGACAGACAAATCAGACCAACAGATTTCAACCGGAAGCTTGTTGGAAGTCCTATCAGACTAAACGAAGGATAAAATAGACCTCAACAAGGTCTATTGGGGTTGCATATGTAAAGAAAGGAAAGAATGCAAAAGCTTCACCAAATGGAAAGCATGCAGCACGTTTCCCGTTCTGGAGAGAAAGGATAAAGGCCGCAAACTTCGGTTGCTGTCTGTGTGAATCAGAAGATTCTCAGGTCGGCAAAAATGGGAGTGTAACATAGTTAATGATTTACAACTTCAAACTTTTTAGAAGACCGGGCTACCATTTATAGGAAATCCATACGGATTTCGATTCAGTAGACTAGTAGCCAGCAAGCCTGCGGCTCGAGGCGGTGCAAAGCCTCCTGCTTTGCAGGGGGATATGGAACATTCTTTTATTAAAGGAAAGCATCCGAAAGCTGTATTGAAGGGTAGATTGCCGCATGTTTCCCTCTCTGGAAGGCTATATCCAAATATAGTGCACAATGTCCAATCTCCAGGTTTGTTTTAGTCAGAAATCTGCGTTCTTACCTTTATCAGGCTTTAATATGGACCTGGATACCATTTTTATGGAAATTCAATGAATTTATTAGATAGAAGACTTGTATCCCGTGGCAACAAGACATTGTTGCCACGCCCGCCGGCCATATATAAGACAGTAAGGACTTGCCGGCATTCGAGACAAGCCGTTGCCTCGAATCCATCTGATTCATCAGATGGTAGAAAGTAGAGTCCACTATGTGAATCAGAAGGAATGACGGGCTATGTTGCTCTTCGATTTTTACCAAAGAGGCTATTCGCAGAATCCATCCCTTGCAATTCTAAAGGAATTGCACCGACCCGCCCTTCTGATGTTAAGGCACCGACCCGAATCACGTAGGGATTTGCCGACTTGCGGGCCCATGGCCCGTACCGACCATGAGCCACCGGCTCGTCCCATGCACTTGTCATCTAATTATGTTATACTGTATATGGAACAATGTACAAAACATATAAGTGGTTGGTTTGAACGCTGGGGCGTTTTATGGTTTGACCGGAAGATATACTCATGTTGATACGGGTTAGCAATGCATGAGTACTCCGGTTTTTATAAACTGCTTTTATCTGTCCTGGAGCAGACGGATAGGGCAGGCAAGAAGAGAGGAGAGAAGATGGCAAATATAGAAAAATTCCGCGGAGCCGTGCTGGGAGAGGTTTGTGGTGATGCTCTCGGGTATCCGCTGGTTACACTGAATACGGGTAAGATTATCAGACATTATGGCCCTTTTGGACTTCGGACCATGGTAAAGCCGAAGGATAAGAATGCCAAAGCTCTCATTTCGGATAATTCGCAGATGATGCTTGCAGCAATTGATGGGTTGCTCTGGGGCGATGCGAAGAAACTGACACCTCGTGACGGGGTGTATCGCGGTCTGATGCGCTGGTACTATAGCCAGACCGGGGAAGAGCCAAAGCGCGGACAGAAGACATGGACCCGGCGTCAGCCTCATGAGAAGAAGGTATGCCTGGTTCGCGAACGCTTTATGCATGAACGCAGAATGCCGGAACAGGGCGTTTTGAATGCGCTGTCCAATGAAAAAAAGGGGACTATTAAAGTCACAGTTAACGAAAGCAAGGGCAGTGCGGTGCTTACTCGAAATGTGCCTACCGGATTGCTGTTTGCCAAAGAACCGGAGCAGGCTTTTATGGAAGGGGTGGCTAATTCAGCGCTTACCCATTCGGAACCTACTGCGTATCTGGCAGGCGGTGCTGTAGCTTCTCTGACAGCCTATCTGGCATCTGGACTGTCTCTGCCAAAATCTCTGGCTAAGGTGGCAAGAATGCTGGCAACCGCTAAAGGCGGAGATGAAGTGACATTGCTTCTTACCGCAGCGATAGAACAGGCCAACAAACACCCGGCAGGTAAAGGGGGTGCCTGGGATCATCTGGACAGCATTCGTTCCCTGGGCACAGGGGATACAGCTGCGGAAGCACTGGCTATTGCTGTGTACTGCATCAATGCCGTAGATGATCCATTTGAAGCTATAGTCGTAGCAGCCAACCACGATGGACGAAGCACAGTCACAGCAGCCCTTACCGGAGCGCTGGAAGGCGTCCGCTTTGGAGACAGTTTCCTCCCGGCTTACTGGACAGACGATGTAGAAGGCGGAGACATTGCCAGACAGATGGGCGATATGCTGTTTGTAACAGAAGAAAAAAGAGAAGTATAAAAGACAGAAACCATAATAAATCAAAGGTAAAAGGAAACTTCTGAACTTTCCTGAAAGGGAAATTCAGAAGTTTCCTTTTTCTATCGATGAGCTTTGCTTATCTTAATGTTCATAGCTACAATGTTTGCAGATTTTTCTCTAATCTCAAACCTCTACCATCGTACCTGTCTTTATAGTCTGTATTGCCTGATTTCTTCTTACAGCTCATCTATCAAAAATCTTATTTAGTCCTTTTCTAAGTGCTTCCAGGTAGTCAGGCAGTTCATCTTCCGGAATTCCGCCGTATCCCATGAGGAGCATGTGTTTTGGAGCCTGCTCCGGATGTGACCAGAACATAGCGGGATTATAGACCTGCACGGATTCTGTGTTAAGGATGGCTATCATCTGTTCGGTGGACAGGCAGGATTTTAGTTCCAGGACGAAGTGAACGCCGCCTCCGATGCCATGGATGGTTATCTTTTCACCAAAATGTTTTTTCAGAAAGGCAATAATGGCATCATGTTTTTTCCGGAAATGGCTGCGGATGATATTCAGATGCTTTTCCCAGGCATCGGATTCCAGATAGTACGCCAGCGTTTCTTCCATAAGCTGAGGCAGAGAGGCGGAAATGCGGGGGAAGCGTTCTTTCAGGTGAAGGGGGAAATTTTCAGGCATAACGAGATATGAAGCACGAATGTCAGGGGAGATGCTTTTGGAAAAGGTTCCCAGGTAGATAACCCGGTGATTGGAATCGATGGATTGCAGGGAAGGTATGGGCATATCGCGGTAGTGAAGTTCACTGTCATAGTCGTTTTCGATAATGTAACTGTTGGTTTGAACGGCCCAGTTGAGAATTTCCATACGTTTTTTTATAGGCAGGATAGAGCCCAGGGGATACTGATGGGAAGGGGTGATATAAAGAAGGGCATTTGTATACTGGTTCAGAGGGGCCGTATCAATCCCGGTCTTTCCGGCAGGGATGGCGTGGATAGAAAAATTTTCCTTCTGAAATATATCCAATACTGCCGGGTACCCGGGGTCTTCCAGGATAAGGGAGTAATGGGAAGAAGAGAAGAAGGCGGTGAGGAGAAACAGAGAGTAATAATGTCCGGATGTGAGAATTATCTGATCTGGAGTGGCTACAACGCCGCGGGAGCTATGGAGCATGTGGGTGATGGCTTCCCGGAGATGAAGGCTTCCTGCGGCAGGTTCATAAGGGATACTGTTCCTCTTTTCCATGTTGTTCCAGGCTCGTGACATGGCCTGTCGAAAGGCTCTGTTTCGATAGATATTGACATCCAGACTCCCATAAGAAAAATCATAGGTGCATGAAGGACTTTGTGCTTCCGGTATGGCAGAAGGCGTGGTCTGGTTCAGTGTGACAGGGAGAGGAATTTTTTCCACATAGAATCCGGAACCGGGACGGCTGGTAATAAAGCCTTCCACCAATAACTGGCTGTAGGCCGTATTCACAGTGTTTCTGGAAATATCATACTGAAGGGCCAGTGCACGAGTAGAGGGGAGTTGCTTTCCCGGTGGCAGCTCTCCTGAGATAATGGCTTTTTTCAGTTCTCTGTACAGCTGTTCATACAGACTGAGAGGGGATGAACGGTCAAGGGTAATCATGAGGAGTCTCCTTTTACAACATGGGGAACCATACAAACTGGTACTATAAAAAATATAGTAAGTGGAACTTTTTATGGTTCCGGTTTACTGGTATTATATAAAAAAAGAGAACTGCTGGCTACGAAAAGGAGACCCGATATGAAAAAATTTATTATTGAGGATTCTTTTTGGGATATTTTCCCGGAGGCTTCTATCGGTATTATTACCGTGCATGGGATAGATAATTACATAAAGGCTGAAAATCGATATCAGCCGCTTCTGGAGACAGCGGAGAAGAAGGGATTGTCGTGGCTTACTCATGATGATTTTGCGTCGAATCCGGTCATCGCGGTGTGGAGAGAGGCGTTTACCCGGTTTAAAAAGAAAAAGGGGGTTCGTTCTTCTATTGAAGCTCTGCTTAAACGGGTAAGCCAGGGAAAACATCTGGGGACCATTAATCCGCTGGTAGATATTTACAATTCGATTTCTCTTTCTTATGCCCTTCCTGTGGGAGGTGAGGATATAGATAAGTTTGAAGGAAATATCCGACTGACACTTGCTGATGGGACAGAACCTTTTATTACCCTGGGCAGTAATGAAAGTGAACCGCCCAAGGAGGGGGAAGTGGTATATAAGGATGATGCTGGTGCCATATGCCGCTGTTGGAACTGGAGAGAATCGGTGCGCACCATGCTGACCGAAGAGGCGGCCAATGTATTTCTCTGTATTGAGTGCGTGGATCCGGAAAGAAAGGAAATCCTTACCGAAGCGGTCAATGCGCTGAAGGAGCTGGCAGTTCGGGAACTGGGAGGCACGGCGGAAGCCGCTTTTCTGGACAAAGAGCACAGGGAAGTTATTATTGATTAATTCCCGGGTTTGGATAAGCCGGGAGAAAGAAGGAGTATTATGTCAACGCTGTTTTCAAAGCGCAGATTTATTACCGATGAAAAGATTATTCGTGAGGTACTGAAAGCATGCAAAATCATCCACATAGGGATTCAGGATGGCGATGGGGTGTATGTAGTGCCTACTAATTACGGATATACATATGAAGACGGGAAACTTACCTTTTTTACCCACGGGGCCAAAAGTGGGAAGAAATGGGATCTTATACAGAAGAATCCGCATGTGGGGTTTGAAATTGATACCGGATTCCAGCTGGTGGATGGCGGTGAAGTTCCCTGCAATTTCAGCAATGCCTATGGTAGTATCATTGGCAGTGGCCGTATGTCAGTAGTTGAGGACAATGAAGAAAAATGCCGGATTATGACTAACGTGATGAAGGTACAGGCAGATCGGGATATCTCCTTTACTCCAGCAATGGTTGAGTCACTGGGAGTGGCTAAGATTGAGGTGGAAGAGTTTAAGTGTAAGTCCGGCTATCTGTATAAACAGAAGCAGTAAGGATGGAGACCATAATGGAGATTTGCTCCATTGTGGTCTTTTGTATTTTCGACAAATAAGATGAAGAATTGTCTGTAATCGTGGTATGATAAAAATGTTATATGTAAAATAATCGACCGGAAGGTCGTGGTATAACGTACAGGAGCCTGTGAGCAGGCGAAGGAGAACACAATGAAAGGGAAACGGAATGCTGCCCTTCTGGTAGTGATGGCGCTGGCAGCTGACCAGGCCGGTGTGGTGCAGGCGGCAGTACCGGAGAGCATCACGCTTTCTGACAGCTATGTGAAAGCGGATCATAATGAGGTCAGCCAGTTGAAAGATACAAAGCAGGTCATTGTGATTACCAGGAAGGATATGGAAGGAAAAGGGTATCGCACGCTGTCTGATGTGCTGAATGGTCAGACCAGCATCAACACAGGGGCTGCCGGGTATGGAAAAATCGATATCCGCGGCCAGGGTGGCGATGAGGCGGACCGTAATCTGGTATTCATGGTAGATGGCGTACCGCTGAATAATATGAGTTCCCATCCCTGGAGCCTTCATTATGATGTGGTGCCGGTGGAGAATATTGAGAAGGTTGAGATTATTCCCGGTGGCGGATCCGTTCTGTATGGATCTGGTGCTTCTGGCGGGGTGATTAATGTCACTACGTCAAAGAAGTCGGGAGAAGGGAAAGGAAACTCTGCTTTTTCTGAATGGAACAGCGATGGATACCGCACCGGGGTTTCCTTCCGTCAGCCGGTGAATGACAGGTTTTCTGTCAATGCAGGATACACCCGGCTGGAGAGAGACTTACAGTTTGACAATACCTGGCGGAACACAACGTATGGTTATGGTGGATTCCGCTGGGATATTGACCCGACGCAGCATGTTTCTTTCCGGGCCAGTCATCTGGATGAAGATGGGCAGTACCTGTCCAATGTGACCAACCAGAACCTGAAGGCCTATGGTCGTCATTATCAGCCTGCGCCAAAACGATATATTGCTGGATACGAGAATGGGCAATATATCTGGGGAACCCGTTCCGGGTACGACAGGACGGATACGGCACTGGATACGTATCAGGCGTCCTATGAAAAGGATATGGGCAGGAACTGGACTCTTACCACAGATATTTTCGCCGATAAGGGGCATTTTATTAATAATGCCTATGATGACGATCAGACCACGGAAAGAAAGACCCGTGGGATGCATGTCCGGGCAGATCATACCTACGGGCAGGATTCCCATCTGCTCATCGGGGCGGACTGGATAAAGCAGGAACAGAACCTGGATTATATCGGGTCCGTGCGTACCGGGACCATGTATCATTTCAACTATGATAGAAAAACGGCGGCGCTGTATGTGCTCAACACGGTGAAGCGAGGAAAATATACGTTCACTCAGGGGCTCAGAAGAGAAAAGACGGACTGGTCATTCTTTGATGTTGGGAACAATGTATCGGGAGAGGATACATCCAAACGGTGGGATACGGCGGGGGAACTTTCCGCAGCTTATCATTACAATGACACAGGCCGGTTCTATGTCCGCTATGAACGGGGATACACCGGGCCGGACGCCATTCAGGTAAAGGATGCGGTGAAGATAGACGGCGTCCGCAGGTATATTCTCACATCGGCGGAAGATGAAAAGTATGATTTATACGAACTGGGCTGGCGGGACAAAATCGGAGCATCTGCAGTGGGTATCACCCTGTTTGAGTCTTATACAGGAAATCAGATGAACCGATATTACACAGGCAGTGGTCTGTATCCGGCGTATACGCTCAATCTGCTGTCTACCAGAAGGCGCGGCGCGGAATTTTCCCTCAGGCAGCGGCTGGGAAAATTGAAGCTTTCAGAATCCTATACCTGGCTTCTGGGGCACAGTACCTGGAACAACCAGGGCCGTAATTTCCTGGAAGAACATCCGACGGATTCCATTGACTATACCCGGGCCGGGCTCACCAAGGTGCCGAAGCATAAGATAGCCCTGCATGCAGATTATGATTTTGATGACCGGTGGTCCATGGGGCTGGGATGGACATTCTTCGGCAAATATATCAATTATCTGTCCGATGCGGACAAGGCGGATGGCGGGCTCATGCATTCCTATGGGCTGGTCGATATTTCGGTAAACCTTAAGGCCGGGCAGCAGCTTACAGTATATGGCGGTATCACCAATCTGTTTAACAAGGATTATTATGAATATGGCAATGGGGCAGGACCGTATCAGACTCTGCTTCCAGGATTTGAAAGAACTTGCTATGTGGGGGTTAAGTATACCTTTTGAGCAGGATAAGGAGTAGATTATGTTTTCATCTGTACTGACCTGGTTTATTAAGGGAGGTCCTTGCATGTGGCCTCTTCTGTTGTGTTCCGTTCTGTCTATTTCCATAGCGCTGGAAAGGGCTATGTATTATCGGAAAGTCATTTCACCGTCAGCTTTCCTGGAAAAATATACGGCACTGCTGAACCAGGGCAGGGGAGAGGAAGCGGCCAGTCTGGCCGGTAAGACGTCAGGGTTTGCAGCCGAGGTGATCCGTTCACTTCCTGAAGCGGAATTGGCAGATAAGGATATGGTGGAAACTGTGGTGTATGCCCAGGCGGACCGGTTCATACGCTCTCTGTATGCGCATCTGAATTTTCTGTCCCTCATTATCGGATTGTCTCCTATGTTGGGGCTTCTGGGGACAGTGACCGGTATGATGGGGGCGTTTGGTGCTATGGGCGAAAATCTGGGAAACACGGTGGGAATTACGGCAGGGCTGGCAGAAGCCCTTATTACTACGGTGTTCGGACTCATTATCGCCATCGCCGGCATGTGCCTTTATGCTTGGCTCAATGGACGGGCGCAGCAGGCAGAAAATGATATCAACCAGGCAGCGGAACTGGCCATTGCTGCGTGGAACAGAGGCAGGGATGCAGCATGAGGCAGAGAAGACGTTTTCATCAGGATCATAAGGAGCCCTATATTCTGCTGAGTCCGATGATCGACCTGATTTTTCTTCTTCTGGTTACATTCATCGCAGGCACAATGTACATGGAAAATGTACACACTATGCCGGTACGGCTTCCAGCGGCAGCTCACTCTGTGAGAACTTCGGGCACGCCTTTTATGGTAACCCTTACCCGGGATGGAAAACTGTTTCTTGACGACAGAGAAATTTCCCAGGAAGCCCTTGTGCAGGCTGCTGCACGGAAATCGGCTGAAAATACATCCTTTTCCGTGGTTATCCGCGCAGATAAGGATGTCAGCTATGACCGGGTGATGAGCTTGCTGGATGCATTGAAGGGGGCAGGGGTTACCCGGTTTGGCCTGGCGTCAGGAGAAAAACCATGAGAGGGAAAAGAAGACGGCAGATAGCTGCTCTGGGGGCAGCCATAGGTATTCATCTCGTGGCGGCAACTCTGGGAGGATGGTTGCTCCTGGAGCATGAGGAACAGCTGCCGCCCGGAGTGGTAGAGGTGGCCGTGCTAGGGGATTCCGGCTCAGAGAGAGGGGCCGCCTCTGGCAAGACCGGGGATACTGTCGGCGCAGGAAGCAATTTCAGGGATATGGGGCAGAACGCGGGGGCAGCAGTGACGGAGTCTGCAGGCAAGGCATCGCCTGCAGACAGCACTTCCTGGAGGGGGGAGGCAGAAAAGGCGTTGCCGGAGCATCCTGTATCCAGAGCGGCCGGGGCCTCAGGTTCATCGGCTGCTCCTGGCAGGACGGCAGCTTCTCCTTCCGCAGGGCATATGGGAAGTGGTGGGCATGGAGGAGCTGGAGGGCGGAAAGGACCGGGTTCAGACAGAGGAGGCGGTCATGGTGGTTCTTCCGGCGGTATGGGGAGCAATTTCCGGAAGAATGGAGATGGTTCTTATACCGCTATGTCTTCTGAAGGGATTTCTTACAGGATATTAAGAGATGCCAGAGCCGAGTATCCGGATGAAGCCAGGGACATGGGATACGATAAACCGATAGCCGTTACGGCAGATATCCTTGTAGGGCTTTCAGGAAAGGTAGAATCGGTAAAGGTTCTCAGCTCCGCTCCCAACCTGGGATTCAGGGAAGAAGCTCTCCGGGCCTGCAGGCAGATGAAATTTGCGCCCATATACTACAACGGAAAAAATATAAAGATGCATTTTAAAAAGACAATCCATTTCATTCCCTGAAAGGGATGAGATGGATGAGCCAAAGGCTCATGGTCGGTGCAGAAAAGATAGGTTAGAGGTGGAAGGTAAGAGGGAGGATGCGGCAAGTTTTCCTGTAAAAAGCTAGAAGTTGAGCGAAAGGAAAACTTGCCAGTGTCATATATCTGAAGAAAACCTGACTGGTTTTTGTGTCGGAGGGGAATTCTTTACCATGTTTGCGATTCCTCTCGATTCTCAAATCTCTTATCTCAATTCTGTCTTCCTATTACCGAACAAATGGTCTATAATAAAAATATATCATTTACTTATTTTATTCAGAATTGAGGATCTTATGCTTACTCCCTACTCTTCGCCTGTGGCGTCATGCCGTACACAGATGGAAATAAAGAAATCACTTTTCATTGCAGATATTATTCCTGTACATACGACGGATGATGTGGAATCGGCACTGGCAGCGATTAAGAAGGAGTTTAAGGATGCCACCCATCATTGTTATGCGTACCGGCTGGGAACGACGCAGATAGCTGAGAAGTCAAGCGATGGCGGAGAGCCTTCCGGCACGGCAGGGCATCCTATGCTTCATGTGCTTCAGGGAAATGAGCTCACCAATGTGCTGGGCATTGTAACCCGGTATTTTGGCGGTATCAAGCTGGGGGCAGGCGGGTTGGCCCGTGCTTATGCTGGCAGCCTGGCGGATACGGTAAAGGCTGCGCCACTGGCCAGGTATACGCCCCATAATCGCATGGAGCTCACGATTCCTTATTCCGCGGTGGGAAGTTTTGAGCATTATGTAGAAGGTACAGATATACGGGTGCTGGACCGGGCATTCAGTGACAAGGTGAAAATATCCTTTCTCTGTCTTCCGGAAAAGGCAGAGGAGCATGCCCGTGTATTTACAGATATGACAGCGGGGAAGGCACAGATTGAGAAGATTGGGGAAGAATATGTCCCCATAAGAAAGTGATAGCATGCATTATCGAAGATACGACTATATAAAAAAACTGCTTTACCACAGGGGTTCTCCTTATGTGAAAGTCCTCTATGGGCCCAGGGGTTGCGGGAAGACAACCATTCTGGCGGATTTTGCCTTTCGTATGGTTCGCCGGGGATTCCCTGAATCCAGAATTCTGGTCATTACCTTTGATGATCCGGCGGTTCCCAGAGATGCGCAGACGGTATACGAAGGAATTATTTCCCGTATGAAAGGACAGGAAGAAACCCTGCTTATTTTGGATGAGGTGGAAAAACTTCCTCATTTTGAAAAGGTGATTGACCGGCTGTTTCTGCATCGTCATGTGGATATTTACCTGTCCGGATCCGGGCGGAGTGTGCTTACGCCGGCGCTAAAAAAACTGCTGCCAGGACGCATACAGCCGCTGTTTGTATTTCCTCTGTCCTACCGGGAGTATCTGTCCGGAAGAAAGGCGAATGACGAGCGGTTTGCTGAATATCTGACAGAAAGTACATATCCGGGAATTGACCGCAGTCGGAAAGCCGCCGGGATGGAACAGCTGAAGGGAATGGTCAATACGGCCCTTATGGAACAGGTGCTGTTGGAAAATCCGGCTCTTCGGGCATCCATGCTTGACCGGGTGGTGAATTATATTGCATCCCACGCCGGGGAACCGGTGTCACTGCATCAGATGGCGGTTGCGCTGGGGCGCGCCGGCAGACCGCTTCTGAAAAAGAGTGTCTATGCTTATCTGGGAGCACTGGAAGGCAGCGGTTTACTTGTCGTGGCACCATTTATCCAGGTGGCGGATGACCTGGGGCGCACCGTACCCACAGCAGAAAAGGCGTGCTTTTTCTACTTTGCTGACCCACACATTGGATCTCTTTATGTACCGGATACATCCAGGGACGTGCAGGGACGGCTTGCAGCAGCAATAGAACTGTGCCGCCGGTTTGCCGGTATCTCCGCCGGGAAGACTCCTTATGGATTGGTGGATTTCATCACCAGGAGCCAGGATGTGGAGACGGTATGGCAGTACATTCCTCATCTGAAAGGAGAAGAGGCAGAAAAGAAAATCCGGGTATTGCAGAATCTGTCCAGGCAATATAAAAAGCGGATTCTCACGTTGGATACGGTGCCTGGGGAAGTTCTGGGAGAAGCTGATCCGGATATCCTGGTGGACAATCTGTCTCTCTGGATGGAAAATAAAGTGGGATAAAACCTTTTTCTGGCAGATCAGGACATGAAAAATGCATGATATAATGAAAGAAAAAGTGGCAGAGGAGGGCTTATTATGGCTTTTATTGAAGTAAAACCGGAAAAGCTGAATGTAAATATTTTCAACATGATAAAAAACTGGATGGTGCTCACGGCAGGCGATCCTGACGATTGTAATTCCATGATCGTTTCGTGGGGCGGAATGGGTATCATGTGGGGACGTCCGGCAGCGACAGTCTACGTGAGAAACAGCCGCTATACTCTGGACTTCATGAATAAAGATGAATATTTCACACTATCCATTCTTCCGGAAACCTATAAATCGGAAATGGGATACCTGGGCTCCCATTCCGGCCGGGATGGGAATAAATACGCAAAGACCGATCTGCATCCCATATCCTTTGGGCCGGCGGTGGGCATTCAAGAAGCGGAATATGTGTTTGTCATGAGAAAGCTCTATAATGCCCGCATGGACAGACGGGATTTCAAGGATGATGTTATTTACGAAGAATGGTACAGCGGCAAAGATGAAGGCAACGATCATAATCTGTTCATCGGCGAAATCCTCACTGTGTATAAAAAGAAATAAAGAAAGATAATCATGAACAGAGCTCATGGACCGCAAGCTTTCGGCTCGAGACAGTAAAAGACAGGAATGACAGGAAAATCTTCTCGTAATTCCTGTCTTTTACTGTCCCCTCTTTCCTCCTCGTTTCCTTTGCTGGTCTTGTGTGATACAATGAGCATAAGGTATTGTCTTTTTTAGGAGGTGGTCCGTTGTTCGCGTATGCGTACACGTTTCTGACGGCACTGGTCGTAACATTTCTGCTGACACCGGCAGTTAAACGATTTGCGCTGAAAATAGGCGCCGTTGATAAACCAAATGCCCGCAAGGTGCATCATGGGCTCATACCGAGACTGGGCGGCCTGGCTATTTATGCCGGTTTTATGGCATCTATACTGTGTACTGTCGGCATTTCCTTTGAAATGGTGGGGATTATGCTTGGTGCCACTGTGCTGGTTCTTGTAGGGATGGTGGATGATATATATTCCCTTCCTGCCAAGGTGAAACTGCTGGGACAGATTTTTTCTGCAGCGATTGTGGTTATCGGGTTTGGAATCCATATTGACTGGCTGGTTCTTCCCAAGGTGGGACTTATCTATCTGCCGGCATTGATTTCTATTCCACTTACCATTTTCTGGATTATCGGGTTTATCAATACGGTAAATCTTATTGATGGACTGGATGGTCTGGCGGCCGGAGTGGCGGCCATTGCTTCGGTAGCAATCGCCATGCTGGCCTTTCAGATGGGACAGTGGGAATCGGCAGCATGTATGGTGGCCATGGCGGGAAGTGCCCTGGCATTTCTTCAGTACAATTTCAACCCGGCAAAGATTTTCATGGGGGACACAGGATCTATGTTTCTCGGATATATCATTGCTGTGGTGTCCGTACTGGGGGCTATGAAGACAGCGGCGGCCGCCGTGCTGTTTGTTCCCCTTATTGCCCTTACGGTGCCGATTATGGATACGCTTATGGCTATTGTCCGAAGAAAACTGAGCGGTATTCCAATTTTTGCACCGGATAAAAGTCATCTGCATCATCGTCTGCTGGCACAGGGACTGGATCAGAAACATGTGGTGCTGGTGATGTATGCACTGACAGCATTTTTCTCCTGCGTAGCTCTTCTGGTAATTCACCTCAAGCCATATGTAGGAATAGCTATTGTGGGGGTTGCCCTGGCGGTATTCCTTCTCTGGGCAAAGAAACTGGGAGTGCTTAAGGAAAATATGGCAACGGCCAATCCAAAAGAAGAACATGGGCTGAATGGCCATGTGGATAAATAACACAACGGAAGGTGGATATTGTGAAAGTTATGGCAATTTTCGGGACCCGTCCCGAAGCGATCAAGATGGCTCCGGTAGTCAGAGAATTACTGAAGCATCCGGAAATTGAAACAAAGGTATGTCTTACTGCGCAGCACAGAGAAATGCTGGATCAGGTGGTGGATTTATTCCAGCTGCCGGTGGATTATGATCTGGATATTATGAAGCAGGGACAGTCCCTGTATGATATTACGGACCGTGTATTGCTGGGACTCAAGGATGTACTGGAAAAGGAAAAACCGGACCTGGTTCTGGTACATGGGGATACTACCACCACGTTTTCAGCCACATTGGCAGCATTCTATCAGCAGATTGATGTGGGGCATGTGGAAGCGGGCCTGCGGACGGGGAATATGTATTCTCCGTTTCCGGAAGAAGCTAATCGCCGTCTGACTTCCGTGTTGACAGCCCTTCACTTTGCTCCTACCGAAACGGCAAGACAGAATCTGCTGAAGGAAAACCAGAAGGATGATCATATTTTCACAGTAGGCAATTCGGTTATTGATGCGCTGCTGGCTACGGTGAAGAAAGATTATGTGTTTGAAGATAAAGAACTTCAGGACATTGAAGAACATAAGCGAATCATTCTGGTTACCACGCATCGCCGGGAAAACCTGGGTGAACCGATGCGCAATGTATACCGGGCCCTTCGCCGGCTGGTAGAAACGGTACCGGATACGGAAGTAGTATTCCCGGTTCACAGAAATCCGCTTGTACGACAGGCAGTGAAGGAAGTACTTGACGGCGTCCCGGGTATTCATCTGGTAGACCCCATGGAATACGAACCATTCACAAACCTGATGGCCCGTTCTGCCATCATCCTTACCGATTCCGGCGGAATTCAGGAAGAGGCTCCGAGTCTTGGTAAGCCGGTCCTGGTTCTCCGTGATACGACAGAACGTCCGGAAGCGGTAGCCTCCGGGACAGTGAAACTGGTAGGAACCGATGAAGATAAGGTGTATAATACAGCGTATAAGCTGCTTACAGATGAAGAGGCATACCGTGAAATGGCTGAATCCATAAATCCATATGGTGACGGACATACCTCGGAACGCATTGTACAGGCTATTTTGTATTTTTATGGAATTTCTGAAAAGAAACCTTCTATTTTTATAGCAAGATAGAAAACTTTATGTTACAATATGTCTGTGTGTGTTAACACGCCTTTTAACGTATGCACAAAAAGTAGTAAATTCTCAGGCAGGAGACGGATAAAATGAAAGGGACGGAAAAGAAGCCCGACGATTTTAATCCTCTTCATCGGATTGCGGTAGCATCCGGAGCAGGGATGACACTACTGACCTGTATAGGCGTAGGCGTGTATTGTGGGCTCAAGATTGATGAGTATGCAGGCTGTTCCCCTTATGGACTGATGATTATGTCAGTTATGGGTGGTGCAGCAGGACTTTGGTCAGTAATTCGAAAAATGTTGGAGAGATAAGTTTCATGAAATATGATCAGACATTTGCCAGATTTGCCAGACGTATGATCAGACAGACTGCCATTGCAGCAGGGATATTTGCCATGGCCGGTACTATGTACTGGAACTGGCAGGTAGGCGCTGGAGTAGTGGCAGGCGGATTATTTCAGATTCTTTTTCTCTCTTTTCTTTTGGCTAAAGAACAGCAGTGGGAAAGGCAGGAGAAGGATCCGGTTTTCATCAGCCAGAGACTGTCTCTGTTTGCCATGTGCCGTCTGGTGCTGCAAATCCTTACCTGTGTAGCTGTGGTATTTACGCCGCTTAACATTTTTGGATATCTCGTTGGCTTACTTACTTTGACGCTTATGACCCTTGTGGACAGAGTAGTCAAATTAATTAAGGAATAGTGGTTTCTTGTATTGCCAGAGTAAGGGAGAGGGGGTGAGACTATGCATCTTCACACAGGTACACACGTTGTTTCAATGTTGTTTGGAATGTCTGTAAACTGGGATACGATTTTTACTACATGGCTTAGTGCTCTTATAGTTTTCTTAATCGTGTTCTCTGCAACCCGGGGCCGTGCAATGGTTCCATCGGGAGTTCAGAATGTGGTGGAAATGGTATTTGAATTTTTATTCGGCCAGTTCCGTGCGAATGTGGGTAAGAGTTACCGCAAGGTATCTACCGTTCTGCTTACACTGTTCATGTTTATCCTGACAGCCAACCAGATCGGTCTTCTGCCGACAGAACATCTGACAGCATCTCCGACTAATGATTTGAATACGACATTGGGACTCGCGATAGCTTCATCCCTGCTTATTCATTTCTACTTCATTAAGAACAAGGGCTTCGGTCATTGGATTAAACATTTCTTTGAACCAATCGCCCCATTTGTATTCCTGAATCTTATCGAAGAAATCAGCAAGCCAATTACTTTGGCAATGCGTCTATTTGGTAATATTCTGGCCGGCGAAATTCTGCTGGAAGTTCTTAACAATTTGGCACCGTGGCTGGTACCTATCGTATGGATTGCGTTCAGCTTATTCGTTGGTGTAATCCAGGCCTATATCTTTACTACGCTCGTTTCTGTATACATGAAGGAAAGCGTATAAGGACGAAGGGAGCTGTTTCCGTCCAAAACAGCATGGCACCGTCCATTCAAACGGAATCACTGGGCACCGTCCCACCAAACGGAATCGTACCGGTAAGACCGGAAATTATTTATTGAATTCTCAGGAGGAATTTAAATCATGGATCAGACAATCGTTATTCAGTACTCTCTCATTGCATCCGCTATCATTGCAGCAATCGCTTCCATCGCAGCAGCATTCAACGACTCCAAGGTAGCTAAGGCAGCTATCGATGGCACCACCCGTCAGCCAGAAATGGCAGGCCAGCTGTTCACCAACATGCTGGTTGGTATCGGTATGGTCGAATCTATTCCGATTATCGCTATCGTTATCGCAATTGTACTGGTATTCGCTAACCCATTCCTCGGCTAATTCTGAGTTTAATAATTTTTAGCCTAAGGAGGAGAGCTAATTGGTAGAACTTAATGGTACACTGCTGATTCAGATCCTCAACTTTATTATTCTTTGCGCTATTCTCGGTCATTACTGCTACAAGCCGATTATCAAGATTCTTGATGATCGTGCAAACCGCATTAAGAATGACCTGGATTCTGCCGCTAAATCCCGTGATGATGCAGCTAAGCTGAAGGAATCCTATGAAGCTCAGCTGAGCGAAGCACAGGTTAAGGCTAATGAAATTGTCAGCAAAGCGGTAAAGGAAGCTGAAGTACAGGCTCAGGCCCAGATTCAGGCTGCGCATGAAGCTATTGAAAAGGAAAAGGAAGCTGCTACTAAGCAAATCGAGAGAGAACGCAAGGATGCTCTTGATGATCTTAAGTCCCAGTTCGCCGCTATTTCCTGTGATATCGCAGCGAAGATTATCAGCACCAATATGACACCGGACATCAATGACCGGTTAATCAATGAGAGCATCGCTAAGCTGGATGCTCAAAAAGCAGGTAAATAATCATGGATAAGACCGTAATCCTTGCAAAAAAGTATGGACGAGCTATCTATGAAATTGCTGTAGAACAGCATACCCTGGAACAGACGGAAAAGGATCTCAAACTGATCGCTTCTGCAATCAGTGAAAATGAGGACCTTAAAAAGCTGCTGAGCCATCCGCTCCTGTCCAAGGAAATTAAGAAAGATACAATTAAGAAAATATTCGCAGATAAGGTACAGCCGATTGTGCTGCAGTTCTGCTACGTCGTAATCGACAAGGATAGAGCATCTATCCTTGAATCCATGATTGATGTCTACACATCCCTGGCCCATGAAGGACTGGGTGTGGAGGAAGCTCTGGTTACCAGTGCGGCTCCTCTTACCGGTAAACAGGCCGATGCACTCCGTGCAAAGCTGGAAGAAATTACCGGGAAGAAGATTATCATGCGGCAGGAAGTGGATTCAGCGCTGCTCGGTGGCTTTACCGTAAAGGTAGGGGACCGTCTTATCGATGGTTCTGTAGCCCGTCAGCTTAGCACGCTGAAAGCGAAAATGATGCAAAGAGGTTGAGGTGACTTATAGGATATGAAGATCAGTTCAGATGAAATCACATCTGTCATTAAGAAACAGATTGAAAACTACAAAGTAGACCTCAATGTCGATGAAGTAGGTACAGTACTCGAAGTCGGCGATGGCATTGCTCACATTTATGGCCTTGAAAACTGCATGGCCGGTGAATTGCTTGAATTGCCACACGGAGTCTATGGTATGGCGCTTAACCTGGAAGAAAGCAACGTAGGTGCAGTTCTTCTTGGTCAGGCAGAAACAATTAAGGAAGGCGACACAGTTAAGAGAACAGGCCGCTTGATGCAGGTTCCTGTAGGCGACGCAGTTCTGGGCCGTGTTGTTAACTCCCTTGGTCAGCCGATTGACGGCAAGGGCGATATCAAGACTGATACCTATCGCGACATTGAAATTAAGGCACCGGGCATTGCTGACAGACAGCCAGTTAATGTTCCGCTGCAGACAGGTCTTAAGGCTATCGACGCAATGGTTCCGATCGGACGTGGTCAGCGTGAATTAATCATCGGTGACCGTGGTACCGGTAAGACAGCTATTGCCATCGATACCATTTTGAACCAGAAGGGCTTAAACGTTATCTGTATTTATGTCTCCATCGGACAGAAGAACTCTAACGTAGTCCGCGTATATGAAAGACTGAAGCAGGCAGGCGCTATGGATTATTCCATCATCGTTCATGCCGGCGCTTCTGAAGGTTCCCCAATGCAGTATCTGGCACCATACTCTGGTGTATCCATTGCGGAATACTTCATGCATCAGGGCAAGGACGTCCTCATCATTTATGATGATCTGTCCAAGCATGCGGTAGCATACCGTGCAATGTCCCTGCTGCTCCGCCGCCCACCGGGACGTGAAGCTTACCCGGGCGACGTATTCTATCTGCACTCCCGTCTGCTGGAACGTGCTGCCCGTCTCTCTGACGAACTCGGCGGCGGTTCCATCACCGCACTGCCAATCATCGAAACCCTGGCAGGCGACGTAGGTGCATATATTCCAACCAACGTAATTTCCATTACCGATGGTCAGATTTATCTGGAAACCAACCTGTTCTATTCCGGTATTCGTCCGGCAATCAACGTTGGTCTGTCCGTATCCCGTGTAGGCGGTTCCGCACAGATCAAGGCCATGAAGCAGGTAGCAGGTACTCTGCGTCTGGAACTGGCTCAGTATCGCGAACTGGCAGCATTTGCTCAGTTTGGCTCCGATCTCGATCCAGCAACCAAGGCACAGATTGACCGTGGTGAAAGAACAACCGAAGTTCTGAAGCAGCCACAGTACAGCCCATTCCCGGTTGAAGAACAGATTGAAGCCATCTTCACCGCCGTTAAGGGCTACCTGGATGACATCGCAGTAGAAGAAGTTGTACCTTTCGAAGATCAGCTTATCGCTTTCCTGCGCAATTCTCATCCGGAAATCGGCAAGGCTATTCTGGAAAAGAAGAAGCTGACCGATGATATCGATGCACAGCTGCGTGCGGCTATTGAAGAATTCAAGGCTCGCTACAAGGCAGCAAAGTCTGAAAACGTACAGGGGTGATCTGAATGGAGAGTACGCGTGATATAAAAGGGCGCATTAAATCTGTCACCAACATCCAGCAGATCACGAAGGCAATGAAGATGGTCGCTGCTGCCCGTCTGCGTAAGGCAGAAGAAAAAGCAGCTGGCGCACGCCCATATGCCGATAAGGTAGGAGAGCTCTTGCGCCGGGCATCCGCTAATGTTACCGGATTTGACAGCCCGCTTCTGCGTGCTGGCGAAGTAAAGAAGGTCGGATATCTCGTTATTTCCGCAGATAAGGGCCTTGCCGGTGCATATAACTCTAACGTGATGAAGAAAATTGTGGCAGAGATCTCCGATAAGGACCGTGATTCCTACAAACTTTATCTGTGCGGCAAGCAGTCTCACAATTATCTGAAGTTCCGTGGAATCCAGGAAGATTCTTATCATTTCGGTTTTTCTGACAAGCCTCAGGCTCAGGATGCTCTTGAACTCGCCAAGGAAATGATTGACGAATTCATCAGTGGTGAAGTCGATGAGGTCTATGTCATTTATACTAAGTTCTTTACAGCACTTCGTCAGCAGGTTACTATGACCCGTCTGCTCCCAATCGTAGCAGATGCTGGCGATACTGCTTCCCAGGATGCAGCTGATAATGGTGTACAGGCTGAACCGGAAGAATTCATTTTCCTCCCAGATGCCAATACCGTTCTCACCAGACTGCTTCCTGAATATGTACAGGTACAGATTTACAGCAGCATGCTTCAGTCTGCCGCTTCCGAACTGGGAAGCCGAATGGCAGCTATGACGGCTGCAACCGACAACGCAACGGAAAGAATCGCAGACCTGAACCTGACTTACAACAAGGCGCGTCAGGCTCAGATTACCAACGAAATTTCCGAAATTGTCGGCGGTGCAAATGCGCTTGAATAAGTACCCTGATTTTTAAGGAGGAATGCTTCTTCATGGCAAATGAACAGGAAGCGCAGGTAGGTAAGGTCGTCCAGGTCATCGGTGCGGTAGTTGATATTGCATTTGACAACGACGATAATCTTCCTGCAATTTATAACGCGATTCACGTCAAAGATGACAACGGCAGCGTTCCTGTAGATGTCATCTGCGAAACCATGCAGCACCTCGGCGACGGCGTAGTACGTACAGTAGCTATGTCTTCCACCGATGGCATGGTACGTGGAATGAAGGCTGTCGACACTGGCCGCGCTATTGCGGTTCCGGTTGGCGACGGCTGCCTCGGACGTATTTTCAACGTCCTCGGCCAGACAGTAGATAACGACCCGGCAAAGGTTGAAGCTAAGGACTACTGGCCGATTCATCGTCCGGCACCGGCCTTCAAGGACCAGTCCCCGGCCGCTGAAATTTTCGAAACCGGTATCAAGGTCGTTGACCTGATTGCTCCATACGCTAAGGGCGGTAAGGTAGGTCTGTTCGGTGGTGCAGGCGTTGGTAAGACAGTTCTTATTCAGGAACTGATTCACAACGTAGCAACAGAACACTCTGGCTGCTCCGTATTCTGCGGCGTAGGTGAACGTACCCGTGAAGGTAACGACCTTTGGGGCGAAATGAGAGAATCCGGCGTTCTTTCCAAGGCTGCACTCGTTTACGGCCAGATGAACGAACCACCGGGAGCACGTATGCGTGTAGCTCTTACCGGTCTGACCATGTCCGAATATTTCCGTGATAAGGAAAACCAGGACGTGCTGCTTTTCATTGATAACATTTTCCGTTTCGTTCAGGCAGGTTCTGAAGTATCCGCTCTGCTCGGCCGTATGCCATCTGCAGTAGGTTACCAGCCAACCCTGGCTACCGATATCGGTGAACTTCAGGAACGAATCACTTCTACCAAGAACGGTTCTATCACATCCGTACAGGCTGTATATGTACCAGCCGACGATCTGACTGACCCGGCTCCGGCAGGCGTATTCTCCCACCTGGATTCCACAACAGTACTTAACCGTTCCATCGCCGAACTGGGCATTTACCCGGCAGTAGATCCACTGGATTCCACCAGCCGTATTCTTGACCCGAACATCCTCGGCAAGGAACACTATGAAGTAGCCCGCGGCGTTCAGGCTATTCTGCAGCGCTATAAGGAACTGCAGGATATCATCGCCATTCTGGGTATGGAAGAACTTTCTGACGAAGACAAGGTTATTGTTGCCCGTGCCAGAAAGATTCAGAGATTCCTGTCTCAGCCATTCTTCGTAGCTGAACAGTTTACTGGCTCCCCAGGACGTTACGTTCCGCTGAAGGAAACCATCCGTGGCTTCAAGGAAATCCTTGCAGGCCAGCATGATGACCTTCCGGAAGGTGCCTTCTACATGGTAGGAACCATTGATGAAGCAATCGAAAAGGCTGAAAAGATGAAGAAAGGGGAATAAGCTATGGCTGACACCCTGACATCTCCTATGCATGTGGAAATCATGAGCCCTGACGGCGCTGTATATACAGCTGACGGCGTGGAAATGGTTGTTGCCCGTGCAATTGACGGTGAATTTGCTGTTATGAAAGGCCACCTTCCTCTGGTAGCTGCTCTTACCATTGCTCCGGTCCGTGTTAAAAAGGACGGCAAGGAAAAGCAGGTTGCAGTATTTAATGGTTTCCTTGAAATCAATGATGACCATGTAAATATTGTGGCACCACAGGTTGAACTGGCTGAAGACATCGATGTAGCTCGTGCTCAGGCCGCAAAAAAGCGTGCTGAAGAACGTCTGGCATCAAAATCTGCGGATATTGATACCGACCGTGCGCAGTTGGCTTTGAACCGTGCACTCCTTCGTCTGAGAGTAACTAAGTCACTGTAATAAAACAGAGTGGTATGAAAATGAGAATTCATTTTCATACCCTCTTTTTTTGTGCGCTGAAAATCTGATATATTGTATAAAGATTACATCTTTTGTTATATATTTACCGTTTTCCCGATTGGTTGGTATGTATACATAATGGGCAAGATAAGCCATATAGCGACATATCCGGAAAAGCGGAGGTAAGATTCCTTTTCCTGAGGTGCAAAATGAGCGGTACGAATTCAAAAATGAGTGTCTGGGAACTTATGCTTCTTACAGCAGTCAATATGATTGGAGCAGGGATTATTCTCCTTCCGGCCAGTCTGGCAGAAGTGGGAGGTATTTCTGTTCTGTCCTGGGGCATTACCACATTCTGTTCGACATGTCTGGCTTATGCATTTGCTAAATGCGGTATGTACAGTACCAGGCCGGGGGGCATGAGTGGTTATGCAGAATATATTTTTGGTACAGCCGGCAATTTCCTGTGCTGCTATGTGTACACGGTATCCATTCTGGTATCCAACGTGGCCATTGCCCTTTCAGCGGTTGGTTATGGGGCGACGTGTCTGGACATTTCCCTGGGGGCGGTTCCTACCTGCCTGTACACCATTGCGGTTATCTGGCTTACTACCGTGCCAAATTTCAGTGGTGCCGGAATTACCGGGCGCATTGGTGGTATTACCATCTTCGGGGTACTGATTCCCGTATTTATCATTGCTACAGCAGGATGGTTATTCTTTTCTCCATCGCTATACATAGCTAACTGGAATGTTCAGCATCTTCCGTTCAGTCAGGGTATCCAGCAGTCGGTGGTGATGACACTCTGGGCTTTTTTAGGACTGGAATCGGCCTGTGTTAATGCGGATGCGGTGGAAAACCCGGAGCGTAATGTGCCAATTGCGGTCCTGGGCGGTACGTTGGGCAGTGCAATTATATATATCCTTTCTACGAATGTGATTTTTGGCATGCTTCCTGCTGCTGATGTGGCGCAGAGTAATGCACCGTTTGGTCTTGTTTTTGCGTATATGTTTGGCCCCGTGGCAGGGAAAGTGGTTATGGCCCTTATGTGTATAGCCTGCCTGGGGGTTCTTCTAGGATGGCAGTTTACGGGAGGCAATATATATCGTGCTGCGGCAGCGAAGGGGTTCTATCCATCTCTTTTGGCCAGGGTTAATCGCTTTGGGGCACCAGTGACAGGTATGGTTATTGCCGGAATTATTCAGACAGGGCTTTCTTTGATGACAATCAGCCCGTCATTAAATGAGCAATTTGAAGCGCTAACTAACCTGGCTGTTATTACCAATGTGATTCCCTATTTCTTCTGTATGGCGGCAATGGAATTCATTATGATAAAGGCCGGTCATGGAAGACGGGAGGAGCTCCGTCTGCCTATGATTGCATCCTTTATGGGATCTTTATATACCCTGTATGCCTGTTATGCTGCCGGCGCCGATGCTATGATGGCAGCTGCCCTGGTATTCTTTTTCGGACTTACACTGTATGGTTTCCTTGCTCCGTCGTTCGAGAAGTAAGGGGTCGTGATACATGCGTAACTAAAGTCATAACATAAATCAGTAAAAAGCAATAAAAAATATAAATATGCCAGATGTTTTCGGGATATTGCATTATTACTCTTTTTTTGCTATGCTCAATACGTAAGATGTTGACAACTTAACAGGTTGAAACTTTCAACATATGCTTTCTATTCCGCACAAGCGGACGTTTAAGATAAGGAGAACATATATTGGACCTTTCACATGGATTGGGCTACGCGATCATGATTGCACAGGTAATTCTGCTGGATCTTGCACTGGGGGCGGATAATTCGGCGATTATTGGTATGGCAGCTAAGAACCTGGATCATAAGCTTCGTAAAAAAGCGATTCTTATAGGTACTGCCGGTGCGGTGATTGCGCGTTTTGTTTTAGCAGTAGTTGCCACGTATCTCATGCAGATTCCTTTCCTGAAGACGGTGGGCGCCGTAATTCTTCTCTGGATCGGTATGGGACTTATCGCAGGCGAGGACGATGGCGAAAAGGAAATCAAGAGCAGCCAGACACTGGGCGGCGCTATTCGAACCATTATTCTGGCCGATGTTATTATGAGCCTTGATAATGTACTGGCTATTGTTGGTGCGACAGACGGACACCTGGGAATGCTTGCCTTCGGCATGATTATTTCTGTTCCGATTATTGTATTTGGAAGTACGCTGGTTCTGAAGTTGATGGATCGATTCCCTGCGGCTATCTATGTAGCGGCTATGGTTATCGGCTGGGCTGCCGGTGGTATGATTGCAACCGATGCATCCCTTGGACTGGCAGATGCTTTCAAACTTCCTATGGAAGTGGCGCTGACATTCCTGATTCTTGCAGCCGGGTATGTGCGTAAGAGAATGCGCAGACCTGTCCCGGTACCAATCAATCAGTCTGTTAAATTAGACAAGTAAATCCGTGCAGGGGCTATAGGAGACGAGACCGTCTTACTATAGCCTCTGCCATTTTGTGCAGTGTTTCTTTCCCGGCCAGTGACGAGAAAGGCGCAGGACCGCAGGACAGGAGGTTTTCTCTGCTTCCTCAGGTGCCTGGAATGTAGTGAAGACGAAGATAGGAATAGAATCTCCGATAAGAAAGGGTATGAACGATGACACTCTGGCAGTTGGTTTCCAATGTACTTTCTGTTATATTTCTTGATCTGGCATTAGGGGGAGACAATGCGGCCGTTATTGCTATGGCCGCTAAAAATCTGGATACACATCTCCGGAAAAAGGCAATTCTGTTTGGCGCACTGGGAGCGGTGGGATGTCGCTTCATTCTGGCGGCTATTGCCGTGGAACTTATGCAGATTCCTTATCTGAAACTGGTGGGAGCACTGATTCTGTTCTATATTGGGGCAAAGCTGATTGGAGAGCAGGAAGATGAGGAGACACCGGACATTAAGAGTAAGAATACACTCATGGGGGCCATTGTTACAATTATTGCAGCGGATGCCATTATGAGTCTGGATAATGTACTGGCCATTGTAGGGGCAACCAATGGGCATCTCGGGATGGTAGTGTTTGGCATGCTCTTTTCTGTTCCAATTATCCTTTTCGGATCCACTATCATTGTAAAAATTATGGATAGATTCCCTGTTGTGGTGTATCTGGCAGGTATGCTTATCGGCTGGTCTTCCGGTGGTCTGGTGGTATCCGATGCCACACTGGCACTGTCCACATCCTGGAAACTGCCGCTGGAAATCGGTGGTGCCATCCTGGTAGGTGTCTGGGGCTATATCTGGAAAAAACGCGCATCCAAAGCACAGTAATACTCATATAGAAAAAGGTCTGTGAAAATAATTTTTGCAGATCTTTTTTCATGCCTTTGCCTGTGGGTATGGTATAATGTCACGGTATCCTTCGGACTTTCACTCCGTAGCGATTTGATGGTTACAGGGGCAGGACTGTGGTGACTGCAAGTTGGACAGCATGCAGAACCCGCCCCGGGAAAGGATTTGTATGATAGAAAAGAAAAAGGTAGTAGTGGCCATGTCCGGCGGCGTAGACAGTACGCTGATCGCCCGTCTTCTGCAGGAGGCAGGGTATGATGTACATGGCGCGAGCATGATGCTCTTTGATGGACAGGATTTAAGCGATGCCGCCAAAATGGCCGATTTCCTGGGAATCCCACATACGGTAATTGACCTGCGGGATATTTACAAGGACATTGTGCTGCGTTATTTTGTGGATTCTTATCAGAAGGGAATTACACCGAATCCCTGTGTACTCTGCGATTTCAAGGTGAAGTTTGGTGTGTTTTATGATAGGGCCCGGGCATTTTTTGATTGCCCGTATTTTGCTACCGGACACTATGCCCGTATTATCTATGATCCGGACAGAGGCTTCTATGAAGTGGATAAGGCACTGGACCTGAAGAAGGATCAGTCCTATATGATGTATCATCTGACGCAGGATCAGCTGGCCCATATTATTTTCCCGTTGGGCAGAACGCATAAGATAGATACCCGGAAGATAGCCAGGGAAAAAGGACTGCCTGTATATAATCGTCCGGAATCTCAGGACATCTGTTTCCTGGGACAGGGGGAAACTTACGTGGATTATCTGGAGAAGCATGCTCCGGAAGTATTCCGCCCCGGAGATATTGTAGACCTGGATGGACGCGTACTGGGTCATCATCAGGGCATCCCGCGCTATACCATAGGTCAGCGCCGCGGACTGGGGATTGCTTCTCGTCATCCGCTCTATGTAGTGGCTCTGGATGGAAAGAAGAATCAGGTCATTGTCGGTTCCAATGAAGATTTGTTCCGCCAGAAACTGCTGGCAGATGATCTGGATTTTACCGATGGACAGGCACCGGGAGAAACTTTCCGCTGTGAAGCCAAGATTCGGTATGGGGTCAGTGTACATCCGGCAGAAGTGCATATTCAGCGGGATGGCCGTGCCCGGGTTGTCTTTGATGAACCACAGAGAGCCATTACTACCGGACAGTCTGTAGTATTTTATGATGGAGATCGCCTGATTGGCGGAGGTACCATTGTAAGACCGCTGTAACTGTTAGCGGAATATCCACTGGTTTGCTCATATAAAAAGTCGTGATGCCATGCAAAGGAAGTATGGCATTCACGACTTTTAATGTTTTCGAAATAAATTATTTTTCCCTGGGATTACCAGGTATCCGGAGGCTGCCTTTGTCCCATAAATGGGCCGGGGCGGCCTGTGCCTGTTTAGGTTGGATGTCTCCGGCCTCCACCATGAGGGCGAGTACTGTCTGCATGCGTTTCATGCCCGCCTGCGGGTGGTTCAACGGGTCATAGGCGGATGGGGCCTGTGGGAGACCGGCCAGCATGGCGCATTGGGCCAGGTTGAGCTGTTCCGGAGTTTTCCCAAAATAAACCTCTGAGGCGTTGGCTACGCCATAGGCACCGTGACCAAAATAAATGGTATTAAGATACAGTTCCAGGATTTCATCTTTACTGTAATTTCTCTCCAGCTGTATGGCCAGAAGCAGTTCCTGTATTTTTCTGGAGAATGTGCGATGGTTGGAAAGGAATATGTTTTTTACTGTCTGCTGGGAAAGGGTGCTCCCTCCCTGCACGGTCCGCCCGGCCATATAATTGGCCACCGCAGCACGGGCTACGCCGACCAGGTCCAGGGCACCGTGTTCATAGAAACGTTTGTCTTCCGTGTCGACCAGGGCTTGGACGAGCATAGGGTTGATTTTCTTAAGAGGAGTGAAGGTTTCCCGTTGTATACGGGTTTCCAGTTTCTCTTTAAAATCCGTAACATCGCTGACCTTTTCAGTGAACGATTCCTCGGGAAGCGGTTTGTTGTCAGGCCCTTCTTCCTGATCGGCAGGAAGGGTTTCCGCATCATCCAGGGCTGCAGAGTTGGTACTGTCCTTTCCCAGGAGATGGGTGAGGGCGCTTTTGGCCGGGGTGATGGCATTTTCCAGATGCGAGGCAACGGAAGATGAGGCACGGTCGCCTGATTCAGGAGAACTTACACCGTAGGAATAACCAAAGTATACAGAAATTAAGAGAAGCAGTGTGATAATATATTTTTTCATGAGTTCTCTTTTTTATACAACTGATTTTTAACTGTCTTTATTCTAGCATGGAACAGGGAAAAGGAAAAACCGGAAGATGGAGAGGCAAACAGAATTGCTTTTTAAGCAGAATCGCTTATAAAAGGCGTATAGAATGGCCGGAGGGGGTGCGCTTATCCCCTTAATATGTTATAATGAATTTATTGAAATACAGGCGTTCTATGCGCATTTTTGAGTCATATCCAGCGGCTCGTCAGTGTCCCGCTGATTTTTTATTGCACAGGAGAGAAAATATGAGCGAAAAAGTTCATGAAATTCAGGCTCATCATGAGGAAGAACGTGGCGATGCTAATTACAGTGCTGACGAAATACGAGTACTGGAAGGTCTGGAAGCGGTTCGTCTCCGCCCGGGCATGTACATCGGTTCTACGTCGGCCCGCGGTCTTCATCACCTGGTTTATGAAATTGTAGATAACAGTATCGATGAAGCCCTGGCTGGGTTCTGTGACACCATCCAGGTTACCATCAATCCAGATGGGAGCTGCACGGTAACAGATAATGGCCGTGGTATTCCGGTAGACATGCACGAATCGGGCAAGCCGGCACTGGAAGTCGTACTGACAGTTCTCCATGCAGGTGGTAAATTCGGGGATGGCGGATATGCAATTTCCGGCGGTCTCCACGGGGTAGGTGTTTCCGTAGTTAATGCTCTGTCTTCCTGGATGAAGGTTCAGGTTCACAGAAACGGCAAGGTATATGAAATGGCTTTCTCCCGCGGCGCAGTAACGGAAAAAATGACCGTGGTCGGGGAATCCCACGATACCGGCACTATTGTTACCTTTATGCCGGATCCGGAAATCTTTAAGGAAGGCACAGATTTCAGCTATGACACACTGAAGATCCGGGTAAGAGAACTGGCATTCCTCAACAAGGGACTCAAAATTACCCTTACCGACAATCGGGAAGGGGTGAAGAAGAGTGAACAGTTCCACTATGCCGGCGGTATTACTGAATTTGTCAGATATCTCAATCAGGGCAAGGATCTGGTCAACAAGGATGTCATTGCTTTTGAAGGGGAAAAGGACAAGGTCATTGTGGATATTGCCATGCAGTATCAGACCGGATACACTGAAAACATGTACACCTTCGTTAATGATATCAACACCATAGAAGGGGGCATGCACCTAGCCGGTTTCCGTACGGCCCTTACCCGCTGCCTTAATGATTATGCAAGAAAGAATAGTCTGCTGAAAGACAGCGAGGATAATCTGTCCGGGGAAGATGTCCGTGAAGGCCTGACCTGTGTTATCAGTGTCAAGGTTCCCAATCCGCAGTTCGAAGGTCAGACAAAGACCAAGCTGGGCAATCTGGAAGTAAAAGGTATTGTAGATAATATCACCAGCGAAGGCCTGAAGGTTTATCTGGAAGAACATCCGGCCGAAGCTAAGGAAATTATTAACAAAGGACTTACAGCCAGCCGCGCCAGAGAAGCAGCCCGCCGGGCAAGGGAACTTACCCGTCGTAAGAATGCGCTGGAAGTATCCAGCCTGCCTGGAAAACTGGCTGACTGCACGGAAAGAGATCCAAAGTTTACAGAAATCTATATCGTCGAAGGGGACTCCGCAGGTGGAAGTGCTAAGAGCGGCCGTGACAGAAGATATCAGGCCATTCTTCCGCTGCGAGGCAAGATTCTCAATGTAGAAAAAGCCAGACTGGACCGCGTGCTGAACAGTGATGCCATCCGTACCATGATTACTGCATTCGGTACTGGAATTGGCGAAGATTTTGATATTTCCAAACTGAGATATTATAAGATTATTATCATGACCGATGCGGATGTGGACGGTGCGCATATTCGTACTCTTCTGCTCACGTTCTTCTACCGGTATATGCCTCAGCTGATTACGGAAGGACATGTGTTTATTGCCCAGCCTCCGCTGTATCAGGTGCGAAAAGGCAAAAAGAAATATTATACCTATGATGACGATGAACAGAATAAACTGCTCAATGAAATCGGGCTGGAAGGATGCACCATTCAGCGATACAAGGGGCTTGGGGAAATGAACCCGGAACAGCTCTGGGATACCACCATGGATCCTAAACACCGTATTATGTTCCGTGTAGACCTTACCGATGCTGTGGAAGCAGACCATATTTTTGAAGTGCTTATGGGGGATAAGGTAGAACCAAGACGCCGCTTCATTGAAGAAAATGCAAAGAACGTAACCAATCTGGACCTGTAAAAACAGGGAGGAGTGGTCAGAAAGGATGTAAAAGGCAGAATATGCTTTTTATATCCTTTTCTTATGGTAAAATAAAATTATAAGAGTTTCTGCCATCCAAAAAGCGGTGGACAGAGCCCACGGAGGGGATACGAAGTAATCTTCCTGCGGGCAGGGTCGGACCAGGAGGCGGGGCTGAGAATTGTTCTGAAATTGTTCTGAAATTGTTCATTTTTTTGTTGACTTACCTATTCTGGAGTGCTATTATCTACTTAGGTAAATCAATAAGTTTCAATATAGTTACAAGTATAAATTTTATGAGTTTGTATATCCTTAAAGGAGGAAAACACTATGGAAATCACTAATGAACAGCTTTTACAGTTATTGCAGGAAAAATTGGAACAGAGACCGGCAAAATCCATGCTGAAGATGGAAATTTCCGACTTCACCGCCGATGCATATAAGCAGGGCGAATTCATCAAGGTATCCAAGAAGGATCTTCTTGGCAAGTGGAGCGTACTGTTCTTCTATCCGGCAGACTTCACCTTTGTATGCCCGACTGAACTGGCAGACCTTCAGGACAATTATGAAAAGTTCAAGAAGATTGGCTGCGAAATCTACTCCGTATCCATGGATTCCCATTTCGTACACAAGGCATGGCATGAATCTTCCGATAGAATCAATCATGTGGAATATGCTATGATTGGTGATCCGAACGGACAGCTTACCAAGCAGTTCAGCCTGTATAGCCCGGCAGACGGCATGGCAGAACGTGGAACTATCGTTATCAATCCGGAAGGTAAGGTTGCTTCCTATGAAGTAGTATCTGATAACATTGGCCGTAATGCAGAAGAACTTCTCCGCAAGGTAGAAGCATCCCAGTTTGTATATGAACATGGCGATCAGGTTTGCCCGGCTAAGTGGAAGCCAGGTACAGAAACCATTAAGCCGACTTTCGATCTGGTAGGCAAGTTATAAAAAGGAGAGGCATCATGGAAAAAAGATATGATGCCATAATAGTAGGCGGAGGCCCGGCGGGGCTTTCCGCCGCTATTTATATGGCGCGCGCTCAGTTTCACGTACTGGTTATTGAAAAAGATACTATTGGCGGTCAGATTACCATTACCGGGGAAGTGGTAAACTACCCGGGGATTCCCTATACCAATGGCAAAAAATTAACAGCAGGGATGCACAGTCAGGCAGAAAGCTTTGGCGCAGAATTCCTTACTGCGGAAGTGACAGGACTGGATCTGGAAGGAACCTATAAGACGGTACATACTACACGGGGAGATTTCACAGCAGCCGGTATCATATATGCAGCCGGTGCTCATCCGCGTCTGGCAGGCTTTGCCGGAGAAGAAGAGTTCAAAGGTCATGGTGTGGCATACTGTGCTACCTGTGACGGCGAATTTTTTACGGATAAGGATGTATTCGTAGTGGGTGGCGGTTTTGCTGCGGTAGAAGAAGGGCTTTTCCTTACCCGTTATGCGCGCAGGCTGTATATGGTTGTGCGTCGTGATGATTTCTCTATTCACAGCCCGGTTGTGGATGAACTGAAGGAAAATCCAAAAGTTACCCTGCTGACCCATACCCGCATTGCGGAAGTATCCGGAGATCAGGCCATTCGTCGCGTGGTACTGGAAGATACGGAAACTGGGGAGAAGAGAGTTTATAATGCGCCGGAAGGTGATTATTGCGGCGTGTTCGTCTTTGTTGGTTATGCTCCGGAAAACGGCCTGGTCAAAGGCAAGGTCGATTTGGATGACCGCGGATATATTATTACCGACCGAGACCAGAGAACTAATGTGAGCGGTGTATATGCAGCCGGGGATATCTGCGTGAAGAACCTTCGTCAGGTAGTTACTGCTGTATCGGATGGCGCTGTGGCCGCTACTTCCCTTGAAAAGTATCTGGGGACCCTGTATCGTCAGCTGGGGGTAAAGCGCGATTATGTGAGAAAGGCACCGCCAAAGGCGCCGCAGCAGGAAGCAGAAGCACCGAAGGCAGCCAGTGGCGCTTACCTGGATGATGATATCCGTCAGGCACTGGCACCGGTTCTGGCCCGTCTGGAACGGCCGATTACCCTCCGCCTGTATTCTGATAACAGCTCCTATGCAGAAGATGACAGAAAGCTGATTACCGAATTGGCATCCCTGTGCGATAAGATTTCTGCAGAAGTGGTAGAAGCTCCGAATGAAGATTTAAAGCATACTATTGCCATTCTCGATGCAGAAGGCCGGGATCTGGGTATGCGCTTCCACGGTGTACCTGGCGGCCATGAATTTAATTCGTTTGTACTGGCACTGTATAATGCCGCGGGTCCGGGACAGAATATCGGGGAAGAGGCAGAAAAGAGAATTGCAACTATTTCCGAACCGAAGAACATCCATATTGCGGTATCCCTTACCTGCACTATGTGCCCGGATCTGGTAGCGGCAGCAGAACGCATTGCGGCCAGCAGCCCGAATGTCAGTGTAGATGTATATGATCTGCAGCATTATCCGGATATGAAGGATAAGTACAACATTATGAGTGTCCCGTGCTTTATCATCAATGAGGATGACGTTCATTTCGGCAAGAAGAGCATAGATGAACTGCTTCAGATTCTGGGAGTATAAACTTCAAACACATATTGACAAACCTCATTATGTGCGTTATAGTTATGACATGTAAAGCAATGAAAGAAAGAGTAAGTCTTCTAATACGGTAAAGCGAGCCCGGATAGTGAGAGTGGGTACGGATATGGGACTGAAGTGCATTCTGGAGCTTGAAAGCTGAAATGTGAGTAGGCTGTTCCGGGTACGCCCGATAAAGCGTTTACGGTATGAACACGTACCGGTAGAGGCAGATATGGTGACATATCTGTAAATTTGGGTGAGAATCACGAAGCCAGGCTTTCGTCCCTTAGGGACGAAAGCCTTTTGTTTTGTTAAAGGGAGGCGAAGGCTGTGTATCACAAACGGAAGAAGCAGGCCAGGCGCAATTGTAAAGCAGCCTGTCCGCTCTTGTGGGAATATCAGATTATCAGATAATTGTAAGGAGGATCTTATAAATGGATGTAAATAACAATCAGCAGAGCACTGTCAGAGAAAAGGCAGATGCCGCATTAAAGGCCGGCCGGGCGGGACATAACAAGCGTCAGCTCGTCATCTGGATTCTGGCCCTGGCCATTGGTGCCGGACTTGGCTGGATGGGCAACAGCGCGCTTAATGAACTTTTTAACTTTATCGCTCAGGTATATACCCGTCTGTTCCAGTTCATCGCCGTTCCGACCATTTCTCTGGCGGTCATTACCACACTGGCGGCCCTGGGAGCGCAGAAGAATACAGGTAAGATTTTCGGCCATGCCGTAACCTATACCCTGCTCACCACATTTGCTGCCGCATTAATCGCTATGGGTCTGTATATCTGGATTGCCCCCGGCAATCTGCCGGCCAGCGTTATCGGCGCCGGTGCCAGCGCTGTTCCGCAGGATCTGGAACAGATGACTTATTACGACCATTTCCTTTCTGTCATTCCAAATAATATTCTGGCTCCATTCCTCAGCGGCAATGTACTTTCCGTACTGATTATTTCCGCTGCCACAGGTCTGGCTCTGGCCTTTATGAAGAAGACAGAAAACCGGGAAGTCCTGCTTAAGGGGATCTATGGACTGCAGGAAGTGCTGTTTGCACTCATCCGTGCATTGCTCTGGGCACTTCCAGTAGGCATTATGGCTTATGCGGCTCAGCTTTCTTCTCAGATTCAGGCGGGTGTCATCATCGGTGCTCTTGGTAAGTATGTAGCCGTTGTACTTGGCGGTAACTTTATTCAGATTTTCATTATTATTCCGATCTTCCTTCTGGCAAGAGGCCTCAATCCGATTAAGGTGTTCAGACAGATGTCTCCGGCTCTGGCCGTTGCCCTGTTCACTAAGAGTTCCGCTGGTACACTTCCGGTAACTCTGGCTTCTGCGGAAGAAAATATGAAGGTTAACCATTCCGTATCCCGTTTCGTACTGCCAATCTGCACGACCATTAATATGAACGGATGCGCTGCCTTCATTCTTACCACATCCCTGTTCCTTATGCAGAACGCAGGTTTCCATCTGTCCATTGGTACTATGCTGGTATGGGTAGTCATTGCCGTGATTTCCGCTATTGGTAATGCCGGTGTTCCGATGGGATGCTATTTCCTGACACTGTCTCTCATGTCTTCCATCGGCGCTCCGCTGGGACTCATGGGCGTAATCCTTCCCATCTACACCATCATTGATATGATTGAAACCGCAGAAAATGTATGGTCTGACTCCGCTGTATGCGCTATGACCAACCATGATCTGAAGGATGTGCTGGAAAATGATGACCGTCATGTTTCCGGTGATGCAGCAAGTGTTAATGCATAAAATCTGAATTTTTTCTTATAAGAAAAAACATCTGGATTCAGTAAAATCCTCTTTTGCACCGATGGCCAGCTGCCATTAGAGCAAAGGAGGTTTTTCTATGTCCGGAAAGACGGGACTTTGAGGAAAATCAGAAAAAGAGGGGATTTATATTGTCTTTACAGAAAATCTTTCCATATAGTAATATAAAGGTATATAAAACTTATAATTTTACATAGTAATGATTACACTCGGCCTCTGCCAGCTGCACGCCGGTGTATAATCATCAGGCTCCAAAGGAGAGGGATTTTATGCTTACCACAGATAGAGGACAGGAAATTTCCATTATTGACAAGGGAATTCAGATTAATTCTCCGGAAAGTACACAGGTCATCAATTTTGCAGACATTGATACCCTGAACATCAATGAAGACAATGTGCTGCAGATTTCTGCCAGCGGCGTAGTTATGCAGTATCAGCTGGTAAATACTGACAATAATCAGGAATTTATCAACCAGTTCGGCATTGCCAAACTGAATGCTACCAACAAGGCCAGGGAAGAAAAAGCCAGGGCAGAGGAAGAAAAGAACAAAGGGAATGGTAATATCAACATCCACATTGATAACAGTTCCAAGGGACCACAGCAGCAGGTGGCTGCCTACGTTCCGGGAAAGAAGAGAGTGAGCAAACTCACCTATGTCCTTCTGGCATTTTTCCTCGGTGGCCTTGGGGCGCATAAATTCTATTCCGGAAAGACACTCATCGGGGTTCTTTATCTGGTATTCTGCTGGACCTATATTCCGGCGCTCATCGCTCTGGTAGAAGGTATCATTGCCATTACCAAGAAAGCGGATGCCGATGGATGCATTTACATGTAATGCCCGTGGGAAAGTAATATGTGCATAAAAAAACAGGCCTGACATTGTCAGGTCTGTTTTTTGCTGTCTCAAAAGTGAAATTTATTTCAGCTGGCAGAAGGCGTCCCATACGTCGGAAGCAATCTGTTCTTCTGTGAGGTGATTTTCCTGTGCCAGTTCCTGCCGGTCATAACGGTCACGGAATTCCTTTTTCAGTCCGAAGTTCATTACCCGCATAGTGGTTGGACCGTAGAAGGCGGCGACTTTTTCGCCAAATCCCCCGTCCAGAACGCCGTCTTCCAGTGTGACGACGAGACGGTGGCTGTCCATGAGCTGGGTAAGGAGCTGTGCATCCAGTCCGGAAAGGAAAAGCGGATTGATTATGGTGACATCCAGCCCCTTATCCTTCAGATGGGCCGCTGCCTTTCTGGCTACATGATACATATTGCCGACACCCAGGATGGCGATGTCTTTTCCGCTGTGGGTTACCAGGGACTGGTTGAGTCGGTCATATGAACTCTGTACAGGGCTGTCGGAGTCGGTAAACATGGGCAGCGGGACACGGATGGCTACGGGGTGTTCCTTCTGGTTGATTGACCAGTCCAGGATGGCCCGATATTCGGCCACTGAAGTAGGGGCCAGATAAATGAGATTGGGAATGGAGGTGAGCATAGGGATATCAAAGATTCCCAGATGGGTCACATCATTCATTGCTTCAAACCCTGCCCAGGTGACCAGGAAGGTTACCGGATTGTTGTTGATACATACATCCTGTGAAATCTGGTCGTAGGCGCGCTGCAAGAAGGTGGCAGATGTGGCAAATACGGGATGAACTCCATTTTTTGCCATCCCGGAAGCCATAGCGGTTGCCTGTTCTTCTGCAATACCTACATCAATGTACTGATTGCCCGCTTCCTTTCGTTTATCGGGGGTAAATCCGAAGTTGGATGGAGTGGCGGCAGCAATGGCGGCCAGTCTGTGGTCCCATTTCATGCGGTGCAGTAGATAGGAAGCGGTGGTATCAAAGTACGGATTTGGACCTTTTCCGATTTTTTCACCGGTAGCAATGTTAAATCCCCGGCAGGAGTGCCATTTTTCCTTGTTTTCTTCTGCTGGTTTATATCCCAGTCCCTTACGGGTGACTACGTGAATCACTATAGGATGGTCAATGTCCTTTACTTCCCTGAATACACGGATCAGTTCTTCCGTATCATTGCCGTGTTCAACAAACCGGTAGTCCAGACCCATGGCCCGGAAAAGGTTGTGCGGATATTGTCCATGGGTTTTTCTGAGTTTGGCAAACTGCTTATACATGCCACCATGCACTTCGGCAATGGACTGATTATTGTCATTGAACACAATGATCAGGTTGGTGCCCATTTCTCCGATAGTATCCAGCCCTTCCAGCGCTTCGCCGCCGCTCATGGATCCGTCGCCGATGACGGCGATGATATTTTCATGCGTCCCTTTCAGGTCTCTGGCTTTGGCCAGTCCGGAGGCCAGGGAGAGGGAAGTGGATGTATGACCTACGTTAAAAAAGTCATGTTCACTTTCATCCGGATTGGTATATCCGGAGATATCGTCATAATGTTCCGGGGACAGGTAGGCCTGACTGCGTCCGGTCAGCATTTTGTGAGGGTAGCACTGATGGGATACATCAAATACAATCTTGTCTTCCGGTGAGTTAAAAACGGTATGTAGGGCAATGGATGCTTCTACAAAACCGAGATCAGGTCCCAGATGACCGCCATGTACGCTTACCCGCTGAATGATGGCCTGGCGCATTTCTTCCGCCAGCTTTTTCCTGTCTTGGGCGGTATATTGTTTTATATCCTCTGGGCTGTTGATTTTTTCCAGATACATAGTTGAATCGTCCTTTCAATCCTATAGATAGAATCCCTGCCCATAGAGAGCTTCTATAGGTTGCGTTTTATATTTTCAGATTAAAATACATTCTCATGATAAGATATTTGTTATGCAAGTGGCAAGTATGAATGTATACTATTTGACCGCAGAAAGAATAAAAGTTGGGGAAAGCTCCGGCGGCATGGGGGTTCTGGGAAGGTGAAAGATTTTTTTCTGTGGTATAATGAGTGTCTGTAAATACAACGCTATGTATAGAATAATATATATAATACTTTATTATAGGAGATTGGAAAATGAAGAAACCGCAGATTGGAAATCTGACGTTAAAAGGCTGGGCGGTACTGGCGCCTATGGCCGGCATCTGTGATCTGCCTTATCGTGTCATTGTGATGGAGCACGGGGCAGCCATGACCACTACGGAAATGGTGAGCGCCAAAGGGCTCTACTATAAGAATGAAAAGACAGAACATATGCTGAAGATTTCTGACAGGGAACATCCGGTATCTATCCAGCTGTTTGGCAGCGACCCGGACATCATGGCCCTGGGAGCCAGGGAAGTGGAAAAGGCAGGGGCGGATGTGGTGGACATCAATATGGGATGTCCTATGCAGAAAATCGTCCGCAACGGAGAAGGATCCGCACTGATGAAGAATGTGAGTCTGGCGGCAGATATTGTCAGAGCTATGGTAAAGGCCGTTTCCATACCGGTTACGGTAAAGATGCGCATTGGCTGGGATGAAGGATCCATTAACTGTGTGGAACTGGCACAGGCAGTGGAAGAAGCCGGAGCGGCGGCCATCACCGTGCATGGACGCACAAGAAAGGAAATGTATATGGGGCATGCCCACTGGGATGTCATACGCCATGTAGTGGATGCGGTATCCATCCCTGTGTTTGGCAACGGGGATGTGGTAGACGGCCCGTCAGCCAAACGCCTTATGGATGAGACAGGATGTGCCGGTGTAGCCGTAGGCCGGGCGGCCTGGGGAAATCCCTGGGTCTTTGAATCCATCAACGCGTATCTGGAAAATGGGACCATACTCCCGGATCCGACGCCGGAAGAACGTCTGGATATGGCGGAACTTCACCTGAAAGGGCTGGCGGCCTGGAAGGGAGAATATGTGGCGGTACGGGAAATGCGGGCCCATGCCAGCCATTATTTTCACGGCCTCCGGAAGGCTACGGAACTTCGCCGGGGCATTATGAAGGCCCAGACAGAAAAAGAATTCATACAACTGCTCCACGCCTATAAGGAACAGTTCAGGTGTGTGTAAAGAAAAAATACTTGACACGTAATACAGGGGTTGATATAATGTCCTTCGTAATGGTGAAAATATGTCGATAGAAAACATTGTAGAAAAGGCAGAACTGCTGGACTACTATGGCATGCTGCTCACAGCGCGCCAGCGGGAATGTCTGGACCTGTATTATAATGAAAATCTGACACTGGCGGAAATCGCTGAATATTTCCATATTTCCCGTCAGGCAGTCCATGATGCCATGCGTCATGGGGAAGAACAGCTGGCTGGCTATGAAAAGGCCCTCCGGATGCTCTCCAGAAAAAAACAGAAAGCAAAGGCTGCAGAAAAGCTCCTGACCCTCCTTACGGACAGACAGAAGGAAGAAGCAGCTCCCTTATTGGAATTGTTAGCAGAATGAAGGTGAACACATGCCGTTTGAAAATCTGGGCGACCGCCTGCGCAACGCGTTTAAAGACCTCCGTGGTAAAGGCAAGCTCTCAGCGGATGATATTGATAACGCGCTTCGCGAAGTCAGAAAATCATTGCTGGAAGCGGACGTTAATTTCAAAGTGGCTAAGAAGTTCATTGCCGATGTCCGTGAAAAGGCTCTGGGGGAAGAAGTATTCGGCAGCCTGAAACCGGATCAGACAGTTATCAAGATTGTCCGGGATGAACTGACTGCGCTCCTTGGCGGAACACAGACAAAGATTACCCTTTCCTCCACAGGACTTACGGTAATCATGCTGGTAGGTCTTCAGGGTGCAGGTAAGACGACTACAGCCGGGAAACTAGCCCTTATGCTTAAGAAAAAGGGCAAGAATCCCATGCTGGCAGCCTGCGACGTATACCGTCCGGCAGCGATCAAACAGCTGCAGGTACTGGGGGAACAGGTTAAAGTTCCTGTATACGCGGAAGAGGACAGCCATGAACCGGTAGAAATCGCAAGACATGCTGTCGATGAAGCCAGAAGACTTGGCAGAGACGTAGTCATCCTTGATACCGCAGGGCGCCTCACCATTGATGAAGCGCTCATGGAAGAACTGAGACAGATTAAGTCCAGGGTTCATCCTCATGAAATCCTGCTGGTCCTTGATTCTATGACCGGTCAGGATGCGGTAACCACGGCGAAAGCCTTTGATGACAGCCTGGGTATTGATGGTACCATCCTTACCAAGCTGGATGGCGACGCCAGAGGCGGTGCCGCCCTTTCCATCAAAGCGGTTACCGGCAAGCCAATCAAGCTGATCGGTGTCAGTGAAAAACTGGATGGCGGGCTGGAAGAATTCTACCCGAACCGTATGGCCAGCCGCATTCTTGATCTTGGCGATTTGGAAACCCTGATTGACAAGGCCAAGACCGTGGTAGATGAAGAAGAAATGAAAGATGCGGCACAGCGTCTTTCCAAGGGGGAATTCTCCCTGGATGATTTCCTTCATCAGCTCCATCAGATTAAGAAGCTCGGTTCCTTCCAGAGCATTCTCGGACTGATTCCTGGTATGGGTCAGTATAAGGAAGCGCTGAAGCAGATTGATTTTGATGGCAAGGAAATGAAACATCTGGAGGCAATTATTTACTCAATGACTCCGGAAGAACGCAGAAAACCGGAAATTCTGAATGGCAGCCGCCGCAAGAGAATTGCAGACGGCAGCGGCACCAGGATTCAGGATGTAAACCGTCTGGTTAAGCAGTTCAAAGAAATGAAGAAACAGATGAAGCGCATGAGAAATGGCAAGCGCATAAATCCATCCCTCTTAGGCAATGGCTTTCCTGGGATGTTCCATAGATAACAGCATCATTTTAAGGAGGTGAATACATATGTTAAAGATTCGTTTGACCCGCATGGGCGCAAAGAAGAACCCGTTCTACCGCATTGTCGTTATCGACTCCCGCGCAGCTCGTAACGGCGTTCCGGCAGATACTCTCGGCTGGTATGATCCGGCTAAGGTTGACGCTCCGGTTCAGCTCGACGCTGAAAAGGCTCTTCACTGGCTCAACGTAGGCGCACAGCCGACAGACACCGTTCGTTCTATTCTTAAGAAGAACGGCATCCTCGCTCAGTTTGCAGATGCAAAGAAGTAAGGGAGGCGTCCAGCTATGAAAGAACTGGTGGAATTTATCACTAAGGCTCTCGTTAAGGATCCAGACGCTGTCTCTGTCACCGTAGTGCAAAAGGGCAACATGGAGGTATATCAGATTCATGTTGCTCCCCAGGATATGGGGAAAGTCATCGGCAGAAAGGGCCGTATAGCGGATGCTATACGTACCGTGGTTAAGGCAGGTGCCCTGAAAAAGGGAATCCGCGTGGCTGTCGATATTATCTAAGAGGTGCAGAAATGGATGAAATGCAGATTCTCGTTCCTGTTACAGTTAAATCCAAACTGACAGAAACGCTGAAGAAAACATTGATGAATGAAATTGACCAGAACCTCAGCCGTGTAGACCATGATCTGTCTGCGTTAAAATCCGAAGCAGAAGCTAAGATTGCAGAACAGGCCAAGATCAACATGCAGGCCGTAGCTCCGCTTCGCGCTCAGTTTGATCAGCAGCATATGCGCCTTGCGCAGGTAAGAGAAAAGCTCCTTGCCGACAAGGAACATCTCGATAAACTGACAATTGGTGCTGAGATTACCAGACCAACCATGAATCGTGTGGTTACCCTTCATATTGGTGACGACATGAATCAGGTACTGGCCAGTGAAATTCTTGTAGAAGACGGAAAGATTGTTGCTTTCCGCAATTAAAAGCATATGAACTCCGATGAATTAATAACCATCGGCCGAATCGTAGCCCCGCATGGCGTGCGGGGTGATTTGCGTATATTGCCGGATACGGATCGGCCGTCTATTTATAAGAAACTGGAGAGCATCCGCCTTGGAGGCCGGACTTATGGCCTCCTTTCGGCGCGCCCGCATAAAAATGTCTACATCGTCCATCTGGAGGGGGTAGATGACCGCAATACGGCGGAAACACTGGTCAATCAGATTGTCCAGGTTCCGTTGTCTGCTCTTCCGGAACGCCCGGAAGGCAGTATATACTATTTTGAGCTTGTCGGCATGACCGTCGTCACCGAAGAGGGGGACAACGTGGGAACAATAAAGGAAGTTCTGAAAACCGGAGCCAATGATGTATATGTGGTAAAGCAGGCGGATGGAAAAGAGCTCTGCATACCGGCTATACCGACATGTATCCTATCTATTGATGAGGAAAATAAAGTCATGACGGTTAAATTATTGGAATGGGTGTAAGTCATGAAATTTGATATTCTGTCCCTGTTTCCTGATTTCATAGAAGCTTTTTTTGATCACAGCATTATCAAACGGGCGATTGAATCAGGACGAGTGGAGATGGCGGTTACTGATCCGCGTACGTTTTCCAAAGATAAGCATCATCATGTGGATGATACTATTTATGGCGGAGGCGCCGGCATGCTTATGCAGTGCGGCCCTCTGTTTGATGCGGTGGAATCTGTGCTGCCGGAAAAAGGTCCACGGGACAGGGTCATATTTCTTTCTCCTGCCGGACAGACTTTCACGCAGGATAAGGCGAAGCAGCTTTACCGGGATTATGACCATCTGGTGCTCATCTGCGGGCACTATGAAGGGGTGGACCACCGCGTGGAAGAATATCTTGCCGATGAACTGATTTCCATTGGCGATTATGTACTGACCGGCGGAGAACTGGGAGCCATGGTCATTGCCGATGCCGTATCCCGGATGATTCCCGGGGTTCTGGGGGACAGCGGAAGCGCCGTGACCGATTCCTTTTATGAACCGATACTGGAATATCCGCAGTATACTAAACCGGCTGACTTCCGGGGCTTGAAAGTACCGGAAGTCCTGCTTTCCGGTCATCATGCCAACATTGCCAGATGGCGGCGCAAGGAAGCTCTTCGCCGTACTATGAAAAACCGGCCGGATCTTATGGAGAAACTCACACTTTCCCCGGAAGATAAAAAACTGATCAGAGAAATTGTTCAGGAAGAAGAGGTGTGAATACATGGCTCCTGTCTATATAGGACTGATTCATTATCCGATTTATAATAAACACATGAAAGTCGTTACTACGGCTCTTACAAATTATGATCTTCATGATATTGCGAGAACCGCCAGGACTTATGATGTAAAGAAATATTTCATCGTTCATCCCGTGCAGGCGCAGCGTGATATGGCCCTCCGCATTATGAACCACTGGAAGACGGGTGCCGGCAGCCAGTATAACGCAAACCGTAAGGAAGCGTTCAAGGAAACTGAGTTGGTTCCGGATCTCCAGTCAGCCATTCATATGATTGAGGATGAATGCGGGAAAAAGCCGGCCATTGTCACAACGGATGCCAGGGTGTATCCTAATACTGTGAGTTATCGGGCTATGCGGGAAAAGATTCATAACGAAGACCAGCCAGTTTTCATCTTGTTTGGCACAGGATTCGGTATGACTAAGGAAATGATGAAGGAATTTGACTATATCATTGAACCAATTTATGGTGGCGGTAGTTATAATCACCTTTGCGTGAGGAGCGCCGTAGCCATCATCCTCGATCGCCTGTTAGGCGAGCCCTGGTGGACAAAGGAGGAATTATAATGTCCGGACATTCTAAATGGGAAAATATTAAACGTACGAAGGGCAAAAATGATGCCATCCGTGCGAGAATCACAACAAAGATTTCCAAGGAAATCACAATTGCTGCCCGTATGGGCGGTGCTAATCCGATAGGCAATATGCGTCTGAAGCTGGCTCTGCTCAAGGCAAGACAGAACAATGTACCAAAGGATAACATCAAGAGAGCTATTGCCAAGGGCGTTGGTGCATCTACCGGCGCAGGATTTGATGAAGTGACTTATGAAGGATACGGCCCGGGCGGTGCTGCGATTATCGCGGAATGTAATACCGATAACCGCAACCGTATGGCTGCGGATATCCGTCATGCATTTACTCATCACGGCGGCAGCCTGGGGGCTACCGGCTCCGTAGCATGGATGTTCAAGCGCAAGGGCACCATTGTCATCGACAAGGAAAAGTGCGATGAAGATACGGTAATGATGGCCGCTCTGGATGCAGGTGCAGAAGACGTAGTTACCGAAGGGGATACCTATCAGGTTATTACCACTCCGGAAGATTTCGTTACTGTGTCTGAAGCTATCGAAGCTGCCGGCATCCCGGTAGAAGCATCGGAAGTGGAAATGATTCCAAATACCACGGTGGCTCTTGAAGGCGATCAGGCAAAGACCATGAAGCATCTTATTGAAGAACTGGAAGAAATGGATGACGTACAGGAAGTTCATCACAATGCAGAACTTCCGGAAGACGACGAATAATTCGTTATTCTTCTGGGGGCACCGGCCTGTGTTCTCACGGGAACATAAGGCGGATAATACAGAGAATATATAAGGGAAGAGGAGGACTCCGCAGAGGATTTCCTCCTCTTCTTTTTTGCTGTGTTTTCCTGAATAGCTGTAAAAATCACTGCAGGTATCAGGAGTTTGCAGAAAGGATATGCTTAATTAAATATAAGGATAAATTAAATTTTTAAATATTATTTTATGAATAAACCATTTTGTCTGGACAAGTTAAGTAAAAGCGTATAAAATAAATTTGAAAAGACTGGTATGGAGATAAATAAGAGCCGGCAATTGCTGCCAGCTCTTATTATATCGGGAAAGGGGTTATGATGACATTGACTCATATGTTCCTGCGTAAGATAACAGCAAGAACGATGAAGGGGCGGACTGTACACTTTTGTATGGACAGGAAATGTCATGGTAACCGCTTTTTTCTTTTGCTGCGCGATCCGTGTGGCTTGATTCCATGTCTGTATCCATAAACTCTCTGCACTATGAATTATTGTATCAGTAAGATATTCTGATTATAGGACAGGGAGTATTTTTCTATCTGGGCAAATAGCCTTAAAGATGAAGGAGGACTTCTTATGCATGTTGCAGTAGTCATGGGCAGTGACTCGGATCTTCCGGTCATGAAAAAAGCCTTTGCGATTCTGGATAACTTTGGCGTATCTTATGATGCAGCGCTGGCATCTGCGCACAGAACTCCGGAAAAGCTCAGCCGCTTTGTTGCGGATGAAGAAAAGAAGGGGGCTTCCGTATTTATTGCCGGGGCTGGAATGGCCGCGGCGCTTCCTGGTGTCGTGGCAAGTCTTACCACCAAACCGGTTGTAGGTGTTCCTCTGTCCGGAGCTAAACTGGATGGGATGGATGCGCTGCTTTCCATTGTACAGATGCCGAGTGGAATGCCGGTAGCTACTGTCGCTATTGACGGAGCCAAAAATGCGGCATTGCTGACTATCCAGATGGGGGCATTGTCTGATGAGGGATTGGCAGCCAGATACAGGAAATATCGTGAAGATATGGCCCGGGCTATTTACGAAAAAGATGAAAAACTTCAAAAAGAATTAGGCAGATAAAGAAAGTAACGGAGGAATCAACATGAAAGAATATAAACCATATAAGGAAGGTAAAGTTCGTGAACTGTATGATCTGGGAGACAGCCTGGTTATGGTCTGCACCGATCGTATTTCTGCGTTTGACAAGATTCTTGATACCGATATTCCGGAAAAGGGCGCAATTCTGAACTGCATGTCCAGATTCTGGTTTGATCACACCAGAGACATCGTTCCGAATCATATGATTTCCACAGATACCGCAGATATGCCGGAATTTTTCCGTACCCCATGGTTCGCACGCCGCAGCATGAAGACACTGAAGCTGAATATGATTCCGGTAGAATGCATTGTTCGCGGATACATTACCGGCAGCGGCTGGGCTGGTTATCAGAAGGATGGTCACGTATGCGGTATTCCGCTTCCGGCAGGACTTAAAGAATGTCAGAAGCTTCCTGAACCGATTTTCACACCAAGCACCAAGGCTCCGGTGGGAGAACATGATATGAATATCTCCATGGAACAGGGGGCAGAATGGATTGAAAAATTCTTCCCGGGCAAGGGCGAAGAATACATGAATAAACTGAAGGAACTGTCCCTGGCACTGTATAACAAGTGCGCAGATTATGCACTTTCCCGTGGCATCATCATTGCAGATACCAAGTTTGAATTTGGACTCAATGAAAAGGGGGAATTTATCCTTGGCGATGAAATGCTTACCCCGGATAATTCCCGGTTCTGGCCGCTGGAAGGCTATGAAGCAGGAAAGAGCCAGCCGTCCTATGATAAGCAGTTTGTAAGAGATTACCTCCGTCAGCATCCGACGGATGCTTTGCCGGAAGACATTATCAGAAAGACCATTGGCAAGTATGAAGAGGCCTATGAACTTCTCACCGGAGAAAAATTCTGAAAACAGAGTTTTTCAGGTGATTCAGTATGCAAAGACAGGAGTGTATCGTGAACTATACAGATATAAGCTATGATGATAAGCCTCATGAAGAATGTGGTGTATTTGGCATTTTTGACCCGGATCGTCAGGCCGTTCTGGAAACTTATTATGGCCTCTTTGCCCTGCAGCACAGAGGACAGGAAAGTGCGGGAATCACGGTTTCTGATGGACAGGAAATGCAGACATTCAAGGGTATGGGACTGGTTACGGAAGTGTTCAGAAATCTTCCAGAAGAGGAAGGCTATATCGGCATTGGACATGTGCGGTACAGCACCACGGGATCTTCCGTTCCCTGTAACGTGCAGCCTCTGCAGGCTGAAGGGCAGCATGGGTCATTTGCTCTGGCCCATAATGGAAACCTGACAAATACCATTTCACTTCGCCGCCGACTTCTTCAGGGAGGCTCCACCTTCCAGACCACTATGGATACCGAAGTTATTATCAAGCTTCTGGCCCGGTCCAGGGAAAATCGTATCGAAGATCAGATTAAGGAAGTTATGCGGGAAATCCGGGGGGCTTATGCTCTGGTCTCTTGTACCAATCATGCGCTGTACGGGGTAAGAGATCCGTATGGATATCGCCCGCTGGTCATCGGCAAAACAGAACATGGCTGGGTGCTGGCTTCTGAAACTCCGGCACTGGACCTGATTGGAGCAACCTTCTACCGGGATGTACAGCCAGGCGAAATCATCACTATTGATGAAAAGGGTGTACACAGTGAATTCTTTACAGGACACAAGCCGGCTCATGGCGGTATATGCTCCTTTGAATATATTTATTTCGCCCGCCCGGATTCCATTATGAATGGACAGAGCATTTATGAAGCGCGCCTGGAAATGGGACGCCAGCTCTGGAAGGAAGCGCACTTTGATGGCGATGTGGTTATGAGTGTGCCGGATTCTGGTAACGTAGCCGCTATGGGATATGCGGAAGCATCCGGTATTCCATTTGGTGAAGGGCTCCTGAAGAATAAGTATATGGGACGTACTTTTATCAAACCAGGACAGAAGAACAGAGAAATCGCAGTGCGCATGAAACTGAACCCAATCCGCAGAAATGTGGAAGGCAAGCGTATTGTTCTGATTGATGATTCTATTGTCCGTGGAACCACCAGCGGCATTATCATCAATCTTCTCAGAAAGATGGGCGCCATAGAAATCAATCTGCTTATCAGCTCTCCTCCGGTATGCTACCCTTGCTTCTTCGGTATTGATACGGCAGAAAGAAAGCAGCTGATCGGCGCTAAGTATCCAGTGGATAAGATCAGAGAAATTATCGGAGCGGATAAACTGCATTATCTCTCGGAAGAAGGATTGGCAAAGGCCATTAAGGAAATTCCGAAGGAAGATATGTGCATGGCTTGCTTTAATGGCAGGTATCCGGAAGCCGTTCCCGGATGGGGACTGGATAAGGAAACCGGTGAACCGGTGAACAAATAAGGAGGATAACATGGGGAAGAATAAGAAAAAAGGTCTGACATATGCAGAAGCTGGCGTGAATATTGATGCCGGTGAAAAAGAAGTTGAACTGATTAAGGATTGCGTTAAGTCTACATATACCCCGGGCGTAGTAGGGGACCTTGGCGGATTTGGCGGGCTGTATTCCCTGAAGGATGAACTTACTGATGATCCAATCCTTGTATCCGGAACTGACGGTGTAGGAACCAAGCTCAGACTGGCTATTGAAATGGATATCCATGACACCATCGGACAGGACTGTGTAGCTATGAGCGTCAATGACGTACTGGTACAGGGCGCGCGTCCGCTGTTCTTCCTGGATTACATTGCCACAGGAAAGCTGGATCCGGAACATATGGCTGAAATCGTCAGAGGGGTGGCTGATGCCTGCAAGGAATCCGGGTGTGCCCTCCTTGGCGGGGAAACCGCGGAAATGGCCGGATTCTACAGCAAAGGAGACTATGATGTAGCCGGATTTGCTGTAGGCATTGTAGACCGAAAGGAACTGATTACCGGGGAACACATTTCTACAGGTGATGTGATTCTCGGTCTGCCGTCAAGCGGGGTTCATTCCAATGGGTATTCCCTGGTCCGTCGTATTATTAAAGATAACGATCTGAAACTGGATAAGACCTATAAGCATTTTGACAGACCGTTGGGTGAAGTGCTCCTTACTCCGACCCGTCTGTATCCAAGACCGGTACTTCCTGTACTGAAAGGCTGTGACGTTCATGGTCTGGTCCATATTACCGGCGGTGGATTCTATGACAATATTCCGCGTGTCCTTCCGGAAGGAACCAGGGCTGTACTGGATGCCGATAAGTGGCCGATGCTCCCGATTTTCCCGTTCCTGGCAAAGAAGGGCGGCGTAGAACCTCACGAAATGTACAGAACCTTTAACTGCGGTCTGGGCATGCTTCTCATTATGAACCGTGAAGAAGCGGAAAAGGCGAAGGACATCCTTGCTGCAATGAATGAACCGGTTTATGAAGTCGGCACCATTGAAGAAGGAAACCGCGATGTAGTGGTAACAGGTGGTCTTTTCCATGAATAAGAAACGTATTCTGATTTTTGCATCCGGGCGCGGTTCGAATGCGGAGGCCATTCATGAAGCGGTCATGGATGGACGCATAAACGGAGAAATAGTAGGGGTTATCTGTGACCATAAGGGCGCACAGGTCCTGGAAAGGGCAGCCCGCTGGCATGTGCCTTCCGTAGTGATAGAAAAGAAGGATTATCCGGATAAGGCGGCTTTCGATGAAGCCCTGCTCAGGGCAGCGGTTTCCTTTACACCGGATTTAATCTGTCTGGCTGGGTACATGCGCATATGCGGAGAAAGTCTGGTCAATGCCTTTCCACACCGGATTATCAATATTCATCCGGCGCTGCTGCCAAGTTTCCGCGGACTTCACGCGCAGCGGCAGGCTATTGAGGCCGGTGTCAAGGTGGCAGGATGCACCGTTCATTTTGTTGGCACCGGACTGGATGACGGCCCGATTATTACCCAGACAGCGGTTCCGGTATATGATAACGATACAGAAGAAACGCTATCTGCCCGGATTCTTACCAGGGAACATCCTACATATGTGCGTGCCGTAGCGGCATTCTGTGCTGATAAACTTACGATTTCCGGGAATCATGTTTCCGGTATGCATTCAGAGGAGGAATGATTCATACATGACTATCAAAAGAGCATTAATCAGTGTTTCTGATAAAACGGGTGTTGTGGAATTTGCAAAGGGACTTCACGAACTGGGCGTAGAAATCGTTTCTACCGGAGGTACTCTGAAGACTATCGCAGCAGCCGGCATTCCGGTTATTCCGGTATCTGAGGTGACAGGTTTCCCAGAAATGATGGATGGACGTGTCAAGACACTGCACCCGAAGATTCATGGCGGCATTCTGGCTATCCGGGACAATCTGGAACATGTAAAGGCTATGAAGGAACATGGAATCACGGGTATTGATCTGGTGGCAGTCAATCTGTATCCATTCCGTGAAACCATTGCTCGTCCGGATGTAACTCTGGCGGAAGCTATCGAGAATATCGATATAGGCGGCCCGTCCATGGTTCGCGCTGCAGCAAAGAACTATAAATATGTAACCATAGTAGTGGATCCAAAACAGTATGATGAAATTCTGGAAAGGATTAAGACAGACACCCTTACGGAAGAATTCCGTCTTGACCTTTCCCGCAAAGCGTTCCTTCATACCGGATTATATGACTGTGCCATTGCCGATTATCTGACTCGTCAGGTAACTAGGGATGAAGGACAGATGCCTGACGTATACTGCAAGGCGTATACTAAACTGCAGGATCTCCGTTACGGTGAAAATCCGCATCAGAAGGCAGCCTTCTACAGAGATTCGGAAGCTAAGGGCGGTATTGCCTTTGCCCGTCAGCTGCATGGCAAGGCTTTGTCCTACAATAACATTGTGGACATGGAAGCGGCATGGAATCTGGCTCACGAATGGTCCGACCGTCCGTCCTGCGTCATTGTAAAGCACACCAACCCATGTGGAACTGCCCTGGGAGACACTCCGCTGGAAGCGTTCCAGCGTGCATTTGAAGCCGACAGCAAATCTGCTTTTGGCGGCATCGTGGCATTCAACCGGGAACTGGACGGAGAAACAGCAGCCGCTATGAAGCCGATTTTCTTTGAAGTGGTTATGGCTCCGAAGATTTCTCAGGAAGCACTGGATATTCTGGGAACAAAGAAGAATATCCGCCTTATGGAAGTGCCGGAAGTTGAAACAGAAGAACTCCAGCTGCGCAAGGTATCTGGCGGACTTCTGGTTCAGACCCCTGATGATAGCAGTGAAACCAGAGCGGACTGCAAGGTAGTTACTGACCGTGCACCGACTGAAGAAGAATGGCAGGCTATGGAATTTGCATGGAAGGTAGTAAAGCATGTGAAGTCCAATGCCATTGTTCTCACTGGTAAGGATGTAACCTATGGTATTGGCGCTGGACAGATGAATCGTGTTGGTTCTGCCGATATTGCCATCGCAGAAGCTGGTGATAAGTGCAAGGGAGCAGCGCTGGCTTCCGATGCCTTCTTCCCGTTCGGTGATACAGTGGAAGCTGCCGGTAAGGCAGGTATTACCTGTGTAATTCAGCCAGGCGGATCCATCCGTGATCAGGAATCCATCGATATGGCCAATAAGTATGGCATTACCATGGTATTTACGGGACACAGACATTTCCGTCACTGCTGAGAGGAGATAAAGAATGAAAGTATTGGTAATTGGTACTGGCGGCCGTGAGCATGCATTGGCATGGAAACTGGCACAGAGCCCTCAGGTTACCGGCGTATTTGCAGCTCCTGGGAGCATGGCTATGACTGACTGTGCTTCCGTCATTCCCCTGCAGGGCTCCAAAGACTATGTAAGACTGGCCAAGGATATGGGCATTGACCTTACAGTAGCTGGCCCTGAAACGGTACTGGTAGATGGTCTGGCAGATCGATTTAAAGAAGCCGGGCTGGCTTTCTTTGGGCCATCTGGTGCAGCCGCCCGCATAGAAGGGTCTAAGAAGTTTGCAAAAGATCTGATGAAGAAATATCATATCCCGACAGCTGCTTATGAATCGTTTACTGAAGAAAAGGATGCCATTGCCTATGCAGAAAAGCAGAATTATCCGCTGGTTATCAAGGCGGATGGGCTCGCTGCCGGCAAGGGGGTTATTATTGCGGCAACTTTTGAAGAAGCCAGCAAGGCCATTCATGACATGATGGAAGGACTGGCATTCAATGGGGCCGGCCGCCAGGTAGTCATTGAAGAATTTATGGAAGGCGAAGAAGCTTCTGTGCTGGCATTCTGCGATGGTACCCATGTAGTGCCTATGATTCCTTCACAGGACCATAAGCGTGTTTATGATAACGATGAAGGTCCGAATACCGGGGGCATGGGCGCCTATGCCCCGGCTCCGGTGGTAACGGATGAAGTAATGCAGCAGGTCTATGACCGGATTCTCAAACCGATGGTAGATGCTATGCGCACAGAAGGATACCCGTTTACCGGATGCCTCTATGCAGGGCTTATGATTACTTCGGAAGGCCCTAAAGTGGTGGAATTTAACTGCCGCTTTGGCGATCCGGAAACAGAAGTCGTTCTTCCTATGCTGGATGGTGATCTGGCGCAGATTATGATGGACTGCGTACATGGCACGTTGTCTCCTGATTCCATTAAATGGAAAAAGGGGTATGCTGTGGATGTAGTTATGGCAACTCGTGGCTATCCGGGGGCGCATTCTTCAGATGATAAGATTTCCGGACTGCGTGAAGCAGAACAGGAAGGATGCCATGTATTCCATGCAGGAACAACTCTCAAAGGCGATACGTTCTATACTGCAGGAGGTCGTGTGCTGAATGTGGTTGCTATGGCGCCAACCCTTGAAGAAGCCAGAGAAAAGGCTTATCAGGGAGTGAAAAAGATTCACTGGGACGGAGCACAGTATCGTACAGATATTGCGGTAAAGGGACTTCGGCATCTTAAAAAATAAAAATCCATTTTGTCTTTGTGATAGAAAAAGCTGTGGGAAAATGAGAAATCATTTCCCCACAGCTTTTTTCTATGTCAGATAGAAGGTTTAACCTTAGCGGCTACATATAAGGCGGCTTCTATCGGAGTCACATCCCGGGCGGGCATTCTGTATTCACTGTAAGAAATCACATGTCCATCTACAGTGCGCAGTGTCTGCATAAAAGTAATCTGAATTTCGTTATTTTTGCTTGGTATGGTTCTGGCAGTCAGTTCATTTTCCAGAGTATACCGGCAGCCATTCTGCCGGGCAAGGGAGAGAGCCTCTTCGGTAGTTTTGCCTTCTGTACCCATAATGGCACCGGGGAGCTGCTTTTGATAATAATCTGCAGTAATTTTTTTCATATAGGGGATATCAGAAGCCAATGCATCATCCGTGGTGACCTGCAGAGGAAGGATAAAGAAGGAAGGGGGAGAGGCAGGAATATTTTCCGGAATATGACCGCCTGATTTTTCATATGCATCCCGGGCATCATAATAATTGCGTATGGTCGTGTCCAGATACACCATCATGCGGTGGCTGAAATAATGGGAGCCTTCTACCGGTTTCCAGCGTTCCTCACTGCCTATCTGCGTGTAGTTTTTTACCACCTTCTGAACTACGCTTTGCACAGGATCACCGGAATTGACAATCCGTTTCAGCGGCAGCAGGGATTCATAGGTATCCACGAAGGCCGGATTGCCTACTGCAGGAGCGCCAAATGTAACCACTTCCAGGTGCTGGTTAAGACCGGAATCGATCATCTTTACCCCCAGGAGGGTGGATACAGCGCCGCCCAGACTGTGTCCGGTAAGCAGGATATCTCCTTCACTGGCCTGTTTATTTAATATCTGGCTTACTGTCATGGTATCCAACTGAGTATTCCAGATGGAGTCAGCATATCGCTTAAATCCCCGGTGAACTTTTGGCAGATCCTGGTCCTTGTCAGTCGCAGCGGCCGATGAATCCCACAGCGTTTTGTCAAAACTGAGATCGGCCTTTACATCGGTGTAGTCCGTAGTGCCGGCTACAGAAAGTATCAGCAGCGGCTTTTCCTCCTTGTCGCCGGACATGGCGATGAGAAAGCGGGCGTGCCCCAGTTCATCGGATACAGAAGCTTTGCCCAGTTTCCAATGTTCATTCACAAGCATATTTCTTCCCAGCTGACTTATAGGGTCATCGTAGGCCGCCATGGACATCCAGGCGCAGAGATAATCTTTTCGTGCAGTCTCATAGGCATCTTTGGGGGATATGGAAGACTCCGCATAGACAGGGAGGAAGACAAACATGGCCATGACAGCAGCGGCGGCCTTTTTCATCCAGAGCATACAGACTCCTCCTTTACATAGTGTACTATTAATTATAACGCAGATTTACAGGCTTGGGAACCGGATAATGTTTACAATCTTCGGGGATTTTACGCAAAGTTTACAGTCTTTAACAGAAACAAGACAAAGGAACCGGTACTAAATTTACCTGTGTTCTTTATATTGAATACAGGTTCAGAAATGTATTCAGGAGGATAGTTATGAACAAGAAAAAATGGGCAGCAGCATTATTGATTTCTGTTTTTGCAGCAGGGCTTGCACTTACCGGCTGTGGTGGAAATGATGCAGGAGAATCCGGTCCTTCCGGTAAGGTAACCGTATCCGGATCTTCCGCACTGCTTCCGCTGGCTAAGGATGCAGCACAGAAGTTTAAGGCAAAGAATGATCAGGTGTCTATTACACTTAATGCCGGTGGTTCTGGCACAGGTCTTAAGCAGGTTTCTGAAGGCTCTGTAGACATCGGCAACTCCGATGTATTTGCCAAGGAAAAGCTTCCGGAAGCTAAGGCTGCTGAACTGGTAGATCATAAGGTAGCAGTTACCGTTATGGCACCGGTAGTCAGCAAGGAAATCGGCACAAATGTGAAGTCCCTGACCAAGGCGCAGCTCCAGGATATATTTACCGGTAAGGTTACTAACTGGAAGGATGTAGGCGGTCCGGATGAAGCCGTAGTTCTGATTACCCGTCCAAGCACATCCGGTACCCGTGCACTGTTCACCAAGTATGCACTGGATGGCAAGGAAGAATTGTCCAATAAGTCTATGGAAACCGATGATAGCGGTACACTGGTACAGACTGTTTCTCAGACTAAGGGCGCTATTGGTTATGTAGCTCTTTCCTATCTGATGAATAACAACACCGTTACTCCTCTGGCTATTGATGGTGTAGAACCAACACTGGACAATGTATATAACGGTAAGTATCCGGTATGGGGCTATGAACATATGTATACCAAGGGGGAAGCTACCGGCGCAGTTAAGGCTTTCATTGATTTCATCATGAGCAAAGATTACAGCGCAGATATTGAAAAGCAGGGATATGGTGTAGCTAGCAAGATGAAGGTTACCCGGGAATAAGTAACAAAATCCCGAAAATGCAATAAGGAGCAGATATGAGTCGCAATATTAAGTGGAGAAGAGAATTCACTGGTAGAGGACTGGTATCACTATGCGGAATGGCTATTGTAATTCTCACTTTAGCCATTTCTGTATTTTTACTGGTTCGAGGTTCAGAAACTTTTGTAACGTTTGGTCACTCAGTAAGCGAATTCCTGTTTGGAATGACCTGGAAACCGGCTGATGATATGGCAGGCGGTGGAAAGGTAGGTGCGGCATTGTTTATTGCCGGATCGATTATTACCAGTATGGTGGCCTTGCTGATTGCCGTTCCGTTCAGTGTAGCCACAGCTATCTTTATAACAAAGATTTCGCCGGAACTGGGGCGTAAGGTTATTCGCCCGGCGGTTGAAATTTTTGCCGGGATTCCATCCGTAATATATGGCTGGGTAGGACTGGTTGTACTGGTGCCATGGATTCAGGAACTTTTCCATTTACCCCAGGGGCAATCCATTCTGGCAGCATCCATTGTGTTGTCAGTCATGATTTACCCGACAATTACCTCCATATCTGCCGATGCCATCGAAAGTGTAAATCCAAAGTTCCTGGAAGGCGCTTATGGCCTGGGAGCTACCCGCTGGCAGGTAATCTACAGCGTGCTGATTCCTGCGGCTAAAAGAGGGATTCTGACCGCGATTATTCTTGGTCTGTCCAGAGCTTTCGGTGAAGCGCTGGCTGTCGCTATGGTTATCGGTAAGATGAAGGCATTCCCAACATCTCTTCTGGCACCGGCACACTGCCTTACCGCAGCGATTGCTTCAGATATGGGCGGCGCTATGGATGGCGGGGAATTGAATGCGGCGCTCTGGTCAATGGCACTTTTCCTGTTTATAATGTCATTCCTGTTTATTGTGGCCATTCGATTGATTGGAAGAAAGGGGCAGGCTAACGTATGACTACGACAAGTACTGGTGCAGTGGCATCGGAACAGAATAAAAATCCTCTTACACAGGTGGATGCATCCATACGGCATGCCCGTTTCTCTGACAGACTGGCTACCGGTGCATTGTATGTAATTTCAGGAAGCTTTGTACTTCTTCTGATCGCTATGCTGAGTTACATCCTGTATAACGGCATTGAGGTATACAGTGGAACGATCTTCTCATTTACAGATGAAGGTATTGGCAACCAGTTCTTTAATACAATTTATCTAGTGGTTATTTCCCTTCTGGTCTCTGTACCTCTTGGAATTGCTACAGGCGTCTATATGTCAGAATATGCAGCTCCAGGACGAACCACGGATTTACTGCAGATGGCACTGGAGACATTATCCTCCCTTCCGTCCGTCGTAGTCGGCCTGTTTGGTTATCTGGCATTTGTAGTTTATGTGGGAACACAATGGAATCTGTTTTCCGGTGCTCTGGCCGTTTCCATCCTGTCCATTCCTCTGATTACTACTACCACCTATAATGCGTTGCAGGCGCTGCCTAAGGGATACAGAGAAGGCAGTCTGGCCCTGGCGGCTACCCCATGGGAAACCATTGTACATGTATTACTTCCAGCTTGTGTACAGCCGATTATTACCGGTATCATGCTGGCAGCCGGCCGTGGATTTGGCGAAGCGGCAGCTCTTCTGTATACGGCAGGTATGAGTACTGATATTAACTGGAATGTATGGAATCTGGCTTCCCCGGTTTGTCCGCTGAACCCATTCCGTCCGGGGGAAACCTTGTCATTGGCAGTCTGGGCTTCCAGAACAGAAGGTACAACCGCTAATGCAGGTGATGTAGCTGCAGCGGCATCTGCGGTATTAATCTGTCTGGTACTCTTTTTCAGTATCATGTCCAGATGGTTTGGCCGTGCAATTTCCAGAAAGATAGAAGGAGAATAATTAAAATATGACAACCAGTACATTGGCATACAGAAGCGCGCAGACCGCTTCTTCCGATATAGCTATACAGTCGAACATTACATTTAATTGCCGTGACGTGAATCTGTTCTATGGCAAATTTCAGGCATTAAAGCATATTAATCTTCGAATGGAAAGAAACAAGATTACCGCGTTAATCGGACCTTCTGGCTGCGGTAAGTCTACATTCCTCCGCACATTAAACCGAATGAATGACCTGGTTCGCGGATGCCATATTGAAGGAAGCATTAACCTGAATGGTGTAGATATCTATAAGGAAATGGATCCACTGGTGCTGCGTCGTAATGTAGGTATGGTTTTCCAGCAGCCAAATCCATTCCCAAAAAGTATTTATGATAATGTAGCCTATGGTCCGAGACTGAAGGGTATTACCCAGAAAAAGGTATTGGATGAAATTGTAGAAAAGAGCCTTCGTCAGGCAGCCATCTGGGATGAACTTAAGGATCGACTTAAGAAGTCGGCACTGGGGCTGTCCGGCGGGCAGCAGCAGCGTCTGTGCATTGCCAGAGCCCTTGCGGTAGAACCCTCTGTACTTCTCATGGATGAAGCAACCAGTGCACTGGATCCAATCTCTACGGCCAGAATTGAAGAGCTGGTAAATACACTGAAGAACAAATACACGGTCATTATGGTTACACATAATATGCAGCAGGCGCAGCGTATTGCGGACAATACTGCTTTCTTCTATATGGGGGAAATGGTAGAGTGCGCAGATACTCATACACTTTTCAATAATCCGGAAAAGAAGCAGACCATTCATTATGTATCCGGTGATTTCGGCTGATACATTGCCAGTGTATGTTACAATAGGATAAGAAGCTTGGAATGCCAAGGCATGAAGATGTCCTGTGCTTTCGGAACTGTTCCGAGGGCAGGACATCTTTTTTAGAATATAAAGTATTCAGTATATATGGAGGTAAAGGGATTGCTGATTTATTGTGTGGAAGATGATGAAAGCATTCGCGGACTGGTAACCTATGCATTAAAAGGGCAGGGATACGAAGTCATGGGATTTTCTGAAGCGGCTCCATTCTATAAGGCACTGGAGCAGAACCTTCCAGATTTGATACTTCTGGATATCATGCTTCCGGGAGAAGATGGAATCAAGGTACTGAAAAAACTTAAAAACTATGAACAGACCCGGGATATTCCGGTCATCATGGCCACCGCAAAATCAAGTGAGTATGATGTGGTAAAAGGGTTGGACAGCGGAGCTGACGATTATGTGACTAAGCCATTTGGCATTATGGAGCTTTTGTCCCGCATCCGTTCAGTGCTCAGGCGAAGCCGAGGGAGAAATGCAGAACCGGTGGAATCCCGTGTTATCAATTATGGAAAAATTACCATGATTCCGGAACAGCATATAGTAAAGGTGGATGGAAAAGAGATCAATCTGACACTTAAAGAATTTGAATTACTGAAATATCTGATGATTAATAAAAATATGGTCCTTTCCCGGGATCAGATTATGCAGGCCGTATGGGAAGAACCATTCTCCCTGGAAAGCCGGACCATCGATATGCATATTATGAGTTTGCGTCAGAAACTGGGAGAAGAAGGCAAACATGTCTGTACGGTAAGGGGGATTGGCTACCGCTTAGGCAGAAAGAAGGAATAAGAGGATAAATTATGAGGAAACAAATTCAGCGCAGTCTTTTTTTCATGGGACTGGTTGCTGTGCTGGTGTCATTTCTGATGTCGGCTGTACTTTATTATCAGGGAATGCAGCAGCAACGGATTCACGAGCTGGAGATGACTACCTATGCAGCATCCCGCGCATTGAGTGAAAAAAATAAGGAATACAGTATTTCCTATTTAAAGCAGCTATACAAGGACAATAATGCATCAGGCATACATATTGTCTGGCTTAATAAGGATGGGCAGGTGCTTTATGATTCAGCAGGTCCCCTGGATGAAGATTATATTGCACAGTCGGAAGTAAAAACCGGTATGGAAGCGGGAAGCAGTTTTTCCATTCATAAGAGCGTCAACGGTATACCCAAGGAGTATTATACCTATAAGGCACCGGATGGTACGCTGCTTCGTCTGTCCAGTGTCAGAAGTCTGAATCTCAGCATGTTCAATGGATATATTCCTGGGATGATTCTGTTCATCATTGTGTTCAGTGTTGGGGCTGTCCTGGTAGCAAACAAGAAGACGGAAGAAATCTTAAGCCCGCTGGGGGATATGAGTGTAGTTATCAGCCGGATTATGTCCGGTGAAAAGCATGTAGAGATTCCCGGGCAGTATATAGAACTGAAACCGGTGCTCGATACAGTAAAGGAACTGCATCGTCAGACCGATGCCTATCTGGAAAATCTGGAAGAAGACAGGAAAATGATGCAGGCGGTACAGGATTCTATTTCTAATGGCCTCATTGTACTCAATTCACAGAAGGAAATACTTGATTATAATGTGAAGGCAGCCAGAATATTTCATATTGAAGGAAATCGCAGATACCGTAAGATTTCTGTGATTTTCCATGATGAAGACTGGCTTCGTGCTATAAGCCGTGCTTATCACAATACGAAGAGTCAGGAATACACCATGACCCTGTATGACACACCGTATATGGTATTGATGACCCCTTTGCGGTTATTTGACAATGAAAACGGCCTGCTTATTGTGCTGAGAGACCTGTCAGCTCAGTATGCGGCAGAAAAGATGCGAAGGGAATTTTCTGCCAATGTATCCCACGAACTGAAGACCCCTCTTACGTCAATCAGTGGATTCGGAGAGATGATTGCCAATGGTATGTATGCCAATGAGGCGGATGTAAGGATGTTCGGGCAGCGGATTTACAGCGAAGCACAGCGCATGGTGACACTCATAAACACTATTCTCCATCTGTCAAAACTGGAAGAAAACGATACCACCATTACCTGGGGCATGGTGAATATGGAAGAGGTTGTCAAGTATGTGGTAGACATCATTTCTCCACAGGCACATCACCGGGGTGTGACGGTTCTCTCGGAAACAGAACCTGTATATGTGCATGGTAACCATTCCCTGCTCTCTGAACTCTTGGTTAACCTGCTGGATAACGCGGTGAAGTATAACCGGCAGAATGGACAGGTATCGGTGAAGTTGTCTAAGACAGCGGATAACCATATGGTTATTACCGTATCCGATACGGGCATTGGCATTCCGAAAGACAAGCAGAATCGTATTTTTGAACGCTTTTACCGGGTGGAATCCAGCCGGAGCAAGGAAACCGGAGGTACCGGGCTCGGATTGGCTATGTGTAAGCATATTATCTCCAGACATCATGGCACGGTCACCCTTGACAGTGTAGAAGGCCGGGGAACCACTATTACGGTAGCCATGCCATGCCTATCAGCTCAGGAAGTATCCATTGAGGAAGGCAATGAAAAGGCTGCTCATGAAGAAGCGGAACAGGCTAAGAAACTGGCTCTGGAAGAAGAACGTAAAAAACAGGAAGAGCGGATAAAAGAAAAACAGGAAGCACTGGCCAGGAAAAAGCAGGAATCCAGTGAATCTGCTCATGAAAAGAAGGGAAAACTGAAAAAATCAAAATCGAAGAAAGCGGAAAAAGGGGAGGAGACAAGGAAAAAGAAAGGCAAAAAGAAGAAAAAAGACTAAAGGCAGCGGGAGAAGACAAAGCCGCCTGTCTGCGAAAAGGCACTGAATCCATAATGGGACCAGTGCCTTTTCTGGTATACAGAATAGCGTGAAAGGCATCAGATTTATTACATAGCATGTTATAATATACGTAGAAAGAGGACGGAGAATCTATGATAAGGAGGGAATTATATGCAGAAAAAGATTATTTCAATGGCACTTTCGGCGGCGCTTCTGTTATCCGGCAGTGCCTATGCCGACTGGATTTCAGGAAATTCAGCCAGTCTCACTATACCAACCGGAGATTCGTCCATAATGATGGATCTGGCAGACACACCGATTCTGGTAACCCTTAAGGAGCAGACACCGGGCAAAGCCGATGTTACATTCGAACCAGGGATAGATGCCCCCTTTACATTAAAAGATATTCCTGTGCAGCTGTTCAAAGGAAAAGCAAAGACCTCTCCTGACTCGCTGAACATTAGTATTGTTCCTATTATCAATTCAGGGAATGGACGAACCTTTTACCTGACTGAGACAGGGGACGCTAACGGATGTGTTCTGGTATCTTATCACAACGGTACATTTACTAAGGCCTTTGAAGCTTCTTCCGTTCCGGGGAACTGGAAAGATGCCAACATTGCCATTACCGCTAAAAAACTTGTCCTTGATTTAATTGACAGCAAGGGCGCTGTCACCGAATATCAGCTGGCCTATGATAAGAAGAGCAATACGTTCTATCCGGTACCAATGCAGGTTGAAATCTAAGCGAAGTATAACCAGATGTCCTGGAGGCTGACGGCGATTCTGGAAGTTGATTTTGCAGAAGAATAGGGTTTACTATTTTAACAGTCTTATTATATTAATTATACATAATTGATATAATAAGACTGTCTTTTGTAAAAGGGGTTGCAGGTTGGTAAAACCTGTGGTAATATACTTTACATCGCAAGTGATTGCGAATTGGTTCTTTGAAAACTGAACAGTACAGCGAACAATAAAGCCGATGTGCGGATAAGAAATTATCCCGCAATTTAAAGAGTAAAAGGCAAGAAATAATCGAGCCAAACAAACAATCTATCATGGAGAGTTTGATCCTGGCTCAGGACGAACGCTGGCGGCGTGCTTAACAC